>Ga0308310_1000344_pt1 | contig 19568 bp, 12 predicted proteins | sample HotsprSampleMS65_FD_203672 | JGI IMG/M metagenome (GOLD analysis project Ga0308310, IMG submission 203672) | Hot spring phototrophic mat microbial communities from Mushroom Spring, Yellowstone National Park, Wyoming, United States - 20090730_MS65 ...
ACCAAGCCTGTAACAGGTAACCCAAAGTCGACAAAAGCCCCGAAATCCACCACGTTAGCCACCGTGCCCATTAATTCCATCCCGGGCTTCAAATCCTGCAACCGGAGGATGCCTTGTCGGAAAATCGGACCGGGCAGGTCTTCGCGGGGGTCTCGGCCCGGCCGGGCCAGCTGGGACAAAATATCCCGAAGGCTTAACTCCCCGAGCCCCAATTGCCGGGCAAGTTCGGGGGGATCCATCTTTTCCACTGCAGCCCGCAGTTGCTCCATCCGTCCGCGAATTCGGAGATCCTCCCGTTTAAAGCCCAGGACTTCGAGGATCTTTTCTGCAATCGGATAGCTTTCCGGGTGGATCCAAGTGGCGTCCAGGGGGTTATCCCCCCCGGAAATCTTCAGAAAGCCGGCTGCCTGGATAAAGGTCGCTTCGCCGATCCCCGGCACTTCTCGGAGTTGAGCCCTATTGCGGAACGGACCGTTTTGCCGACGGTAGTCGTAAATCCGCTTAGCCGTCAGCTGATTCAGCCCGGAGACATACCTCAGAAGGGCGACACTCGCTGTGTTCACGTCTACCCCTGCGTAGTTGACGCAGGATTCGACCACCTCGGCCAACGAAGATTTCAGATGCGAGGCTTGAATATCGTGCTGATAGAGTCCCACCCCAAGGTGAGCAGGTTCGATCTTCACCAACTCGCTGAGGGGATCTTGCAGCCGTCGCCCTATCGAAATGGCACTTCGCAATTCAGGGGTGTAGTCCGGAAACTCCTCTCGGCCGATAGGACTTGTGGAATAAAGGCTGGCACCGGCCTCGTTCACTATGCAGTAACGGAGATTGTGAGCCCGTAAATCGTTGGCCAACAGATCGGCCACAAAATGTTCCGTTTGTCTTGAGCCCGTACCGTTGCCGATGGCAATCAGATCGATCCGATACCGCTCCACGAGGTGGCAAATGAGTTGTTTGCCCTTTTCCCGCTCTTCCGGTGCTCCCACGACCCAAAAAGTGCCATATCCTAGGACATTGCCAAATTCATCTAGGGCAACGGCTGTACACCCATTGCGGAGTCCAGGATCGATGGCAAGAACCCGCCGCCCCCGAACCGGTGGCTGAAGCAGAAGCTTTCGGAGGTTTCGGGCAAAGACTTTGATTGCATGCTCCTCAGCCTTTTCTGTCAGCTCGCGGCGGATATCCCGTTCCAAGGCCGGCATTACCAGCCGCAGCAATGCATCCCGCAGACATCCTCGGAGAAATTCTGCATGGGGATGGTCCGGAGGTATACAGAGCTCTTGGGCTGCCTGGAAGAAGGGCTCAAAATCGTACTCGAGCTTCACCCGTAGGATTCCTAGCCGCTCCCCCCGGTTAATAGCCAGGATTTGATGAGGAGCCAAAGCATCGATCCGCTGGCGAAAACTAAAGTAATCCCGGAAGGCAGTTCGGCGTCGGAGCCAGCGTTGTTCGGCCCGAGTGAGTTTGCGGGATTCCGCCGGGGCAGGTGCCGGCTGTGTGGGTGCCGGTTGGGAGCGTTTCTTGGGTTTTCTCCTTTTCCGGGATTTTCTTCGCGTTTCCGCGGTGGTCTCTGAAGTCCCTGTTTCCCGAAGAGGTTCGAAGGCACTTGCACTCGCAACGGAAGGTTCGCCTTCAGGGGAGGTCATCACGGGCGAAGTCTCGCTGAGCTCTTTCTCCTTTATGCTTGGGGGCTCACCCTCAGCCCCTGCCGCTGGTAATTCCCGCTGGCTCTGGGGCATTGGGGATGGCGATTCCATGGGGGTTTCCGCTGGTGCATTCTCTGGCGACTTCGGTTCGGAGTATCCCGGGCAGCACGAGAAGGATTCTCCTCCAGGCGAAACCGCGGAGTGTTCCCCTACATTTACATTCTCCGATAGGTTCCCCGAGAAATTCGCTTGCGATCCACGCCCGGATGCAGAAACTTCCCCTACCGTCACCCGGGATTGGGCCGGTGCATTTCCACCCTCTGAAGTGTCAGATCCAGCTTGAGGGGTTTCGGATCCATCGCTTGAAGTCTCGGATCCAACTTGGGAAGCATCGGATCCAGATTGTGAAATCTCAGAGGTGCCCAATCGCCATTCCGAGGAGACTATCTCCGCTGAAAAATCCTGCATGCCCGTAGGGCTGCCAATCTCCGATCTGGCCGGTTCGGGAGCCCCTTCGGAATCAGAGCGGGGCTCGGAACGGTGGGAATTGCCAGTGGCACAGTAGTCGGAGTTCCCAGGCAAATTTGGCCCCAAAGTGGGGGGAGATTCTCCGGATTCCGGCGGAGTTCGGTCCTCCGAATTGTCCGGGACTTCCGAATGTCCTCCATTGCCACCCCAATCTGCCGAGTTGTCACAATCAGCGTCGTGCCCGGGAGCTGCGGAGCTGGACCCGTTGCCATTGTCTAAAGACGTGGTCGGATCTTCATTATACGAGCAATTAGAACCGTTTCCGTTGTCCGAACAGTCTGCGTAATCTGGGAAAGCTGGGTCGTCGGGGGGTAGATGGTCTCCGTTGCCGTTGCCTTTTTCCCAACAGTTTTCAAGTTCATTCCCTTCCCCCACCGGTCGAGTACTTGGGAGCGACTGTATTTCTGCCACGACTTGATTTTTTCCCGGCGGCTCGTCCCAATGCCCAGAACCTGTAACCGATCCGACCGGCTCGCCAGTGTTTGCCGCTTCTGGGTTCACAGCACTTTTTGAAAGGTCCGAAGACCCTTGCTCTAAGGGCCCGGCGGAACTAGTTACCTGGGAACCTGTCGGCTCGTGTGCCTCGGCAGCAGACCGGGGGGTAATTTGCTCCCGATTACCCAGTTCATTCAGATTCGCCCCCTCCGCTACATCTCCTAAAAGATTCCCCCGGAGCGATATTTGTTCGGTTCCGTTAGCCACTGCCTCCTGGCGAGAGATTTCCTTCGTCGCAATGATCGGGCTAAGCTCGAAACTTGGATTACCGCAGAGGTTATCTTTCCCCTGGGCACTGGCAGGCGAGCTGGAACTTGCCGGTTCCGAGATTCCCCCCGGTTCCACTCCGGCGGAGGGTTGCTCAGGACCCGGAGACAAGGCTGGTATTTGCCCGGCCAATCCTGAGGTTTCTTTTCCAACTAATGCTGAGCTATCTTCTCCAACTGTTGCGGTACCTGCCTCAACCGCTAGCACTCCCGGAGGGCTTTCGCCGGCGGTCCCGGGGGAAGGTTCGGCTGCCGTCGGGGGCTCGGTCTCTAAAAGCGTGGGGCTAGGCCGTGTGGCTGGTTCCGAGAGACCTGTGTCGGTTTGGCCGGACGGCAGAGAACCTTCGGATAGCGGCAAAGAATCCTGGGATATACCTGTAGCCTGGCCGGCCGAAAGCACACCCTCTTTTGGACCGATCGCTGCAAGCAGCTCCTCGGATTGGGCGGAGACCTCCGGCCCTGGAGGCTGGCCGGCGGAGGCTTCGGCTTCCGCCGGAGTCGCGATTCCGGTAGGACTTACTGGGGGAAGAGCACCGGAAGAAGCCTCGGTTGGACGTGCCGGCAGGCCCTCCCCTGCGGCCGATCCCTTTGGAGGTGCTGGCGTTGCCGCTGGAGGGACCTTCTGGATCACTTTGGGCGGTTCCACCGCCACACTGACCAGGTGGGCACTTGTCCGCAACATCTCCCGTAATTTTGCCCGTAAATCCGCCCGTTCGCTGAAATATTCGGCAATGATATGGCCCGCTCCCGCCAGGGCGTCGGCGACATGGTGAATTTTTTTGTCCGGATCGACGAAGTCGGCTGCCCGAGCATCCAAATTGCTGCACACCGGATCCGCCTGGAGAATCTCCTCCGCAAGTTTTTGGAGACCACGGGACCGGGCAAGGGTCGCAAGCGTTTGTTTCTTCGGTTTGTAAGGGAGATAAAGATCTTCCAGCCGGGAGGGTGAATCTGCCTCAATAATGGCTTTTTCCAGCTCAGGAGTCAGTTTTCCCTGGCTTTCGATGGAACGGAGGATGGTCTGCTTCCGCTCCGCCAATAGCCTCAAGGAGTTGATCCGGGATTGAATCCTGCGGATTTGTTCCTCATCCAGCCCTCCTGTACGGTCTCGCCGGTACCGAGTGATGAAGGGAATGGTATTTCCCTCCTCGAGAAGTTCGATGACTGCTTCCACCTGCCAAGTTTCGAGGTTCAGTTCTTTGGCGATGTCGCGGATATCGACGGTGACCGGCTTAACCATACACACCCTTTGTCCAAAAAATATTTCACCTCCGATTACACGATTTACCTTTGGGGGAAAACCTCTCGGCAATCTGAGAAAACCCCCGGTGCGTGCTCCCGACTAGAACCCCCAACCGAATCCTCAAGATCTTATCACTCTAAAGGTAGGTGACTCACCCGTCAAGCATAGCCAACAGGAAGCACCGGCTGGAATTGGGTCTGTTCCTCACTGGAATTGGCTGTGTTCCTCAAGGGAATCAGGTGTCTCGTGGGAACAGGTTTGCAAATTGGGCCGGTTTTGCCAAAGAAACACCCATCCCCGGGGGAAAGACCGAGATTACCGCGGCAAGGCAAACCAGAGCGGCAATTCTCCCTCGATGATCACGATTTCCCGGCATACCGGCAGGTCTTTAAGCTGGGTGATGGTCCCCGAAGGCCACCGAATTTCCAGTTTTTCCACCTTTTTGGCCTCTCCCAGGCCGAAGTGTAGAGTCAAACCCCAGTGACTTTGATATCCACGACCACTGACGAGCTGAGCTACCTGCCGGCGCAAGCGGGTTTCCACTACCACCCAGGCCCCGACCGCAGACCGGTTGCTTTGAGTACCGACGAGAATAAGGCGGATCCAGGCCAGTTTCCCAGGGGTTCTATTCCGCCAGATTGTGGGTGCTTCCCGGGAGTTGGACACCACCACCTCCAGTTTGCCGTCGCCATCGAAATCATCGAAGGCACAGCCCCGGCTGCTGTGGACGGCCCGAGGGCCGATAAAACATCCGGGGGACACTCGTTGGAAATTCCCTTTCCCATCGTTGGCCAAAACTATATCTTCCACCCGGTAGGCCGTTGTTTGGTCATAAAGCTCGATTTGATCCTGCAGATGTCCGTTGGCGATATACAGGTCCAAGTCCCCGTCATTATCCAGATCGATCAGTCCCGTCCCCCAGTTCACATACGGGTATGCCCCGGCTCCGGCCCCCGAGAGTGCGGTAGCGTCTTCGAACAGACCATTTCCCAGGTTGCGATAAAGCACGGGAAATTCGCCTTGATAGGAGGTCATATAAAAGTCGAGATCTCCATCGCCGTCGAAGTCTCCGCAGTCGACCCCCATGCTTCCTAATTCGTCTCCATACACGTTGAAGGCGGTGCCGCTTAAAATTGCCACTTCTTCAAAATAACCCTTTCCATCGTTGCGGAACAAAAAGTTCTGAGCTACATCGTTGAGGACAAAAATATCCATATCCCCGTCTTCGTCATAATCGCAGGCCACAAGCCCCATTCCGGTGCCGGGATGGGGGGCAATTCCCGCGGATTGACTCACATCCAAGAACGTTCCGTCCCCCTGGTTTCGGTAGAGGATATCCGGCACGGGTTGATAGTCCCGAGGGCCTGCATACTCTGGGTAGCCTTCCCGCCTGTGGAAAACATGGTTTTGAAAATTAAAGTTCACGTAGTTTGCCACATACAAGTCCAATTGGCCGTCGTTGTCAACATCCAGAAAGGCAGCACCCGCCCCCAGGAGATTGCCTGCGCTGACCCCCGCTTGCTGTGTTACGTCGGTGAAGGTACCGTCGCCGTTATTCCGATAAAGCCGGTTCGGTCCAAAATTGTTGACGTACAGGTCAATGAAACCATCGTTGTTGTAATCTGCCGCAGCCACTCCCAACCCATAGCCGGGATCCCCCGTCCCGGTAAGTAATGTGACGTCCACGAAATACCAATGGCCCATGTTCCGATACAAAGCATTAGTTGGTATTTCTCGCCCCGACCACCCGGGAAGTGGAGCCCCGTTTAGAAAGTAAATATCCGGCAGGAGATCGCCATCATAGTCGAAGACTGCTACTCCCCCTGTGACCGTCTCCACGATGTAGTAATGACCGGCAGAACCGTCCGTGTGAACGAATGTGATCCCTAAGCTTTCAGGCAGCATATTCTCCAGGCGGATGGGCAGAGCATGAGGCTCGCTGGGTGAACCAACGGGAAAGGCAGGCACACCTTCCTTGGCCGACTTTCCGCCCGAGTCGACCGCTCGAGAGCCAGCGGAAATCTCAGATCGGCCCAAGCAGCCCCCGAAGCAAATCGTCACGGCCAGTGCTAGGAGAGGAAAAGCCTGAAGCGGCGGGATCCGCAGCCAGGTCATCAATTTCCCCGTGGCAGGCCGGGCCCGCGGAATCCCACGACACCGTGACCTCGGCCGAATAGAATGTTCGCCTGTGCGGTTGTCCATACTCAAAAGATCAAAAGAGTTGCAAGCCCAGAAGATATCCATCCTCCTAGCTCATCCGGGGATTTGGCAGACAATCTCAGGGTTTTCCCCCATTCTAACAAAAAAGGCAGAGTAGTGCTTCGTCACAAGGGGAAATTACTATCGCTGATGAACCAATTCTCCCTAATAGGGTGGTGAGGACATGTGCACACAAAACCCGCACCTCCTAACGACCCTAAATTGTCATGGGAACGAAGTACTAAATGTGGCGTTGGCTTTCCGCGGGCCGATATGCCCTGAACTGCCGGTCCCCAAAACGAGTTTCAACGGAGGGAAGACTCTGCTGTCATCGGCAACGGGGGTTCCCGAGAGGTATCGGGAAAATTTTGAGGCTTGCAAAGGGCTTTGGAGTGGGAGAGCAAAAAGACTTACTCTCGGGAGAGGAAACACCTGGTACCGGGAGAGCAACCGGTTTCTTCCGAGAAATAGGGCTTCGAAGGTCTTCTGGAAGCCGGTGGGGCTGGCGGCCTGATCTCAAGACCGAAATCGGGGGAAAACCGTGCAGGAAGATATTTATTTTAAGGGTTCGGAAAGGGCAATGATCACCAGTCCATGCTCGTCGGCCAGGCGGAGGCATTCCTTCGGCCGCAGAAAGATGGTCCGACCCGCTTCTACCGCAAGTACTTGTGCCTTGGCTTCGATCATCGCTTGGATGGTAAGGGGGCCAATGGTAGGAACATCAAACCGCATATCCTGCTGGGGTTTAGCGACTTTCACCACCGTAAACTGCCCTGCGGGGCAGAGGGCTCCAGCTCGGCGAATACATTCGTCGGTGCCTTCGATAGCTTCCACGGCCAGAACGGCCTGGTTTTTGACGCACACCGTCTGGCCAATGTCCAGACCGCCAATCCCCTTGGCCATTCGCCATCCAAACTGAATATCCGCCCACTGAGCGCGGGAAGGAGCTCTTCGGGTAAATGTTCCTTCACCGATTAACAGCTCCGGCATATAGTCGGTGGCAGGACGGAAATGGATTCCTCGGCGAGCAAACACTTGCACCACCCGTGTTAGCAGGTTGTCATCACGGCAATCCGATCGGCGGAAAAGAAAATGGGACGCAAAACTTCGAATTGTCACCCAGTCAGGCATCTCTCGCAAAATGAATCCCCGCCGCATCATAAACACTTTGAAAACCTTGCCGGCCATGGTGGCCTCGGTGATTCCACGGTGGCGAAAGTACCGAAGCACACCTCCTACCCGGCCGAGCCGGAAAATCCGCAGCTCCTTGCAATATTCGCCAATTTTCGGATCCACATGTTCTCGGATGCCGGCACAGTAGACTGGGAACCCCTTCGAATACAGGTTGGCTGCAACCGCCAGGGGAAGCTCTCCCCAGCCTGCAATTAACCCTATTGGCCGCGGAGTTGGCGGCCCAAGGTTTTCTGGTTCCTGGCTGGCTGGGTTGGATTTGTCGACTTGCTCTTCCATGAGATGCCTTGGACCGGAATGTGCGACTGTCCTTGGACCTCCTCATCAGGCATACTAACTGGGGCTATTAATTGGGGGAGGTTTTTTAAGGGCATCTTGCCACGTGGTGAGTCCCCCGTGTCATCCAGCAACCTGGAAACTAGGCTCATTCGTCTGAAAATGAGAACCGACTGTTAAGACAGAACTCTTCTCGCGAGGTTCCGGCGTGCGGTTGCCGGGGAGTAATTAGCCTTCGGTTGGGTCACCTCTGGAGCCAAACCGTCGGCGAAGAAATCTCCTTGCCGGACTTGTATCTTTCAAAACATCCCTCCGCAGTTTCGAAATGGATCGGCTCGGGCCGAATCGCGAAAGTCGAACCTTTTTATTATGCTATCGTTTTCGGGTTATGCTGTGCTTGTTCTCCGACCGGCGACACAAAGCCATCTCGCCAATCGGTGCTCGAGTTTCTGCAACGCCCCACCACGCTCGTGATTTCAGACGTGAACCCCGTGGGATTTTCGGCCGTTCTGAAAAGGCCGCATCATGCCCGTGGCTTGAGAAGAATTTTCCACCTACCTGCCGGACCTTACCCGGGCCAACTGAGGAGGTTCGATTGCTGGCGGTTCTCCCTTGGCTTTGTTGGGCTGCTCGCTTCTCTTCTGGCGGCACGAATTACAGGAATAGGTGGTAGACGGCGGAAATAATGTTTTGCGGAGCTTGGGGTGACAACTGCAGTTTTGGGGTTGGTGGGTCCGGACAGGGCGACCTCCATGAAGATGGATGATCGGACCTGATTATGGATTATCGGAAAGCTTCCGGCTTTCTTGGTTCGGCGGCCATTGGGCGATCATCTTTTCCAATTCTGCAACCTTAGCTTGCAGCCGCTTGAGTTCCAACCGCATTTCCGGGAGCTTACTGAGGACCGCCTGTTTGACTTTTTGTTCTCGTTCGGGAGTCGCGGGGATACCGACGACTCGGGCTCCCTCCGGGACATCATTCATGATTCCCGCCATGGCTCCGAGGACCGCTCTGTGTCCGATCGTGACATGATCCCGCACCCCTACTTGCCCGGCCATCACCACGTAATCCCCGGTGGTCACACTGCCGGCAATCCCAACCTGCCCACAAATCAAGTTATGGCGGCCAATCCTGCAGTTGTGAGCTACCAGCACTAAATTATCGATCTTTGTCCCTTCGCCAATCACAGTGGGACCATAGGTGCCGCGATCGATCGTAGCCCCTGCACCGACTTCTACATCAGCCTCCAAAATGACGTTGCCAAGTTGCGGGGCGAGTCGGTGCCCCGACTCACCCGAAAAATATCCAAACCCATAAGCACCAATAACCGCTCCGGCGTGGATAATACATCGGGGTCCGACTACGGTGTTTTCATAGAGCACTGCATTGGAAAAAATAGTTACGTTCTCGGCGATCTTGCATCCGGCCATGATATGGACGCCGCTATGGATGACGGATCCCCTGCCGATTTGAACATCCTCCCCTACGGTGGCATAGGGGTAGATGTCAACATCGGGGGCAATTTGAGCCGTGGGGTGAACGAAGGCCAGGGGGCTGATTCCGACCCGACGCCGCCCTCGCGGAGGATGGAAAAAACACATAATAGCCTCAAATGCCCGGTGAACATCGGGTACCTGGATTGCGGGAAGGCCATTGGGCTCCACCGATTCGGGGATGAGGACGGCGGTGGCGCCACTGCGGGCAGCCTGCGGAAGTCGTTCTTGCCTGTCGACAAGTGTGATTACCCCAGGCCTGGCAGCTGGAAGCGGAGCAGCCCCCATAATGGGGGTATCGCCGGATCCAATCACCTTTCCCTTTACCAAAACGGCGAGAGTGGCCAATGTAACTTCCATGGACTCACCGGCAACCTCGGCATTGAATTCTGCGGGCTTATTACACAAAAACGGCTAGCGATTGTCGCAAATTTTCCTCCAGGCCCCCGCTGGGGTACTGTTCCTATCGGTTGTGGGCTAGTTTGCAGGCCAGTAGCTATTTATGAGGAGTTCCAGTGTTCTTAAAACCTTATCCGGCAGTTTTTTAAAGTCCCCCCTGAGAAAACAGCGGCCTCCCCTATTCGTGGGGAAGCGGATTAGGTGAAAGATCCTGACTTTGGGCAGGGATGCCCGGCTCCCAAACAAAGCCTTTTCTGCATGGGAACTGGGTCATCCTATTCAAGGGCAAGCTTTTTCTGCAAGACCAAACCCCCGCGAGGGATCAAACGCTCCGGACGAGCTATGGACCGGGTAAGTAGGAGATCAAGACCCGTTTCTATGATCTTGCTTATGGTCTTGGGGAAGGGGTTGCAGGCTCGATCTTCAATTTCTTGACAGTTCTTGTGGTTTTGATATACTATGCCGGATATTAAGGTAAAGGCACTAGTCTGGACGTGCACGCGTGGGGGGTGCTGGGTCGGGGGTTACTGTCGTCGGTGATGGTCGGTGAAGTTTGTTTTTCATTTTTGGGGGAGGTATCGCCATGAAGAGACTTAGGTCGGTGCCATTAGGCTTTACGTTGGTGGAACTTTTAGTAGTGATTGCCATCATCGGAATTTTGGTGGCTCTGCTTCTGCCTGCGGTGCAGGCGGCTCGGGAGGCAGCACGGCGCGCTCAATGCACGAACAACTTAAAACAGTTGGGGTTGGCACTTCATAACTACCACGACGTTTGGAAGACGTTTGTCCATCGCTCGGGTGGAACTGCTCCAGGGGACCCCAATGGGAACTCTGGTCGGCGAGCTGGCTTTGTGTCGCTTCTGCCGTTTATGGAGCAGAATCCCATGTGGGAACGGATCCGGGCTGGGGATCCTGCAGCAGGCATCCCGCCTGAGGGTTACGGTCCCTGGAGGGGTTGGGCTCCCTGGGATTTTGCTCCGGCAGTACTTCGCTGCCCTTCCGATAATGGCTACCCTGGCCCAGGACCTTATAACAGCTACGCATTTAGTGCGGGCGATCAGGTGGAAGGGATTCAGAATGGTCAATTTGCCGGGGTGAGCGGGTATCATGTTCGGGGAATTTTCCCAGCACGTCATCATCGCCCGACGGTAGGGATGCAGGATGTCACTGATGGGTTGAGCAATACGGTGGCGTTTAGTGAGCGCCTTTGCCAACAGAACACCCCTTACCGAGCCATGGATCCAATTGCGATTGGCGCAAGGCAAGTAGAGCACGTGTTGGCGGTCCATCAGCGGGTGTCGGGTCTGGTGGCCAATCCCTCGCTTTGTCGGTTAGTGACCGACGGAAAATACTTCGTAGCGGGCTCCCAGATCCAAGCCAGCTTTGGCGTTAGGTGGACGGATGGGCAGCCCATGTATGTCAGCTTTAACACCGTGCTGCCCCCGAACGGGCCAGGCTGTGCTGATGGCGGGCAATACGGTGACTCCCACCACTTGGTCATTCCGCCTGCTAGCCGGCATCCTGGCGGAGTGAACGTGTGTTTTGCCGATGGGTCGGTCCGGTTCATCAGCGATACCATCGACTGCGGGAATCTGGCATTGCAGCAAGGACCTACAGGCCCATCCGCTTACGGAGTCTGGGGGGCCCTCGGGTCCAAGTCGGGCGGAGAGGGTGTGTCGCCTCCGTAACGCCAAGTTGAAAACGGTTTTCTCTCCAACGCTGAGTTGAAGACTCTTTTCAACATCGGGTGGGTTGGCCTACTGGGTGCTGGATCCGGCGGGTAGGGCCTCGCGTGGAAGTAATGTGCCGGCGAATCCCAGGTGCTGATGTGTGACTGGCTTGCTGAAGGATTAGGTGAGGTTGGGGAGGGGAGGGGGCAGTGGGTGTCCATCTGATAAGTCAAACGTAGCAAACCGTTCGCCTTGTAACTTCGGGAGGGAGTGACTGATGACTGGCAGAGCCGCTGTTGTATTGTTGGTTGTTCCGCTCGTATGTGGCTTGGTCTTCAATCTGGGATGCCAGCCGGGTGGTGCGAAGGAGCGGACTTACCCGGTGACGGGTGTGGTAACTCTGAATAACGAACCGGTAGCGGACGCGGCGGTTACTTTCCATCCGGCAGGAAGCGGTAAATTGGCAGTGGGTAAAACCGATGCGGCTGGGAAGTTTTCTTTGACCACTACGGAGACCGGCCAAAGCGGGGCAGTTCCGGGGCGGTACCGGGTTACAGTGGCTAAATACGTTTCCCCGGACCAGCCGGCCGCCGCTGCTCCCAGTGGGGAATACCGGGAGCAGGAGACTGAGACTACTCCGGCCCCCGCCCAAAATGTGCTCCCGGCCAACTATGCCGATCCCAGCACATCGGGTTTCGAGGTCGAAGTGAAAGCCGGGGAAAACTCCTTCACGTTTTCTTTGGAGAAGTAGCGGCGGTTCATTGGGGAGGCTTAGGATTTGGTGGAGCCCCGGCGGTGGGGCCCCGGAGAGTTTGGTTAATTTCCGGGGCCATTGACGGGCGGTGTAACTTCGCAGAAATCTGTCTTAACGCCAGAAGAGTGAAAAAACCGGCCGTGCTCCGAATTTGGGGCAATCGGCCGGTTTATTTTTTGTGACGATGTTATTGGGATTCCTCGACGCCCGCCAGCCGGCAAGCTGCTGTTGACCTTAGGGAAAACCGGGGCAGCCCAACCACCAACCCCCTCTTCTATACTGGGGCCCAGGAAAATCCTGCACCCTTTTTACAAACTGGGATAGACGGAAACTGGGCCGGGCAACACGCTCGGGGAGCCCGAGGGAGTCACAATGGCCGGATGCGTGGGGTCAATCCCGGTAGGGGCACAGGGGTCCACCTGGGGAGCCACCACCGCACTCGGTTGGCGGAATAATGCCCCCCGTCGGAATAGGTCGAGCCGGCATCCTCCGGTACTCACCATGGCTATTCCAGCCAGCACGAGAAACACCACAAATTTTTTAGTCATTTCTTGACCTCCTGCCACAAAGAATCCTCCACACGAAACAGCTTGCCCTTTGCCCGCCGTCTGCGGCGGGCCCACACTACCTGAATCTGAATGCCGTTGCCCTTTCTGGGTACTACTGCGGGTCCCTGGTTTTCTTCAGGAACTCTAACCTCTGGTGTTTGTTGTGCAAATGAAACATAGAGGCTTTTTGGCATGCCAGTGTTGCCTTCGGGGCATCAAAGTCGTTAGATCCAGGCAGATCGGCCGTAAGTGGGGTATTCTGGGAGACCTAGAGATGACCCCGGTAGAGAAGTTCGTGAAAATCGGTGTATGCCGGATAATTCGCAATCCGCACTTCTTCGAAGTTTCCCGCTTTTTGGCTCGGACTCTTAATCCCCAGTTCTTAGCTTGCCGAAAATGCTCGAGAAGAAAATGGACACCGGGTTTCAGGCAGGTTTTCGGGTAGCCACCAATAATTCTGAAGGGCTGTGAGGATGACGGCGAGGATTCAGTTTTCTACCTCGGATAGCGGGGGTTTGCCTCGGCGTTTCGAAATGCTCTCGGTTTTGATTGGGGTATTCACTCTCCTTAGCCATCCAAATTTGGTAGCCGGGGAAGATCCGCAGGATGCGGGGACTAGCACATTTTGGGTGCTGTCGACTCGGGGGATTCCAAGTTCTGAAGTGAAGCCGGGGGTGAGTCAGGGCCTGACCTATTGGAAGGCTGATTCCGAAGGATGTCTCGCCGAAAATTCTTCTCCTCAAATTTTCCAGGAGATTGCGGCCTGGTCCCGCCTGGTCATTTATGTTCCGGGAAATCGTTCCGATTTCGCCTCTGCTCATAACGAGGGGTGGAAGTTATTCCTAACCCTAAACCAGCCTACCGGGAGCAAGGGATTTGTTTTTGTCGTGTGGTCGTGGCCTTCGGATCGGATTAGTCTGGCTCAGCGGCCGGATATTTGGGCCAAGGCCTGTCGGGCGGATTTGGAGGGGGCTATTCTGGCAGAATGGTTGGGTCAGCTGCCGAGAGGAACGCGGGTGGTTTTGGTCTCCTACAGCTTGGGTGCCCGGGCTGTGGTTGCTGCCCTTCACCTCCGGGGTGGGGGCCAATTGCCCGGCCAGGAAGGTTTTACTAGTTCCGGTGGAGATATCGCAATTCGCGTGCTCCTCGTGGGTGCTGCCATCGATGCCCACAGTCTAGGTGTGAGGGGAGCTTACGAGCGAGCCATTGCTCAGAGCGAGGTATTCGTGATAACCACTCACGCTCGGGACTTGCTCCTGCGGATGTACCCACTTCTTTATGGCCTTGGAGGTCCGCCGGCCCTAGGATTTGTAGGCCCTACATCCTTACCGCCCGAGCAAGTCCAAAAGGTGGAGCTTATCCCTGTGGAAGCTTTTACAGGGTCTGGCCATGGATGGGCGAACTACTTCTCGGCTCTTCCGGTCCAAGCTCGTTTGGAAGGCATGATTTCCGGGGACTAGGGACACTCTCGTTTCCGAAGACTGCGGGAGCTCCTTTTAGCCCCTGCCGAAAGTCACTTCATGCCCATTCTCGGGGGCCAACCCGAGAAACCAATGATAAGTAGGGATAAATTGATAAGGAGGGACAAAATCGGCAAACCGTGGGTCAGGTCTTTCGCTCCAAGTAGATCGTGAGGTCAAAAGCTAAAATCCGTCCCTGTCTTGTCTTTATTTGTGACCTTTCTCGTCTTTATCTCTAACGTTTCCGCAGATTTCAACGGATGCCCGCCATTAAAGCCTAAAAGCACACGAAACACTCGGAAGTAAACAAAACGCTAGTAAACAAAACACTCGGCATTCTCCGGCCGAGTTTCCCCCTGCTTCCCATTTTCGAGGCCGGCTCGCTCGTGATTCCTCCCCCACCGAATGCCGCAAACCACCGCAAACTTTTATCGGTAAGATCCGCTGGCTTGGCCAACCGGGGCCGTCCCTTAGGACTTCTCTCCCGATCTTTTTTCCAAGCGTTTTCCCTTGAGTGCCTTTGTTGCACCAGCTGCGGGTGGAATTCTGGCGAGGAGGTGGGGAAGGGTGGTCCTCGCAAAAATCAGGAAACGGTAACCCCGGCGAAAAACATAGGTCCCGATCGCAAAAATCTCAAGCCCCGAATTTTCCTAGTCGGCCCGCATGAGCCATCGCCAAAGACATGAGATATACGGCGGGGAATTGCCCCAGGCCCCCTCGCAGGCACTCTCGTTCTCCGAAGGCTTGGCAACCGTCCGGTCGGGCTGAGTCCGCAACCAAGAGCACCGGCACAGGATGCCAGCTATGACTTCGTAAGGCAGCTGGAGTACTGTGATCGGCCGTCACTATCAGAACAGTCGGTCGCAGAGCTTCTACCCGCGGGATGATTCGGTCAAACTCCTCAATCATCTGTACTTTGGCGGCAAAGTTCCCGTCCTCACCGCGGCTATCGGTGTACTTGAAATGAACAAAGAAGAAGTCGTAGTCGTTCCACACTTTTTCCAGAAGGGCGATTTCCTCGTTCAAATTTGCGGGGGTCCCCACGATCGTCATTCCCACAAGCCGGGCCAACCCCTTATACATGGGGTAGACGGCGATCGCAGCAGCCCGCAGACCGTACACCGACTCATAGGTGGGGAGGTTGGGCCGGCAGGAAAATCCCCGCATCGTCAAACCGTTGGCTTTAGGATGACCGCTGAGAATCTCGCGGGCATGAGCGATAAACTTCCGAGCGATATCCGCCGTCCGTTGGCTCTCGTAATCATTGGCCACTGGATCTAGTGGCGGAACCCCGGTCCGTTGGGGATCGGTGTCGGCGACGTTTGCAGCCAACCCCTCCCCCCGGAAAATGACCACAAACCGGTGTTCCCGCACCGGCTCCACGAAGATTTCCACGCCGGGGATTTGGATCTCCCGAAGCTTGATGGCCAGGGGGGCACTCTCTTCAGTGGAAATTCTGCCGGCTCGGCGGTCAATAATTCGGCCCTCTTCATCCAAAGTGCAGAAGTTGCACCGAACCGCTACGTCTTTCGGCCCCACCTCGAAACCAACCCCAGTGGCTTCCAGGACTCCTCGGCCAATCACATATTTGAGGGGGTCGTAACCGAATAGGGCTAAGTGTCCCGGACCGCTTCCCGGCGTGATGCCCGGGGCAATCGGGATCATGCTCCCGCAAACCCCTCGCTGGGCCAAGCGGTCCAAATTCGGCGTATAGGCCGTCTCCAGCTCCGTTTTGCCTGTGTTGGGATCCGGCAAACCTCCTAACCCGTCGGCCACCAAAAGCACGATTTTGGAATCGTTCTTTTCCTTAAGTTCCGCTATCAGTTCTAAGATGTCCATCTGCTTACTCTCCGCCTCAGACCTCTGTTTCCCCGATCTATCTTGCTGTTTTTCCCCCCGGCATTTAGCGTTCCTGGTTCCCTATTTCGACGGAGAATTCGAATAACTGGCAAGCACCTAATTGGCTAAGCTCGCAATAAGCTCGAAGTTTAAAGTAACAAACCGGTTTGCCTGTCTTACGCGGTCTAGCTTCATGCTAAAAAGGGTGCTTGATTTCGATTATGAAAGCAACCTCTCGAAGACTGCGGCGTGACAATTTTAACCCATCGGGTTCTTTCGACACCGAGCTATGAAATCCGAACTGGGAACCAGCAAGCGGGAACGGATGATCGTTGAGCTATCGATAACCATTTACTTCCTGGTTTCCCCTGGATTCCATCTGGCACGAGAATTTCACCCTTCCAAGGCTTGCTTGAAATCCGCTATCAGGTCCTCGGTATCTTCGATCCCACAAGCTACGCGAATCATATTGTCGGGGATACCTACGGCCGCCCGCTGTTCGGGGGTGAAGTCGTGATAACTCATGAGCATGGGCTGCTCGATCAAAGATTCCACACCCCCGAAACTAGGACCAATCCTCGGGATCCGCACGCGATCCACCACCCGAGCCGTTTCCCGCCAATCCGCTCCTCTAACCAAAAAAGTAACCAGTCCTCCAAAGCCCCGCATGGTACGCTTGGCAATAACATGATCCCGATGACTAGGAAGGCCGGGATAATAAACCTTTTCCACTCGAGGATGACTTTCCAGGAATTGAGCCAAGGCCAAACCGTTTTGATTGTGCCGTTCCATTCGCAGTTGAAGAGTTTTTAGGCCCCTTTCCAGCAGGTAGACGGTATAGGGCGAGGCTACTAACCCCATTACACCGCGGATTTTTCGACATGGCTCGAGTTTCTCCACTGAGCCGACAAGAACCCCGGCCAAAAGGTCATTATGCCCTCCTAAGTACTTGGTGCACGAGTGAAGCACCACGTCCACACCATACTCTAACGGTCGGACGTTGTAAGGTGTGGCGATAGTGGAATCGATCATCGTTTCCACACCATGTTTCTTAGCGATGGCTACAAATCGTTCGAGGTCAACAACACTAAGGTGGGGATTGGTAGGAGACTCGCTAATGAGAAGCCGGGTTCGGGGGGTGATCGCCGCTTCTAAGGCCTCGTAATTCCCGGCTGGGACCTGCCGAGTGGTAACTCCCAAGCGACCTAAATATTCTCGGCAAAACTCACGGGTCCGATGGTAGCATTCGTCGATAAGCACTACCTCGTCGCCCGCTTTTAACTTGGATAACAGATAGCCGGCGACCGCTGCCATTCCGGAAGCAAAAAGTACGGCGGTTTCTCCCCCTTCCAGTTCTGCCAGCTTCCGCTCCACGACTTTTTCCGACGGATTTCCGTACCGGCCGTATTCTTCGCGGCTGGTCCGGTTTTTAAGGTACTCTAAAATTGCCTCGCTATTTTCGAAGGTATAAGTTGCAGTTGAAAATATGGGATCCGTTATAGAAAACTCTGGCTTAGTATGAGTTTCTCCGGCGTGCACTGATTTCGTAGAGAATCCCCACGGTTTATCCGGGGGCAAGTGGGGTACACGGCTATCACGCAACCCAGCGGATTCGGTCATATGCTGCAGTCCTAAGATAACTTGGTTGTACGTGCACAAAACCTCGGATTTGGCGTTCGTCGTTCAAAGTTCAAAGAGCTTCCGTTTGGAAGACTTCCCTGTGCGCCTTCCCCCTGGCAGGCAGTTGCTGAGCCCGTTTTCATTGGGGTTTGGCATCGGAGGTTCGTCCCGAGGCAACCTCGAAGTTAACCGAGTTCAGCACCTGATACTCCGTTGCAAAGGTTTTTCCCGGACCATCCTCCTGAGCACAAAGCTACCAAAGATTTATTGGAGTTTTGGTTTACTTGTCGGCCTCTGCAACGCCGAGGGGTCAAACGGCTTCCATTATCCCTTAGCATAGCATCGTCCCTAGGATATCGGGTTTGTGAGTCCGCCATGGGTCGTCCGGAATTTGGTTGGCGGACCTATGTCAGACCTATTCTCGGGGATTATCCCGGCGGAGCTGAACCGCTTACCGAGATTGTTTCTGCCTTCTCCTTTTTCTCCTTATTAACTTTCCAGTCCTTTATTAACTTTCCAGATCGTTTAGCCTTCCGATCCTCTTTCATTCTCCTATGTGCTTTCCGAAGAATTCCTACTTTTTCGGCTTCCTACACACTCTTCCGGTACCCGAGCTTTTTCCATGACAAAGTGCTTTTTGGGTACTTTTTCCATAAAGTGATTTTTGGGTACTTTTTCCATAACAACTTGAGTAACTTGGGCACTTTTCCCAATTGCAAACTGATTTTTGGCTAAGTGTGGTCGTAATTTTATTGGTTGGGACGTCTCCCCACAAGCGCCGGGGATAAGCCCGGGGACAGAGGGAAAGCCTTTGCAAGGACTTAACTTCGGTTTATCTTGCTGAATAGTGGATATCTTGCTGAATAGTGGGCAAACAGGACAACCCCTGGACCGCCCGGCCTGGGCTGGGGAGCGACGTCGGCAGCTCGGGCCGGTCGTGACCTCTCTTGGAGGGGTGAAACGGAAGCTACAATCCCTCCGGAAGCCTAAGTTTCCTCCAACGGTTCGATCTATTTCGGGTCGACGCCCGCGACCGAAAATGCCGGGTGCCCGCCAGCGGCATCTCCAAATGTTAGAGGGCAATCGCGGAAAAAAGGGAGGCCGTTATAGCTGGCCTTCCTCAAGCAGGCGGGTTTTTTAACGATTTGTCCCCCCCATTGCAAGGAAACCGCAAAGGCTGGGAGCTCCTCCCGGCCTCTTGCCGGGAGGGTGGACCCAGCCTCCGGGGAGGCGTTGGCGGGATGGGCTAGACCTTGACTTCGGCCGATTGTCGCGGAAGTCGGGGGAAGCTAGAAAGTGCGGGGACACATTTCAGAAGCTTCGGGGGAATTGTCCCACCTAAGCGGCAGTAACCAAAGCCGAGAGCATCTCGGGGAACTTTCGCCGACTGGGGAGCTTGATGCATCATCTCTATGTGCGGTGGTGTCATATCCCTCAGCGGCAAATTAGTGGAAAGGTCAAATCAAGGTGAAATTGATGAGGTTGGAGTTGAGATCTATCCCGACTGGGCCTTTTTTGGACTGGGGCAGGGGAACCTACTACTCCCCGAATTGGCTTTGGTTTTTGGGAAATTGAGGCCATCGCCATCGGACTGGTGGTCGCTCACAATCCACCGTCGTGGAACTTGCGGGGGGAAAACCGTTTCGTATAACTCGCTAATGTCTGAGGAGATTGGGGTTGGGAGGGGGTTTGCGGTGGTCAGGATCATAAAGAGAGAAGTTCGCTATGAATAGGATGCCAAGCGTGGAGGAACTGCGGCCGATTGTAGACGTGGCAATTCAGGCTGCCCGAAGTGCTGGGGAGGTGTTGCGGGCCAATCTGGGGCGGGTAACAGCTCGGGAGAAGGCTCCGGCAGATCTTGTCACGGAGGCTGACTGGGCCGCCCAGGAAGTTATCGTGGAAGTGATTCGCCGGCATTACCCCGGGCACCAGTTGGTGACAG
>Ga0308310_1000351_pt1 | contig 19447 bp, 15 predicted proteins | sample HotsprSampleMS65_FD_203672 | JGI IMG/M metagenome (GOLD analysis project Ga0308310, IMG submission 203672) | Hot spring phototrophic mat microbial communities from Mushroom Spring, Yellowstone National Park, Wyoming, United States - 20090730_MS65 ...
GCTTGATCAGACGCGCGAGACGCTTGGTCAGCGCCCTGAAGAGGTGCAGGCGGCGGTCAAGCGGCTGCGCGGCGTGCGCGGCAGCTACATTGAGAGCTACATGGCGCGCCACAAGCTCAGCTATGCCGATTACTGGCGGCAGCGCGAGATCTACTTCAGCCTGCGCCGCCTTGACCTTGAGTATCACGACATTCGGCGCGGCGCCGAGCCGCGTCAGAACGGTATTTTCTACCGCTTGCAGGCGAGCGGCGCAGTCGAGCGCTTGCTGAGCGACGCCGAGATCGAGCCGTACGTCAGCGCGCCGCCTGAAGATACGCGCGCTTACTTGCGCGGGACGCTCTTGGCGCGCTTCGGCGAGTACATCACGCACGCCGATTGGTCCGAAGTCAGCTTCCGCGAGCCGCAGATGACGCACGACCTGTATCTTCCGCTTCCCGATCCGTTGAGCGGCACGCGCGCCGAAGTGGAAACGCTCTTGGCGGATGTCACTGACTTACAAGGACTAATCCGCGCTTTGAAACCAATTACCCAGCCGTACTATCGCAGTCACGGGGCTTATGATAGCTATAGCTATGGAGGTTGGTGACGATGAGCGATCAGGAGCAAATCACACGCGGTCAGCATGGGTTCAGCAGCGAGCCGAGCGGCTTGGCAGGGGGCGCGACGCCATCTTCGCGCGATGTGATTGACGACGTGCTGGGCGATTTTTTCGGCGGCGAGTCGTTGCCGATTGAGACCATCGGCGGCGAGACGCAGCAGCGCCCGGAGCTGCGCAGCATCAGCTCAGAGGAATTCGTGCGCCGCTTCCGCCAAGAGACAGGCGAGTGAGCTGACCAAGCGAAGGAATTGCCATGCGCGAGCGAATCTTCAGCCTAGAGGTGGAATACGGCATCTCGTTTCTGAGCGAACGGGGCTCAAGCGAGCCCACCAAAGAGACGCTTGTCAGCGCCCTGCGCTGCGCGCTGACCGATGCCGTCGGATTGAACGAGAGTTCATTCATCACCACTGGCGCCAAGTTCTACCACGACGTCGGTCACGCTGAATGGGCGCACCCTGAGTGCCGCAGCGCGCGCGAGGTCGCGCTCTACGACAAAGCCGCTGATGCGCTCTTGGCTCTCCTGCTGCCGCGCGCGCAAGAGTTCTTGCGGGCTGAAGGCTTTCGCGGGCGCCTTCTGGTGGTCAAGAACAACGTGGACGTGCATGGCAATACTTACGGCTGCCACGAGAACTACATGGCGGAGCGCGAGACGGCTTGGCTTGACCACGAGGATTACCTGCGGCTCTCAATTCGCTACCTTGTGCCATTCCTCGCGACCCGCTTGATCTTGTGCGCGCCGGGGCGCGTTGGGCTAGGTCGGCGCGGCGAGCAAGGCTTTGCGTTTCAGCTTGGGCAGCGCGCCGATTTCATCAACACTGTTGTCTCGCGCGATACGCGCGATTTGCGCGGCATCTTCAATCTAGGGCGCGAGAACGAGCCGTTCAGCGAAGGCAACTATCGCCGCCTGCACCTGATCTTGGGCGACGCCTGCATGTCCGGCTACGGCACGTTCCTGAAGCTCGGCACAGTCGGCTTGCTCTTGCGCTTGCTTGAAGACCTTGAGATCGGCGAGATACCGCATCTGAAAGAGCCTGTGCGCGCCATGCAGATTGTTTCGCGCGATCCGAGCTGTACAGCGCTCTTGCCGCTCTACGATGGGCGGCAGATGACGGCGATTGATATCCAGCGCATTTACCTTGAGCAGGTCATGCGCTACGCTGAGCGCCATCCGACCTCGCCTGAGGAGCGCGAGCTGATCCTGCTCTGGGCAGGGACGCTAGACGCGCTGCAGAACGCGCCGTCGCGGCTCTTCGGCAAGGTGGATTGGGTCACCAAAAAGAGCGTGCTGGATCGGTTGCTGGCGCAGAATGGCTTATCTTGGGAAACGCCAGGCCTAGAGCGGCATCCGATCCGCTACAAGCTGCAAGAGCTGGACATTCAGTATCACAACATCGATCCTGCGCAGAGCCTATTCTACAAACTGCTGCGCAGTCTGCGCGGCGCAGAGGCGCTCGATACCCTCTGGGACGCCGAGTCGGTGCGCGCGGCGCAGAGCGCGCCGCCGCCATACACGCGCGCGCGCGTGCGCGGCGAGGTGATCGCTTCGGCGCGGCGCACAGGCGGTCGCGTTGAGGTGAAAGGCTGGAGCGAAGTGCGGCTAGGCGGTCAGCGCGTCGAGCTGTACGATCCGTTCACTTTTTTCTCAGCCGAGGCGTACACGATTTTGAAGGAAGGCAGGCTGGTCAGCGCCTAGCGAGCGAGGTGGCCTATGACCGACCGCCCACCACGATCTGAGCCCGAAGCAGAGCGCTCAAGCAGCGCGTTCGACCGCGAGCGATTCCTAGAGTGGCTTGATGCAATTACGCGCCGGCAAACCTCGCCGAGGGAGCAGATGGCGCTCGAAGAGCTGTTACGACGAGCATTTGATGTGCCACGTGGTTCTGCGCCACCTGTCAGCGAGAGAGCCGAGAATGTGCCGCCGCGTCCATCTGGAATATTCAGCGGTTTGTTCAGCGCGCGCAGCGCACCGCACACCTCTGGAGATGTCCGGAGCATGCGAGATCGAGAGATTGCTGATGAGATGTTGTCCAATCTCGTCTACACGCTGCAGAGCGACCAGCAGCACAGCCCTGCCATCTTGTGCCACGCGCTGATCGGCTTGGGCAAGGTGGGCAACGCCGCTGAGCATCTGCCCTTGATCGCGCCCTTTCTGGACGCGCGCTGGGAGCAGAGCGTGCGGCTGGCCGCGATTGACGCCGTGAGCAATCTAGGCGGCGAGGAAGCGATTGATAGGCTGATCGCGCTGCTCGGCGATTCGGATATCATCGTCCGCTGGGAAGCCCAGGCGGCGCTGGATCGCTTGTTGGTAGGCACGGAGTTGGTAGGCACGGATAGTGCAGTCGCTGAGAGCGCGCCTGCAACGCCCGATGATGAGCCATACTTTGATGATTCGCCTTTTTGAGGAGCTGCGATGCCTATCTTGACTTATTGCGATGCCAATGGCGACTTTCGCGAATACGCTTTCTCAGATGCCAAGCCTATCCTGCTGCGCGCGCCTGAGCGCGGCGCCGCGCGCTTCGCCGCAGGCGAAGGGCAACCGCTAGCTGTCATCACGCGCGCGAAGGTCTACCAAGTGCCGCTAGTGGTCAACCTGAGCGGCGACTCGCGAGTGCGCGTGAACGGACGGCGCGTGGTCGGCTTGCGCGTCCTGCGGCAAGGCAGCCGCCTGCAGGTCGGCGATCTGGAGATGACATTCTGGGAGATGACGTTGCAGATCGTCGCGGCGGGCTCTACCTTGGTCGGACGACGTTGTCCTGTCTGCCGCCTGAGCTACAGCGTCGGCGACGAAGTGGTGATCTGCCCGCGTTGCAGCCTGCCACATCACAAAGAATGTTGGTTTGAGCATGAGTTCTGCTCCAATCCGGGCTGTCTGTATCCGATTCGCACCACGCTCAAGCGCGTGCTGGCAGCGCACGGCGTAGTGATCGAGCAGCTCGCCGCCAACAGTCAGCTTGTCACACAAAGCATGCGCTGCGCGGCAGGCACGCCGAGCGTGGACGCGCGACCATTCCAAGCAGGACAGTACGTGGCGTACTGTCCGAACCGGGCGTGCGGAGCGGCGTTTCACCTCGAGTGCTGGGTGAGCATGGGCAACTGCCCTGCTTGCCGCAAGTATGACGTGAGCAAGCTATTGCGCTCAGTCTTCACGCCGAACACGCCGCCATATCTAGGCGAAGAGAGCGCCGAGCCTGAGGACGCTGCCTGATGAGCGATTTGGTCGAGCTGACCGATGGCGACGGCGTGATCGAGATCAGCGCACCCAGCGCCGATCGTTACGCGTCGCTCAAGCTGATCGAGTGGTGGGATCACGCCAAGCTGCGCCGCGCGAAGGTGATGGTGGTCGGCGCGGGCGCGCTGGGCAACGAGGTGCTAAAGAATCTCGCTTTGCTCGGCGTCGGCTATCTTTTCTTGGTTGATTTTGACACAGTCGAGGTGTCGAATCTTTCGCGATCCATTCTCTATCGCGCCGAGGACGCCGGCAAGCGCAAGGTAGAGGTGGCGGCGGCGCGCCTGCGCGAGATCAATCCTGATGTGCGCGTGGCGACTTTTCATGGCAATGTGACACAAGCGCTCGGGCAAGGCATTTATCGCCGCATGGACGTGGTGATCGGCTGCTTGGATAACCGCGCAGCGCGGCTCGCCGTCAACCGCGCGTGTTGGCGCTATGGCGTGCCGTGGATTGACGGCGCGCTAGACGTGCTGATGGGCATCGCGCGCGTTTTTGTGCCAGGTCAAGGCGCGTGCTATGAATGCACAATGACCGAAGCGGATTACGATCTGGTCAATGTGCGCTATCGCTGCCCGCTTTTGCGCCCTGATGAATTGCAAGAAGGCAGGCAGCCGACCACGCCGACGAGCGCTTCGCTAGTGGCAGCGTGGCAGGTGCAGGAAGCAGTGAAGCTGTTGCACGGCCTGCCCGTGCCAGCCGGCAAAGGCATTTACATCAATGGACACACTTACAGCACCTCGTTGCTCACTTACACTGAGCGCGCCGATTGCTTCAGCCATGCCCAGGCGCGCGCGGTGGTGACCGAGCTGCCCTTGCGCGCTGCCGACTTGACCGTCGGAGCGTTTTACAGCGCCATCGCGCCAATCTTGGCGGCGGAGAGCGCGGAGAACGCCGCGCTCTTGCCTGAGCAAGAGATCATCAGCCATTTCTACTGTCCCGCTTGCGATGTGCGGACGCCTGTGTACCGTCCACACGACGAGGTGATGCCTGACGGCGCCGCCTGCCCGACGTGCAACATGCCGCGCCTGCCCAGCATCTTGAGTCGATTGCCGCTCAGCGCCGATTCGCCCGCCGCCGATGTGCCGTTGACGCAACTTGGCGTGCCGCCGCTGGCTGTGTTGCAAGTGGCGGCGCGCGTGCAAGGCGTCGAGCGCGTCTTCTGGTTTGAGCTGAGCGCAGATGCTCAAAGTTGCCTCGCCGCTTGGTCTGAGTGAAGGAGACGGAAGGGATGCCAAGCTACACTGATCGCCGCAACAATCGCCTGAAGCATGAGTTTGAGCGCATTCAGAGCGTGCGGCGTCCCAACAGCCTGATTCAGGTCTATTGCGCCGATCTGAGCGCTGAGGAAGCGAGCATGTATTTGGGGCGCGCCACGACGCGCCAAGAGTTCAATCAAATCCTCAACGACGGTCTGCGCGGCTTCCTGACGCCTGAGCAGTTCGTGGTCAAGTTCCCGAATCAGCCGCCAGAGAAGTATCTGTTGGTCTTCAACTGTGTTGGCTTGCGCCAAGATGCGGCGGGCAACATCGTGGAGACGACCAACCACGCAATGGAAGTCATCTTCAACGTGGACTACCCGGTCAAGCCGCCGCGCTTCGTATGGCTGACGCCGATCTGGCATCCGAACATCTACCCACCGTTCATCTGCAATGCCGATCTCGCCTTCCCGATCTCTGCCACGCTTGATCAGATCGCGGTGATGGCGGCGCGCATGGTTCAGTATCGCCATTACAACATGGACGATCCGCTCGCCATGACACACAATGTGGTCGCTTGGCTGAAGACACAGCCCGAGAGCCGCTTCCCCGTGGACTCGCGCGATGTGCTGACGGGCGAATTGCCGCGAGCGCCGCTGGTCATGCGGCGTGTTGGCGGCTTTGTGGAATGGGTGGACGGCGTGCCAACCGAGAGCGCCGCCGCCATGAGCGATTTGGTTGAGTTGATAGACAACGAGTGAGCGGATGGACGACTCACAGCCGATCCACGCTGCTATGAGCGCGCTTGAGACGCTCGGCTGGCAGGTCAGCGCAGGCTCGGCGGGCTGGCAGCTTCAGCGCGAGTCACACACGATCTACGCAGACGTGAACGCGCGCTGGCTATATTTCAGCCTGCCCGTGCTACAGACACAGCCCGCAGCGTACTACCTGCAAGCATCGCGGCAGCTCTATCTGTGCAAGTATGCGCGCGATCCGCAAGGGCAATTGCTCTTGCAAGCGGAGCTACCGCTCGCCGAGCTAGAGCGGGCTTACATTCACTTGACCGTCGAGGCATTGTGGCGCGCAGTGCGCAGGCATGACGCGCCGCTCGCAAGCGCGCCATCGGCGCCAGCCGCCGAGCAGAACGTTGAGTACTTTCCGCGCCACGCGCTGGATGTTTACTTCAAAGGCTTGCAGCACGAGGGCTGGGGCTTGCGCAAGCCGATTAGCGCGAACGAATATCATCTGCACTACAAAGCGCCTGAGCGTCCGTTTGAAGTCTATCTCGCCTTCAATGCGGCATGGGCGTATTGGCAAGTGCCGATTCTAGAAGGCTCGGCAGCTGCGGCTTGGTGGCGGAGCGCTCAGCGCGATCGTTTGTGCCAGTACCTGCTGACGGTCAATGAGCAACTTTATTGGGCGCGTTTCGTATTGGATGAGCAAGGCAATGTGTTGTTGCTCTTGGATATGCCGCTCTCGCTCTGCACGTCGGAGCGCTTCCGTTTGAGCGCGCAGACCATTGCGCAATACGCATCCGACTATGCCTACGAAGTGTTGATCATGGCTGAGTTAGATCGGGATGAGGCCCTAGCCAGCCTTTTGCCGGCGAACCTTAATGAAGGATTAGAGTTTCATGGCTAGCTGATCGAAAAAGATCAAATGTGAGTACACTGAGAGTGAGTGAGCTATTATCCGTTTGCCGCTTGCAGCGAGGCGGTGATAGTGAGACAGAGTTCTAAGTACGCCTGAAGGAGAATCAGCCCATGTCGGCAACTGCTACACAGAACAAGCGTCGTCTGTACTTGGAAGATCACACTGGCAACAAGCGTCGTGAGGCGCGCATTGCCGCCGATACGCCCGTGCGCGAGCTGCTGCCAGCGCTGATCACTGCCCTCAACCTGCCAACGACCGATCCGCGCGGGCGCCCGCAGCGGTATCACCTCGCCTATGAGAACCGCCAGCTGCAGATGGAAGAGACGCTCGAATCGGCAGGCGTGGTCGAAGGCGCGACGCTCACGATGGTGCCAGAGATGACTGCTGGCTGAGCCTGCCAGCATCTCTCGCCGCCATTATGTGTGTAGACAGCCGCCCGCTACAAGCCATAAGGTTTGTGCGGGCGCGTTGTTATATCTTGCCGCGCTTTAGCGCGCCCGCCCGCATGTTACTCTGAGAAAACCGAGCCATGAAATACCTCACCTTGCACATCACTAGCAACGAAGGCGAGCTGCTCTACGCCCGAGATGTGGATGTCATCAACTTGTGCGAGACGTTCGTCCGCCAACTGGTCTCAGAGCTTGTGAAAAACGCTGTGATCCGCGCGGGCGAGCATTACACAGCGCGCCTGATACCGCGTTACGGCAATCAGTTGCGCCAGCAAGCTATTGTTGTGCCGAACGCGCCCGTGCCTGCTCAGAACGCTTGGATTGTTTTGGACTACGAGCCGAGCACGCTCCCCGATCAGCCGGCGACGTACTTCACGCTCGAACTGCACGTCCGCGAACGCAATCTCTTGATCGCGTGCGACGTCCTTCCGCATGAACTCAGCGCCTACTTCATCGCCTACGGCATCGAGCAAGCCCTGCTCGGCTTGGGGGTGCTACAAAACGGGCAGCTCTATCGGATACGTTTCTATGCCAAAGATGATAACAACGCCCAGTTCGATAAAGAGCATCTGCCGACGCTTGAGCAGAAAGCCGCCAGCTTGATCGAGTTCCTCTCCGACGAGCCCGAGACGCCCGCTTTCCCGTTCCGCGACCCAAGTGCTTACCCGAGCGCCGTCGTCGTCGGGCAAGGGCAGCCGCAGCCTGACGATGTGCGCATTTTTGTGCGGCGCGGCACGCACGATGCGCTGCTACAAGCGGCGAAGGCGAGCGATCAGGTGGAACTGGGCGGCATCTTGGTCGGCAACGTCTATCGCGCGGCTGATGGCGGGCGCTTGATCGTAGAAGTGAGCGATTTCATCGTGAGCGAAGGCTTGATCTCCAGCGCCACTGAGCTGCGCTACACCTTTGAGAGTTGGCAGAGCCATCAAGTGCAATTGCGCGAGCAGTTTCCCGGCAAGCGAATTGTCGGCTGGTATCACACGCATGTAGTGACCGTGCCGACGAGCGAGAGCGAGAGCGTTGCCGATGAAGGCGCAGAAGCAGCTGCCAGCGGCGGCACGACCATGTTCTTCTCGCAGCACGATATCTTTTTGCACAGCCAGTTCTTCGCCGATGAGTGGTATGTCGCTTTGGTGCTTGATCCGTGGGGAAGGAGCATCTTCTTCCAGTGGAAAAACGGTCAGATCGTGCCTTGCCGCGCCTACTATCTCTACGCTGATCTAGGAGTAGCCTGATGACGACGCTGCTGCGCTTGCTGTGGAAAGTCGAGGCGGATGCGCAAGGGCTGATCTGCGCCTTCACGCCTGACGAGAAGCTGCTAATCGCCGGCGCCGAAGATGGCAGCATCTACGCTTTCGATCGAAGTGGGCAGCTGCTTTGGCGCCAGCAAGTTTCAGGCGAGGCGTTTCGCTTCGCCTTCTCGCGGCACAGCAACATCCTCGCTGTGGGCACGATCCGCGGCACGGATACGAGCGTGCTGAACTTCCAGACAGGCGAGCTGTTGTGGAAGTTCAGCGGCGAGGCGCAGACCAGAGCTGGCGTCGGCGTGACTGCCGATGGCGAGCGCATTGTGAGCGGCGATGACGAAGGCAAAATCCGTTGTTTTGCGCGCAATGGCGCGCTGCTGTGGCGTTACGATTGCAATCACAGGAAAATCTCGCGCCTGAGCGTGACGCCCAGCGGGCACCGGATCGTCTTCGGCGGCAACGATCACATCTATTGTTTGAATGGCTCAGGGGATCTGCGCTGGCGATATCGCACCAACGGCGAGGTATGGGCAGGCGCGCGCGTCCTGCCCGATGGCTCTAGAGTGATCGGCGGCTCGAACGATCAGCACGTCTATGTGCTGGACGATTCGGGCGAGCTGATCTGGCGTTACAGGGTAGGCGGCAACGTCAACATCACTTATCCAACGCCAGACGGCGCTTTCATCGCAGTAGGCTCAACCGATTCGTGCGTCTACCTGCTGAGCGGCGATGGAGAGCTGCTCTGGAAATATCGCACAGGCGAGAGCATCTACGGCGTCAGCTTGAGCAGAGATGCTGAGTTCGTAGCGGTAGCGTCCTACGATCGGCATATCTACTTGTTCAATCGCGAAGGCAATCTGCTCGAAAAGCTGCGCACGGGCAATCAAGTGTACGTGGTGGACATCACAGCGGATGGGCGGCTCATCGGCTCGTTTGGCTTCGATAAGTACGTCTACCTGCTGGAGAATCGCTATGCGGCGCGCACTGAAGCTGAACGCGCCGAAGCTCACAGCATCCTCAGGCAGCGCGTCGTCGGGCAGTTGCGCCGCGCCTTTGCCGGCAATCTCTACCACGGGCTGTGCTATTGGTTCGATCAATTCAGCCACCTGTTGCGGCGCAATGACTTCGAGCTATGCGATGCGCTGATCGCCGAAGCGCGCCAAGAAGGCTATCCACTCACAGCGGCTGAGCAGCGCTTTGTGGATAGCCGCGAAGGCGCCGTGCAATTGAAGCGTGGCATTGCCGCGCATCGCCAGGGCGATTTCGACGCCGCCGAGCAGTTCTACAGGCAGGCGGTCGCGGTACAGCGCAAGGCAGGCTGCCCTGTCTGCGAAGAGCAGGCGCGATTGGCGCTGAGATTGCTGAGCGAAGAGCGTCAAAGCGGACAACGCGACCCGCTGCTGGGCAAGATTTACAACGAAGTGTTGGTCCTCGGCGGCAGCGAGGCGCTGCTGACGGCGCGTTTGCTCAGCGCGCCGCCTGAACACTTGCCGCTGATCCTCCAAGCCGCCACCAAATTCCGCCTGACCAAGCCGCTCTTGCAGGCGCTCAAGACGAACGACAGACGGCTGCAGATGTTGGCAGTCGCCACGTTGAACCGCTTCACGGAGATCAGCGATCTAGCGCCGATCACAGAGGCGCTGCGGCACGAGAATCCCTTCATCCGTTGGCAAGCGGCGGCCATCCTCAGCCGTCAGAAGAAGCTGCCGAGCGAATTCGTGCAAATGCTGCCTGATCTAATCGCGTCAGAGCGCGATCCAGACGCGCGCCGCCTCTTGGTCGAGATCGCGACGCGTCTGAAAGTGCCGAATCTGACGCCGCTGCTCATCCCGCTGCTGGAAGATAGCGATAACGACCTGCGCTGGAGCGTTGTGACCGCGCTCGGCAAAATTGGCGATCGGCGCGCCTTGCCGATGTTGCGCAAAACGCGCGAAGGGTACACGCTGACCGAACTGAGCATTCACGACGCGCTGCAGCGCGCCATTCGCGAGATAGAGCAGCGCTTTCCGCTGCCCAGGCTGAACAGCTGGCGCGCCGTGCGTCCGAGCGAGCCTGAGCTTAAACCAGCCAAGCTCTTCTGGCGAGATGAAGCTGTTCTTCTGACAGCCAACGTCAGCGATGTCAAAGCTACCATGCGTTTCTCAGTCATCGTCACTGATCAGCAGGGCGTTGAGGTCTTCCGTTTCAGCCGTCCTTATGCTGAGTTCGCCAGCCTCACCCAGCGCTTGCGGAGCGAGCTAGCAAGGCAGGCTGGGATGCCCTCATCGCCGCTCTCTGGCGAGCGCCCGACCGAGCCTGTGAGCGCTTACACTGCCTACGAAGAATACGAAGAAGAAGACGAGGAAGAAGATGACGAGGACGCAGAGCTGATCATCGAGGACGAATTCGAAGAGGAAGGCGATGACGACGAGGACGAGGAGCAAGATGAGCCTCCTCTATCGCCAGATATTTCAGAGATGCGTTCAGGCGCGCTGTGGGTGCTTCTGCAGCCTAGCCTGACGCAAAGTTGGCGAGCGGGCAAGTTCACTGCGACGATCTGCTTCGTTGATGAGGCAACAGGGCGCGATGAGCCGCTGCACTCGATTGAGTTCGTATACGTGGACGATGTTCGCATCAAGCGCGCGCGCTTTTCGCTCACGGATAACGCGTCCAGCCCGAGCGTCGATTGGGCAGTGGAGCATGTGCCGCAAGTTTATTTGACGGTCTCGCTGGGGGACGTGCCGAGAGGCACTGAGCTGCGCGCTCAGCTGTGGTACGGCGCAGCAGGGTCGGGTGAGTTGCTGATAGATGAAAAACTTACGAGCACAACAGAAGGCGATATCACAATTCAATCCACTTGGCGGCAATCGCCGTGGCGCGTCGGCGGCTACACCGCCCGCTTCTTTGTGAGAGGCGCGCTTGCGCTGGCGCGCACATTCGAGATCAGACCCTACACTTACAGCGATTGGCGCACATTGCCTGCAGATACGCCCTACTTGTGGGACTTCTTAGCGCAGCACCTGCTCCACATCAGGCGCGCCGGCTTGCTCGTCGAGACCGTCAAAGATTTGGCGTATCTAATCGCTAAGACTGCCTTGCGCCGTCCACCTGCTGTGGAAGCCGATTTGAACCTCGCCGCTGCCAACGCGCCTCGAGATGCGCAGCTTGCCGCGCTGCGCCGCGAATACAGGCGCATCCACCACATCCTGAACGCTGCGCAGAATCGCGACGAAATAGCGGCGACGCTCATGCTATGGCTAGGCGACGTACCTGAGCTGAAGCCATTTGTAGAGCGCCACAGGCAGACCTTCGCGGCGCCGTGCCTTGTGCGCTGGCATGATCTGCCTGCCATGCATCCTGCGCTGATACGCACGCTGCGCGCACACACAGAGCCTGTCTGGGATTGCGCGTACAGCCCTGATGGACGCTTTTTAGCGACTGCATCCGCCGATCAAACAGTGCGTGTGTGGGATGTCCAGACGGGTGGGGTGCGCTTTGTGCTGCGCAATTCGGATCAACCTCAGTATCGCTGCAGCTTCAGCCGCGATGGTAAATGGCTCGTCACTGTTGGGCGGCAGCAGCTGCACCTGTGGGACGCTGAGCGCGGCGCTCATGTGCGGCAAATCGGCCAGACCAACGCGGCTATCAACGCTATCGCTTTTCATCCTGATAGCCGTCGTCTGGCATCTGCTGACGAGAGCGGCGTCATCCAAGTGTGGGATGTGGCGACTGGCAACCAATTGCATCGCTTTGAGGTGCGCCCTGAGCGCGCGGCGAGCGCTTTCGCTTTCAACGCGAGCGGCAGCTTGCTCGCCTCCGTCCACAGAAGCGGCGATCTCGCCATATGGCGGGCGGACTTATTCGAAGTGATCCATCATCGCAGCCTCTCAACGCACGCCTTGCGCGCTGTCTCTTTCAGCCCGCGCGGCGACTTAGTGGCAATCGGCAGCGAGGACGGCGAAGTGCTGCTCATGCCGCCAGAGAGTCAGGGCAGAGTGCGTCATTTGCGCGAACACACAAGCGCGATCAACGGCGTCGCTTTCAGCCCTGATGGTCAATGGCTCGCCTCTGTCAGCGAGGATGGTAGTTTGGTCTTATGGAACTTGCGCGCAAACGGCAGCGCACATCTGATCCTACATGAACATCTGGGCGCTGTGCGCAGCGTCGCCTTCTCGCCCGACGGTAGCCAGCTAGTGACGACCTCTGACGACAAAGATGTGAAAATTTGGGAGGTGCAGCGCTTGCTGCAAAGGCCTGAGCGGCATCCTCGCGCAGTGCCGATATGGCATGGCGCGCTCAGCCGAGATGGTAAGCTCGCGCTCAGCGACCGCGGCGAGCAGCTTGTGGTCTGGAGCATGGGAAGTGGCTTGCCGATGCGCGCCATTCATAGCGCGCACAGAGGAGATATCCTGTGCTGCGCGATCAGCCCTGACGGCACATGGGCGCTCAGCGGCGGGCGCGATCGCAGGCTGCGCATGTGGAGCTTATCCGACGGCAGGTTGATACGCACGCTCGAAGGACACAGAGATGTGATCTGGCGCTGCGCGATCAGCCCTGACGGCAGATGGTTTGCAAGCGCGTCGGCTGATCGGAGCGTGCGCGTCTGGTCTGCTGAGAGCGGCGCGCTGCGTTTCCAGCTGGATGGTCATAGTGATCAGGTCAATTGCTGCGCGATCAGCCCTGATGGACGCTACATCGCGAGCGCCAGCGCAGATGGCACAGCGCGCTTGTGGTCTGCTGCCGATGGCAGCGAGTGCGCAAAGCTCGATGGGCATCGAAATCACTCCGTCTTGGTCTGCACTTTCAGCCCGGATGGATGCTATCTGGCGACTGGCGCCTACGATAAGAAAATCAACTTGTGGGAAGTAGGAACGGGCAGGTTGGTCACTCGGCTGGAAGGGCATGCACATAACGTGCAAGCGCTCGCCTTCTCGCCTGATGGGCAATGGCTTCTCTCAGGTGCGCGGGATGGCGGCGTGCGCTTGTGGCGATTGAGCGATCAGACCTGCCTACACAGCCTCTTCCTAGATCGCGGCGTGACCAACTGCGCCTTCCTGCCTGATAGGGAGCGCGTGATGGTCGCCAGCGGCAGCGGACTTTACCTGCTGCGCGCCCAATTCGCGTGATCTAAAAGCGCGTGCTGCATTTCGGCATTGTCAGAGGCGGCAACCTTGCGGTATAATGCCGCAAAAGTCGCGGGGACGTGGCGGAATTGGCAGACGCGCATGACTTAGGATCATGTGGATTACCCGTGAGAGTTCGAGTCTCTCCGTCCCCACCATAGCCTTGACCAGCTGCACAGGCAGCTGCCACAGTGCTAGCGATCATCCCCATTTGTGTAAGGCAAGTGTTTGAATGCGGGTTGAACACCTAGAGAATCACACAGCGCGCTTGATAGTAGACGTCCCAGAAGAGCGCCTCAACGCTGCGATGCAGCGCGCCGCCAAGCGCATTGCCGCCAAGGTGAATATCCCCGGCTTCCGGAAAGGCAAGGCGCCATTTGGCGTTGTCGTCAATTACGTCGGGCGGCAGGCCGTGATGGGCGAGGCGCTCGAAGATTTGGGCAATGAAATCTACCGCGAATCTTTGCAAGCTGCCGCGCTTAAGCCGTATACTGCGGGCAGCCTCGAAGATATCAAGACCGAGCCGACGCTCCAGCTGGTCTTCAGCGTGCCGAAGGCGCCTGAAGTGGATTTAGGCGATTACCGTCAGGTGCGCCACGAGTACACGCCGCCTGTGATCACGGATGAACAGGTGCAAGAGGCGCTTGAGTCGTTGCGCGAGCGCTATGCCGAAGAGACTGAAGTGGATCGTCCCGCCGAGATGGGCGACCTGATCAAGGTGGATATTCGTGGCGAGGCGATCCATCAACGCGGCCAAGCACAACCTGATGCCACGGCCGAAGCTCAGCCCGCCGAGATGGCTGAAAAGCAGGCGTCTGAGGCGGAAGCTAAGCGCGAGGGCGCTGAGACGTTCATCGAAAAGACTGACTTCGAGATTTTGCTCACGGCTGACCCCAAGCGCGAGTTCATGCCGAACTTCGCTGAGCAGGCGCTTGGCGTGAAAGCCGGCGAGGCGCGCACGATTTCGCTCTCCTACCCCGCTGATCATGAGAATCCGCGCGTGGCGGGTCGTACTTTCAACATCACGTTCACGGTCAAGCAGGTGAAGGCGCGCCGGCTGCCTGAACTCGACGATGAATTCGCCAAGCGCGCTAGCGACGGTCGCGCCGAGACGCTCGCCGACCTGACGGCGCGCCTGCGCGCCGACCTTGAGGCAGATGCCAAGCGCGAAGCGGATGAAGCCTACTCCGATCTCATCTTTCAGAAGATCGTGGAAGGCGCGACGGTGCGCTATCCTGAGGCGATGGTCGAGGATTACATTGACGACATCCTCGAAGAACTCAGCCAGAATTTGAAGCAGCGCGGCTTATCGCTGGCGATGCTGAAAGAAGTGCAGAAGAAAGACGACGCGGCGCTGCGCGCTGAGTATCGCGAGGCAGCAATTAATCGCCTGAAGCGCAGCCTTGTCCTGCAGGCGCTGATCGCGGCTGAGAAGATCAGCGTCAGCGCTGCCGAGTTAGATGCGCAAATCGAGTCCATGCTCAGCTCAGTTGGCGGCATGAGCGCCGAGCAAGCTGAAACTTTCCGCCGCATGTTCAGAGCAGAAGCCAATCGGCGCGATATCGGCTTGCGCATGGTGATGGATCGCTTGAAAGAACGCTTGATCGCCATCGGACGCGGCGAAATTGCCGAGCTGAACATGCCAGTGGCTGAGACGCAGATTGAGATACCTCAGAGCGAGGTGCGCGCTGAAAGTTCTGAGCTGCCTGCTGCGTCCGAGATGTCAGATTCAGAGTCAGAGACAGACGGGAAGGCTTAGAGCGCTTGCGAAATTCTTGTGGCAGCGCTGAGCTGCCGTTTGCTATGCTCGAGTCGCTTGTGAAGGGCACTGAAAGGTAGAGAGGTATGACCGCCAAACATCTGCTCAATCTGATCATCCCGACTGTCATAGAAAACACGGGACGCGGTGAGCGCATCTACGATATCTACTCACTGCTGCTCAAGGATCGGATTGTGTTCGTCGGCACGCCGATCACGGATCAGGTGGCAAATTTGGTTGTAGCGCAGCTGCTCTACCTGAATTACGAAGACCCGGAGCGCGAGATTCGCATGTACATCAACTGCCCTGGCGGCAGTGTCTATGCAGGCTTCGCCATCTACGACGCCATGCAGCTCATCCAAGCGCCGGTCTCGACCACTGCTATCGGCTTGACCGCTAGCTTTGGCACTGTGCTGCTGGCGGCAGGCGCAAAAGGCAAGCGCTATGCCTTGCCGAACGCCACCATTCACTTGCACCAGCCGTTGGTGCATGGCGGCGTTGGCGGACAGGCGACAGACGTCATGATCCAAGCCAATGAGCTGATTCGCCAGAAAGAGAAGCTGTACAACATCCTCTCCGAATGCACAGGGCAGCCGCGCGAAGTGATCGAGCGCGACGCTGACCGCGACTTCTTCCTCGATGCGCAAAGAGCGGTCGAGTACGGCCTAGTTGATGCCGTCTTGCAGCCGTCAGGCGTGCCGAACGCCGCTAAACAGTGAAGTTTGTGTCCACGGGCGCGGACTTAGCACGTCTATGCACGTCTAAGTCCGCCTGATTCTGTAACGGAGTATCTCATGACGCCTATCGCGCCCCCAGGAAGTCAGCGGTGCTCGTTCTGCCGCCGCGCTCACAACGAAGTCAACCGTCTGATCGCCGGCCCAGATGGCGTGTACATCTGCGATGAATGCGTTGAGCTGTGCCGAGAGATTTTGAGCGAAGATAGCAATTTGCCCAAGAACAGCGGCGACTACAAAGTGGCGCGCGTGCCTACGCCTAGAGAGATCGTGGCGTACCTCGATCAGTACGTGGTCGGGCAGGATCGCGCCAAGCGCGTGTTGAGCGTCGCAGTCTACAATCACTACAAGCGGATCAACGCAGATGGCGTAGTTCAGGGCGTTGAGCTTGATAAGAGCAACATCCTGCTCATTGGGCCGACAGGCGTTGGCAAGACGCTCATGGCGCAGACCTTAGCGCGCATGTTGGACGTGCCGTTTTGCATCGCCGATGCCACAACCCTGACTGAGGCGGGCTACGTCGGCGAAGATGTTGAGAACATCTTGCTGCGCCTGATCCAAGCGGCTGACTTCGATCTCGGACGCGCCTCGCGCGGCATTGTTTACATTGATGAAATTGACAAGATCGGGCGCAAGAGCGGCGATAATCCGTCTATCACGCGCGACGTGAGCGGCGAGGGCGTGCAGCAAGCACTTCTGAAGATCATCGAAGGCACGATTGCCAACGTGCCGCCGCAGGGCGGGCGCAAGCATCCGCATCAGGAGTTCATCCAGCTGGATACGCGCAACATCCTGTTCATCTGTGGCGGCACCTTCGAAGGGATTGAACGCTTGATCGGCAAGCGCGTCGGCACAGATAGCAAGATCGGCTTCGGCAGCAGCGGGCGCAAGCAACTCTCCAAAGGCGAGCTGCTGCGCCAAGTGCAGCCTGAAGACCTGATGGCTTACGGTCTGATCCCAGAGCTGATCGGACGGCTGCCAGTGGTCGTCAACGTCGATCCGCTAGAGCTATCCGACCTGATACGCATTCTGACCGAGCCGAAGAACGCTATCACAAAGCAGTATCAGAGCTTGCTGGCGCTCGATAACGTCGAGCTGGTCTTCACAGAAGACGCGCTGCGCGCCGCTGCTGAGATGGCCCTGCGCCGCGAGACGGGCGCGCGCGGCCTGCGCGCTATCATGGAGGGCGCGCTGACCGACGTGATGTTTGAAGTGCCGAGCAACAAGGCAGTGCGCCGAGTCGTCGTGGATCGCGAGGTGATTGAGCGCAACGTGCGTCCAAAGCTTTTCGGCGAAAGCGGCCAGCCCATCGCATGGCAGGATGAGCTGCCATACAAAACTGCAGCCGAGGCGCTGAGGCGCGATGAGAGCGCCAAATCCGATCCAAAGTTGGACGCAGTGGCGTAGCGCATCGTTACAACAGCGACCACAGTCGGCCGACTGACCGTTGCCGATTGCTGAGCCGCTCCGTGAAGAGAGTTTGGAGGATTGTAAACTTTGACACACATCGTTGTTTTCACGCGCAACACGCCCGACACTGCTGCCAAAGTAGAAGCCGACGCCAATGGCGCAGTGACTTGGGGAAAGGCGCAATTGGTGCTGAATCCATGGGATGAGTACAGCATCACAGAAGCTGTGCTGCAGCGCGACGCGCACAAAGGCAAGGCGACCGTCATCAGCATTGGCGGAGAGGCACACAACGATGCCCTGAAGCAAGCGCTGGCGATCGGCATGGATGAGGCAATTCGGGTCGAGAGCGCCGCCGAACATGACGCGCTGACCTTCGCTACGCTTGCTGCCGCTGCCGTGCGGAAGCTGGGCGATGTCTCACTGGTCATCTTCGGCAAGGAATTCGTGGATTCCAACAGCGATGCGCATGTTTTCATGACGGCGCGCAAGCTCGGTTGGCGCGCCATTGGCGCTGTCTCCAAAATTCTCACGCTGGATTTCGCCGCCCAGGTCATTCGCGTCGAGCGCATGATCGAAGAGGGCAAGCAAGTGGTCAGCACGCGCTTGCCATGCGTCATCAGCGTCTTGAAAGATATCAACGAGCCGAAATCGCCTACGTTCATCGGCATTCGCAAGGCGTCCAAAGCCACGATCCCTGTCTGGACAGCGGCGGAGCTCGGCGTGAGCCTGAGCGCGCCCGCTGTGCAGATCAGCGGCTACCGCAATCTGCCAGCGCGCAGCGGCACATGCCAGATCATCGAAGGCAGCAGCGACCAAGAGAAAGCAGAGAAGCTGATTGACATCCTGCTGAAGGAGAAGGCGCTATGAGCGTCGTTTTCGTCTGGGTCGATCATTTTCGCGGCAAGGCGCTGCCTGCTTCTTGGGAAGCGATCGGCGCAGCTCGGATGCTGGGCGATCAAGTCACGGCGTTGGTCTTCGGCAGCGATGTTGGCAACTTGGTGACGCTCGCCTTTCACTACGGCGCGGACAAGGTCATCGCGTGCGAGGATGCAACGCTCGCCGATTACCGTCTAGAGCCCTACGCTGCGCTGCTAGTGAAGCTGGTGACCGATCATGCGCCGCGCGCCGTGCTGAGCGGCGCGACTACGCGCGGACGCGAGCTTTTGGCGGCTGCCGCTGCAGAGACCGATAGCAGTCTATTGGCAGATGTGACTGAGCTGAGCACTGAAGGCGAGACGATCAAGGCGGTGCATCCCGCTTATGCTGGCAAGGTGCTAAGCGACTTGGTCGCCACGAGCCGCACAGTGTTCATCACGTTGCGCAATCGCGCGTTCCCGTTGCCGCAGCCCGATGCCAGCCGCAGTGGCGAGGTGATCCACGTAGCGCCTGTCATGCCCGCCGAGCAGATCGACACGCAGATTGAGTCCTTTGAGGAGCAGCGCGGCAGCGTGAATCTGACCGACGCGGCGATCGTTGTCACAGGCGGACGCGCTGTTGGCAGCGCGGAGGGCTTTGCGCCTGTGCGCGAATTGGCGGAAGTGCTGGGCGGCGCAGTTGGCGCTACGCGCGCCGCTGTGGACGCCGGCTATATCTCTTACGCACACCAAGTTGGGCAAACGGGCAAGGTGGTCAGCCCGACGCTGTACATCGCGGCGGGCGTCTCAGGCTCGATCCAGCATCAAGCGGGGATGCGCACCTCGAAAATCATCGTGGCGATCAACAAAGACCCTGAGGCGCCGATCTTCAAAATTGCACACTATGGCATTATTGGCGACCTTTTCAAGGTGTTGCCTGCGCTGAGCGCTGCGGCGCGCGCTAAGCTGGGCAAGTGAGGCCGTATGCGCTTTGCAACTGTCCTGTATGAAGGCGTGCCGCGCCTCGTGGCGGCCGTCGATGAACGCTCGCCGCGCCTGATCGAGGGCTTCGCTGATATGTTCGCGCTGATGGACGCGCAGCGCGCTGCGGTCGAGGCGGCTTATGCGGCGGGCAAGCCGTTGCCTGAGAGCGGCTGGCGTTGGCTGCCGCCGCTGCGCCCAAGCAAGATCATCGCCATCGGCCTGAATTACGCCG
>Ga0308310_1000361_pt1 | contig 19225 bp, 15 predicted proteins | sample HotsprSampleMS65_FD_203672 | JGI IMG/M metagenome (GOLD analysis project Ga0308310, IMG submission 203672) | Hot spring phototrophic mat microbial communities from Mushroom Spring, Yellowstone National Park, Wyoming, United States - 20090730_MS65 ...
TTTGCCCCGCCGCTCAATTTCAGCGGTGGTCTGAAAGGATGGCTCGGGCTCTGGCTGGGCCAAAGCCAGCAGCAAGAGCAGTCCAAAAAGCAGCCAGGGCCAGCGCATGCGCCTACTGTTCGTCGAGCTTGCGGAAATCACTCAGCGGCAGCCGCGGTGCCTGGGCCAGCACCCGCACCTGCGAACGGTTAACGTTGTGCAGCAGCGAGTTGCCCGACAGCGCGGCCCGCTCCTTGGCGTTCACGCTTCGGGCCGGTACATCTTGGTTGCCCACCCGGCCCGCCACCACGGTGGCCTCACCGGTGTTGTCGTTGTAGATCAAGCTGGCCCCAGTGGTGGTGATATCCCCGTCTACCAGGGTAACACCCCCGGTAGCCAGAAGACGTTTCTCATCGGTTAGGCTGCGGATTTCCCTGGCCCGGATTACCAGGTCGCCCTTGCCCTCACGCCTACGCAACAACACCACTTCTCTGCTGTCGCTAAAGACCGCCAAACCGCGGTCTTCTTCGTAGTACACCCTCTCTGAGCGCCCTTCCTGACGGCCATTTTTGAGGGTTACCCCACCTTCGCTGGTGGAGATGTTGGTATCCACGTCGAAGGTCATGCGGGGAGCCACCACTTCAACGGGGTCGCTGTTCCTTTCCCGTGGTTCGTGGCGCATGCGGGCGTTGCCCTCGATGGTACCGCGTCCGCTGGACTCACGGTAAACCAGCTTGGGACCGCTGGCCGTCATACGGTCGCGCCTGACCACCACATTCCCTTCAAAGGTAGCTACCCGCTCCCCCTCAGCCTCCTGCATGGTCTTACCTTGAGGGGCTTCCAGAATGGCCCGGGTAGCGTTGATCTCGAGGTCCTTGACCCTGCCGATTACTCCGCCTGGTCTACCGGCCTCATAGACCCAGGGGCCGTTGCGCAGGTTGCCCGTGCGTTGCCCACCGGGCGCCTCAATGGTGATGATGCGCTCTTTGCTTTGAGCCAGTACAGCCAGCGTTAGCAGAAGAAGAAGCCAGGCCAGACGTTTCATGAACTACCACCTTCAATAGCACAGGGAGGCCGTTGCCCACCCGAGATGAATTTCTCGACGGGATCGCGCCAGCTAGGGTTCTCGATAGCAAAATCACTTCTAAAATCCTTGCCCCACACCTCCAGGCTGGGCGCGGTGATGTGGACACTGGGCGCACGAAAGCCCTCGCGCTGGTCAATGGTAACTGGTGGCTCACCCAGCCTGCCCAGGTTAACCGTGTAGCAGCCTTTGAGAATCTCCACCCGAGCGTAGGGGAGGCGAAGGTTGTCGGCACGGTCTATGATCACCTCCGGTGCACTAAGGCGCATATCCAGCCGACCCTCTACGTAGCGCTTTCCTGCCTGCAATCCGGTTACCCTGGCCTCTCGGGTGCCAGGGTCTTGCTCGACCTGTGCAGCGGTAAATTCCCAGCGGGCTTTGGGATCCTGCTCGGGATAAAGGGTGAGTTCGACGTTTTCCAGCCTAACCCCTTGGTTAGGCGCAGCGGGGCTTGGAATGGGGCGTGTGGATAGCAGGAGCGAAAACACCACAATGGCTGCTAGGGCGATGAGTGCAGAGCGAACCACGGTTCGAGGTTAGGAGCAAGGTGGCTTAGAAGCATGAACATTGACCTAAGCACAAGGCCTTATCCATAACACTTGGTGCCTAGGGCATGCACCAGCCCTTACCAGGGGGAAAACCAAAGCAGGTACGCCTGCTAGCGCTCGGTCTTGGGGTTAGGCCGCACATCGCCCTCAGTCTGCAGCTTGCCAAAAAGCAGCCGGCCCACCTGGGTCTGAATGGACTGGGTGATGACCACCCCTACTTCTTTGCCGCGGAATGCGATGGCATCATCCACCACTACCATGGTGCCATCCTCCAGGTAACCCACCCCCTGGCCGGGCTCCCTACCTTCTTTCACGATCGTGATGCTCAAGGTGTCGCCCTGCTGCAGCGGAGCCCGCAGGGCCGAGGCCAGGGCCTGCACAGAGAGGGTCTTTACACCGTAGATACGGGAAAGCTGGGCCAGGGCGTGGTCGTTGGTCACCAAGGCTGCACCCAGCCTCTTGGCTTCGGCCAGAATTTGATCGTCCACGGGATCGTCGGTCTCACTGCCTTCGAGCACCTCGAGCCCCACGCTAAGCTTAAGGCGCTCGAGAGTATCCAGTCCACGGCGACCCTTAGCGCGCTTTTGGGCATCTGAAGAGTCGGCAAATTGCTGCAATTCACGCAACACCTGGCGGGGTACGAAGAGGGGCCCTTCCAGGAAGCCTACCTCGGCCACCTCACCAATACGCCCATCGATCAATACAGAGGTGTCCAGTACCTTGCCCCCCCGGGCCTTGCTCGGGTGGGTGGGTGGACGGTTCAGCCGGAAGTATTCCCGGTTGGCGATTGCAAAAGCCGAAAGCGAGCCGACCAGCACTACCGCTATTATCAGCGAGTGAACGGCTGAAAAGCCTGGAATCTGACTCAGCAGGTTGGTGAGCAGCACCGCCAGCAACAACCCTAGGCTTGAGGCGACGGTGACAGCCACCGGAATCTCGGGAGGAAGCTTTCTGAGCCAGGCCTGGGCGTGCTCCCAGCGCCGCTCGGCCCAGTAAGTCAGGCGAGGCACCAGCAAGAACCCTAACAAAAGGCCCACCACCCCCAGGTACAGGCGGTTGAGGCTGGTCAGACTGCCCAGCGGGCTACTTCCAATAAGGTTGTTGACCTCGAGCCACACCCCCAGCCGGTAGCCCAGGTAGGCAAAAAGCCCGTACAAAACCCATTGCATCACACTCATAAGAACTTGCTTACAGCAGCCTCCAAGCTCTTGAACTGCGGCGGGTGCACCAGGCGCTCAAAACCTGCCCGCCGGCCCTCGCGCAAACGACGCTCGAGGCCCTCCACGCTGCGCAGCTCCCCTGCCAACCCCACCTCGCCTACCACCGCTACATCGGGAGGAAGTGGGCGACCCACCACCGCAGAATACACGGCCAAGCCCACCGCCAGGTCCAGCCCTGGGTCGAGGACCCGCAGACCCCCGGCCAGGTTGACATAGATGTCTAGGTTCCCCAGAGGCAAATCCAGCCTACGCTCCAGCACCGCCAGTACCACGTCCACCCGGCGGCTATCCAGGCCTTGCGAAACCCGACGGGGAGCCGGGAAGGGCGTGCGGGCAGCCAGGGCCTGTACCTCTAGGGCCAGCGCCCGCTCCCCTGAGAGGCTCAAAGCCACCACCGAACCCGGAGCGCCCACTGGACGCTCTGCCAGAAAGGCCGCCGAGGGGTTAGCGACCTCCTGCATACCCTCGTGCAGCATGGTGAAAACGCCCATTTCCCCTACAGGCCCAAAGCGGTTCTTGCTGGAGCGCAAAACCCTAAAGTTTCCTGCGGTCTCCAGGTACAAGGTGGCATCCACTACGTGCTCGATCACCTTGGGGCCAGCCACCAGGCCCTCCTTGGTCACATGCCCGACCAGCACAGTGGTTACCTGATGTCGCTTGGCAAAGCGGGTCAGGGCCGCGGTGGCATCGCGAACGGCCACCAGCGAGCCTGGCGAGGCAGCGGTTTCGATGGTTTGAATGGAGTCTACGACCAGGAAGTCGGGTGGGGTCGCCTCGAGGGTGGCGAGCACAACATCCAACTCAGTTTCCCGCAGCAGCTCGAGTTCCCCCGATATTCCCAGCCGCCTGGCCCTCAGGCGGATCTGGCCGGGCGATTCCTCCCCGGCCAGGTAAACCACCCGCTTGCCCATTTCCAACATCTTCTGTGCCACCTGCAGCAAAAGGGTACTCTTACCCACCCCCGGCTCACCGCCCAGCAGCAGCACCTCACCCGGCACAAAACCCCCACCCAGCACCCGGTCAAGCTCACCCATGCGGCTCGAGAAGCGCGCCTCCCCGCTTTCGGGTATCTGCGCGAGGCGGGTCAGCGCGGCTGAGCTGGGCCGGGAGCGCGAAAGCACCCCGGCCTTGCTTAGGAGCGCATCGGGCTTGGGCGGGGGTGCTTCTTCCTTGAGGCTGCCCCAGGCCCCACAGTTCGGGCAGCGCCCCAATTCCTTGAGCGATTTGTACCCGCACTCGGTGCAGCGGTATTGTATGGAAGCCCTGGCCATCTAATAGCCAGTGTAGCCTGCGCCTTGAACAAAGCAAAGTTGCCAAAGGCGAAAAACCCGCTGGCCCCTCAGGAAAAGTAAGAAGCAGTTCTTCGGAACCGGGCTCATGTATTCACTGGCTCCGCAAACAAAGGGGTGGAGAGGTACTTCATGCCCGAGTCACAGGCGATGGTCAGCACCTTTTTCCCAGGCCCCAGCTCCCGAGCAACCTGCAGGGCAGCCCAGATCATTCCACAGGCACTCATGCCCACAAAAATCCCCTCTTCGCGGGCCAGTGGCCCGGCCAAGGGAAAGGCATCTTCTTCCAGTACCTGAATAACCCGGTCGAGCATCCTCACATCCAGATTGGGCGGTATAAAACCAGGACCCATACCCTGAAACTGATGTGGGCCCATCTGACCGCCCGAAAGCACGTTGCTGCGACGAGGCTCACAGGCGATGATCTGGATCTTGGGCAGCCGCTCGCGCAAGTACCTACCTACCCCCATGATCGTGCCACCTGTGCCCGAGCCGTAAACGAAGGCATCCAGCCGGCCCTGCATCTGCTGAAAAATTTCGGGGCCCGTGGTCTCGTAATGGGCCCTGGCATTGGCAGGGTTGTCGAACTGGTTGGGCATGAAAGCCCCCCGCTCGGCCACAATTCGGTGGGCCTCCTCTATCGCCGCTAGCATCCGGCGGCTGGGGTCGGTGAGCACCAGCTCGGCCCCATAAGCTTTGAGGATGCGCTTGCGTTCTTCTGACATCTGCGCCGGCATGGTCAGGATGAGTTTGTAGCCCCGACTGGCCGCTACCATGGCCAGGCCGATGCCAGTGTTGCCGCTGGTGGGCTCCACGATGAGCTGCCCCGAGCCTGGCTTCAAGATGCCGCGCTCTTCGGCATCTTTGATCAGATACCATGCGGTGCGGTCTTTGATGGAACCGCCGGGGTTGTTGCCCTCGAGCTTCACCCAAACCTCTGCCATGCCGGGCTCCACCAAGCGCTTAAGGCGAACCACCGGCGTCTTTCCGATCACGTCCTCCACGTTCATGCCTAAAGCATAGGACACAGACCAGGGATGGGCTTTGATTCGGTTTACGGTTATTTCATCTTAATGCCTTATACTTAGGCGTTTCGCAGAAAGCAGAAGTCTGGTTTCTGTGAATGGAGAGGAGCCTTTATGACGGCGAGCAAAGGAAATGTGGTAACCATTCGCTACACCCTGCGAATCGATAACGAGCTTGTTGACCAGGGTGAGCTGGACTATCTGCATGGTCATCGCAACATCGTAGCGGGTTTGGAGGAAGCCCTGGAGGGGAGGTCGGTTGGTGAACGGGTGGTTGTTTCCGTACCTCCTGAGAAGGGCTATGGCTTTTACGATCCGGAAGGCGTACAGGTGGTGGATCGCGCAGCCTTTCCAGCCGACTCCGAGCTGGCCGAAGGGGCCATGTTCTACGCTGAAGACGCCCAGGGCAACCCCATGCCCTTTACGGTACTGAGCGTGGATGGTGATGAGGTTACCATCGATTTCAACCATGCCTTAGCAGGCGAGACCCTCGACTTCGAGGTGACCCTTACAGCCATTCGGCCCGCAACGTCGGAAGAGCTCGAGCAAGGCCACGCGCGCAGCACCGAAGAGCACAGCCGCTAGAGCGCCCACAACTTGATTGCTTTTTCCTGCGCACCACATAAACAGTCGGTCAAAGGCAGGGGGCCCCTGCCTTTTGTCCTACAGGATGGTTGCTTCTTGAGCCGTGCCCGTCGGGTGAACAGACACCCCTCAAATCAGGGAGGCCGCTGTTCTCCCACAGGTGGGGCGTGCTAAGCGCGAATCTGCGTTAGGACAGGCTGCCCTTGCGGGAATTTGAAAACCAGGTACTCGTCATTACTGCGAAACAGTACCAGCAGGTATTGCGGCAACTTCAAGCGCATGAACAGGGGAAGGGCGTAGCGGGCTTCCCCCCGCTCGATGCGCAATTCACCCAGGGTATAGACCATGAAAAAGTCCTGGTCGCTTCGCATAAGGTTGGCGGTGTAAAAAAGGGTGAGGTCGGCCTGGTCCTTTTCAGCGCGAGTCAAAGCATCCCACACCAGCACCTGGGCTTCCTGAGGCGTGAGGTACTGCCCTTGCACCAGCCCCGAACGGCCATAGAAGGCAGCCGGGAACTGCTTAAATCATAGTAGAAACCGCCTGGGCTGTGCCACCAACGCACTATTTCGTCCTCCCCTCTGCTGCCCTGGGCTAGCTCCTGAGCGTACTCACGTGCCAGCTCGAGCGGCCTCAGGTCTGGCAGGGCACCGGTTTCCATGCCTTCCAATAGCAGCCTCTGCGGATCAATTTCAAAAACGGGCTCAGGATGACTCATCAGGTGAAACCTCTCCAGGACAACTGGTCTTATCGCCGATATGTAAGGCTGCGATTCCGCCAGTGAAAAGCCGATAGCGGGTGCTAAAGCCAGCCCGGGTCATCATAGCAGCAAGGGTTGGGGGGTCTGGGAAGCGCTCCACGGAGTCGGGCAGGTAGCGATAGGCCGAGGTGTTACCCGAGATGACCCCCCCAACAAAGGGTAGGATGCGGGTAAAGTAAAAGCGGTACAGCCTGCCAAAACCGCTGCGGGGTGGGGGGGGAAACTCTAAAATACACAGCCGCCCTTTTGGCATTAGCACCCGGTATAGCTCGGCCAGGGCTTTTTTGTAGTCGGCAAAGTTGCGGAAGCCGAAGGCGATGGTCACAGCGTCGAAGTAGCCGTTGGGGAAGGGCAGTTCTAGAGCGTCTGCTTCAACAAAAGGAATGTCGAGGCCAGCGCGCCGGGCTTTTTGACGCGCCAGCTCCAGCATGGGCAGGGCGAAATCGCCCCCGATCACCTCCGCCCCTGGAGCGGCCCTTTTGAGCAGTAGGGCTACGTCACCCGTGCCGGTGGCTAAGTCGAGAATGCGGACAGGCCCTTTTTCAAGGGCCGCTTTTACCAAAGCCGCCCTCCAAGCACGATCCACACCCGCGGACAGCACCCTGTTCAAAAGGTCGTAGCGCGGGGCTATCTCCGAAAACATCCGCTGGATGGCCTTGGCTTTGCCCTCCGTCGTCTCCTGCACAAAGCAAGTTTACCACCCAGTACAACAAAGGCGCTTTATCGGGAGGCTTCGCAGTGTAGAATCCGCTTTGAGGAAGTTATGAATAGGTTTTTGTTTCTGATCGTGGGGGTGATCGCACTTGCACTCATGATCCTCGCCCCTTGGGCGGTGCCCACGAGGGAGTTTGACGGAAGCGGCTTCTTGTTGAACCCTCTAGGAAATATAAACACCAAAGACCTGGTGCTGCCGGAAGGGCTGAGCTTCGCCTGGCTCGAGGTGTTTTTTGGCCTTTGGGTCTTGCTCGTTGTGTTAGGCAGCGCAGCAGTCTTCCTCCCGAAGAGGCAAACCCGTGCCAAGGCCCTATACATCCTGGGTGCGGTAGGACTGGCTTTATTTGCCCTCGAGGCGGTTTTGTTTTATCAAGCCATCGGCGCAGCCAACGAGGCAGCCCTTACAGCAGGGGCTCGGCGTCCGCCCCTGCGCCGCTTCGCTCTTTCGCTAGGGGCCTACGCCGGGTTGTTTTACTCCTTAGCACTTTTACTGGTGGCGCGTATGCAGCTCCCCGGTGGGTTGGCTTTTTTGGTGCGTCTGCGCGGGGTGGTGGTTCCTCTGGCTTCGCTGTTGTTGGCGGTGGTGGTAGGCGGCATCGTTGTGGCCATCCTGCGGCCAGGGCTTGGCACCCAAGGAGTTGAGGGCCTAGGGCTGCGCGAGCTGGTTGCGGGAAAGCTGGACCTGGTCACCTACACCTTCCAAATTCTGTTCAGCCCCATTCTGACCCTTCCGGGTATCTTCAACAGCTTGGCCTTCGCCACCCCACTGATCTTCACTGGCCTGGCGGTGGCGTTTGGTTTTCGGGCGGGCCTTTTTAACATCGGGGCTCCTGGCCAGCTTACCATCGGAGCACTTTTTGCCATGCTGGCCGGGGTGTATCTGCCTTTACCGGGCTGGCTGCTGCTGCCAGCCGCCATCACCGCTGCAGCTTTGGGTGGGGCTTTGTGGGGCGGCATTGTGGGCTGGCTCAAGGCCCGTTTTGGCGCCAATGAGGTCATCAACACCATCATGATGAACTACATCGCAGCTTCGGTGCTGCTTTTCATGCTGGCAGCCAACGAGTACAGCTTTTTTGGAAGGAAAGTAACGTTGCCTTTCAAGGCTGAAGGTTTTGAAAGCCGCAGTGAGGAGATTCAAGAAGGTGGCCGCATCCCTCTGATGATCAACATCCTGGCCCCCAACAGCACGATTTCCTGGGCCCTGCCGCTTGCGCTGGTGGCTGCCCTAGCAACGTACTACGCTGCCCGACAGCTCGAGCTTGGGAAGCGGCTCCTGGCAGCTCTTGTGGCTCTGGTCGCTGGGTATGTGGTGGGGGGAGCGTTACCAGGTATTCCAGTGACCATCAGCTCTGCCCTGGCCTCGCAGCTCCTAAATGGCTCTTTTCTGATCGCCATTCTGGCCCTGCTCTTCTATAACTTCTACCTCTTTCGCACAGCAGGGGGCTACGAGCTACGGGCAACCGGTCTGGCCCCCAAGGCCGCTGAGTACGCGGGAGTCAGCCTGCGGGGCAAGATAATCCTGACCATGTGCATCTCAGGCGCCCTGGCGGGATTGGCAGCCACCCACTATGTGCTAGGGGCGGGTATGGACGGCACATACCGCCTCAAGACCACCATTCCCTCAAACGTAGGCTTTGATGGGATTGCGGTGGCCTTGATGGGCCAGAACACCCCCCTAGGCATCTTTCTTTCGGCCACCCTGTTCGGGGTGCTTCTGGCAGGAGGGGTTTCCCTCAACGCCCAGTTGGGCATCAGCAACCAGATCATCCAGGTTCTGCAGGCGCTCATTATTTTGTTCATCGCAGTAGGGGGCTTCCTGCCGCGCTACTTTACCGACCCCCTGCGGGCGGCCCAGGTCGAGACAGAGGCCAAAGCCGAGCAGGAGGCCCGCCAGACCAAGTCTTCAGCGGTAGCAGGAGATTAGTCTTATGGAGATCGTTATCGCGCTCTTTTTTTCTACCTTACGCCAAGCAGCACCGCTGCTGCTCACCGCGCTGGGCGGCTTGTTTTCCGAGCGCAGCGGGGTAGTCAACATCGCCCTGGAGGGCATGATTTTGTTCGGTGCGGCGGCTGCCGCGATTACCGTAAACCGAATCGAGGTGGCAACGGGGGGCCTCGAGGCCTTCTGGATCCCTTGGGTGGGCCTCCTGGTTGGGGCCACCGTAGGAGGTCTGGTGGGCTTGATTCACGCCATCGCCACCATTAAGTACCGCGCCGATCAGATCGTCACGGGAACGGCCATAAACATCGCTGCATTAGGTGCCCCCTCAATCGTCTTACAGGTGCTTTACAACAACACCTCCACCTCGCAGGAGGTGAAGAATAGACTGCCCCTGGTGTCTATTGACCTGTACTTTTTCCGGGGCGATGTTTCCGTTCTGGTGCTGGCAGCCTTCTTGCTGGTACCTGTGGTGTGGTGGGTACTGTTCAAAACACCCTGGGGCCTGCGCCTGCGGGCTGTAGGTGAACACCCCCAGGCAGCAGAGACCATGGGGGTGAACGTGATTCGGATGCGTTACACAGCGGTCATCTTATCGGGCGTGCTGGCAGGCATCGCAGGAGCCTACCTCTCGATTGGCTTCCTCAACCAGTTCATTCGGGCTATGAGCGCAGGGGCAGGCTTTATCGCCCTGGCGGCACTCATCTTCGGCAAGTGGCACCCGCTGGGCGTACTGGGGGCTGCCTTACTCTTCGGCTTCGCCCAGGCCTTGGCCATCCAGCTACAAGGCGGTGATATTCTGCCCGCAACCATCGTGCAGGCTCTGCCCTTCATCCTGACCATGCTGGTACTGGCAGGCTTCATCGGCCGCAGCCGTCCACCAGCAGCAGTGGGCAAGCCATACGACAAGCAGTAGCGCATACAGCTTGAAGGCGCAAGCCGTTGCACTTTTAGTCGGTTCTCTTTCTGGGGCCCCCACCTAGGCGGGCAGTGAGGGATTGAGGGATCAGGCGCTCATCCTGCACGGGCCTGTCTTGATACGGAACGATTCGGGTGGGGTAAGTCCCCAGCAAAAGACGTAGGGGGTCTAGGCCAACCTGGTCGGATGGGGATTCAGCGCTTGTAAAGCCTGCGCTCTGCCTCGATGGCCTGCAAGACCTCCTGGATTTCTCTGGTCAGGCTGCGAATCTCCTCTAGATCGGTGGTGCTTTTGAGCAGGGCTTTGAGCTTATCCAGCCGCATCTCGTAATAGACCTCCCGCACCCGGGCTAGAGCCGCATTCAGGTGTACCTCAAGACTTCGACGATCAAAGCTAGGGCTTTTCATTAGAACATCAATCAGACGGGCACCCTCCCCTCTTTGCTCAAAGTGCTTGAGAATCCGATTCCTAGAGCGTTCAGAGCAAGCTACCTGCACAAACTCAGCCAGCAGGCTGCCCTCGGGCGGCCAGGTGTGGTCTTCAATATAGAGCACCCACGGTAAGAACTCCTCCTCAGGCACCGCGTATAGAAGCGCGATCACATCCAGCTCACGCAAGAGGCGTTTTTCCGTGAGGTCCGGGCGGCCCAAGCCGATGCCCGGGGGTGGCGGCTGCGGGACAGCGCCAGCCCGCCCCGAGGAGGTACGGGCTCGGGCCAGGTAGTCCTCCAGCGCGCGCGGGGAAAGCTCTAAAGCCCCAACCACCTTGGCCTTTAGCTTTTCGACCACTGGGTCAAAGGGCTCCATCGATACCAGACGGGGCTTGAGGGCCTCGAGCACCCTCTGCTTGTGCTCAGGACGCCTAAGGTCCAGTCCCCTAGCGGCCTCCTCAAAACGGTAATCCACCTCACTAAGCGCAGTTTCCAGCGCAGCCGCGAACCGCTCCCGACCGTCCGGCAACAGCAGCAGGTCGCCTGGATCCTTTCCTCCCTCCAGCAGGAGGGCATGCACCATAAAACTGCGGGCGACCTGCAGGTTCAGGCTATGCAGGGTGGCCCTGCGCCCGGCTTCGTCTGCATCAAAAGCCAGGTATAGCTCGGTGGCCCCGGCGCGCTTGAGAAGGTAAGCTTGCTGGCTGGAGAGGGAGGAGCCCAGCACCGCCACGGCTTCGCTGAAACCCATCTGGTGAAGCGCAATCACATCGAACAGCCCCTCCACCACTACAGCCCGCCCGTGCTCGCGGATGGACGTGCGGGCCTGGGGATAGCCGTAGAGCAGATGGCTTTTCTTGAAAAGGGCGGTTTCTGGTGAGTTGAGGTATTTAGGGCTATCGTTCTTTTCCAGGGCTCGAGCCGTGAAGGCCACAATCCGACCCAGCGGATCCAGAATGGGAAAGGTAATCCGGTTGCGGAAGCGGTCGAAATAGCGCCCCTCCCGCTCCAGCAGAACCCCGGCCTCCAAGCCTTCCTGAGGACTCACACCGTGATCCAACAGGTACTCGGTCAAGCCATGCCAGCTCTTAGGAGCGTAACCCAAAGCGAAGCGCTCGATGGACGTGGGGGTCAGTCCCCGCCCCTGCAGGTATTCCCAGGCCTCACCCGCCAGGTGGGAGCGGAAGTAGGCTTGGGTGAGCTCGAGGATCTGTAAGATTTCTTTGCGCCTGGAAGGGCGTCCCTTGTGCTGCGGCAGCTCAACCCCGGTCTCCTGAGCGAGGCGCTCGAGGGCCTCATGAAACTCGATACCCTCGATCTTTTGCAAAAAGGTGAAGATATCACCCCCGCTTTTGCAACCAAAGCAGTAGCACAGCCCCTTGGCCTCATCCACATGGAAAGAGGGGGTCTTTTCCTGGTGAAACGGGCACAGGCCCTTCCAGATGCCCCGGCCACTCGGCCTGAGCACCACATACCTGCCCACCAGCTCCCGAATGGACATGCGGGAACGGATGAGTTCGATGGCTTGGGCGCTTTGGGCATCCATAGAGGGCGGGCTTAGCGGACCCGGTTTTGGGACCATATTTTATCGCACGCTTCCACAGCGGCTAGGGCCCAAAGGCAATCGGGTTGTCGAGGGCCCTTGAACTGCCTGGGGAGTGACTTTTCCATACCTGGGCCCTTCTACTCATCTGAAGACAGGGCCAGAGGCATAGCCAGCCGCCGGGAAAACCAACGCGCCAGAACGCCCAAAATTCCATAACCCCGAAAACTACAGGCCCCCAGTGGGGGCTTTTCTCCCTGGTGCATGCCCTGCAGCAAGGTCTTCCAAAGTTGAGCCAGCGGGGTTCTGGCCTCGAGCTCCGCGAGGCCGCTGGGCTCATACCCCAAAGCCAGCAAGAGTTGGGCCCGAAGCAAGCAGGCATAGCCGTGCTGCAGTTCAAAACCGTAGGTAGCCGTCTGCTGCACCAGCTGTTGTGCAGTTGCCAGGGCCCTTTGCGGACTGTGGGCCTGCTGAACAAAGCCCAGGGCCAAGCGCGCGTAGAGGTAAAGGGTTGGGTTATGCCCCCGTCGTGCCAGCAACAGTGCGTTTCGCAAGTGGGCCACCCCACTTCGGGCCTGGTAACATTTGCTAATCCCCGTTGCCAGTTCACAAGCCGCCCGCACCTCGAGGTGCGGCTGTCCCTGCAGCCCCTTGAGCAAGCGCTGAAGCATCTGGCTGTTGTGCTGCCCAGGGGCCAAGGCATAGGCCAAGGCCAGCAAGGCCAGAAGCTGTGGCGAGGGCGCATGCGCGACCACCGCCTCTCCGAAGCGGAGCGCATCCTCGAGCCGGCCCGACTCGATCAAGTAGCGCAGGCGCACACGGCTTACCTGCTCGAAAAGCTGCTTGGGCGCACCCTCGAGCAGCAACGAGGCCTCTCCCAGCAAGGCTTCTGCCTCCTCCAGCCGACCCAAATCGAGCTTCAGGGCAGCCAGATGAGCCCTATGCAAGCAGCCAAACCTGGCAGGCAGGACTTCACCCGGTGGCTCCCCCAGAGCGCTTATGGCCTCAGGCAGCTTGAACTGCCGCCAAAGCGCTTCAGAAAGGAGCAGCCGAGCCTCAAAGGCCTCAGCAGGACGAGGGGAATACTCCCTGAGGTAGGCTTCACATAACCCCTGGGCCGCAGCAGGCTGACCTGACCGCAACAAGCCCCGCGCGCGAACCAGCTTGCCCGCGCCCTCGAGGTAAGCTGGCAGGCCCTCCAGCAGCCTCTCCGCCTCTTCGAGCGGGAGGATACGGGCCAGCGCAAGGGCCAGCCGAGGTTCGACAACCTCGCCGGGTTGCGGTAGCCCCACCTGGGGTGTGGCCTCCTGCCAAAAGCGGCCCCCCACCTCAGGTTCAAGCTGCCCCAGGGCCAGGCTGGCCTCGAGCCGGATGGCCCAGGCCCGCTGCTGCAAGGCCAGGGGCAATTCCCGGGCCTCCATAGGTAGGCTGGCCAGCTCGAAGGCTTCTGCATAGCGGCCCAAGGCCAGGTGGGCCTCGGCAGCCTCGAGCGCAGCCTGCCAGCGTAAGGCACCTTCAGCCAGGCGCAGGGCCTCGAGGTAGCCCTGAATGGCCCCCGCGTAGCGTTCCTCCGACCAGGCCTGCTGCGCGACCACCCGCCACATGCGAAAGGCCGTGGCCGTGTCGCCGGCCGCCTCGAGGTGGGTGGCCGCCTCGGCCAGGCGGCCCTGGTGCTTATACCAGCGGGCCGCCTGTTGATGCCAGCTCTGCACCTGCTGCCCACCAACCTGGCCCAGAATCGCCTCGCGCAACCAGGGCACCGTGAAACGCAGCTGCCCTTGACCGTCGGCCTCGAGGTAACCCTCACCCACCAGCCGACTCAGATCGGCCTCCTCCCCCACCAGGTGCCGAACCAGCTCGGGCGGAACAGTAGAACCCAACACCGCCGCCGCCTGCAGGGCCACTCGGGCCAGCCGGGGCAGGCTGTCCACCCTGGGCTGGTAAAGCGGAATGGGCTCGGGCTCACCGTTAGGGGTTAGGTTGAGGGCCTGCAGCGCAAGGGGGTACCCTCCGCTGGCCTCGGCCAGGTGAAGGCTGGTGGCCGGGCCCAGGTCGGGGCGGGCCCGCAGAATCAGACGCTGGGCGTCCTCGAGGGAAAGCGGCTTAAGCAAAAGGGTCTCTAGGTCGTCCGCTGCTTCCCAACGGTTTTGCCGTGCGAGCAGGAGCAGCATAACCCCCGGCGGAGCGGGACGACGGGTGAAATCCAGTACCGTCGGGTCGGCGATGTGCAGATCGTCCAGCACTACCACCAGCGGGCTGTTCTGGGCAATTTGGGCCAAAAGCATCCACCAGGCCTCTATCAAAAGGCGATCCAGTTCATCGGAAGGCAGGCCAGGATGCTCTTCGATGCCAATGCTGTAATCCAGAATGGTGCGCAGATGCTCCGGCAGCTTTAGCTGCCGGAGTTGCAAAAGCCCTTCTGGAAGCAACTTTTGCAGTGCCTGTCGGAGGGCATAGCGCAAGGCCACCCCGGCGGTCAGGCGTGGCGCAACCACACCGCGCACCCCTTGAGGAAGGGTTTCAACCAGGTAGCGGGCCAGATAGGTCTTGCCCACCCCCATGGGGCCATACAGCACCACCCTACGGCCCGCTCCGGCACAAACAACCTCCAGCGCTTGACGCAGTACCCCGATCTCCTGCTCCCGACCCAGCAGCTCCGGGGGGTCGTGGCGCAGGCCCAAAAACCGGAACGGCACCAAAGGCTCGGCGTAACCTTTTAGGGGCTGGGGCGGGAGGGCCTCGGTAATGGCGTTTGGAACGAGACGCATGGTGATCGCATCGCACCAGACCTCACCCGGTGGGGCTGCCTGGGACAGGCGCTGCGAAAGGTTGATGGCCGGTCCCAATACGGTCTGATCACCGGCCAATCCCCCCCCCAGCGGGGTTCGCAGAACCAGACCGCTAGCCACCCCCGCTCTTCCCGGCAGCGTGCTCGAGGTCACCATGGCTCGAGCCGCCTCGAGTGCCGCCCGCGCATCCGATTCCTGGCTGCGGGGAACGCCAAACACAGCCAGAAAACCGTCGCCAAAAAACTTATCCACATGGCCGCCATAAAGCCGGACATGGCTGGCTGCCGCCTGCAGGGCAGTGTTGGTAGCTTCCCAGGTGTCCTCCAGCGGATGCGCCAGGGCATACTCGGTAAACCTTGAGAGGTCGAAAAACACTGCACTCACCCAGCGGCGCTCCTGAACAAAGGTCCCCCCCGGCAGTAAGACGTTTGCACAGCGAGCGCAGGTTTCCTCACCAGCAGCATTGATGTAACCGCAGCGAGGGCAAACCATAGGGCCAAATTACTGCCACAGATGTTGGGGTGGATCGTCAGCAGACGACTTACCTTCACAAAACAGGCATACCCAAGTATAGCCCCTGCTGCTAGCATTTCCAAGGCGCTCTGTGCCGCAGGCCCAAGCAATCTGGCTTTCCATCCACGGCGTGGCCTAACGTGGATAAGCGTCCGGGCGAAAGGCCATCAGTGGAGGCGCTAGATAGGCTTGCACCAGGGCCCCTGGGCTCGGAGGGTGGGGATCTGCCAAAAGCAGCCAAAGGCCCTTGCCAGCGTTGGGGCCCTCCACCTGCAGCACAAAGTACTGAGGTTCAGGCACATCCCCCACCCGTCCCCTCACCAAGTAACGCCCTCCCGCCAGGAGCTCGATGGTGGGAAGCTCTGTAGCTTCTTCCCAGCGCTCAACCTGCCCATGAAGAATCAAGGGGGTCTCCTCGCCCGAAAAGGGCGTTAGGGCCCGGTCAAAAACAAACAGGGGGCCCCAGGGGGTGAGCACCTCGAGCAAAGGGCTTCCCAGCGGCTCAGGACTCACCGGCCAGCTTTGGGCATACCGGGAAAAGCGTTCCCAGAAGGATTCAGGGCTCTCCTCGAGGACCGCGTGCTGGTTCGTTGTGCTCATCCCCCTCCATGATCTAGAATCCGAGACCCAAACGCAAGGAGAAGCGCCCTGTAGGATTGCGCTGGCTAAAGCCGTAATCCAAGCGGATGGGCGGCAGCAAGGCCCCTAGTAGGTCGAGGTTGATCTGCACTCCTAGGCCTGCCCCCAGGAAGAAGGCATCCAGATCGCCCGCAGCGGGCCATAGGCGGCCAAAGTCGGCGAATAAAAAGCTATATAAGTTGGTTCCGCCGGTCGGATTCAGGCCGAAGTCATAGCCATACTCGATGGAACCGTTGAAGACGGTGGTTCCCTTGTCGAGAAAGCGGGGGTCGTAGCCGCGCAGGGTGCTGATATCGGTGATGTTGCCGCCCAGGCTGAATTTTTGGCTATCTTGGGCTGTTCCCAGAATGGTGCCAAAGGAAAGGCGCAGGCCTAGGGCCTGACGGGCAGCCTGGTCCAGCTGGAAATAGGTTCTACCTGTTAGTACCACGGGCACGTACTGCGTAACGCTGCCCCCCTTGGGGAAGGTAATCCCATAACCGGTGTTGAGATTAAGCGAGAAGCCCTGAGTAGGGAAGTTAGGGTTGTTGAGCGTGGAGTAGGTACTCCCAAGGGTAAGGGTCAGGGCCTGGAACTCCCGCACACTTTGCTCAAACCTATTCTGGGCATCTTGCAACAAAGCCTCGCTGCAGGCCGTATCCTCGGCCACCGGCGGGTTAGCTTTGTTGCTCGAGTCCGGTACCCTAACCAAGCAGCGGGGCCGGTTGGGGTCGTTCACCTCGAGCACCGGAATGCTCCATTCCCAGCCGAGCCCCGCCGAAATGCGAAGGTTGGGCAGCTCGCTGCTAAAGGGGCGAGAAATGGTGAAGTTGACACCGGTTTTGCGCTCGGTGTACTGCCACAGCGAGGTCCTGTCCCTAGCATCAATTACCCCATCCCCGTTCAGATCCGGGGTGTTGCCATTGTAAAGCTGCTCGATAGGGAAATTGATGTTGGCCTGGGGCTGGCTGTAAACGCTTATACTAAGAGAGGTGCGCACCTGCTTGAAGTCGGCAAAGTCAATGTAAAGCCAAGGAATCCGGTACGAAGCGCTAAAGCTAATAGGCTGGCCGGCGTCGTTGGGGTTGATGCCTAGGGTTATGTTGTACTGGTGGGCCAGCCCCCACAGGTTGGTATCGCTGATGCTGATATTGCCTTCCCAGCCAGTGAGGCTGCTCCAGGAAATACCGGGAATGAAACTACCGGTCTGGGCCTCGCGGAAGCTCAGCACGAGTATCAGGTCTTCAGGCTTCTCCCCCTGCTGAGGGCGTATTCCCGGTGGTTCGCGCAACAAGCCGGTACGCAGAATGTTGGTGATTCCCTGCCGCAGCGCTGCCACCGAGAAGAGGCTGCCCACCGGCGGCATCTCGCGTAGAAACACACTAGGATCGGTGCGGCTTAGCGGCGGATCAATACGGTAACCGGCTATCCGCAGCTCGCGAATTCGCTGCACATAAACCCCGTCACGGAAGGTAATCTCAGGCTGGGCTACCAAGTCATAACCCGCATCACGGTATTCCCGCAAAATTCGCCCGAAGTCCTCGTTGGCTAAGACCGGGTTGTACTCATCGCCTGGCCTGAGCCGTAGCTTGGCCAGCAGCTTGTCGCTTGCAATTGCGGTATTTCCCTCTATGCGTACCTCGCGTATGGTGCCAAAGCGCTGCTCACCTGCCTGAAAAATCAGGCGCACCCCCTCCTGGCCCACCCGCTCTGGCCGAAACTCCACCACCCGACCGATGCTGCGGGAGAGCGCGTTTATTCCGTCCAGAATCCGGTCGAGGTTGAAAGGATCCCCCACTTTGAGGCCCAGGGAACTGATTTCCACCCCTCGAGCGCTGATCTCAGCGATTTTCAGCTCGGTAAAGGCCACCCTCAGCACCCCATCCGCTAAGCGGGTACGGGCCAGGTCTACCCCACTGCCCCTGAAGCCGACCGAGGCATAGACATCTGCTGCCCGGCCCACCGCGTCGCGGAAGCGCTCAAAGGAAAAGCGCCCGTTCTCGATGACTGGCTGAAAAAGGGGCTCCAGGCGTTCTTTGGGAACATAGGTTGCTTCCCCTACCTCCACCGATTTGAGCACAGGGCTTTCCTCGATGTTGAAGAAAAGCTCTATCCCACCCGCCACATCCTTGGCTTCTGGCGTTACCTTAGGTTCAAATGGAAACCCCTCGTTGCGGTAGATCAGTGCCAGGGCCGAGGCCGCCTGGGTGGCCTTCTTGGGGTTGAAAACCGAACCCACCCCGATAGCCTGCTCCGTTTCCAGGTAGCGCAGGATGCTGGCCTCAGGAAAAGCCCTGGCCGAGGTGGAAACTTTACTGATGGTGGGGTTGGTGGTTACCTCAACCACCAGCTTGTTGCCTTCCAGGCGTATGCGCGCATCACGAAAATAGCCCGTATCCAGCACCGCTGCCCGGGCCTGCTCGAGGTCGCCGGGCTCATCTCCCACCCCAAAAGGCAGGGAAATACGTACCAGGGCCGCCAAAACGGCATCGGTACCCCGCACCTCCACCTCCTGGATAGGAGCTGCCCAAGCCACACCCAGCAACAGCGCTAAGGTGAACAGTCGCTTCATGGTGCCAACAATATGCGCGGCGCGTGAAGTAAGAGTGAGAAAGCTTCCACGGGAACTGAAGATTTGGGGGGACCTCCTTAGACCAGAAGGTAGTTTCCGTCTCGTCCCGCAGGATGCGGCCTAGAAGCGGAAGTTAAGACCAATGCCAAACCTGACCCCGTTGTTGCGGAACATATCGCCGACACCAGTTGCCAGATCGATGGACAGGTCGGCCCCGATGGGGCGAATGGTCCAGGCGAAGGAAATTTCAGGCCTTGGCTGGGGGAAGACTTCCGTGCTGACGCGCAGGCGAAAATCGCCCTGCTGGTACTCGGCAGAAAAAGCCTGCTTTCCCCGCAGGTCTACCGAGTAGGCGAAGAACAGCTCGGGCGAAAGGAAGCGCCCGATGGTAAAGCGGGTCTCTTCGACGGTCCCACCGTTGAGGGCCGGGATCTCCACGCGCACCTGATCCAGCCCCAGCGCCTTGGCCAGCTCGCGCTCGAGCTGGCCCACGATAAAGTTCTGCACCACCGCCTGAAGACCGGTCTGTGCGATATCGCTCGGCAAAGCCGACAAGTCGGAACGGCCCAGCAAAAGCAGGGCATAAATCTCAGCATCGGAGTAGGGCTGGCCATCGTTTTTGCGTGCAATCTCGCCATTTTGGCGGGCTATGAAGGTAGGGGTGAGGCTGAGTTTGATACGCCCGTTCTGTCGCACAAACT
>Ga0308310_1000363_pt1 | contig 19151 bp, 16 predicted proteins | sample HotsprSampleMS65_FD_203672 | JGI IMG/M metagenome (GOLD analysis project Ga0308310, IMG submission 203672) | Hot spring phototrophic mat microbial communities from Mushroom Spring, Yellowstone National Park, Wyoming, United States - 20090730_MS65 ...
GTAGGCGAAATGCCCAAAGGTGTCCTCGAACCTTCTTCGGCTTGGTGCGTTGACCCTCACCCTCGGCACCCGCCTTGGTGCCGGGGATGTCGGCGTTGCGATAGGCGGCCTCCAGGTCGGTATCACTTCTTCCTTTTGGCGTCCCTCACGTTGACGTAGAGTGCCCTAAGCTGGGCCAAGGCCTTGGTTTTGGTGCTGTGCGTCCCCTTCACGCTCCCGGTCTCGGCGTTGACCACGAGGTACTTGGACCCCTGCTTGCGAATCTTGTAGGGCATAGCACACCTCCTCAGCCATTTTACCACGGGGGCCTGTATAATGGCCTTGTATGCGAGCCGTCGGAAGGAAGGTCATCGCCAAGGCGCTGGACAGGGACGCCGTGGAGACGGCGAGCGGGCTCATCCTGCCGCAAATCGCCACCAAGGACGACTGGTTCGGCGAAGTGGTGGCCGTTGGACCGGAGGTAAAAAGTGTAAAGCCCGGGGACATCATCGTCGCCCCGATTTACACCGCCGTGGAGTTCGCCTCCTTTGACCGGGGCGAGACCTACAGGGCGTATCACGAGGACAACATCCTCGCCGTCTTTGACCGGGAGGAGGTCCTCGGGGGGTAGGGCCGTGTGAGGCAGTTTGACACGGTACTCGCTTCGCTGAAGAACCAGGGCCTGTCCAAGGTGGGCTCCGTGGAGGAGCTTCTTGACTGGCTGTTTCGTGAAGAAACGCACCTCAAGTGGTATGCTGACGGGGACTTTGAACGCATCGCCTCCGAGCTTGGCCTGGACGAGCGCGTTGTGAGGACCATCATGCGCTCCCACTCTTTCCTAAACGCCGCCTACTCCCGGCAACTCTTCCACCACTTCAGCCTTGGCCGCCTGGCGGAAGTCTACGAGGGCATAGCCCGGCAACTAGAGGACCCGGACGTGCCCCTCGGAGCCAAGCGGAGCATGCTGGAGTTCCTTGTGCGCCAGATGGGCCTTGAGAAACCACGCAAGCTCAGCGTCAAGCAACAGAGCGAGATTGTGGTCAGGGTGGAGCCCGTCAAGCCGGTAGAGGTGATGGAGGTCCTTGGTGTACCTGTGGAACAAACTGCCCTCCCTTCGCCCGTACAGACCCCGTCCATCCAAGACGTTGTCCCCGGAGATTACGCTGAGCTTCTTGCTGAAGCTGATGGGAATGCTGACACACGATGAGGAGGCCATAGAGGAGTGGCGCCATGAGTGGAATCGCCGAGTTGCAGCTAAACCCGCCAAGAGGTCCCGTAAGGGCAAAGTATGAACTCTTCCGCTGGCTCGGCGAGCCCGGGTGGCCCAGGAAGTACCAGGAGATATGGGCCATCGGGGACGTGGGCACGGGGAAGTGCGTTATCGGAAGCACCCGGATACTTCTCGGGGACGGAAGATACGTTTGCGCCGATGAGCTTGTTTCTGGGGCGGTGCCCGATGCCACCTCTGTCTATGGGCTAGACGGGGTGAAGCCCATAGTGGGCTTCCACGACAACGGCGAACGTGAAGTCTACGAGCTTTGCACGGAGGAAGGGTACAGGCTCAGAGCTACAGGCAATCACCCCGTGCTCACCCTTGGCCCAGGCGGTCCAACCTGGGTGAGCATGGAAAAGCTCAGACCTGGGATGCATGTGGCCATCTGGCTCGGCAACATGGCTACGGATGGCTTTGACCCACACGCTTACTTGACTGGCCTCCTCATCGGCGATGCGCACATATCAAAGAACAGCATCGTCATCACGAGCGTTGACGAAGAAACCATCAACTTCTTGCTCAGCTACGAGAGCCCGTCTGGCGTGAGGTTTGTCCGCAAGAACAGGGGGGATCCCAAGTGTCCACCAGCTTTCGCCGCCGTCTTGCCCTCCAAACGAATGGGGGCCAAGTGGAGCTACGCCAACGCCGCCAGAGTTCTCGCCGGGGAGCTTGGCCTGGACTTTGCGCTGTCGTGCGATAAGAAGGTGCCGGAGAAGATATGGCGAGGTTCCCTGGCCGCAAAGCGCTCGTTCCTCCAGGGGTTGTTTGACACAGATGGTACGGCAATCTCAAGGGATGGGGGCGTAGAGCTAGGTTCCTGCTCACTTGAGCTACTTGAGGGCGTGCAGATGCTCCTTGCCCTCTTCGGCATCCCATCTAAAATCTCTAGACGTTCAACCTTCAAGCGTAGGGACGGCACGACCGTAACCCACTATCGCCTCGCCATACGGGGGCACTTCAGGGAAAGGTTCAGGAGTCGTATAGGCTTCCGCCTTAGCCGTAAGCAAAAGCTAATCGGGCGCGATTACCAGAGTGGTAGCGTTGGGACCATCCCAATCCTCGGCGAACTCGTCCGAGAGCACGCCAGGGTCGCCTACGGCGGGCTGAAGGGAACTAAGTACGAATGGTTGAGGGCGTACTCACACCAGAAGATGAACCCAGAAACCGCCCGCAGGATAGTCCTTGACATCACCCACGAAACGGGCGTGTGGACCACCTATGGCGACGCCGCCCTAAAGATAGCCCACCCGAACATCTACTGGGCGACGGTAGCTAGCGTGGAGCGTGTGGGCGTTGAGCGCACCTACGACATTGAAACCACCGGGGACCACTCGCACATCACAGATGGGCTCATTACGCACAACACCTCCGCCCTGATTGACGCCATCTTCTACTCCGTCCACTTCTACCCGGGTAGCAGAGTGGCTGTAGCGCGTTCTACCCTCGTGGAGCTTCAGTCCTCCCTCATCCCTGACCTGCAACGCCGCTTGGCCCCACTCTTTGAGAACGGCTACATGGACTACATCCGAGACCTCAACATCATCCGCGTCGCCAACGGCTCGGAGATTCACCTCTTCGGCCTGGATACTGCCGACAACAAGCTCTGGGGCCAGCAATGGTTCCGGGCCTTCATAGACCAGGGCGAGCGGGTCAAGCCCCGGTTGCTTGACCTCCTCCACACCCGCATCCGCCTGCAGGTGCGCCACAAGGACACGAAGGAGCTGGGTAGCTCCCACGTGAAAATCACCGCCAACTGGGACCGGGGACGGGACTGGGCGTACAAGCGGGTAGTGGAGGGCGCCACGCAACTGGACAAGCGGGGCGATTTGGTGGAGAAGGAACTCAGCGGCGAGGTTGCCGGCAGGAAGCTCACCTCCCACCTCTTGGCCATCTTCAGCAGAACGGAGGAGAACGAGGAGCTGACCGAGGACTACTTCCGCCACCTCATCCTGGCCGGCAAAATCGGCCGGCGGGCCGTCAGGGGCGGCTACGACCGGGGTCAAGAGGAGGGCCTGGTGTTCTGGGAGTACTCGCACGAAAACATCACCGACATCACGCCCGAGGTGGGCGGGAAGACCATCTACGTCGGCATTGACCATGGCTTGAACCACCCCACGGTGGCTGTCTTCCTCGTGAGGGACCTCGGCCGCCTGATAACCGTTCACGAGTACGTCCGCAGAGGCGCCTCCGCGCAGGAGAACGCCGAAGCCATCACCGACATCATGGCCCACCTCTACAACCAAGGCGCCCAACACTTCCTGGTCTACGCCGACCGCTCCATGTGGGCCAGGCAGGCCATCAGCGCCTCTCTGAGCACCATCGCCTCCGAGTACGAGCGGGCGTTCTTCCGCATGCGCATCCCGGTCTACTTCTCGCCGGCCAACACCGCCGGGGGCAAGGAGTCGGTGGAGTACGGCGTCAGCGTCATGAAGCAGCTCATCCTGAAGCGGAAGCTCTTGGTCAACCCCAAGCTCACGCCCAACGTGGACGAGATGCTCAGCGAGATAACCTACGAGGACATTGAGAAGGACGCCCTCATCAAGACCGATGTCTTTGACGCCCTGCGCTACGCCGTCGTGAATGCTAGACTAGATGATGATGACTGGGGCGACGAGAGACCGGCCACCGCCTTTGAAGTGCCAGACTTTTTGAGGAGGGTGTATGATTGAAGCTGACTTTGAAAGTCTCGCCCGAGGGTTCCCCGAGGAACCTTCGCCCGCCGAAGAGGAGCTTCTCCAAACGCTTCGCACCCTGTACCGCCAGGCGCAGGCGTGGAAGGCGGACAAGCAGAAGAAGTTTGAACTCTGGCGAGGTCTCTTTGATATGGCGCCGCCGTCCTCGCCCAACCCCAAGGTGCCCACGGTGGCCACGCCCGTCGTGCGGCAGAAGGCCGATGGCATCCGAGCCCACATCAAGGTCAGCCTAGACCGCACCCCCTTCTTCACCGTTCGCCCGCTCACGGGCGAGGCCGCCGACGCCGTGCCCGCTCTGGAGGCCATCATGCAGAGGGAGCTTGAGGCCACCGGCTCCCTGAGGGAGATAGAGCGGGCGATAGACGACGCCGTGATTTACGGCACCGGCGTCCTCATGATGACCGTGGACTACCGGGACGGCGTGGCCTTTGTCGGGCTCAAGTCGGTCCCCATCATGAAGGTCTACGCCTGGCCTAACAGGGCGGAGCCCGACAAGCTGGCCTGGTTCAGGGTCTTCCACTCTCCTTGGTGGGAAATGGCCCGCCTGGCCAGGGAGGGCTACTACCGCCCCGAGGCTGTTGAGAAGCTGAAGACCGTGAGGGGCTTCGCCACGGATTACCAAACCCCGAGCGACGCCGAGTCCGGTGGCAACATCGGCGTAAGCGATGAACTCGCCTGGCACACCCTGGTGGAGGGGTGGTTCGTGGACAAGGGGGTGCTCACCAAAGCCATCTTCCACCCCTTCGCGAACGTCATCCTTCGCCTTGAGCGGGACCCCTTCGGCGGCGTGATAGACCGCCCCCCCTTCTTCCCCATCTACATTGACCCCGACCACTACGAGATTTGGGGCCACGGCATCGCCGAAGTGGTAGCTCCGTACCAGCTCGTGGCCGACGTGGCCCTGAACGCCGAGGTGGCGGCCACGCAGTACAAGGCCTACCCGCCCGTGCTGGTGCGGGCCAACTCCCAACTCCACCGGGCCATCCAGCGCGGGCAGACCATCATGCCCGGCCAGGTCCTGCCCTACGACGGGCCGGACCCCGAAGAGGCGCTAAGGGTCTTGGAGTACTCCGTCAACCCCTTCAACGTCCAGATGCTCCAGCTCATGAACCAGCTCACCGAGGACGCCACGGTGTCTGACTTCATCGTCCCCGGCCAGCCGCTGGGCGGGCGCAAGACGGCCACGGAGGTCAGCATCACGGCCACCATCGGCCAGCTCAAGCTCCAGAACTACTTGCGCCACATCATGCACGGCCTTGAGGACCTGGCCACTCATTACTGGAAGGCCGTCGTGGGCCTCAAAATCAAGAACGCCGCCATGCCAGGGTTGCCCAAGGGCGTCTACAGGACCTACGCCTACAACGGCGGCAAGGACAAGGTCTATGTCGCCGCCAAAACCGTTCGGTTGACCGTTCCCGCTGAAGGCGCCGTGTACGAGATATACATCCCCGGCGCAGAGAGAGACGACATAGAGTGGAAGCTCACGGGCAACGCCACGGTGGCCGAGCGGGAGATGCGCCTCCAGAGGCTGACGGCGCTCCTCAATCCGCCCATGATTCAGCTGATTGGGGTAGCCCGCCAAGACCCTGGCGTGTACCACCTCATGAAGCGGTTCCTTGAGGCCCTCGGGATGGGCTACGACGTTGTGGCCATCCTCGGGCCTGAGCCGCAGCCTATGAGCCCCGGGATGGCGGTGATGCAAGGCCTGCTCCAGGGCATGGCCGAAGCGGGAGGTGAAGGTGGCGGAGAGAACCTTGAGCGAGGTGCTAGAGGCGCTCAGCAAGGCCCACCTGAAGGCGCTCTACAAAGCGCTGGCGGACGCCGAAGAGGCTGAGGTGATGGGCGTGCTGAGCGCCGACGACAACGTTGTGGTACACTATAGGCGTGGACGAGCCAGCGCGTATCGTGAACTCAGGGCGCTGATTCGCGCCACGCTGGAATCTAGGGAGGTGGTTCAATGACAGAGACCAACAACACCCCTGAAGTGGACTTCCCCGAGTTTGACTTCGGGGACCCCGAGCCTCAGCCCGCGCCGGCTCCGGCCCCGGAGACGGCCCCCGCCCCTCAGCCGGCCCCACCTACGCCTCCACCTCCACCCGCGCCGCCTCCTCAGCCGGCCGTCTTTGGACCGGCCACGGCCAGGGTGCAAGGGGAGCTTGAGGCCACGAAGGCCAGGTACGCCGCCCTCTCGCAACAGCGCAAGGCCCTTGAGGAGTCCGGGCTCAACGTGCCCCTTGAGCTGCAGGAGGAGCTGAACCGCCTTCTCGTGAGGCAGGAAGCCCTCGCCATCGCCTTGAACGACGCCAAGCGTACCGACGCCCTGACCCGCGTCCCCGCTCTGGTGCAACAGGGCCTGGCCACCCTGCCTCCCAACTGGGCCAAGGCGGTGCGGCCCTACTACGAGCAGGTGCTCCAGAACGCCGTGGCGGCCAACCCCGATGTGGTCAACGACCAGGTTACCCTCGGCTACCTTCTCAACCTGGCCATCGGGGCCGCCCAGCGGGACGCCCTCGCCAGGCGGATGGCCCAGCCGCAGCCCGCTCCAGGCACTTACTCCACGCCGCCGGCGCCGAAGCCTGAGCCCACGGCGATTCCCGAGGAGGCCCGTCGGTACGGCGTTTCCGAGGAGGCTTGGAAGCGCGTCGCCGCCCTGAAGCCCGACCAAGACGGCTACTACGACCTGGACTGGTAGGAGGTAGAGCATGGAAGAGGTTCGCACCGAAATCATCTACGACACGCCGGCAGAACCGCCCCGTGAGGTGCAAGTTGAGGCGCCGCCGCCCAAGTTTACCCGCAAGGGCGGAACGGCCTTCCGGGGCAACACCCGCGGCCGGCTGAGCCTGTACGAGCCCCTGTACGTGCCCCCGGGCGTGTCCGTCCGCTTCACCCTTGCGCCTCACAGCCTGGACGGGCAGAAAAGCTTTGCCGAAGCCAAGATGAGCGGGTGGGAGCCCTGCACGCCGGACCAGGTTACCGGCGACTACGACACCGCCGTTCGGGAAGGCCTCATCGCCCTCTCCGTTTACGAGACCAGCCCTGAGGGGTACGTGCAGGTGGGACCCCACGTCCTCATGTGGAAGCCCAAGTCCGAGGTTGCCCAAGAGTACCTAGAGTCTGTGCGCAGGGCCCTCAACTACCCCACTCCGGAAGGGGTGCGGGTCCTTGAAAACCGCGAGGAGGAGGCCGAGGCTGAGGTTGTGAGCACCCGGAAACGGGGTAGAAAGGAAGATGTGGTATAATCTTCACCGGAGGTGATGTTGTATGCTCACTCACCGTTTGAAGCCCGCCGAATATGTGGACAAGCCGCCTGACGGGGCTGCCTTCGCCCAGCGCGTCCCCGCCCCCACCACGGTTGACTTCAGGCTAGGCGAGATTGTGAAGCTCGTGTCCGGCCAGGCGGCCAAGCTGACGGGTACGGAGACCACCGACTTCTACTTGGTGGTCAAGGACAACAGCCCCGGCTACCTGCCCGAGGGTAGCTTTGTGGACAACCCCGACGGGACCTGGTTCGCCAGGCGGCCCAACTTCATTGACGTCATCCCCGTCTCCGGCAAGCGCGTCATCCTGAACGCCCAGGGGACGCTGGCCGCTACCCACGTCGGCGCCCAGAGGCCCTTGGCCACCACCAGCGACGGCTACACCGTTGTCAACCTCGCCGGCACCGGCACCGCCGCCCGCATCCTCCAGGTGGTTGAGGGGCGGGTTGGCGACACCGACGCCAGGGTGCTTGTGGAGCTAGCGTAAGGAGGTGAACTATGCCTGCCCTGACCTTAGCTGAACAGACTGCCCTTAGGGGAATCCTCAGGGACGCCCAACAGCGCTGGACGCGCGTCGGCCTTCGCCCCTACCAGTTCGGCGCCGAAGGCGCGGACCTGAAGTTTGACGGGTCCATCCTGGAGATGGCGATGATGCCCGGCCTAATCTCCGTGCCGGAGATCAACGACCCCAACTCCCCCACGCCCGTCATGCAGGGGCCTCGCCCGCAGGTTGTGCGCTACCGGCGTCGCACTTGGCGCGCCGGCGTGCGCTACCTGGACGAGCTGGAGCTTGACGACCGCATCGGCTACTACCGGCGTCTGGTGCGGGGGCTTTCCGACGCTCTGGAGTACTCCCTTGAACTTCTCTACCACGAGCCCTTCATCCGGGCTTTGGACAACACCTACATCGGCGGCTGGGACCGGAGGTCCCTGCTAGACACCGCTCACCTGCTACTCGGTAGCGGCACCTACAACAACCGGCGGGCCTATGTAGACCCCACGGACACGGTGCTGGAGGACATTCAGCTCTACTTTGACACCACGCCTGACTCTTACGGGAGGCCCGTCCCGGTGTCCAGAATCATGATTTTCGCCTCTCAGAAGCTCTTCTACAAGTTCAAGCAGATTCTCCAGGCCCGGACGGCTATCATCAACCCCGTCGGCACCGGCGTCAACCCCAACCCCAACATCCCCAGCGTGGTGGAGACCGAGCGGTTCGTCCTTGTCGGGAGCCCTTACCTGAACCAGGTCAACAACGGCAACGTCTACTTCGCCCTCGGCGCCGGGCACAACCTCTTCCTCGCCAAGGCCTTCTCCCGCGAGCGGATGTACAAGAAAGACGACCCGCCCGCCACCCAGCACGAGGTCTGGTGGTCCGGGAACATTGGGTGGTTTGACACCACCCAGGTCCTTGGCTACATCGGCACGTAAGCCCAGTTAGGTGAAGGCGGCCTGGGGAAGCCCCAGGCCGTCGTGTATCATGAGGGTGGTATGACGCTAGGCCAGATGCGCCAAGAACTGGCGAGGTATCTGGGGTTGGACAGCACCACCTCGGACGGGCTTATAGCTTTTTGGGACACGCAACTCCTCAACGACGCTCTACGCATGGTGGAAGCTGAGCTGAACGTTCCAAGGCTGTCGGTATTGGTCCCCAAGGAGGACCTGGAGACCAACCCGGAGGTAACGCTCACCAACGGCGAAGTGGTCCTGCAGGTTGTGGCGGCGCCGGACCACATCTTGCCGCTGTTGGGCGAGGAGGACTGGGCTCCATCGGAAAACGCTATGCCGCTTGTCGCCAGATTTGCGTATGGCGCTGTTGTGAAGAACAGACCGCTACGGGTTCTCTTCCTGAAGCCAGATAGCCAAGAGTGGCCCGAAAACGCGCGAATCGTGTACCGCCCTAGGCACACGCCGCTGGTATATGAAAGTGATGAGCCTTGGGGCGGCGCTTACTCCCGCTACCACTCCCTCATCCCTCTCCGGGCTGCAAGGCAAGCTCTGGCCAACCTGGACCCTTCGGAGGCCGATACCCAGCTTCGCCTGCAGAACGTCATCGCCGAGTACAACGCCCTCAAAGAGCGCTTCGCCGAGGAGCTTGACTCGGGAATCGTGCTGTCCAACAACCCCTTTGGGGTCAGCGTGCACTATAGGAGGGCGAGATGGACCTGAACCAGATGGGCATTGACCCTCGCGAGGCCTTGGCCGTCGGCGCCCTGGCCCAAGACCTCCTCAAACCCAGGAGAGTTGACGACCTGGAGGCTTTTCTCGCCAGGTACCCGCACATCACTCAGTACATTGAGCAATATTTGGGGTTCGGTTACGCGTCTATCCCACCTGAAGTCGTGAGCGGTCTTGGCATGCAGGAACCTTTAGTGCCCGAGGAGCTGTTGACCCCGTTTGCGGAGGTGGCCGATGCGGAAGGCGATAATCAGCCTCAGCCAGGGCCTGACACTAGATTATTCTGACCTTAGCGCACCATTTGTCATTCGGCGCCTCCCTTTGTGGCCAAAACCTGGTGAGGGGTGGACGCCTCATCCTGGCATTCTGCCATTTGACGAAGCTCCGCTTGGATATAGAACCGGGGATAGGTTTATCCACTCTGACACATCCGGGCTTTTGGTAGTCCGTAGAGGCGATACCCTAATCGTCAGGGACCTCTTGCGGGGCGAGGTGGCCACAGGGAGAGCAGAGTTTGTGGGCGACCAGCCTATGGGGGTAGTATTGCCCCGCACGGGGTGGTACCGGAGCCGGCAAAACTACATCTTCCCCGGCGCACCTAGTTCAACGGGCATCAACCTTCGCCCGCTTAGAGTAATATCGGGCGACCTTGACGCCGGCAGCTATCGCATTTGGGCGCTGACCTACGAGCGGTTACAGACCGGCTTGCTCTTCCTCTGGTACTCGGTCCTCACCGCTACCATTAGCGGCGGCGGCCTAGAGATAAAGCTAGCCGAAAGGCCGGGACAGAGAGTCGTGCGGCTTTACGTCCAAAGGCTCTTGGGCAACTGGACGCCCCTAACCTACCTCGGCGAACTTACTGGAGACGAGGACACCTTCACCTACACCTCCCACCTGCAAGAGGGAGCGGCAGAAGAGATAGCCATCGCAAAGGCTATCGGGCAACACGCTGCCTACTACAACGGGCGCTACTTCTACCAGTCCGACAGGCTCACCGTCCTCGGGCGTGGGGCGCAAGACCAGACAGGGGGTGGTGGTGGGGGGGGAGGACCTGGTGGGCCACCCGGCGTCCGCCCCACCTCCGGCTTCTTCCTCACCTACCAGGACGGCTTGCTCATCAGCGAAGTGGTGGAAAACGCTTCGCCGCTCAAGTTCGCCCCCTTCGGCGAGTGGGACGCCGGTGTGGAAACCGAGCAAGGCCTCTTCGTGGCCGTGCGGGTGGACGGGGAAACCCACATCTACCACACGCCCTCCGGCCGCGGGTACAACGCTTGGTCCCTCGCCTACAAGCTCAACACGCCGGTTCGGATGCGCTGGGCGGCGGCTTCCCCTAGCCGCGTGGTCTTTGTGGCCGACGGGTTGGCCCTGGTGGGCAACCTGTCCAACTATTTGTCTTCAGCCGGGTGGCGGCAAGTTACCCTACCCCTTTCCGCTCCAATCAAGCGGCTCATGTGGACCTCCGGCGGTCAGTTCGCCGCTATCGCTGACGGATACCTGCTCCTCGGCGGCGCTGACGGGACCAACTGGGAGGTCAAAGCGCCATCAGCCAGTAGCAACAACGACTTCGCCACCTTCACGGAGTGGAAGGACTTCACCTACGCCGCTAGGCCTGGCAAGTTCTTCATCCTTGCGGCGCAACCCCTTGGTGGCGGCGAGTTTTACCTTCGCACCTTCACGTTCAACGGGAACACGTGGACCTCGCACGACCTCCCGCACCCCGCCAACCTGAAACGTGCTGTCCATAGGCGGCTCGCAACTATCTGGTCTGACGGCGACAACACGATAGGGTTTGGCTTTGGGGTCAAGGGGCAATGGTATGAAGACGCATGCTCACCCTTCCCCGTGTCAGCACCTGAAATGGACTGGTTCGGCTTTTACAGAGCTGACCAGTTCCCCAGGGGGTGCGCTGGCAGCGATTTTCTCGCTGAAGCCAAGGTTATACCGCCCGCTCGCCTCTGGTCTAACAACGATAGCGACGATTACGGCACTCTGCACAAGTGGGATGGCGGCGTAGGCGGCGCTTTCGTGAGAGGTAACCAGTACCGCCGCTGGCTAATCAGGTACAACACCTCTACAAGGCGCGTGGAGGTTTTTGACCCAGAACCACCCCTGAACACTAAGGGCACCCCGATTTTGCTTCGTAGTCAGCTGTATATCGCCAACAGCCCTACGCAAAACTACAAATACAGAGTTACCTTGGGCGATGTTCCCGGTTTCGCTTCCGTCAACCACGGCGACATCGCCTACGCAACCGTATCGGCTTTCATCCGCTTGGGGAGGAACCTGGTAGCTAGGAGGTTCAACATTGAGGGTGCGTCCTCTAGCGTGGAACCGCTTGGCGTTGCCAACGAGAACAACCAAGTTGCCGTCCTTATCAGGTATTACTCCGCTTTGACAGACCCGCCAAACGAGGTCCTTCTTGTGGGACAACCACCATCCTTTGCGCAGGTCAATCTAGGGAGGGCGCCAGGGCCCTTGCCAGCGGAATACGTGTACAACGGTATCCGCACCGACGGCACCAAAGTCTATTACGCCAACCGGTACAGGACAGTCGTGGTTAGCGGGGCTAGCGTGCAGACCTATAACGTGGGTGGCGCTAGCGTTGTAACAAACGGCACAAGGTGGTATGTGGTGGGCCAAACCGGTGTGAGCGAAGTTACAAGCTCCGGCCTTGTCCAGAGAAGGTCTGACGCCTATGTGGGGGGCGTAGACGGGTCTGGGGCCATCCACGTAGTAAAGCAAAGTGGAACCAACCTTGAAGTGCTTCGTATAAGCACCACAGACTGGAACACCACTTCGTTGGGTACCGTGCCAGGGACCAAGTTTTGCGGCGGATATATCGTCAACAACTTTTTGACGATAGCCACTTACGATGGGAACAGGCTTAGGGTCATGTTCTATGACAACGGTTGGAAAGTGGCGTATTCCCTCAACACGCCCCACCCCATAGTCGGCTTCATAGACGGTCCGGTACCCCCTGGTGATGGTGGTGGCGGGTCCGGTGGTGGTGGCGGTAGCGGGGAAGAAGTTGATAGCGGGGCGCAAGACTTAACCCATGAGGTGTACTTGCCGACTAATACTGTGGTCTGGACGGACGTCGGCTACATTAACCAGACTTCTCCATACGCATACCACACCTTCGTCCCGAGGACCAGCGTCGCCATCACCGCAATAAACGAACATCCGGCTGGGGTGATGGTCTTCATGGAAAACGAGGCCTTTGTCATGACCGGTCGTTTCACGAGCCTAGCGGACACCAGGGTAAGCTTGTATCCTCAGGCTGTCGGGGTGGACAGAGGCGCTAAGATTACCAGGGTGGGAAGCAATCTATTCGTCGTGTGGAATGGACGGCTATTTGTCATAGGCGACGGCGAGGTTGCCCTAATATCGCGAGAGCTAACCGATGATTCACCGTTCGTAGGTATAGCCTATGACCCTGTCCACACAATGATAGTGGCCAGGAAGGAAAACGGGCGCACTTACCGGTATGACATCGTGCGGAGGGTGTGGTTTGATGACATAGATAGCACATTTGATATCGTGCAAATGTCTAACGGCGTGCTTTATCTGCGGCAATACCCCGACGTAGGCTCTGACAGAGTTGGCCTATTTAGGCTGGCCAGAGAGCATGAGCTAATAGATAACCCGCTCTACTATCGCCCACGCCCAGAGGTTTGGATTGAGTCTGTGCGCATGCACAGGGCCGGGGAAGGCATAGACCTAACTCCGGTCAAGCGACTTAGGGCTATCTACCTGCAGATGAAATCCGAAGGACCTCCGAATCCCCATATAGAAGTGTACAACGAACCTGGTGCGCTTGTAGCGGCCGGCGATATGGTTCCAACTCTCACCAGCAACACTTTCGGCATCGGCAGATACCATTTCAGGTTCCCACCCGTGATGACCTTTGCCCCTGAGCGTATCATCATTTCGTTCGCCGGAATGAGATTCGTTTTAGCGAACGACATGGAGGTTCATTATGAGGCGCGAGAAAGGCGAATCTAACCTCAAGTACCTCCTCGACGAGATGGCGTCAGCTCTAGCTATAACCGGGGCCACAGACCGGGACCGCATCAGGGGCGTGGCCGAAGCCCTTGGCGTCCCGGCCCCGGAACACGACCCCTGGTTGGCCATCCTGGAGCTGTACCACGCTTATTTAGGGAGGGGAGATGACAGATAAGGAAGTCATCGCTTGGATGCTCGCTTACCGCAGACTAATGGGTGAGTGGCCCGGGGTGAAAACCGCCCGCAAACGCCTCAGGATTGGCCACGGGCGGGCTCTCAGGTTGCTCACGGCTGCCAAGGCCTCCGCCGAAGAGGCTCAACAACCTGACGCCTTCCTCAGAGAGATGGGCGTGGCGCCGGAGTACCGGGTTGAGCGGGTCTTGGTCAACAAGTGGGGCGTACCCGGCCGGGAGAGCAAGCAGATAAAGGTCTGGCTGAAGACCGACGCCGACGAGTTGGCGCTTGCTGAAAGGCTGAGGGCGAGCCTTGAGAAGAACCCGGCAGTCCTGAGGCGCCCGGACCTTGAACCGGGTGAACTCTTCGCCGTGCTTAGCCTTCCTGATTTGCACGTGGGCATGCTGGCCTGGCATCGCGAGACCGGGGAGAACTACGACACGGAAATCGCCCTCGGGCGCATGAACGCTGCCGCCGCCAGCCTGCTCTCTAGGCTGTCTGGCCTGAGGGTGAGCGAGATTGTGTTCCCCGTGGGTAACGACATCTTCCACGCCGACACGCACGAGAACACCACCACGGCGGGGACTAGGGTGGACGTGGATTCCCGCTGGCAAAAGTCCTTCCAGATGGTGGCGGAAGCCCTCATCAAGGGGCCGGTTTCCTGGGCCGCCGAAGTCGCACCGGTGCGCGTTATCATAGTCCCTGGCAACCACGACTACCAGAGGGCCTTCTACCTCGGGGAGGTCATGCGGTGGTATTACGAGGGGCGCAAGTTACCCGTTGAAGTGGACAACTCCCCGAGGCTTCGCAAGTACTACCGGCGCGGCGGTGTCCTGCTGGGCTTCACGCACGGGGCTTGGGTGAAGCCGAATCAGCTTCCCCTCATCATGGCCACGGAGGCGCCGGAAGACTGGGCAGGCTCGGTATGGAGGGAGTGGTTGCTCGGGCACTACCACCGCAAGCGGGAGATGGCCTGGAACTCCACGGAGGAGGTGGGAGGTGTCAGGCTAAGGGTGCTACCAAGCCTCGCCACGCCCGACGCCTGGCACTACCAGCAGGGCTTCGTGGGGGGAATCAGGGAGGGCACGCTGTCCCTGTACTCCCACATCGGGTTGTGGGCAGATTATTACGCCCGGTAGGGTATAATCGCCTTGGAGGTGCGTCATGGACTTGCTCGGTATCCTTGGACTTATCCAACTCGGAGCCAGCCTCATCGGCGGCTTCCGCGCCCAACAGGAAGCCGAACGGCGGCAGGCTCTTTTGGACGCCGCCCTCGCCCGCCAAGTTGAGGCCGCCTTATCCGCAATCAACACCGCCACGCAACTCGCCAACAGGGACTTTGCGGGGCGGCTCAGCCCCTACGCCTCCCTGGTGGAGGGGCGTAGCCTCCAGGCCGCCCGGGCGGTGGCCGGCCAGGCCGGCTTGGCCAACTCCGGTCTGGCCCTAGCGGCGGCGGCCGACATCTCTTCCCAGGTCCAGGCCGACCTGTTGAGAAACCTGGCCCAGCTGGACCTGCAGAAGATTCAGCCCCTTCTCGCCGCCCAGACCAACCTGGCGCAAATCCTCGGTAGCCAGGCGCAGCTTCAGGGTCAGCTCATGAGCTACTACGGCCAGATGGGACCTGACTTGTCCTGGTTGCCAACCCTCCTCGCCGCCAGGCCAGACCTGTTCAACTTCAACCTCGGTGGGCTCTTCGGTTTCCCCCGCCTGCCCGGTACCCCCGGCGCTCCGTATGACCTGATGCCGGGCACGCCTAACCGCGCGCTCACTTAGGAGGTAGCATGGATGCGTTCTCCCGGTTCCTTGCGGCTATCGGCCAAAGCCTTGGTAAGGGGCTTGGTAAGGTTGGCGAGACTGAGCTTGAGCAGCGCCAGCGGCTGGAGGCTCTTGAGTTCCAGCGCAAAGCCAACATCTCCGGCCAGCTCCTGCAGACCTTCACCCAGCTACTTCAGACTCAAGGTATCCAGGAAGTTGAACCTGGGGGTATAGACGCCATAAGGCAAGCTGTAACGGACCTTGCGCTGGGCAGGGTAGACAGCCCCGCCGTCCAGAGGGCCATTGAGGTCTTCCCCACGGTAGCCCAGGCGGCCAACAAGATTGCCGTCTACAGGGAGCTGGCCACCAAGGACCTTGACGCCCTTTCCAGGCTGGTGGCCACCGCGGTCCCCGGTGAGGCGCAAAGGCTCCTCAAAGCTGTCGGGCTTGAGGGGTTGTACGAGGGCCTACGCACCAGAGGCGAGTTCCTCACCGAGGCTGATAGGCTTGGCCTACAGCTCACGAGAGAGCAGATTGAGAACCTCGCCGCGCAACGCAAGGCGCTTTTGGCCAAGCTAGAGCCAGAGATAAGGTTGCTTGACGCGCAGTTGCGCCTTGTGGGGGCGCAAGCTGACGAGATTCTTGCGAAGCTTCCTCTTGTGCTCACCAGGCTACAGCTTGAAGCTCAAAACCTCGCCGTTCAGATAAGGAAGGGCGAGATAGAGGCCGGCAAGCTTGACCAGATACTGGACGCCCAGATAAAGAAGGACCTGGCCGCAGTTGGTGTTTCCGAAGCGCAAGCAGCGGTCCTTCGCGAGCAAGTCGGCCTGATTCGCGAGCAGATAAAGTCCGAGGTTCTCCGCCAAGCTCAGATTGAAGCGCAAACCGAACTCACGAAGGCGGAGACTGAGCTTAAGAGGGCGCAGGCCAGGCAAATCACGGAGACGCTTGGGCCTACGATAGAGAACCTTTTGCTAGACGCTGAACGCAAGAGGGCTGAAATAGCCGGGGAACAGGCTAGGACCGAGGAGGTAAGGGCCAGAACCCAAGCGATACTCCAAAGGTTGCCGCTTGAGATAGAGAGCCTGCTTCTTGACATCAAGAGAAAGGGGATAGAGCTTGAGAAGCTACCTGACCTTCTTGACGCGGAGCTAGCAAAGCGGCTCGCTGACATTGGCCTTACTGAGGCGCAAACCGGACTGACAAAGGAACAGATTGAGCTTATCAAACAACAGACAAAAACCGAGATTCTTAGGCAACTTCAGACCGAGGCCCAAACAGAAAAGATTAGAGCCGAGACAAACCTTATCAATAGGCAAGCGGAGCTGGTGGCGGAGAACATCAAGACCGCGGCGCAAGAGCGGGGCATAAAGCTTACCGAATCGGCTACGGGGTGGATTAGGGATATTGCGAAACTTGCGGTAGAGCTATCCGTAGACACGCCGGAAAGGGCTAAGGAGTTGCTACAGGGATTTGGTAACTTCTATAATCTGCCAGAAGACTTTATCAGCTTCGCTGCCAACCAGATAGCGACCTCTGTCAAGGAGGCAAAAGCAGACAAGGACCTCCAAAGAGCGGGCGCCCTTGCCGATGTTATCGGCAGGGTGATGAACACGGCCATAGCCGCCGAAAGCCCCGAGGCCGCCAAGAGGGTGGCGAGCGCTTTGCTGCCTCCGTCGGCGAGTCCAGAGCTAAGAACGCTCATCGGCAACATGGCCTACTACCTGAAGACCCTCCGGCTAGGTAGTGATGTCGCCGCAATCATTGAGCCCTACATGAAGATGCTTCCTCCGACACCTGAGGACGAGAGCAGGGTGTTGCGTGAGCTGTACGACAGCTTCATCAGGGCGAAGGGCGATACCCCGGAGAACAGGCGTATCGCCAACGGCCTCGTCAACACCATCAAGGGGCAATGGGCGTTGATGAGGGCGTCGCAAGAACTAGAGAGGGAGGGCAAGAAGGCCGACATTGACAAAGACAAAGCCCTGACCGCCCTATACAAAGTTCAAGCCGCCTTAGCCCCCAAGCAGTTTGCCCTTGAAGAGCAGAAGCTGGCCCTTGAGCGTGAGGAGTTCAGCTTTGAGAAGTGGTACAAGACCGAGCAGGTCAAGCTCGGTTGGGCAAGGCTGGAGCTTGACAAGCTCATCGCCCAAGCCAAAGCGGCCGAAACTGGCGAAGACACCATCAAGGCGCTCAAAGACTTGGCCAGCGCGGCGAAAGCCTTTGACGATGTGGCCGTCAATCAGCTTGCGACTCGTTTGCGCCAAACGGGACACTCCGATTGCGCTGACGACCTCAAGAAGAGCGGGACCATCGGCTGGGTTGAGGTGGTTGCCCGCAACCCCAACAAGTGCAACGAGGCTGTCCGGCAGATACTAACTGACCGAGCGAATCACGGCGACGTCATACGGGTAGTGGAGAACGCCGTCAGGTTTGGGCAAGTGGTTACCGAGATGGCGGCCCAGTTTGTGGGGGGAGGACCGGCGCAACCTGGCGGTATCCCCCAACCCGGCGGCGCCGCACCCGGCGCCGTCCCATCCGGCACGGCCACGCCCAAGCCGCAAGACGGAGCCACCGGTTTGCGGCGCAAGGCCGCCGAACTCAAGCAGGCCGGGGTTTCGGTGCCCAACGACCCCAAGGTAGCCGGGGCGATGACATTCATCTACGCCTTGGAGGGTGGGCCTCGTGATAACCCGTTCCAAATCATCCCGTCTTCCGGGGTAACGCCTGCCGGGCCAGACAAGGGGTTTAGCGCCGCCGTTCGGGCCGAGCCCATGCGGGCAAAGGCGATAGAGCTTGATTCTGCCCCTGCCTTGGGCGTATCGTGGTTCCTGCCTGTCTTGGCACGCAACCCAAGCGTGAAGGTGCGCTATCTAGACCCCAAGATTGTGGAGGCCAACAGGCCGCTCTTTGAGCGGGCCAAATACTTTGGCGACGACGGCGTCGCCGTGGCGGCCGCCTACACGGCCGGAACGCTTGAGCGAGCTGGCTTTGAGTTCAAGTACACGCCCCTGTTCACCTCCCTCATGCGCGTTTTGGCCGAAAACGACCTTAGCGTGCTCAGGATGCGGAAACCGCTATCTCAAACCGAGGCCGAGAAACGCTTCTTGAACCTGGTAAAGTCCAGGTATGGAAGCAGATACAAGGAGTTTGGGCTTGGCAGTCCCCAAGAGTTGCTTGAAGCGGCGCAAAAGCTTTACCAGGCTACCCGCTTGAGCGCAATAGGCAACCTTGTCCTCGGAGGTGGGAGGTGAGGAACCCCTTTGACATCTTCTCGCCCAGCTCGCCTCTGTTTCGCGAAGAAACAGCGGTAGACCAAGAGGAGAAGAGGCGTGGCCCGTTTGACATCTTCAGCCCGTCTTCTCCCCTCTGGCGCGGTGAGGAAGCGAAGCCCAAGCCCGGCTACGGCAACCTCTCGCCCGAAGCCGAGAAGTACATGGCGGACCCCACCGGGATACCGGTGAGGACCGAGCAGATGTCCTTCCTTGAGAAGGCCCTCACCATCTTGGACCCCCTCATGCTCCCCGGTGATGTGGCCAAGGCGTTCGCCTACGGGCTGAAGATTGGCGGCGTCCGGGACGCTTTGCGCCTCGCCAGGGAGCAGATAAGCCGGTTGGGGACCTACCTGCCCGGCGGCAAGCCGGCGGACCCGGTGGTGCGGGGGGACGAGCTGGCCCGCCTCTTGGACCCAAACTACGACCAAAGGGGCGCCGCCGCCAGGTTTAGCCTTGGCCTGCTGATGGACGTGATGGTTGACCCCCTCGCCGTCTTCGGCATCGCCAAGGCGGGGCTCAGCCTGTCCGCCTCGGGCGTTAGGGCCGCCAAGGCTACCGCGGT
>Ga0308310_1000366_pt1 | contig 19108 bp, 15 predicted proteins | sample HotsprSampleMS65_FD_203672 | JGI IMG/M metagenome (GOLD analysis project Ga0308310, IMG submission 203672) | Hot spring phototrophic mat microbial communities from Mushroom Spring, Yellowstone National Park, Wyoming, United States - 20090730_MS65 ...
GGACCAAGTGGCTATTGAGGTTTTGGTGCCAGCTCTTTACCGGGACGACCCGGTTAACTTCCTGGCTCAGGTTTTGGAGGTAGAAATCCTCGAGCCACAGTTGGGGCCGGCAGTGGTGATCCATGAACGCTCTGGAACCATCGTCCTTGGGGGAGAAGTGGAAATTGGACCAGTAGTGGTCACTCATAAGAACATGGTCATCGAAGCAGGTCCGAACGCCGGAATTCCTGGGTTTGCGGGAGTGGATTCTCGACAACCGCAGAATCCCAGACTTAAAGGGTTGGTGGAGGCCCTCAACGCCGTCCGTGTTCCTCCTGAAGATATCGTCGACATCATAAAGGCCATCGACCGACAGGGAAAACTTTATGGCCGACTTATCATCGAGTAGTTACCCCCAAAGCATATTTCCCTTTGTGAAGGGAGCTTGGGCGTATGTGCTCTGACAACCCGCGGAAGGTCCCATCCCATCGAGGAGAGGTGAGCTTCTTCAATCAGGTTCGGCTTCGTCAGAACCTTGCTTCCTGCGGGATTGCAGCAGTTGAACTCGGGGAATTTTTCTGGGGAGCCAAAAACCACGAACTCCGGACATGACATTTCTTGCTTGATTCGGTTGAGCGCGCTAACGAGTTCCCTGAAGGCTCTCCCCAAAACGAGTCCGGTAAAGTGGTTGCTCCGATGTCTGCCGACTATCCTCGTGACCAAAGATGAGTAAGTAATCTGACAACTGGCAAATCGCTGCAGATGGAAGAACGCGGTTCAAAAATCTGGGGTTTCTAAGATCATGCAGAAGGAACTTGTTTGTATCTCCGCGAGTGACCGAGTGACTATTGTTCCGGAAAAGTTTGCTGTTCGTTCCCGATTGTGACCGAAATAAGACCGCGAGGGTGTAACCTGTATGAATATCCATCAACCGGCTCTCCACTCTGTTTGGATGGACTCTTTATCGCAGTCGAAGATTGCGTCGGAACTCTCGCAAGCGGGCAAGCAGTCTGCCGGCGACCCCGAATTGCGTGAAGTTTTTCGCGATTTTGTCGCTCAAACCTTCTTGAGCCAGATGCTTCGAGCTATGCGGCAAAGTGTTGGGAAGCCCCCTTATTTTCACGGGGGGAAAATGGAAGAGGTGTTTCAGGTTGAGTTGGACCGGTTATTCGTCGAAAAATCTGCTCGAAAAATGGGACACCAGCTTGCCGATGAAATGTTTGAGCTTTTCTCGCTCCGGCTCCGTTAGTTTGCAAGAGTTCTCCCCGAAAAATCACCCGTTGCCGGGGACGATTACGGAGCAACCCGGATAGTCGGCAAGAAGCTGGAGATGCTCCGTGTTGATGCTCCAGACGATTTACCAAGGCAAGGATATTGAGGCACACATTGCCAAGGCAAGGATACTTAGGGCCACAAGGGGCAAGATAACTAACAAACTGGGCTTTGCGTTTCTGAGTGTCAAATCAATCAGCGTTTCCCAGAGTGTCTACAGTAAGGACTGCTCTTTAGTGGAAGGGGCTGACGAGGTTATACGGCGGATTCCAGAAATGGCAGCTGGCGACTGGGATGAAGTCAAGTTTTGGTTGACACGGTTAATTCCCACGGCATAAACGCTGACTGAAATCCGAGAACCGCAAAAGTGTTGGAAAAATAGGCATGTGGGTCATGGATAGCCTCTACTCAGGGCTGGAACAAGTTTCGCTTTCAGGACCGTCGGCCTCGGACAACCGGTTGCCGGACGCGGATTCCGGCTTGAAGCAACTGGAAGCCGCCCGGGCGGAGAGCTGGGAGGACCGGATCGCAATGTTCTTGGCGGAACTCTCGAGGCTGCAGGAGGAATGTCTCAGGATTCTTAGGCAAAGACAACTTGCCGTTGCCAGATGGGATTTGCAAGCACTAATCGAGCTTCAAACTTACGAAACTTTGGTTCTGCAGAAGTTGGAGGATTTCCAACGACGTCGCACGGAGCTTTTGGAGAAAGCCGCAAGCATCGGCTATTCTGCGGAGACAATTCGGGATTTAATCCGCCGTTTACCAGCCTCGGAATTGTCCTCCGACGGGCGGAGGCAATTGGAGTTCGAGGTGGAGAGAGGCTCCTGGCACTGGCAGCTTTTACAGCATCAGGCCCTAGCCAATTGGTTACTGCTTCAGCGGACATTGCTTCATCTGTCACAGATGCTCGAGATTATCGCGACCGGAGGCCAAACTGTGCCGACATACTCTATTAAGGGGGGTACCGAGGAGATTCCCTCTTCAACGGGTGGAGGAATCTTGATCGACCGGGCAATCTAGATGTTCTGGGTATTCTGAGAGCTATGGCCAAGGGTTTTCGTCTGGCCCCCGGCAGAAAGGTGGAAGTACCGACGGCTGGAGATATTTTGGAACGGCAATAAGATCCCTGCGGTATGTCTCTTTATGGTTCGATCCGAATGGCGGCCAATACCCTCCGGGCAAACCAAATTGCCTTCCAGGTGATTGGCCAGAATATTGCCAACGCTCAAACCCCTGGCTATATCCGGGAGGAGCTTTTACTTTCGCCTGCTCCCACGCAAAGGTATGGCGGATTATTGCTGGGGTTGGGCGTGGAAGTGAAAGGGGTCATCCAACGACTGGACCAATTCCTGGAGCATCGGTTGCGGATGGCCGTCAGCGACCGGGCCAGCGGGGAGGTCCAAGAGTATGCTCTCGTCCAGCTCGAGGGACTCCTCAACGAGTTGGGTGACACCGATCTAAGCACAGCCCTCACCAGATTCTTTGCCAGTATCAGCGAGATTCTGAATCAGCCGGAAAGTATTTCCGTTCGTAATCTTGCCGTCCTCCAAGGGGAAACGTTGTCCCTGCATATCCGCCGTCTTGCGACCCGCGTGGAAGAGCTCCGATCCCATTTGAACGAGCGGGTGATTGCCCTGGCTGACGACATCAATCGTCTGACAGAACGAATTCGAACGCTCAACATTCAGATTGCTGAGATGGAAGGGGGAGATGCATCCTCCAGCGATGCCGTGGGACTTCGCGATCAGCGATTAATGGCCTTAGAGGAACTGGCTCAGATTATCGACATCCGGGTCGACGAGCAGCAGAGCGGGGGTGTAAACGTTTATTGCGGGGGACTTTTTTTGGTGAGTGAGGGGGTTCAGCGGCCTGTGGAAGTCCGATTTCGATCCTCGGGGGGATCTGCTCTCGCTTTTATTCATCTTCAAGAGACAGATTCACCGTTGGAAGTTACCGCCGGCCAACTGGCGGGGTTGCTTAGGGCAAGGGACGAAATTCTTGGAGGATTTCAGCAAAGCCTCGATGAATTCTCCCGGGCACTCATCCTGGAATTCAACCGCGAATATTCCCAGGGGCAGGGGCTACAAGGTTATACCGCTTTAGTGTCCACAAACTCGGTTCGCTCCGTGCAGGTGCCCCTAGATCAAGCTGGTTTGCCCTTCCCCGTGCGAAACGGGAGCTTCCGGGTACTGGTGCATAATCCGACAACGGGGCAAACTCGAAGTACGATGATTCGGGTTGATCTCCTCCCAGGGCCGGCATCAAGTACCCTAGAATCCATCGCCCAAGCTTTGGATGCAGTCGACGGTATCTCGGCAAGGAGCACCTTGGATGGGCGGTTGGAAATTCGCTCGGACTCACCCGATCAGACGTTTGCCTTTGCCGATGACACTAGTGGTTTGCTTGCATCCCTGGGGCTGAACACTTTCTTTCAGGGAAGCTCCGCCTTTGATATTGCGGTCAATCCTGTTGTAAAGGCCTCTCCGGCCACGTTCGCTTCCAGCTTGCAGGGGATTGGAGCGGATACCGTATTGGCATCAAGACTGGCCGCACTTTTCGAAACTCCTTTGTCGGAGCAAGGGTCTGCCAGCTTAGCGGTTTTGTACGATCGCTTGGTGGGGCAGGTAGCGGAGAATTCCTCCGTGGCCCGTGCCCTCGCCCAGGGGGCTCGAGTTTTTGAGCAAACTCTCCGGAGTCAAAAGTTGGCTATCAGCGGTGTGAATTTGGACGAAGAAGCAGTACGACTCATTGCTTTCCAACGGGCTTTCCAAGCCTCCGCCCGATATATTGCCACGCTTTCCGAATTGTTCAACTTACTTGTGAACATATAGACATCGAATGGAACTGAAAAACCCGGTAACCTCAGGAGTGTGTCGCTCGTAGCCAAATTCGGCTATGTGCTGCCGAAAAGGTTTGGGATGATAGGAAAAAAGGGGGTTCCCCGTTTCTGGGTGAATCCGCCGAGTACCCATCCTTTTAGGAAAAGAAAGCGGCGGCGTGGGGGCGGGAAGTCCTCCATCCCAACGTTTCTTGCCCCTACGACGTGTGCTTCAAAATACCTTGCCAGGGAAAGGGCAGGGAGCCCATGACGCATGTGGCAGGTGTCCCCACCACCCGCGTAAGCGAAGCTTTCATGCGGGAGCGTTTGCTCCAGCAGATCCAGTACAACCAGCACAAGCTCTTCCAGGTTCAAACCCAACTGAGCACAGGGTACCGGTTTCAGGTGCCGGGAGAGGCCCCGATTGCCGCATCCCGCGTGATCCGCCTCCAACGACTGATCGAGCAAAAACTACAGGCTCAGAGCAACCTAGCCACCACGCAATCTTACTTAGGGTCCACCGACGTGGCCCTTCATCGGATTGCCGACTTAATGATCGAGGCCCGGTCCTTGGCCCTGAGTGTGACGGGGACTCTCGTAAGTCGAGAACAACGTGAGGCCGTCGCCCTACAAGTCGGTGAAATCCTTCGCCAACTCATCGACGCAGGTAATCAAAATTTTCGAGGACGCTACCTTTTCGCTGGAGCGGATCCTACAGTTCGGCCCTTTGAAGAAACGCCGAAAGGGTACATCGAATACCGGGGTAACCTCCAGCACTTGTCCAGCTTTGTCGATGTGGATCTTTTGGCAACTAGCAATGTCCACGGGCACGAAGTTTTTGGGGCACTTTCCGAAGGGGTTGTCGGACAGGTTGATCTGGATCCCATCGTAAGCCCGGAAACCCGCCTTGCCGATTTGCGCGGGGGGCAGGGTGTTACTCCTGGGAGCATTATCCTTTCCGACGGTACTCCAGAAGGCACCGTGGTAGTAGACCTTAGTACGGCGGAAACTGTCGGGGATGTGGCTCGGCTTTTGATGGCAAACGCACCCCCAGGCCGAAAGCTGAATGTCGGCATTACCCCTCGCGGATTGGTGCTTCAGCTTGACCCTTCCACGGGGGGGAATCTGATTGTGGCGGAAGTGGGCGAGGGGACTACCGCTCGGCAGCTGGGTATTCATGCTCCCCTGGGCGTAGGTACAGGCCTATTAATCGGCGAAGATCTTGATCCGGCCCTTCGTCCGGAAACCTCCCTCGGCGATGTGCTCGGAGCCAGAGCTGTGGCCTTCTTATGGCTGCCAGGGGAGGACAATGACATCATCCTAGAGGCCATGGAGCGGGGCGAGAGATGGAATGATGTGAAAATTCGATTTGTTGCCGATCCTCTGATCTCGGCCGGCAACGAAGTGGTATCTTTCGACCCTGATTCGAAGTCCCTCGAGATCCGAATCGCTCCGTACGAAACCCAGGCAAGACATGTGGTGGCGGCTCTTAACCGTGCCCGGGATGCGGGTCATTTGCCTTTTACGGCCCGGTTGGATCCCTTGGATTTCCGGCGCGGTGGTGTCGGCTGGGTACCCGTGACCCCGCCCGGCCAATGGGCCGCAATCACCGCCTGGGGAGCGGGACAGGAGCTGGATCAAACCTCCGGACTTCGGATTCTCAACGGGGATGAAGAATATGTTGTGGACATATCGGCGGCTAAGAGGGTGGAGGATCTATTGAATATCCTCAGCCGGAAAGAATACGGACTTCTTGCGACGATCGATGCATCGGCCAAAAAATTGGTGGTCCGCACACGGCGAAGCGGTGCCGATTTCGCCATTGGAGAAAACGGTGGAATGACGGCTACCCAACTGGGAATTCGCAGTTTTTCTCGCCAGACTCGCCTTGCCGATCTCAATTTTGGGCGAGGAGTGAACGATTACCAAGGCCGAGGAGATTTCGCCGCTGCTACGTTTCGTTCCCCAGGGGCTGATAACGATCTGGTGGTCCGAGCCCGGACCGCGGGGGCAGAATGGAACGATTTTCTGGTTCGTTTTGTAAATTCTGGCGGCGGTTCGGGGTCCGAATATATCCGCTACGACCCGGCAACCAGAACGATCGAGGTCGCCATTGTGCCCGGCGTGACTCGGGCCAAAGATGTCATCCGTTTGTTTGATACTACTCCGGAAATCCGCGATTATTTCGTGGCGGAACTGGCTGGAGGGGAAGGGGCCACGGAAGGCCTTGGGCTGGTGCAATTGGGAGAGGCTGTCACTGCCGGTGGATTTGCTCCGGGGGCCGAATTCCGTATCATCCGCGCCGACGGCGTCATGTTCGAGGTGGACATCACGGGCTGTCAGACCATCGGGGATGTGTTGGACCGGATCAATAATCATCCCACGAATCAAGCCAGCGGTTCTCCGATTGTCGCCCGGCTCGCCCGGTTCGGTAACGGAATTGAATTAGTGGACACGGCTGGACCGGGAAATTTGCGGCTCCTCGCGAGCCCAGGCCAGTTGGCGGCTATTCAATTAGGATTGCTTCCCCCGGGAGCGGTAGAAGCCGAGGCAAGCATCGTTGACGGCCAGCAGGTGCTCACCGGTCGGGAAGTGGCACCGCTGGAGGCGGAGGGTCTCTTCACGGCTTTGATCCGCTTGAGGCACGCCCTGCTCCAAGACGATGTTGCAGGAATTGAGCGAGCCATTGGATTACTCGACCGATATTCCCTCCGCCTCAACTACGTGCGGGCGGAGTTAGGTGCTCGACAACAGTCTTTAGAGGTCCTAAAGGATCGGTTGGAGACGGAGATGATCGATCTCCGGTCGGTGCTCGCTCAGGAATATGAGATCGACCTGGCTCAAGTCGTCTCCGAATTAGTTAGCCGACAAGTCGCCCTGGAAGCAGCTCTCAAAGCCACGGCTGAGGTCTACCGCCTTACCCTCCTCAGTTTCCTGTAGCCTTCGCTGGTTTACTCGAAGGTCCCAACCGAACTTGCGTCCTAACACCATGGTATTCCCGGTCCAATCGTAGAACTGCTTGTCGGTGATGCACTCGGAGAACCCTGCCTTCTCCCCAGAGCCTGCTTTCCCCGTTGTTTCATTTCACGGATTTCTTTCCCGAACTTGCCCACCGCAAAAAGAACCTTCCTATTGGATGTCCACGGGCCTAGTGGTGGGAGTTAGACGCCGGAAATTAGCCTCCGCAGCCACCTCTGGAAGGACAATCAATCTGCCGCTCCCTCGAAAAGCAAATGGAAGTCACCCTCCCGGGTATCCCCACTAGGGAACTGGTCGATCCTACATCCAGGGAGGGAAAGGTCTTTCTTTTGTGGGTACTTGGGTCATCGGTTGCGGAACCTTTGCAGCTTTTTCAGAGAATGCCACCCCGGAGGTGGCCAACGGTTAAACAGATTAAGAATCGGAATACCATCCACTAGCTTAGGGTCACCGCTAAAGTTATACTCAATTTTGGATAATTGCAGAGTGTTGTTCTCAGCAATTTAGGCAGCCTGAGGTAGCGTGGGATGTTGAAGCTGGGGTGACGCGACAGACCTAGAATCATCGCTCGCAAATAACGGTGAGGGCGTTTGATTATGGGAGCCACGTTGTTCCGGCATTCAGGTTGCCTTCACTACTCAGGGTTGGCGGATGTCTAGCCACTGCTGAAAGACGTATAGATAATGGTGCTCGATTTGCAGCAAGGGGGCATAGCCAATTTGCTCTTGTACAACTCGTGTACACAGTTACAAATCGGTTCAGCAATTTTTGGTTGTTTTACATTAAAGATCGGTTGGTTGCTTTACATTAAAGATGAGTGTGTGTCCGCAAAACCGGTTGCACGGGCAGTGGGAACCGGCTCAGGCGGCAGTGAATGGGTTGCGTTTGTAGGCACTTTCTCGAAAGGAAGGATGCCATGGTGAAGCTTCATCAGCCTCTCAGGTATCGGAAGTGTGGTTTCACGCTGGTAGAACTTCTGGTGGTGATTGCCATTATTGGCATCTTAATCGCGTTGCTTTTGCCAGCTGTCCAAGCTGCCAGAGAAGCGGCACGGCGAACGCAATGTGTTAACAATCTCAAACAGTTGGCGTTGGCCATGCACAACTACCACGACGTCCACAAAATCTTTCCCAGGAACGCCTATGGGGGATCTGCTTTTGGATGGAATGGTTGGGAGTGTTTCAGTGCCAACGTCATGATACTGCCATTTATTGAGCAAGGGCCTTTGTACGAGGAATTCCGGACTGCTCCCCTAGGCGGTTGGGGACGGTACCGCACAGGTCCAATGACGCGGAAGCTGAGCACTTTTCTTTGCCCAAGTACAGGTGAATTTCCCAACCCAGGGATGAGTTGGGGTGGGCCTGGCAGTCATTATGCATGGTGTTCCGGCAGTTCTGTTCACACGGCCTGGAATAATGCGGCAAATCAAAACGGAATGTTCAATATTGCTAGGGAACGTCGCATGTCTGACGTTCGGGATGGCCTCTCTAATACGATCATGGCTTCGGAGATTATTTCCGGTGACGGTAACGATGGCAGAGCCACTTTTCCGAACGACGTTTTCTATGCGGGGGATGGCGTTTTCAATGCCGTGGCCGATAAGTATTGGCCAACTCAGGCGGAACTAACTGCTATAGGCCAAGCGGCGTTGAACAGCCCGCAAGGGCACCGCAGTAATAACGGGTCGCTGTGGGCTTGGTACGCCCATGCCCAGTCTTTGTTTAATACGGCCGCCCCGCCTAACTGGCAGTATCCGTCGGCTGGAGGAAATTGCTGCCCCGGCGGTGCTCATGACTGGGGCTGGGGCGTTATCCCGGCGCGAAGCTGGCATCCCGGCGGGGTCAATGCCGCTCTTGGGGATGGCTCTGTCCGGTTCATCAGCAGTACAGTGGATCTGCTGACCTACCAGCGATTGGGAGCGGTCGATGACGGCCAGGCGGTTTCGGGGTTTTAGCCGTTTGGACCCCTGAGGCTTCCATCTTTTTTATCGTTCTCACCCAGATTGAGTAGTGGGCAAACTGCTTCTTTCCTTTCTTACAATGGCTTATGATGGACGCTACATGAGGAGCAAGCAATGAGAACGCTATTCACAGCTGTAGTGGCTTTGGCCGTAGTTTCGTTCGCCGGAATTTTCGTCATCGGTTGCGGCGGGAGTGGCACTCCCCAGGTGAAACAAGTTGAAGTACCGATGCCTACTGGTGTGGAGCGGGCAAAGCTGCTGTTGAAGCAATATGCTCAGGGTCAGCCTCTTGGCAGCGAGGTTGAGGAATTTCCTCAAATAATCGAAGAAGCCAAGAAAGCAGATCCTCAGAAAGGAGCGATTTTGGAACAGGGCTTGAATAATATCCGGACCAATCCGAACCAGCGAGTCAAGATCGCCGAAGAGCTATTGCAAAAGCTGTGAATTTGCAATCGGTGCCGCCGAACACTCGTTCCTTGCTCGTGGAACAACTGAGGTGCACCCGATCCAGTCTGCCGGTCGCTCGTGTCAAGATCGCCGGTTGGAAAATTATCTGGCGTAATTGCGAAAGGACCTACTTGTGGGGCCCGGAGGAGTGAGTATCTCCATTAATAACTTTCCCAGGGCACTACTCCTTGCATGTCGGGTGCCTTCCGCTGATTTTTTATTTCTTTTTCATACAGGAGGCAGCTGATAAGTTCGATAAGGTTTCTTTGGCATAGCGGCAGGTTGGATTGGTCGGATGTCTTTGCCGCCCCGGCTGTTCTTTGGACTCCCAGGTCCCTACCTGAAGCTTTTTCGCTTATGAATCAGGTTGTGTGTTTGGGGAAATTTAATGTGGAGCCCCTCAGATACCTGTGCTAAAGCCCCGGAGAATGCCTTAACACCAGCAACGTAAACCACATCGAACGCACAATAGCAAAAAGCCTCGGTTTTAGCTTTTCAGGCTTGCGGTGATTGGGGGTATAAAAAGGTAGCTTCCACTTGTCCCTCAATCTTTTGCGATGGTGGAGCGGTTTAACCTGCGAGTGTTTGTCACGAGATTTTTTCCTCATTTGGTCAATCTGTCCTCCCGTAAACTGTTGGCCTCTCGGAGGAACCGTGCCGTCAAAGTTGATTTCGGGGGGTACCTCCAGCCCCGGGCTCCTCTCAGCAAATTCTCAAATCATTAAAGTTTATCTCCTGACCGACAATTGCCGAAGCTTTTGCTGTATGGGCCCGCCTTTCCAAATCGCCATGGTTGCTGTTCCCCGCCCTCAGAGTGGTCTTGCCCCCAACTAGGGTTACTCTCACCGTGGTTCTTGGCACCCCATTTTGCAGAATGGATAATGCATTCCTTAAGAGAACAAAGTTCTCCCCAGGGGTTTTCTGGTACGGAAGAGGCAAACCGATTGCGAAAATCCGAGTTTTCAAGCACAAGAAATTTAGCTCGAGTCTCTCGCAGTATGACAGACGGGGTGCCAGCCAAGCTGGCGTGTGACGAAAGGAGTTAGCCGTCGTTATGGGCTCGCCTTTGCGGATACCTTTGGAATGTTCCGTGGCAGAATCAGCGGATAGGGCCGGTGCCGCTGGGGCCAATCCACTGCCTGGGGTAATGGCCAAACGAGTCGGGGGAGCTCAGAACAAACCCTGGATGCCCCGGATTTGGTCGGGCATCATCCTGTCGGCCTGGCTGCGGCTTTTGTGGCGGAACCGCTTTCGGATCGCCCCCAGCCGGATTCCCATGGCATTGGTGATCACGTTGTTAGCGATCTTTGTCAATTCCCCGCTTGGATTTCTTCAGAGGTTGGTTTACGGTCGGCGAATCCGGCGAACAAGAGTCGACCCGCATCCGATCTTTGTCGTGGGACATTGGCGGACGGGGACCACCTTCCTGCATGAACTTCTTGTGGCCGATCCTCGGCACACATCTCCCACCTCGTACCAGTGTTTTGCACCGAGCCATTTCCTACTTTCACGCAGTTGGTTGGGCCGGTTGGTAGAAAAGCTTGCACCCCAGCAACGGCCGCAAGATGACATGCCTTTCAGCCTCGAAAACCCCCAAGAGGATGAATTTGCTCTCTGCAACTTAGGGGCCCCTTCCCCGTACTGGACGATTGCCTTTTCGAATCATCGCCCTCAAGATCAAGAATATTTGGACATGGAGGGACTTACTCGTCCACAGATCGAAAGATGGAAGAAAAAATTGCTTCATTTCCTTCAAAGTGTCACCTATGCTTCGGGAAAGAGGCTTGTGCTGAAATCCCCCGCTCACTTAGGACGAATTCGCGTGCTCTTAGAATTGTTTCCGGAAGCCAAGTTCGTTCACATCTATCGGGAGCCTCTTACTGTATTTGCATCTACGATGAACTTATGGCGGTGCCTTTATCGCGACCAAGGGCTTCAGCGGCCTACATATCTCGGACTTGACGAGCACGTTTTGCACACATTCAATCGGCTTTATCGAGCATTCGACCGGGACAGGACGCTTCTTGGTCCTGGACAATTGGCGGAGGTTCGCTTCGAGACTCTGGTGGCGGACCCTCTGAGAGAATTGGAGCGAATTTATCGGGAATTGGATCTAGGATCTTTCGAGACCGCAAAGCCTGCTGTCGAGAAGTTCTTGGAATCCCGAAAGGACTACAAGCCCAATCAGTTCGTCTTGGCTCCGGAAATTCGCAAAAGAGTGCACGAGGCTTGGGGCTGGTTTGCCGCTGGCTACGGCTATCCCAAGATTGATCCGGAGGCATAATTTTCCCGAGCAAAAAGCAAAGATTGTTGAGGCGCGCAAGGTTTGAGGAATTAGACCGGGATAAGTGGCTCGGTGATAGGTCAATCAGCTCTCTCAACATCCCCCGGGCTCTAGCGGCGGCTTTTGATGCGGGGAAGCAGAAAATCTTCATGCAGCGGCGCGCGGTAGTGTTTTGCCCTTGAGTTGATACACGTAAGCGAGAACTTCTGCTACGGCCGCGTATTTGTCGCGCGGAATGGGCCGATTGATCTCGACTTCTCGATACAAAGCCTGCGCTAATTCCTTCCGCTCTACAATGGGAATTCCGTGTTGCCGAGCGAGATTTCGGATCCTCTCCGCCAATAATCCGGCTCCTTTGGCCACCACTACCGGGGCAATCATCGTCTCTGGGTCATACTTGAGGGCAACCGCGTACTCGGTGGGGTTGGTGATGACGACGTCTGCTTTGGGAACCGCTGCCGAAATCCGGTGAAGCACGAGTTGGCGTTGTACCGCACGCCGCCGGGCCAGGATTTGGGGGTCTCCTTCGAAGTGCTTGAGTTCTTCGCGAACCTCTTGCGGGGTCATTCGAAGGTCCAATTCGTACCGCCAGCGTTGCAGGCCATAGTCGGCTATTCCCAAGACCAGAATAGCAATTGCGGTATAGACGCTCAGTCGATACAGGAACTCCCAGGCATAGCGAATAACTTCCGGTATATCCCACGCACAGAGGCTGAGAAGGACCTGATGTTCTGTCCAAACCACGGCCACGGCCACACAGAGCACCGCAGCAACTTTTACCATACCAAGGGCTAGACGAATCACGCCGGACCAGGAGTAAATTCGCCGGAATCCTTGAACCGGATCGATCCGGGAGAGTTGGAACGCGAGGCGACTGGGTACGAATAGGAGTCCCATTTGGGCAATATCTGTGGCAATACCAACGCCAAGAGCCAGAACGAAAATCGGGAAAAGAAAGGTGAACAATTCCCCGAGGAGCCGTCGACCCAGATTCGTGAATGTACCTCGATCAGCTTGAAACAAAAGGGGTTCTCTAAGGTGTGTGATTATTAACTCCGTAAGCCATGCGTAGAGCGGTGCTCCAAGAACGGCTAATGCGACAAGTGCTCCTACGAGGATGACGGCCGAGGTAAGCTCGTGGCTGCGCGCTACATGGCCCTCTTCTCGAGCTTTCTGACGCCGATGCGGCGTAGGTTCCTGCGATTTTTCCCCGAATTGCTCCGGCATGGGGCTTTACGGAATCACTTTATAAACACGTGGCTCGGGGTAGTATTTAAGCAGCTAGAACTTGATGCGACTTCTCGGAGACGGTAGGAGCAAACGCGAATTTTAACTCCGCGCGAATTAATGCCTTCAGCAGTACTCCGGATCAGATTGAGTGCATTGGTGTTGTCCCGGATTAGGTGCCACAAAGAAGCAAGCACTTTGACTTCCGGCGGGTAACCAGGACCACGCCTTTGCACCTTCTTTCTATCCAAAACAAATGGTGGAAGGCTAAGTACAGTCCGGGCATGTTAGGTTTAGGTTTCCGAAATTACGGGCCATTGCTATCACAGGTTGGAGTAGACACGCATAGGAGGTGGTCTTTGTCGATTCCCCTTTGTCTCGCGAAAAGGCGGAGCACAACAAGCTGGCTGTATCCCCGCACTCATAGACGAATTTGCGTGGCGATTAACTTTGGTTCCAGGATTTTTCAGGGAAATTTGAATTCCAGCATAGATCCTTCGAGTATAGCCCCAGACCAGTTTTCTAGTTCCTCGCAGAACATCCAAGCGATCCCGGCCATCGTTAGCATGAGACCGAAGAAAAGCACGAGTACGTTGAGCCCCAATCCTACCGCAAGGATGTTCAGCTGGGGTAACGTTCGGGCTGCAAAACCCAGGATTAGAGTAGCTACCAAGAGAATAACCACCGTAGGGGCAGCCACACGAAGAGCAAAACCAAAACTTTCTGTACAAATTATTCCCAGCGTGGCATAAAGATTATTTTGAACAACCATTTGCCCCAGGGGTACTTCGGAGAATGTCTGAAGGAGGGCATCGACCAGGAGCCTGTGCGCGCCCGTGAGAAAGAAAAGGAGGGAAGCTAAAATCCCAAGGAACTGAGAGACCATCGTGTTCTCGTGCCCGGTTTGCGGATCGAAGAGATCCGCGAGCATGAGTCCTGCGGTGCGGCTCATGACCTCTCCTGCCATTTGGATACCGCTGAAGATTATCGCAATCGCAAGTCCCAAGCTTAGCCCAATGAGCCACTCGGTCCCGATAAGAAGTGCGAGGATTGCAAGATCATCAGCAGGTGGGATAGGAGTATCCCACTGAGTAGGAAAAATTAGTCCCCCTAAAGCCAGTGCGAGAAGTGCCCGAAACCGAACCGGAACATGAACCGAGGAAAATAGGGGAGCGGAGGTCACAAGTCCGCTCACCCGGGCAAGGACCAGGGCGAATATCCAGATTCGGTCCGGAGGGAAAAGTTTCAACCATTCCATAACGGTCGCTTCGGTATAAACGCTTCGGTCCGAGCGAATATCTGTGCGGAGCAAGTTGGATCCAGGAACCTGCGGCCTAAGCCCTAAGAAGTCCGATCTCAGTGTGCTCCCGGAAAGTGCCCAAGCAGCCGCTCCGAATACTCTAGGAGAACGCTAAGAACCCAAGGAAGTGTCACTGCAAACGAAAGACCGACGGCCAAGAGCTTGGGCACGAACGCGATCGCCTGATCCTGGATCTGGGTCAGGGCTTGGAGAAAGCTGATAACAAGCCCCACGAGGATCCCTGTCCCCAAGATCGGAGCAGCGACCAGAAAAGATATCCAAAGAGCCTCTCTGGCTAAATCAACCGCCTGGGCTACGTCCATGAGAGGGTCCTCGCCTTGTGTCTTTTCCTCTTAGCAGTATTTGCGCGCGATTTTATTACTCGGAACTCTTAGAACACATGGGTGGCGAACGGTCCCCGATCATTATGAATATTTTTGCTTCTCGGCTATAAGGTGTTGCGGTGCTATTAGGCGTCGCGATTAAAAAGAAAGCTCGTCTTAACTCTCTGTAAAGTTTAGGTAGCGGTCTGTCTACGAAAACGGGCCGAAACTTTCCAAAAGCATTCCCACCACAAGATGCCAGCCGTCCAAAAGGACAAATAGGGCCAATTTGAAGGGCAAAGAGATGATTGCAGGAGGCACCATGAACATTCCCAGAGATAAGAGCACAGCCGCAGTTACCATGTCAATTATAAGAAAAGGTAGGTAGATCTGGAATCCAATTAGGAAGGCGGTCTTTAGCTCGCTCAGCATAAATGCAGGGATCAATGCTTGCAGGGGCACCTCCTCGTAGGTAGTTGGGGTGGTTCTCAGATTGGCATACCGGAGGAAAAGCCATACATCTTCCGCGTTGCCTGCGCGCTCGATTTGCAGGCTCATAAACCGCCGCGTGGGAGAAGTACCTTTTTCCCATGCTTCTTCCAGAGTGATTTTTTGCTCGGTGTATGGCCGAATTGCCTGTTGGTAAGTTTCCTGCCATACCGGAGTCATAATGGCCACGGTGATGAAGAACGCAAGAGCGGTGATCACTTGAGACGGTGGGAGTTGTTGTGTCCCTAAAGCCTGCCGAAGAAGTGCAAGAACAACGAGAATCCGCACGAAACTTGTGGTCATCAAGATAATAGCAGGTACAAGTGTGAGGACAGTGAGAGCAATGAGGATCTGGAGGGAGGCAGCCAGTCCTTCCGGGCGAACAAGGGGCACAAGCAGCTCCTGAGATGGGCCGACGACTTGAAGGCTCTGACGCGTGTTGAAAGCTTCTTGACCGTAGACGGAGCTGCCCGCCGCCAAAGCGAGCAAGACGACCGGGAGAATCCCCTCAAGTAGGTGTCGCTTGCTCCGAAGTCTATTCCCTTCCATGGACTTCATTTCGCGAAATAATCAGGTTTTTCTTGGATTAGGCGTGGTAGAATGCGCGCTAATTTCAAAAGCGCGCATTACAAGGGCAAAATCGAACATTCCGAGGCGCAAGAGCCCGATATTTTCTTACCTTTTTCACATAAGAGTTGTACCATAGTGTTGCATCGGGAGGTTATAGAGAACGGTTTCGGAGTCGTGTCCGCGCGCGGACTCTTACGAGGACGGAAAGTCGGGAGACCCTTGCCGCACTCGTTGGGACTGCATCGATTGGTCGTTTCCCACTAACTTTTCCCCTGACCCGCGGGCAGGTCCGCGACTTAATGCTCGGATTTACGTGGTCCTTAAGATTTTTCTCTGTACGCGGTGTTAACTGCTCCTATTTTCCGAGAGTTGCTTGGATCGCTTTTTAACTGGGCAAATTTTTGCTTCTTGTCATTTGCTCAAAAATCTGACGAAAGCTCTCCGAAATTCCCTTGGGGTTGGTGCCGCGACACAAAGCCAGCAAGCGTGTTACTTCTTCTGGGTCGGTTATTTCCGAAAGGGTGCTGATCGTGTCGGGAGTGATGGCAACAAGAAGGAGTCGATCTCCGCACCGAATGAGTTGTACCGAGAATCGAGGGGTGATGGGGGCTCGTCCCAAAATCTCGAATACTTCCGCCGATAGGAGCCCAAACGGTAATTTGGTTTTTTTTCCTGCTATCCAGCCTATCAAGCCGAGCAACAAGAGAATTAAACCGAGCATGAGAATCGCTGCCGAGCTGGGCAGTGGCGACGAATGTCGAGGAGGTGCCGGAATTGGTCCCCCAGAGGGACTGGCAGGATCTGCACCTGCAGAAGCGCGCTGACTTGGTGGCAGTTCAATTGGCGTTCGCGATGTTTCCGTTGTTGGTTTTGTGGTGGGGGTAGGCTCCGGTTGCCGGTCGCCTCGTCTTTCTCCTTCTTGGCTAGGGTTAGGATCGTTCGCAATAGGTGTGATACTATTCGCGGGAGTATCCCCTTTTGCGCGTGTAGCAGAGTCCGTCTCCGTGGAACCAAGCGACGGCTGCGATCGAGGGTTGTCCGAGATTAGCTTGACGTCGGCCGGTGTGGAGAGACTTGGATGTCGCGCGCTTTCTGGATAACCTGGAACGTAGGGATTTGGTAGATCTTGACCGTCCTGTTTAGTGTACAAGACCGGGGTATTCGCCGGGTTTTCCCGCGGGAGTTCCTGTCTCAGGCTTCTTCGCGGTTCGTTTTCGCTTGCAGTGGTCTCCGTTAAATAGGTTGCCTGGAGCACTCCTGAAACCGGATTTTGTCTACCGGGCCTTTCCGAAACATTCACGGAGTGATCGGTTGTTGCAGAGTTGAACGAGGAATGCGGCGTTCTTGCGGCATCCGGGGGACTGTGGGAGGTGGACATCGGGAACTCCGCCTTGACAAAGGTTTCCCGCGTGCTGAGGGGCTGGAAAAGGGAGAGGACCTCGTAGCGAATCTCTAGGAGTCCAGGCCGCGTTCCCCCTGTGACCACCAGTTGCGAAAATGGTAATGGCTCTGAGGAGATCATGTGGCCGTAGGTCTGGCATCGGGAAGCCGCTTCGGGTGATAGTGCGCGCGTGGATCGGGGGGTATCGATTCCCTGCCCCGTGGCGTTGGCGGCCACGCACGCCGTCCAGGTGCTCAGTGCCACTGCTACGAGTTGAATCAGTGCCAGATTGGAGCTTCTCATAGACTTCCTGCCAGCTCACTTTTGCCCCTTGACCGCTGTGTTTGGCTCCGCCCCCAAAAGATCAGGTACTCCCGAAAGTTTCCGGATGGTTAAATCGCAAATGCTTCGTTTTACCGCTCTCATCAAGTTGGATGGCTTTTGGGACGCGGCCGAATTTTCAGGATCTCATTTGGGAGCGACGAGTTCGATGACCCGCACACAGAAATTGTCGTTGAGTACTAAAACCTCGCCTCTAGCTATCAAGCGTCCATTGACGTAAATATCCACAGGATCCCCGGCGAGCTTATCCAGAGTGACCACCGATCCTTTCCGCAATTTGAGGACATCTTCCAGGTGCATTCGTGCTTGCCCAAGCTCGATTCGGACCTCCAATTCCACCTCGCTAACCAGGTCGAGGGTTGCTGCTTCCGCCGAGGAAGATGGTGACCCAAACTGCTCGAACTGGAAGGGCCTAACCCCTGGAGGCAGTTCGCTAATGGCCGTAGGCTCCTCCACCGAGCGGAGGGCTTTCTCGGCTTGTTCGAGAAGGTACTCGATGTCCTTGGGGGATAGGGAATCCTCGGGCGGGGGCGGTGGGGTCGCCTTTGTAGTAGGAGGAGATTTCTTGGGGCGCGAAGCTCCCGCTTGTTCAAGCAGCTTATCGATTTCGGCCTGTCGGAGAAGTCGACCGGTGTCGTCCGTTTCCAAACCAACCACTGGAGGAGAGGAACGGGCGGACCCAGCTGGATTGGGAGACTGCTGAGATCTGCTCCCCAGAGAAGCACCGGGGCGTGAGATCGTTTGCTCTGGCTCCATCGGAGCGGCGGGGGTCGGTGTCGCGTTGGCTTCGGGAGAACCAGCCGCTGTCTGAAATAGGGCGTCTAGGTCTTCCTGACGCAAAAGTGGTTCGCCTTCGCTCATGGGCATCCCTGCCTTTTTCCAGTCTCTACGCAAGTTGGCTGTGGGGAGTGTGGGGATCGGCCCGCCGTTGGTTAGCGGTGCCGCAGCTCTGGGACCGGTCTAAGCTCGTAAAACTGCTTTCTTCGGCCCTGCACCGTGCATCGTTGGTCGACCTTTCAAATAACTTTCAAGGCTGAGAGAAGCTACCAATCAGATGTCGGGCACGGTAGTCCCAAAAGCTGGGATTCCCTTTGACTCCTTATGGAGTCCTACAAGCTTCCCCGCCTATCTGGTCCACGGGGGGTGATTGGGTCTTTGCTTGCCGGACCTGAAAAGCTCTTTTGACGCACCTTGCGTTTTCCGGGAGTCTCGCCCGTTGTGATGACTTCTGCAACCAGTCTGTGCCGCGAGAGATCGCAAGACAGCGATCGCATTGGTAAACCAGCCGCTCGAATCTTAGCGACTCCAATCCGCCTTAAACCCCCCATTCTTAGGGGAATCCCTCTTCGCTTAGTAAGTAGGTGCTACTTATTGTTCGACCAATGAAAAGTCGCTCACGACGAGTCCCTGGAGAAATTCTTCAGCGAACAACCGGTTACTTTTCTCTAAAATCTGCCTTTTAATCAAGGCCAAACTTGGATCGGCTAACTCGGACGGGGGAGCCCCCCGGATTGTGGTGATGACAGTTTCCCTAAATCGATGAACATGCCTGGGCCAAATTTGTTTGAACTTTTCTTCGAGCTTCTGGTTGACAATCCCATAAAGGTGGAAATCTAGCCGGAGCGTAGTGCCGCTGGAGAGCCGGTAAGAGCTGATGGTAAATTCGCCCAGATCTACCTCAACTCCATCTGAGGTGGGGTTATCGCCGTTGAGAAGGGGCGGGTTGGGGATGACTTC
>Ga0308310_1000369_pt1 | contig 18992 bp, 12 predicted proteins | sample HotsprSampleMS65_FD_203672 | JGI IMG/M metagenome (GOLD analysis project Ga0308310, IMG submission 203672) | Hot spring phototrophic mat microbial communities from Mushroom Spring, Yellowstone National Park, Wyoming, United States - 20090730_MS65 ...
CGTATGCTCCGGTCGCCTGGGTATTCAGCGGGATTGCCTGGGGCATTGCCATGGTCACCAAATCGCAGGTGCTCATTCTCGTGCCCGTCGCACTGGGGGTTATCCTGGTGTTGGACAGACTGTACTACCGTAAGGCCAGCTGGCTGGCAGTGATTGTTCCTGGCATCTGCGCTATGGCATGTGTCGCTGGCTGGTATGCGGCTCAGATCGCTCTTGTCGGTAGTGATCGATTCCAGGACAATGCTTCGGTGTTGCGTGACGGATTCTGGCTCCATATCGCAGCGCTCGATCCAGAACGCTGGCGCAATGCCTTGAGCGTCCTCTGGCGAACCGGATGGTGGCTGTGGGGAGTCCTCGCAATCGTATGGGGCGTCTATCAGGCGCGCCGGCCAACCTTTCACGGATTTATCCACGCCGTATTGCTGATCTTTCTGGGGGTCAACCTGGTATGGTTTGCTGCGCTGTCGATCGGGTGGGCGCGGTACGCTTTTTACTTTCTTGTTCTGACGACGATCCCGCTCGCAGGCGCTCTCATCGCGCTCTGGAACTACGCTGCGATCCCCTCTATCCCCCGGAAAGCAATAGTCGTTCTTTTATGTGGTACGTATGTGGTGTATCAGGGTCTGCCAGACAAAGTCTATAACGTCCTCCATCCTTCCGACAACGGCTACCGGCACATGGTGACAGTTTTACAACGTATCGTTCCTGAAGATGCAATCGTTGCATCCTGGGAATGGGAGTTTAGCATCGAGTCTGATCGGCGCATCACCTATCCGTCTACTCATGCGGCGAATGTCTATACTCGTCACCTTATGCTTCGCCAACAATTGCCTGACGATATGCGCAATGTCGTTCCTTCAGATCCGGATTATATCCTCATAGGCAGTTTTGGCTCGTGGACAAAGATATACGACACATACCTCACCTCTCGCAATCTCCAGCTGGTCGCCAGGCATGGCGTCTACAGCCTCTATCGGGTCGTGAAATAGCCGACTCCTGACGCACCCCTCACCCTTGATTCGCTGTTACGTCATCCGATTGTCATATCTCCATGCCACGATCTCCAGCAGTGATATGGCGGATCCGTTCCTGCGTCGGGCGCCTGACGGGCGCTGCGCGACAGGTGCGTATGAGATGGAGGAATCAGAGGTATGACAACACTATCGGTCGTGATCCCGGCGTACAACGAAGAAGATGGCATTGCGGCAATTGTGGAACGGGTGCTGGCTATCGAGTCTGAACTGCCGAAGTATGGCGTCGATACGCTGGAATGCATTGTGGTCGATGATGGCTCGCGTGACCGCACAGCGGAGATTGTGCGGCGCTATGTGCCGCGTGTGCGCCTGATCCAGCAGCCGAACAAGGGGTATGGCGGGGCGCTCAAGACCGGGTTCCAGGCGGCGACGGGCGAATTGCTCGGCTTCCTCGACGCGGATAGCACCTATCCGCCGGAATACTTCCCGCAGATGTGCAAGATTGCGCTCGACGGCGCCGACCTGGTGATCGGTAGTCGGATGGCGGGGGCAACCAGTGAGATGCCGCTGGTGCGACGTATCGGAAATTTCATTTTTGCCAGTCTGCTCTCACTGGTGGCAGGTGTGCGCATCAGCGACAGCGCCAGCGGTCAGCGGGTCATCCGCCGCGAGGTGCTGCCGATCCTCTACCCCCTCCCCGACACGCTCGATTTCACGCCGGCAATGAGTACGCGCGCGTTGCACGAAAACCTGCGCATGGTCGAGATGCCGATCCCGTACAAAGAGCGCTCGGGACGCAGCAAACTCAGCGTCGTGCGCGATGGGCTGCGCTTCTTCAAGAGTATTGTGTGGACGGCGCTGACCTACAATCCGGTGCGGATCTTCGGCGGCATCGGCGCGCTCCTGCTGCTCGCCAGCGTGCTGGTGATGGCGCTGGCGTTCGGTATGCAGGCGTTCGGCATCGACTCCGCCGTCTCCTTCCCGCGTCTCTTCGGGGCGCTGGTGCTGGCGGTCGCTGGGGTGACGCTGTACACGACCGGAACCTCGTTCAGTTATATTGTCGCCCTGTTCCACAAGCGCCCCATCCGGCAGGGAATGTTCGGTCCACGCGGCAACGGGCGCAAGATCGAAAAGCACTACTGGTGGCTGGGCATCCTGACAATCGTGCTGGGAGTCGCTCTGTACATCGCTGCTGTCGCGTTTGACCTGACCAACCCTGCGTTGCAGATCTCGTGGTTTGCGCCGGTGGTCAGTGCGCTGATGGTGCTGACCGGCGTGCAACTGGTGAGCGCCTGGAGCCTGGCGCGCGTGCTGGCGGAACTGAGCGTGCGCGAGGGTCTGGCAGCGCGCGACCTGAACGGCAATGCCATCCCGTTGGCGGCGACGAACCCTGAAAGCGTGCATCCGGCGGTGGTGTCGTAAGGTGCGATATTCATCAACTCTAAATGTATGAAGCAGCCTGCACAGCGCCCAATCATCACTCGTCGCCGTTTCCTTCAGGCGTGTGCGTGCACCGTCGCAGCTGGCGCGCTCGGCGCAACCGGGTATGTTGCGGTCAATGCGCCGCTTCCGGCGCCGCAACCGGAGTCGGCGGCGTTGCTGGCGCAGGCTGCAGGTCGCCCGCAACCAGATGCGCCGATCCTGCTGGTCACCAATCAGCGGTCGATGCCGTCGTTTGGAGCATATCTCGGCGCCATCTTGCGCGCGGAAGGGTTCGCTGCATTCCGTACCGCCCGGATCGATGATCTCGACGGCGCATTGATCGGTCGTTTCCCGCTGGTGATCCTGGCTGCCGGTGAGTTGACCTCGCCTGAAGTTGAGATGTTCAGATCATACGTTCTATCCGGCGGCAGGCTGATTGCGATACGTCCCGATCCGCGACTGGCCGATCTTATGGGTGTACGCCATACCGGGGGGGTGTTGGCGCGTGCGTACCTCTCCGTCGCCGATCATCCACTGGCGCGCGGTATTGACCGACATGCCTTCCAGATTCACACGCCGGTGGAGCAGTATCAACTGGCCGGCGCTGAACCGATTGCCTGGACCAGCCAGCCTGACGGGAGCGCCACACGTTATCCGGCTGTCATGGTCAACCGCGCTGGCAAGGGTATTGCCGCTCTCTGGGCCTTCGATCTCCCACACAATATCGCCCTGATACGGCAGGGAAATCCCGGGGCCGCCAATCAGGAGCGCGACGGACTCGACGGGATTCGCACCGTTGATCTGTTCGTCGACTGGATCGATCCGGACGTGATTGATGTACCGCAGGCCGATGAACAGCAGCGCCTGCTTGCCAACATGATCCACGCCCTCACCGACGCGATGCCGCTCCCACGAATCTGGCACCTGCCGCAAGGAGCGACGGCGGTGCTTGTCGCGACAGGTGACGCGCACGGGATTCAGGTGGGACATATTACACCAGGGCTTGAAATTGTTGAACGCTATGGTGGAACGATCTCGGTCTATTACACGACCCCCAGGGTCAGTACCGCACGACGCACGGCACGGCGGATCCAGTGGTGGGCCGAAACCCTTCCAGTCGTCGGACATGTCTTCGAAGAACAGTCAGGCTACCCGACGCCTCGCCTCGTTGAAAGCTGGCGCGAACAGGGCCATGGGTTCGGCCTGCATCCATGGGTTGAGGAAGGTGTGGCATACGGCTATAACCGTGCCTGGAACGATTTTGTGAAACATGGCTACGGTCCCGCAGCTCCGACAGTGCGTACCCACCGTGTGCTCTGGTCGGGTTGGGTTGATACCGCGAAAGTGCAGGCGCAGTATGGCATTCATATGAGTCTCGATTATTACCATGCCGGACCGGCAATGCGCCGACCCGATGGCAGTTATGTCAATGGCTACCTGACCGGCAGCGGCCTGCCGTTGCCATTCGTTGACGAACAGGGTCGCCTGCTGCGCGTCTACCAGCAGCACACACATATTGTTGATGAGCACCAGATCGCTGCATTCGACCATGGGTATGAGATGAATCTGAGTGCGGCGGATGCTGTGGCGTTATCGCGACAACAGATCGATCAGGCGGTCGAACGGTTTCCATCGGCGCTTGGGCTCCAGAGCCACTTCGATCCATATGCATTTTCGCCCGAAAAGGCTGCACTGGAACGCGACTGGCTCGATGGCATCCTGAGTCATGCCGCCAGTCGTGGTGTTGCCATCATGTCCGCCGAACAGTGGCTGGCGTTTACGGAGATGCGTCATGGCGCCGTGATGCGCGATCTGGCCTGGAATGACGCCGAGGGGGTGCTCACGTTCGAAGCAGAGACAGGAGGGACGGCGCAGCATCATCTGCTGCTGTTACTGCCGGTAGAACACCGGCAACGCATGCTGCGCCAGGTGATGATCGATGGCATGCTGACAAGCGCCATACACAAGCGTGTTGGCGGCGTGACCTATGGCGCAGTGCCGCTCGCTCGCGGGCAGCGTCGGGTACGGGCGTATTATGCCAAATCTTGATCGATAGGAACATTCCTGCCGGCGCGCCACATGGTCGTTCCGGGATGTTCCTGGCGCGCTGGAACGGTGCGCATCCCCGCATGCGCGGGCGTCGCGCCCGTGTGCAGCGGTGTGACCAATCGCGGGAGCGAGGGCATCTTACTCTCAGTCGCCCCGCGAGAGCGTCCCGCTCTCGCTCCGTGGCAAACCGCGCAGATGGTAAACGAACACCAGTATACCGCGCATCGTGTTCTACCAGATTTGACATCAGACCAGAGAGCAACCGTGTATCGTTACGTTTAAGCCGTTTGAGTCGGTATCCTCACAGGGTATAGCGAATAAGAATACGCAGTTTCTATTCCCCGCACCAGCACCCACCTCGGCACAGGGCGTGCTGTGTGCATGCTGGACGTACATCATTGCAGCCTCGGAAGGACAGAGACAGAGTTTCCGTGCACGAATAACTGAGAACAGGGAGTCAATCATGGCAGGCGTTCACGTCCACTCCTGGCGCAGGTATGTCGGTCTGGCGCTGGTAACCGCAAGCATACTGGCGTTGCAGATCACGTTCACTCGCATGTTTTCGATCATGATCTGGCACCATTTCACCTACCTGATCATCGGTGTGGCGCTCCTGGGCGGTGGCGCATCCGGCACATTTCTGGCGGTGCGTGGATGGAGCGCCGCAACGCTCGAACGTCGTCTCGGCAGGCTTGTCATCGGGTACAGCCTGATTGTCCTGCTCAACCTGGCGATCATCGGCGGCATCGCCATCGATCCGCTCCGCTGCGGGGCAGTCAAATTGTTCAAACCCTCATCGGGCTGGCAATCTACTTTGTCGGGCTGTTCACAACCTTTTTTCTCGGCGGCGTGATCGTGTCTGGCGTTTTTACCATCTGGCACAAAGAAGCGCACCGCCTCTACTTCGCCGATATGCTCGGCGCAGGCGCGGCGACGCTGGCAGTGGTATGGGTCATTCAGGCGCTCGGAGGACCGGCGACGATTGTGGCGACGGCGTTGCTGGTGCTGGCGGGCAGTCTTCTGTTCGGCGTTGGTCTCACGCGCCCCTGGCGCATCGGCGCAGCGGCGCTCGGCGTCGGGCAGGGCGGGCTGATCCTGTGGTTGATCCTCGGTTCGCCGCTGCACCTGCCGGTTCCGGGATCGAAGGAACTTGGATGGGCGCAGCAACACTTCGACGTTCGACCGGAGTACACCCGCTGGAATCCGGTTGGGCGCGTGGATGTGCTGCCGACCATCCAGGTCAAAGAACCGATGATCGTCGGCGGCATCAGCCGGGTCTATCTGGCGAGCGACGCATTTCAGCAGGCGCCATTGTACGACCTGAAACTGGTCACGCTTGATGGAACCTCGATGACCGGCATGTACCGTTTTGATGGAACCGACCAGGATCTGCAACGCTTTCGCTTTCTCGACCACGCGATCATCAGCGCGCCATACCATCTGGGGCTGAAACACGACACCACGCTGAAGATCGGTGTTGGAGGCGGGCTTGATATTCTGCTGGCGCGGTTGTACGGCGCGAAGCAGATCACCGCTATCGAACTGAACGCCGATGTTGTGAAGTTGCTGGAAGGACCCTACCGCGAGTTTAGCGGCAATCTCGCCGGGCATCCCTCGACCCGCATCATCGTTGCGGAAGGACGGAGTTTTCTGACCCGCGATACCAGCACCTATGACCTCATTCAGGGGATCGGTCTCGATAACCTGGTCGCGCTTTCGGGCGGTGCGTATGTGCTTTCGGAGTCGTACCTCTATACTGTCGACTCGTTTGCTCTGGTGCTGAACCGGCTCAACCCGGAAGGAGTGTTTGCCTGGACGCGCAACGTCGATCAGCCGCCGCGTGAAATGCTGCGGATCACCGGTCTGGCTACCGAGGCGTTGCGACAGCGCGGCGTCGCCAATCCTGCGGCGCACATTGCAATTGTCGCCAACGACACCAATACCCAGGCGACGCTGCTGGTTTCGCCATCTCCGTTTTCGCCGCAGGCAATTGAGCGACTGCGGGCATGGGCGCGCACCAATGCGTTCATCATGCTGCACGATCCACTGGAGCGTCTCGACACCACCTATGCGGAGTATCTGCATGCTCCCGATCCGCGCGCCTTCGAGGCTTCCTATCAGTTCAACATCTTTCCGGTGACGGATGACAATCCGTTCTTCTACAACTATTTCAGGTGGGATCATGTCGCTTTCAATCAGGCATTCAGCGGCAAGATCAACCGTTTTCCGATCGGCAATCTCATTCTGATCACCATGGCTGTCTTTTCGCTGGCAAGCGCGGCTGCCTTTATCATTGCGCCTCTCTGGCGACACAACCGGCGAGGTCTGCAACTGCCGCTGGCGCGCCCGATGCTGGTGTATTTCAGTGCGCTGGGAATCGGCTACATTTTTGTGCAGATTGTGCTGATCCAGCGTTTCACTCTGTTCATCGGCTATCCTACCAGCGCCATTACAACAACGATTTTCAGTATGCTGATCTTTTCTGCGGCAGGAAGCCTGCTCAGCCGTCGCCTGATCGATAGCGCGGCGCGGTTGCGCGCGATGTTGATCGGTGTGGCGGTTGCAATCGGCATCTACATCGTGGCGCTGCCGTCACTCTTTCAATCGTTCCTGCACCTGCCGGATAGTGTGCGCATAGCGTTGAGCGTTCTGATCATCGCGCCGCTGGCGGTGATCATGGGGATGCCGTTCCCCACCGGACTGCGACAGCTTGGTATGCACGGCGCAACCCTGGTGCCCTGGGCATGGGGGATGAACGGCGTATTCTCGGTGGTTGGCTCAACCCTGGTGATTATCATCAGCATGGCGAGCACATTTACGGTAGCAATGGCGTGCGCAGCACTGTTCTATGCGATAGCAGCATTCGTTGCCGCCGGTCTCTACCGGCGCGAGGCGGTTCAGACGGCGGCGGTGGTCAATATGTCACCTCTGTAACCTGGCTTCAACCCCTGGTTCAGCCGCCATTCACTCTGGAATGGTACCGTAACGATGTGCTATCAGTCCAGCGCGCAGCGTGAGCAGGGGAACCTCGCGGCAGCAGACCCCGCGACCCCCGACGCCCGAGGCGCGTTGACCCACGTGGGAGGAAGAAGACACATGACGGATCACGAGACGAACGCAACGAATGGGAAGCATCTTGCCCCTGGCGACAAAAAGCAGGGCATCAAACTGGTCGCCCCCGCCCGCGCCGATGAGCGCGCTGGCGAAATCAAGTTCGTCGAGATGCCGCGCGAGAAGCAACCGCGCCTCGACGTTCTGGTGCTCAACCCGCCATCACCTGACGGTGACCTGTTCCTGCGCGACATTGCGCGTGTAGGACGCCGCACCCGTGATGGCATCATCTGGCCCCAGACGGCGCTGGCGCAGATCGGCGCCGTGGTCAAGGAGGCAGGCTACAGCGTCGATGTAGTCGATGCCATCGGTCTGGGCATGACCTGGGAAGAGTTCGAGCGCTACATGTACCGGCACAAGCCGCGCTACATGGTCATCCACGCCACCGCGCCGACGCTGACCAACGATATGCGCACCACCTTCCTCGGCAAGTCGGTTGGTACGATCACGATGGCAATCGGCACCCACGTCACGCCGATGAGCCGTGAGACGCTCGAGTCATACCCGACGCTCGACATCGTGGTGCGCGGCGAACCGGAAATGACCATCCTGGATGTCATTCAGACCATCGACCGTCAGGTGGAACTGGAGAAAGCAACCGACACCGTGCCGGTCGGCAACCCCGACCTGACGGCGCCGTGGCGCAAACTTCCCTTCCCGGATGCGTCGTACCTGACGACCCGCGGACGCTTTCTGGGGGTCTATCCGCAGGTCATTGCCCGCGCTTTGCGCGAGACGCGCGGCGTTGCCTTTCGCAATGAGCACGGCGAGGTTCAGATCAACCCCGACCGCCCATTCATCGAGAACCTGGACAGCCTGCCGCTGCCGCTGCACCACATGCTCCCCTGGAAGAAGTACAAGGTGCCGATTGTCGGCGGTCCGTACACGTTTGTGTTGACAAGCCGCGGATGCCCGGCCGGATGCCGCTACTGCATCAAGCACGTCACCTATCAGGCAAGTGTGCGTCACCGCAGCCCGCAGCACGTGCTCGAAGAAATGTACATGCTCAAAGAGATGGGCATGCACCACATCCACTTCGAGGCAGACCTGTTCACCGTCAAGAAAGAGTTCGTCTACGACCTGTGCAACGCGATCATCAAGGACGGCATCAAACTGCAATGGTCGTGCAACAGCCGCGTGGATTTCGTCGACGAAGAAGAACTGGCGCTGATGAAGAAAGCCGGCTGCTTCATGATCGCCTGGGGGTTGGAGAGCGGCAGCGAGGCAGTGCTGAAGCGCGCACGCAAGGGCACGACGGTCAAGCGCATCGAAGAAACGATCCACGCCAGTCGCAAGGTCGGCATCAAGAACTGGGGGTACTTCATCATCGGTCTGCCCGGTGAGACGGTCGAGACCATCCAGCAGACGATTGCGTTGTCGAAGCGACTACCGCTGGACATCGCACTGTTCCATATTGCCACGCCCTATCCCGGCACGCCTTTCTACTACGAAGCGGTCGAGAACGGCTGGATTCAGATGGATCGCTGGGAAGACTACGACATGTACAACCATACCGTGCTGAACTACCCGCACCTGAGCTCGAAGGATCTGGAGTACTGGGCGAAGCGGGCTGCGCGCGAATGGTCGCTGCGCCCTGGTCCGATCATGACCTTCCTCAAAGCAGCCAGCAACCGCGAGACGCTCGGTCATCTGTGGAAGATCGGCACGAACCACATCCGCTGGATGAGCGGCAGCCTGACAGGAAGCGGCGCGTAGGCGCCGACACCTCAGTCCTCAATAGTCTCTGGCGAGGCCGCAGGAACTACAAGTTCTTGCGCCTCGCTCTCCATTTATCTGGTCGCTGTTCGTTGGCACTCCAGGGGCATCGAGGGAAAGAGGACGTGTCAGAATTGTTTTTCTTTCGATATGGCTCTTTCATCGGCGAGTCATCACTTCCATGTATAGTTGCATCGTCATCAGTCCACATGCATGGACACGCAGACCGTTCCGACTGTCAATGTGTCAGAGGGGAAGAGTTATGTCTGCTGCGGTATTCCTGTCTGTCGTCATCCCCGCCTACAACGAAGCACGGCGCCTGCCGGCGACTCTCGAACGTGTTGGCGCATATCTGGCGCAACAATCATTCGAATCCGAAATCCTGGTCGTTGATGATGGGAGCACAGATGAGACTGCAGTTCTCGCCGAGCGCCACCCCGGTGTGCGCGTCCTCAAACGCGATCATCGCGGCAAAGGGTTTGCCGTGCGCGCAGGGGCGCTCGATGCGCGTGGCGCGTATATTCTGCTGTGCGATGCTGATCTGGCGACGCCGATCGAAGAGTGGGAGAAGCTCTTTCCGTTCTTTGCAGCAGGCTATGATGTGGTGATTGGCTCCCGTGAAGGACTTGGCGCGCGTCGTCTTGGCGAGCCGTTGCATCGGCACATCATGGGCCGGGTCTTCAACCTTCTGGTTCGTCTGATCGCCATTCCCGGCATCAACGACACGCAGTGCGGTTTCAAGGCGCTCTCCCGCAGTGCAGCACACGATCTGTTTCAACGTGTGCGCATTTATGGCGACGGCGCCCCGGTGGTTCAGGGTGCCGCCGTCACCGCGTACGATGTCGAACTGCTCTTTCTCGCCCGCCAATGTGGCTATCGTATTGCCGAAGTACCGGTGACATGGCGATACGGTACCGAAACCAAGGTGGACCCAGTGCGCGATTCATGGCGCAACCTGCGAGATGTGCTTCAAGTACGGCGCAACGACTGGCTTGGCGTTTACCGCGTTGCCCCTACATCTCGTTCTATAGAAACCAAGGCATGAGTAAGGTAGCCTGACATGAGCATCATATTTCGCCAATTGCGGCAGTTCTATGCTGCCCGGCCACATGCGGTGCAGGTACCATCCCTCCAAGCCTGGCTTTGGTTCATAGTTGGCTTCGGTATCGGTATTCTACTCTACGTTCCATTTGGTTCGATCCAGTACGATCTCAACGGTCTGGCTGAAGCTGTTGCAGTTGAGCGCGGCGGACCCGACATCTATCGTCCCAATCATATGTTGTATGGCGTTATAGGGCGGGCAGCATTCGTTGCAGTTCAGTCATTTGGCTACACGGGCGCCTCAGTGCCGATTTTGAAGATCATTACCGCTCTGGCTGGTTCAGTGGCAGTCGGTTTTTCTGCCCTCGCTTTCCGTCGTCTATCGGGTAACGCTGTCGTTACGCTGCTTGCGTCAGTTCTTCTGGCTGTGTCCTGGTCACAGTGGGTCTTCAGTACAGATGTCCAGTACATCACGCTGTCGTTAGCTTTTGCAGCCGGGGCGTTGGCGGTGATGGTGTATTCGACACATCTTTTTGGCGTAATAGCTGCCGGGCTGCTATGTACCCTTGCTGTGTTGACCTGGCAGGCCAGCGTGTTCCTTCTACCGGGATTCGCGCTTGGGCAGTTGATACTGAACGTTGATCGACCATTCCGTATACGCCTCGTGGCAGCCTGTTGCTTCATCATCACCTGCATACTCTCGCTTAGTCTCACCTATCTTGCTGTTGCAATTCTGGTTCATGGATATAGCAACCTCTCAGATATATCCCAATGGTTAACAAGTTACGGTGGGGCGCGCTTACCGATCTGGGGTAAATGGTCTTTGGACAGGCTGGCGCCAGCCGGTTTGAGCGCGATAGCCAGCATCGTCCCACTCTGGAGCGGATTAGGGCTGCGCGATCTCCTGCGAGGTTCGTTTCGGTTGGAGAAATTGCCTGCACTGCTGAGTTTGCTGGGTCTGCTGGGTCTGACCGTGCTCTCTCTCTGGCGTGTCTTGCACCGGGATAAGGACTCAATTGCGAGATACAGGAGCGCTCTGTGGCTGCTTCTGAGTTATCTGGCATTTCTCCCATTCATCATCTGGTGGGATCCATTCGAGCCTAAGTGGTTCGTCATACCAAACCTCTTCCTTGTCTCGGTTGTTGCTGTGATCTGGGGATCTGGCGCACGCCAGGGAAAATCAACATATGCAGCGCTTGGCATGTGTGTCATACTTATTGGATCTGGCAACTTCCAGACAACGGTCTGGCCCAGGGCAGTCATACCAAATCCCAATATTCAGAAGGCAGCATGCGTGTCTGACAAAATGCACTCTGCCGATCTCTTTCTGGAGACAGACTGGTCCTGGGCGGCATATATAAGCTATTTCTATGGGCGCGATACGATCAGTTTGATCGATCTCTCAGCACGTGCAGAAGGCGCCGACGCGCTGCTCCGTACAGTCGAGGCGCTCATCCTTGAACGACACCGGTCGGGCGGCAGAGTTTTTATCGAAGATCTCGATTCGTACTCTTCACCACAACAGGAGTGGCTGGTAGCACTCACGGGTCTCTCTCCTGCCGCATTCGATTCGTTTGCCCAGCAACCCGCGTTTCGTTGCGCTGGTCAAACGATAGAACAGTTAGTGCTCAAGGAAACGAAGTGATGAAGGAGCAGATCGTAGTCTGGTAGAACATTGGCACCCTACAAGTTCGAACACCGGGAGGCTGGTATGACTAAGGAGCATACTCCACTCATCAATACAGAACGCATCCTGACCATCTTTATCGCAGTGACTCTCATGTTTTCAATCACCCGCTACACTGTAGATGGGTTTGCACTTCAAATGATGGGGCGAAGCCTGAGTCAGGGTGGGGACTTTCAGAATTACTACATTCCATCGGCACTGTTCGTCGCTGGCAAGAATATGTATGACCGTGAAGAGGCGCTGAAATTCGCAATGTCACATCCATCAGTCGAATATAGTTATGTCTCGTATTACCTTTATCCTCCGCTTTTGGCCATTGTGCTCGCCCCACTGAGCCAGCTTCCGTTCCCCACTGCCTACCGCGTCTGGGTCGTCTTGCAGCAGGTATTTCTCGTAGGGACCCTGCTGCTCCTTGCGCGCAGCCTGCCGATGTTCGGGCGCTGGTCATTGCCAATCCTGACAGTCCTGGCCTGCAATATGTACCCTTTCTACCTCTCGAACGACATGGGGCAGGTCAACGTTCTCATTCTCCTGCTTGTGGCGGCTGCTCTCGATGGGGCTATCCGTGGGCGGATGTTTTTTGCAGGCGTGATGATTGGGATTGCGACAATGATTAAGATCAGTCCCTTGCTCCTCATCGGACTCTTTGTGCTCCAGCGCCGCTGGCCAGCAGTATGGGGATTCGTGGTTTCTATGGCTCTGCTGACAACACTCTCAGCGTTGATCGCCGGGCCAGAGGCGATTCAGGGATTTATCAATGTCAGCCTGATGAGAAGTATTCCAGATCAGGTGAGGTGGATCAACAACGCCTCCCCGTCGGCCTTCATTCACCGTATGTTTGAAGCGCTTCATATCGGACAGTTCGAGATGGGAGTTCGCTGGCTGACAGTCCTGATAGTGCTCGGGGTTCTGGGACTTTGTAGTCTGAAGCAGGTGAAGCCAGATGACCCTATCTTTGCCCTGATCTTTGGATTTTGGGTTCTTGGCACGCACCTGATCTCGCCGATCACCTGGGAGCACCACCTGGTCCTGACATTGCTGGTATTCGGGGTGACGGCAGGTTACCTTGTACAGATGAAGTCCCGGAATGTCGTCTTGCTTGCCGTCATACTGGGCATGAACTACTCCCTGATTGCATTTGAGAACCTGACGCTGAATCGCTTTGGACAGTGGCAATTTGGAAGGGGTTGGTGGATCTTCAGCGGCAACTACCTGCGGGAGTATTTCTATGCAGACGTGCGGCTCCTTGCGCTATCTACTCTTTTCTGTCTCATCGGAATACTTCTGTTCCAATCGCAGGCTCGACCGTTCTGGCATCACGCTGTCGGTCGCGTGCGAGCAGTGCTATCAATACGAAACCGGTCTCTTGCCAGGTTGAATAATTGATTCAGTCGCCCGCAGTGCAAAGCAGTGGGCGCCAACCACATCCGCTGGATGAGCGGCAGCCTGACGGGCAGCGGCGCGTAGCGCTTCGCACAAACATTGCACGAAGGGCGCCGCCTGCACGATTGGCGTGTGTAAAAGGCGGAGTAACCTTCCACACAGGATCAATTCAGTGCGCCGGGACGCTGTACGTCCTGGCGCGCCTGTTTATTGGTGTGTCGTTGATCCGTATCCTGACGTTCAGCGAGAACAGGTTCTCAAAAAAGCCGCTCCACTTGCAGAATTGTCATCCCGGAGTGTTTTGCGGGTTCATCACTCCTTCATAGCGACAGGTGATGATGAGTGCAGTCATCCGGGCAACGTTGAGGTCAGGCTTATGTGTTTCCCCATCGTTTGCCGGTATTGGCACCCTGCATGTTCGCCGGTGCTGCACCGGTGTTGATCCAGGAAGCGAGAAAGAATGGCGCTCCACAGTACAGCAGGTGTTCTGACGCAGACCGGAGTGACAACGCAGGTTGGTGCAGGCAGTCGCATCACCGCCATCGACGCACTGCGCGGTCTGGCGCTGGCGCTCATGGCGCTGACCCACGCGGCATTTTTCATCGGCGTCGGCATGCAGGCCGAGTCGTATGGCGGGCAGCGTGTGTATCTGCAAAGCCCGCCCTACTGGATCTCTGGACTGTTCACTACCCTGGCATCGCCAATCTTTTTCTGCCTGGCGGGCGTCAGCCTGGCGCTGCTCGAACAGTCACGGGTGCGCAAAGGCGCATCGCTGTGGGCGGTAAGCCGCTTCATTCTGGCGCGCGCCGGGGTGATCATGGCGCTCGATCTGACGATCTGCGCCTGGTTGTGGCTGGGGAAGATGCCGTACATCCACGTGCTGACTGCCATGGGGCTGGGGATGATCATCCTGGCCGGGTTGCGCCTGTTGCCGACCCGCGCGATTCTGGCGGTTGCGATTGCAACATTGCTCGTTCACCAGGGCATGATCGAGGTTCTTCGTCCGCAACTCGAAGCGGGAGCGTCGCAGAGCCTGGCGCAGGCGCTCTTTCTGACCTACAGTTACGAGACGCATCCGCCGGTCGGGTTCCCGGTGCTGGGATGGGGTCCGGTGATGTGGCTGGGATTTGTGCTGGGGCGGAATCTGAGCCAGCCAATGTTGCGTCAACCACGCACGTGGATCGTGATCGGCGGAGGACTGCTGCTGCTCTGGCTGGCGTTGCGGCTGATCGGCGGCTACGGCGATCTGGGATCATACCGGGCTGGCGAACCGATCCAGTATGTTCTGGTGATGAGCAAAGCGCCGCCGAGCCTGAGCTATCTGGCGTTCAAACTGGGCATCGCGGCGCTGATCTTTGCGGCGCTGATCGCTTTCCCAACCCTGATTGACGCCGGTCCGTTGCGTCTATTGACGCTTATCGGGCAGACCTCGTTGTTCTTCTACGTGATGCACATCGTTATCTATCACGTTCTGGCGCAGTGCTTCTTCCTGTTCGATCCGCCCGAATTGCCGGGCATTGTGTACGGATACGCAGTATGGGCGCTGGGAATGGCGGCGCTGATACCGCTGTGCGAGCGCTACCGCGCGCTGCGGAAGCGGTATCCGGAGAGTGTGCTCAGGTATTTGTAGTGCTCGATTGAGCGCTATCGTTCAGCAGGGTGACACCTTCCCTCAAGGAGGATGACAATGCTTTGTTCGGTCATTATCCCCACCATCGGTCGTCCAACACTATCACGCGCTATCGATAGTGTCCTTCAGCAACCGCTTGTGGTAGATGAAGTTGAGATTATTATCGTCAACGATTCGGGAAAACGATTAGATCTAAGTTGTTACGAACATCATCCGAAAATTACTGTCGTTGACACAAATCGTTCCGGCTTATGCTTCGCTTGTAATGCTGGAGCTTCTATCGCTCGAGGCGATTATTTGAAATTTCTCCACGACGACGACTATCTTCTGGAGAGCGGATTGATCGCACTTCTCGCAGCTACCGGCGGCGGAAGGCATAAATGGGTAATTGGTTCTGCAGTTATCGTAGATGACAACGGAAACAAGATTTACGATCTCGACTCGAGCGATGTGAAGGGGAATATTTTAGCCGAATTTATGGCTGGTGAGTCCATACACGTAAGTTATTGTCTATTTCATCGTCAAACATTTTTAGATTTAGGAGGGTTTAATACAGAAGAGCTAAAACACTCAGCAGAGGATCGCGATCTTGCTGCAAGATTTGCGGCTAAGTTCGATGTAACTTCTATATCGAGACGAGTGGCTTGCGTAAGACTTTCTGGTGGAGGAGCGAGTGCATACAGCTCCGTTAATGCCGCTTACTACTATAATTTGGCGCGTGAAAGAATTTTTTCATTTCCAAAATTCCATAAAAGGCTATCTGACTCCTTAAAAGGAAGAACATCTCTCAGGGGGCGTGTTTGTCGGCAGATAATCTCTTCATCCCTTCTGAACCTAAACCAACGTAATGTATGTCTCACGATCGATAGATTATTCTGGTGCGGTTATTTTGCGTCCGGGTATGTCTTTTATCCTGCCTTTTGGACAGGACTTGTGAGCAATCGATCATAGACACTGAAAATGCGCGTTCTGATAGTTGCAACCAACACAACGCCGCCGGGACTCAGTAATGAGGTGCGCGTCGGACGCCATCAGCGCGTCGATTATCTGGAGCTGGCGCAGCGCTTCGGTACGATGTACCACGACTATAATGCGCTTCGCTCCCCTGGTCTGCTGCGATGGTTCGAGGATCTTTCTCGTTTCGACATCTGTCAGGCGCTGGCAGTGGCGCATCTGGCGAAACGCGGCGGATATGATGCAGTGGTGAGTCTTTCGGAGCGGGCTGGCATTCCACTTGCTTGTCTGCTCGACCGGCGCATCCGCCACATGGTCATCTTTCACCATGGCATGTCCCGATACAAGTTGCGCATGATCAGGGTATTGAAGTTGCAACGGCGCTGGAATCTCATCGCTGCCATCAGCCGGGCCGAAGCGGAAGGGATGCGGGTGGCGCTTGGGCTTGACGATCAGCGTGTGGTTGCGCTGCACACGCCGGTCGATGTCGATTTTTACCGTCCATCACAGCCGTCAACCGGTCGTGAGACGTTCATCCAGAGTCTGGGTCTGTCACACCGCGACTATCCAACGCTCATTCGCGCCATGCGGCGCCTGCCGCACATTCCCTGTCACCTGCGGGTGGGCAGCACATGGGTGCAGCGGCACAGCGATCATGAGGATAAAACGCTACCGCCGAACGTGAGGCTCCAGCCTTTCGTGCCTCCCAGCGTTCTGCGACGATGCTATGAGGAGAGTCGGTTTATCATCGTGCCAATTAAAGCATCGACGCAGTGGAGCGCAGGCTGTACGTCCGTTCAGGCAGCCCAGGCGATGGGCAAGCCGGTCATTGCCACGCGCCGACCGGGTCTGAGCGAATATCTCATCGACGGCGAGACCGGCATACTGGTCGAACCGGGTGATGACCGGGGCATGGCAGAAGCAATTGCCATGCTGTGGAACGATCCACAGCGTGTGGTGCGTATGGGACGCAATGCACGCGAATGGATTGCAAGTCGCCATTCGCTCGATCAGTGGCTGGATCGGGTCGTGACGCTGGTTGAACAGATGGCGCGCTCTCAGCAGTCGGAATCTGGCAATCGATCCGCAGAAACGGCGCCTTCGCTGCACGAGCGATTGACGAAATAACCGAATTCTTACCGGCAACACACATTGCTATGAACCAACTCGCAACCACTGTGCTCCGCAACTCGATCGTCGGTATGGCGGCGCATATCAGCATGAAACTCCTCTCGTTCGCGTTCTCGGTGCTGATCATCCGCAACCTGGGCGCGACCGATTTTGGACAGTATGCCGCCGTGCTCGGTTTTGGCAGCGTCTTCCTGTTCATCGCCGATCTTGGGTTAAGCCCGTACACGGTGCGCGAAGTGGCGCGCCTGCGCGACCGGCCCGACGGCAAAGAGCGCATTCAGGCGCTCTTTGCCGATGTGCTGACCATGCGCCTGATCCTGTCGGTCATTGCGGGGATTCTGGTGGTCAGCGCTGCAATCCTGACTGGACGACCGCTTCTGATGATTGGAGCGATTGCGATCAACTCGTTCACCGTGCTGATCTACGCCGTCCACGGCAGCAGCGAAGCAGTGCTCTCCGGGTATGAGCGCCTCGATCTGGTGTCAGGCATGCAGGTTGTCAATCAACTCGCGTTTGTGCTGATCGGCGGGCTGGCGCTCTGGCTGGGGTTCGGCTACTACGGTCTGATCATCGCAACGATGATCGGGGTGACCCTTATGACAGCGCTGGTCGTTCGCGCAGTCTGGCGACTGGGGGTGCGTCCCGGTCGCGTGACCTGGCGACGCTGGCTGCCGCTGTTACGCGCTGCATTTCCGTTCGGCGTCATCGGTCTGACCCTGGGGATTTCATACCGCTTCGATACGGTGCTGCTCAACATTTACGAGGGCGATACGACGACCGGCTATTACAACGCTGCATACAATCTGATCTTCTCGCTGGTGACGCTGTCGAATGTTCTCAACACCGCGCTCTACCCCTCGCTCTCGCGGCAGTCGGTAACGGCACCGGAGACGTTGCCGCTGGTATACGAGCGTGTGTTGCGCTACCTGATGGTGGTGGCGCTGCCGATTGCAGTCGGTGGTTTCATCGTCGCCGGTCCGTTGGTAGAACTCTTGTTCGGTGCGGCTTACGCACCGTCCGCTCCGCTCTTCGCCATCCTGATCTGGGTGCTGCCGTTGATGTTCCTCTCCGAATTCCTCGGTTATGTGGTCGTCATTGCCGGGCGCGAGGCGCTGGTCGCGCGCTCGATCATCGTCAGCAGCAGCCTCAATGTGGTTGCCAACCTCCTGTTCATTCCGATGTTCGGCGTTGTGGCTGCGGCGACTGTCACAGTTGCAACCGAGGCGGTGCTGGTGCTACAGTATATCTGGTTGACGCGCGATCTGCTGGGGCGGATGCAGTGGAGCGCACTTCTGCGCTCAGCGCTGGCGGTTGTAGCCATGGCTGCGCTTGTCTATCTGACGCGCCATCTACCCGTGCTGGCAACCATCGCTGTCGGCGGGGCGCTCTACGGCGGGTTGCTGCTGGCAATGCGGGTCGTCGGTCCGGATGAAGCGGCATTTGTGCGTAGCATGCTGGCGGCGCGGCGCGCAGCGGCTGAGGGGCGTTCATAAAACGACGGGGGACGCGGTGAAGATCGTTTTGCCAGTTCACCATTTTCTGCCGCGCTACACCGCCGGCGCCGAGTTGTACACCTATCGCCTGGCGCGCTGGTTGCGAAACCACGGACACGAGGTGGAAGTGGTTGCGGTGGAGGCGGTCGATCATCCGGCGTCAGGAAGGCTCGATGTTACTGCCGATATCTACGACGGCATTCCGGTTCAGCGGTTGCGATTCAACGGGGAGGCGGGAGCGCAATACTGGGAATATGATAATCCCTTGATCGGAGAATGGTTTGCGCAGTATCTCGAACATACGCGCCCCGATCTCGTCCATTTTCAGGCGGGCTATCTGATAGGAGTTGCACCGCTGCGGGCTGCGGTTGATGCAGGCGTGCCAGCCGTCCTGACCCTGC
>Ga0308310_1000375_pt1 | contig 18948 bp, 18 predicted proteins | sample HotsprSampleMS65_FD_203672 | JGI IMG/M metagenome (GOLD analysis project Ga0308310, IMG submission 203672) | Hot spring phototrophic mat microbial communities from Mushroom Spring, Yellowstone National Park, Wyoming, United States - 20090730_MS65 ...
TGTCCTTCGGGCCCGAGTTTTCGGAAGGCGGTCGATGTTTGTGCCCGGAGAATCCCTTAAGCGGACTCGGTTGTCTTCGTGGGGTTGGGGCTATTCTTGCTCGACAAAACAAGGGGCCATGATCCCTCGGTAAGCCCAAAAACAAAACGCTCGGGGAGGCAGACTTCCCCCCGCAGCCTTCTTCTTTTCGCAAGGTCTTGGCCCGAAATAGTGGCAATTCGACCCCGTTGGGCACCAGCAAGCGAGCCGGTGCCCTGCCGGCTGTCGGGCTGGCCCTCTTATAGTCCGGGAGGGTTAGTGGGTTACCGCATACACAAGGATATTCGTGCCGATCTTCAAAGCATCTTCGTCTTGCAACCCGTAGCTGTACGGATGGGGGAATTGCTCCCAACCATTGCCCAAGTCGAACCGGCTGTAGACGACAGCAAGCCGCCCGTCTATAGAGATTCCCTCCAACTCCGGAGTGTCGAGGGGACCGAAATCCTCCCGGACCCGCGGGGTGTAGGCCACCCGATCGATATCGAAATGCATGTGGTAGATGGGGTGATCGGGCGGAATACGTTCCAATTTGGCCCCCGGCAGCACCTGCTCTATCTCCCGCCGGAAGGCACCGTCGAAAGCCAGTCGGCCGCAGCAGGCGTCGGCTACCAACATCCCGCCAGCTTGCAGATACCGCCGGAGTAGAGTCCGTTCCTGGTCATCAAACACGAATTCATAATGTCCGGTCATGTATAGGAGCGGGTAAGTAGCCACCTGAGGATCCTTCAAGCTGGCATTGACCCGTTTGAATTTAACGTTCAACGTGGAATTATCCCGGGCAAACTTCAGGAGATTATGCACCGCCGAAGGATCCGGGTCCCAATCGCCTACATGAATAATTTGGGCAAACACGAAGTCGTCCCGGGCGGGCACGTCTGCCTCAAAGTAAACCTTGGTGGTGCTGAGGAACCTTCCGAGCTGGAAGCTCCCAAGGATGTAGGTGATCAGATTGGCACCAATCTGGCGAGCCTGGTCAATCACCACCCGCAAACCCCGTGGATGTTCATGGCCATCCCACCCACAGGTCAAGTCTGCGGGAGAAAAGATGACCCCTGTCCGGCAGCCAAAATTAATTCCTTCGAGCATCGGCTCCTCCATGTAGGTGGAACCGTCGGCTCGCTTGTACTCGATCATTCCCAATTTGTAATAAGTGGAATAGATGGGTTCCTCCGGAGAAAGTCTCCGCAATGGCCGACCTGGGAACATCAAGGCTATTTCCCGCCGAAGGCTATCCGCAAAATCTTTCCACCCGCAGCAAGCATCCGCGATAATTGTTCCCCCGTCCATCACATAACGGGCCAGCTGTTCCCGGACTTGCGGGTTTAATTCGAACGAATTGTGACCGGCAAAGAGAAGGGCCGGCAGTTCCCGGGGGTCGTAGGAGAAGTGGGCGAAGTCGGCATCCACTGCCCGATAGTGAATCCCCAGTTTTTCGTTCGTCCAGGCCAGAAGGGTGGCCACATCGGCCGGGTCCGTCATCCAATCCCGGTACATGGTGCGGACCCCATCCCGAGTGATCCAGCGAACCGGTCCCAAAGCCATCTTGCCGATCAAAGCCGGCGGACTAGGTGGCCTTTTTCGCTCCGAACGCCGCAGCGGTGTTACCGGTAACGGCAGTGGCGGAAATGCCTCGCCGCCCGTGCGGTGATGTTTCTCCGCCTGCGGTGGGGGACCACAATCAATCGGGCCGGAGTTTTCCTCCTGGCCGAAAGCCAACCCGGGCAAGGCCCAGCCGGTGCTCCCCACGGCATAACCGAGTCCTAACTTCTCGATAAACCTTCGCCGGGAAAGCTCCGGAAACTTTTCCGGAGTCCCATGGAATCGACTATCCCGAGGCTCGTGCATCGTTCACCCTCCTTTTGAGGTCAGCCAAAGTGGACCGCCTACTTCCATTCTACACACCTAATTCCATTTGCAGCTTGGGGGCATTTTCATGTGCCGTGCCACCCCGAGTGGGTTTTCATGCCGAAAGTCGCCCTGGGGTCTTCCCCCTCCCGCCTTCCTCCGGTAGTCCCGCATCCAATTCTTATTTGCCCCGTATCCGACTGCTAACCGTATTCGACTCCTAATTTGGTAAGCCCTCTCTTAATGGGCCCCCAGATTTGGTACGCCCTCCGCACATAGGCCCCTCGAACATTCCCAAGGCAGTCCTTCAGTTAGGTGGGAAGAACGATTCATTGACCCTTTGAGGGAATAAAGCACGGGTATTATTCGAGTTTTCAGCCCCAGCCGACTGTGCCTTCTCCCCGCTCTCATCGCAAAAGGTTAGGATCGCACTACTAGCAATAGGATCGCACTGGTAGTAAGAGGTTCCAATCCCGCAAAGAATTGGTCTTACTGCTTTATAAAGGCTAGGATGAAGGCTAAATTTTTTGAGCCCGAGAAAACCTTCACAAACTTCCGAGTGTTTCATACCCGTAATTTCGGGCCGGTAGTTGCAGGGGTTGTTTTCTCCCCTCAGCCGCCCGGAAATCACCAAGATTTTCACCGAGCCAGCCCAAGCCACCTTTCTACCTTCCTACCTAGAAATCACATGCCGGAAGGGATATGAACTCCCGTTAAGATCCGGAAACGCTCGGCAATTTCATCCTCTTTTAGTTTTTCTTTGTACACTGCCAGCTCGTCGATAGGGCCGGGCCAAGGATATGCATGCGCGCCGTTTGTCTCGAAACCTTTTCCTACACCCAACCACCCGGGGACCAACCAGCCGGCAACCCATTGCTCCTCTAACACACGGATCAACTTTGGATCGGGTTGGTTTAGGGCTGCTGCCCAGAGATCCACGAGTGTCCCCGGACTGGGCTGCTTGTTGCTCTTACGGAAGGACACAGCAAGGTAATACCACTCGTTGGGAAGAAGGCGGAACGGAACTTCGAGCCAACCTTGATTGGGATCCACCGCAACAAGCAGTTGCCCATAGCCGTCCGCCGCTATCAAAAAGCTACACCGATCCGGGGTATCCCTGCTCCCTAGGACCACACACAGGTCTTCCGAGGTTGGATTTTCGGGACGGAAAAAGGCAAGAAGGCACTCGACTGTAAAGGCATCGGACGGCCGAAACATTCCCGTCGTCTGCAGGCCGACCCCTTGACTGTTTCCCCCGAGAGTAGCCCGGAATGGCGAAACTGCCCGGCTCAAGGCACCGGCTCCGGTTGCGAAGTATTCAACCCTGCCGCCTCCTGCACCGGCAAACATTACTACCTCGTGCAAATCCAGTCCACCCCGCCAATCGCGGAGCTTTTCGCCCGGCACCCACCCCTCGAAACTCCACAAATGAGCCAATCGACCGTCCTGTTGCACTACCTGCCGCCAGCGAGGCACAGAAGGGGGAGAATCCTCCGGTCTCAAGAATCGTCCGGGCTCAGCCTTGCCTGTCTCGGGGATCCAAAGGTTACCCTCGCGAACAAACCGCAAAGCTTGGTTTTTCTCCAGAACGATTCCCACGGACCGCCGCTCTGATGGGTGGAACTCGCTAGTCCCGAGGAACGCAGGGCCTCCTCGGTGAATCCCGCGTTTGTCCGGGAGAATGCTCTGCACCGCTGGAGAACTCACCTCCACTTGCCCCTCGAACACGTGGACTTCTCCTTCAGCCTGCCCCACCCGAATGGCGAACGAAGTACCGAGGTCCCGAACGCTGCCAAAGGGTGTTTGGACCTGGTAGCCCCCGGCTGGCCCCTGAGAAACGGAAACACTCAAGGCCCCTTCGGTTAAAGAAAACCGATTTTCCCCATGGAGCTGGAGCCTGCCCGGCCCCTCGAAAATTGCTTCTCCTCCCTTGGAAAGAGCCAACTTGACAACCACTCGCCCCGTTCGGATCTCGGAGCCTACCGAAAAGTTTTGGCCCGGTCCTATCTCCTCCCCGGGTGCTGGTGGCACAATATCGGCATCTTCCGAGATAGGGGCCAAAGTCCAGACCTCTGCCACTTGGGCAACCGCAGGCAATGTAAGGGATTGCTGGAGAGGTGATCCGGAAAATCGGCCCCAAATTCGGAGGCCCGGAAGGGCGGTGATCACGACAGCTGCCAGGACAACTCCCGCAAGTAGGGAACCGGTTAACCAATTCCTGGTCGTCCACCGCCTCAATGTGCCGGCCAAAGTTTGACCGCTCCACCATGTGCTTCCCGAAGGCCAATGCCCAGGTAGAGTAGCCTGCCGGCCGAAGTCGAGGACCTGGGGCACGAGGATATCGGCTCGGATATTTTTGGCCTCGGGTTCGACCGGGGATCGCGTTTGCCGCTCGGCATCCTCTTCCCCAACGGTAATTTCCTTGGCACCCGAAATTTCCTTGGCACCCGAGAGGTTCAAATGCCAGTAGAGCTCCCCGTGAAGGTGAAGGTAATGCAGGAAGAGCACTCGGGCCTCCCGCGACTCTTGGAGTCGCGATTCCAACCGTTTTAAATCCTCAGGCGGCAGGCTCGCTTCGCAAACGGCCTCTGCCCACCGCCAAATTTCTTCGCGATCCATTTCGCCGAGGCCCATTGCAATTCCCCGGAACCAGTTTTTCCAATTTCCTAAAAAACCCGGTCGGCCCACTCAGTAGGAGTTATTTTGCGTTGGTCTCAGCCACTCTTACCGTAGGAGGTATTTTGTTGAAGTATTTTGCTTTGTTGTCAGCCGGTGTTGCCGTGCGAAGTATTTTTCTTTTGTTCTCACTTTTGTTCTCAGCTGGTCTGGCCTTGGCCTAAAGTGGCTGTCTTGCCAGCTCCCGCTGGATACAACGCAAGAGTGCCACCCGGGCTCGATGAAGAGCCCGGCGAGTCGCCTCCACAGATCGCCCCACCGCTTCGGCAACTGCCCGGGTGTCCGCCCCCAATTGGTACCGCAAACGCAGCATCCGTCGGATGGGTTCCCGCAGCTTCTCCAAACATCGGAAAAGGGCCTCTCTCCGGCTATCGGCTTCGCCAAGGGCCTCCTCGGCATCCTGGGCCACCAGGGCCATGGTTCCCTCCGACAGCGGCAAAGCTTTGCGGATCCCGGCCTGGCGGTGTTTCAAAACCTCGTAAAAAGCCACCTTGCACGCCCAGCGGGTGAAATCGGTGCCCGGTCGAAAGTCATCGAACTTCCGCCATAAAACCAAATTGGTTTCCTGAAGGATGTCTTCCGCATCCGCAGGATTGGGCACAAACGACAAAATGAACAAGAACAATTTTCGCTGGGCCCCGCCCAAAAGGGTCGCAAACCTCTCCGCTCGAGCTGCCAATTCTCCTGGGTCGGGCCCCCCCAGCTTTTCCTCGGGTGATTGATTCTCCGATACCCCCATCGGTTGCCAGCCTTCCACTTCGGAGCTCCGACAATGCACACGACTTTCCCAAAAACTATAACCCGGCCGCCGGCCCCAAACGGGACACAAAAACCGGCAATGTAGTTCCAAAATCCCTCTCCCTGGTTAAAGCCGACCATAATCATTGCAGAAGTGCTTTATCCATCTAGGATCGGCCCCCTTACTGAGAAAGGCAGGTCACGGTGTTGGACACCCCATGGAAATCCAACGGCTCATGCAAAGCGGAATAATTTTGCCGCCCCGTAATGTCCGAATTCCGCTTTTAGCGGTCGACTAGCGGCCGGCCTACGATCTTTTCATGCGGATTTTTAGGGCAAAACACATTGAGCCCCGGATCAAAAGAATCTTTCCTTCGCCGGAGTGGCACCGCCCCCGGAAAAGAGAAGGGTTGTGCTCTCGACATCTCTCTTTTTTCTCACCAAGGCCGGACTACTGCTGGGGGAGGGTATTCGAGGAGCCTAAAAAAGCCAGAAAAAAGCAAGGAACCCGCAAAAAGCGAATCAGCGACAATCTAAACCCCGCAACCTTTCTATGTTTTGTCCACTATTTATTTTACCCATTCTTCCCTGAATGCCGCCCGTTGGGGAGAACCCATCCCCGCAAGTCACAAAAGGACCCAAACCTCAGCTTGCCCGGCAAGGGAGGGGAGACAACCACCCGGGGATCCTGCCAGGAGGGGGGACAATGTTACAGCCGCTACATAAAGAGAAGTTGGCTTTGGTGATCCTGCTAGCGAGGGGGAACAATCGTGAGGCTCGACGATTCGTGGAAAGTTGGGGCTTTCCTGCACCCTTGCTGACCGGCGAGGAAAGAATCTGCAGAATGCTAGTGCGAAATGCTACTGGGATTGCAGGTCCTGGCTCGTTTTCGCGGCAGCAGCGATAGCCCTTGCAATAGCCTCGATTCCCACCGCCGGCGGCTCGCATGCCGTACCCCGGCACAGGTACAAAGTTGGTTGGCCCTCGAGCGGAGGGCGACCGGCAAAGATCCGCGAGGCAATCGTTTGCTGGGGAAACTGGAGAGTGTCGGGCCCAGAAACGGCCAGGATCGCCCCAGGGATAAATGACCGGAAAAATCTGGAAAACAGTTCAGCAGCCCTTTCCATGGGGGGAGACGAGGAGTTCATGTCAGGAGGTAGTGCCATCACCCAACTGGAATATGGGACCTCCTGACATTGCAACACCACCAGGGCATGCCCACCAGCGATCGGATCCTTCTGAACCACCCCCGAAAGTGCAGCCAAAGCTTCCTCCACTCTCGCAAGAAATGCACTTTCCCCCAGGAGAAAACCAAGACGGGCCAGAAGCTCCGCAGCTAAACTCGTGCCACTGGGGGTAGGGTTATCCAAGTAATCGATCCGCCGATACAAGACTTCCCGCTGGTTGGAACCGGTGGTAAAGAATGCCCCCGTGTTGCGATCATAAAAATCCTTCAGGAGAACCTCGGCCAGTCGGTAAGCACCATCGAGATATTCCGAATTTGCCGTGGCTTCAAAACCACATAACAAGGCCAGGCCTAACCCCGCCACATCATCGGCAAGGGCAGGAAACATAGGTTCACCATCATTCCAGCAGTGATAAAGTTGGCCCCGGCCCGGCCAGAGGTTTTCCACTAAAAACTGGAGTGTCGTCTCTGCCGCCGCCAAATAACGACTTTCGCCTAGTACCCATCCCGCCCAAAAGAATGCTTCCACGGCAAATGCGTTCCAACTGAGAACGATCTTTTCATCCCGAGCAGGCCGGACCCGCTTCGAACGCACCGCAAAAAGCTCCGCTCGGCATCCTTCCAGTTCTCTTTCCAATGCTTCCCGATCCTTTTCTGCCAGGGATGAAAGCCGATCGTAGCTCCGGATAAGGTTGGGAATGTTGTAACCCTGTGAGGGTCCATGCTCCCGGATATCGAAGACCTGGGCAAAGAGCTCGGCACGAGGACCGAGAACTTCTTTTACCTCCCGGAGAGTCCACACATAAAATTTGCCCTCTTCTCCTTCACTGTCGGCATCCTCCGAGGAGCAAAATCCACCCCCAGGGCGACCAAGGTCCCGGAGAATATAATCCAGGGTGCTCCGTGCGACCCTCGCATAAAACGGCTTTTGCGTGTAACGGTAGGCATCCAGGTACGCGCGCGCAAGCAGAGCATTATCGTAGAGCATCTTCTCGAAGTGGGGCACAAGCCACCAGGCATCGGTGGAATATCGGTGGAAGCCGCCACCCAGATGATCGTGAATTCCTCCTTGAGCCATGCCGTCGAGGGTCTTCGTCGCCATTTGCAGGGAAATTGGAGAGGAGGTTGCCGCGGCCCGCATTAGCAAAAACCGCAGTACGGAGGGATGGGGAAACTTCGGACCCTCCCCAAAACCCCCCCACTCCGTGTCGAATCTGCCCACAAGTTCTTCTTCTGCCCGGCCCAGCACCTTCGAGTCGAGCTTTCGCCTCCCAGCTCCAAGGGCCCCTGCCGCCCGGGCCAATGCCGTCGTGAGTGTCTCCGCCAGGACAAGCACCTCTTCCCGACGGTGCTCCCATGCGTGGAGCACACCCTGCACGATTTGCAGAAAGGCCGGCATTCCCCCTCGCGGGACCGGCGGAAAATATGTACCGCCGTAAAATGGTTTCAGCTCAGGAGTGAGAAAAACATTTAGTGGCCACCCCCCGTGCCCAGTGAGGGCAAACACTGCATCCATGTATTGGGCATCTACTTCCGGATGCTCCTCCCGATCCACCTTGATGCACACAAAATGCCGGTTCAAAAATGCTGCCACTTGGGGGTCGGAAAAGCTTTCTCGCTCCATTACATGACACCAGTGGCAGGCCGAATACCCAACGGAAAGAAAAATGGGACAATTCCGCTCCCGAGCTGTCCGAAAGGCCTCCTCTCCCCAGGGATACCAATCCACGGGGTTTTCTGCATGTTGACGGAGATACAGACTTTTTGCGGAACTCAAGCGATTAGCCATGGATGGGTAGGTTCCTCTCAATCGGCCAATGTTTTATAACGGGCTTTTGTTTGCAGGAGATCCCACCTCGTTTGCCCCGTGCCGGACCGGGATGTCGCCTCCTGCTACCTGGCGGCTCCGATTTTTCTCTCTACCGCAATCAAGCGGGCTTCTTGCCTTGCTTTTGGCAATTGGCGGCAATTACTCCGCAAAAGATGGGCCTTTGTCTCCGGGATCTGCGGTTATCCTATGCCCGTTCTCTTCCCCGGACAATGCTTACCCCTTGGACGGCAGGGGAAAGCGGGAAACCTCGCCACTTTACCCCTCGGAGGGGTCTGGAGGTTGTACTCAGTTGAGATTTCACCGCGAAACGCCCACTCCGCGAGGAGCTGTTTCTCGACGGATGAACCCCAGTTCGGCAGAGAGCTTGCAAGTCGACCCCTCGAAAGGGCAGCCCGGAGCAGAATCGGGAAAAGTCGTTTACTACTTCAGTCGGGAGTTTCTTGCGATGAGATTTGCCGCCCACACATTTTATTGGTTAGCTCGGTACTAACGTGTACACAAATTTACAGGTCACTTGGGCCCAAAAATTATCCTGCAAACGAGAAGTCCTCTGCAAAGGAAATGAGGACCCAGGCTGTGCTATCTCTCCCCTCGGTCGGAGTTTGGGTCGTCGGAAGGGGGCTGGCCCTCCACGGGTGGGAAAGGTTTCGTAACTGGGGAACCTTTCGCGTCGAAGCCCATCAACATTTCTACCCGGGTTTCCGCCGTCTGAAGCATCTGGTAGCACCGCCGCAGGAGCATCACACCCCGTTCGTAAAGTTTTAAACCCTCTTCCAGGCCTAGTTCCCCCGACTCAAGGGCCCGCGTGATCTGTTCAATTTCCTTCAAAGCCTCCTCAAAACTCGGCTCCGGGGGATCGGAACGCTCGTGACGCTTGGCCATTCCTCAATCCTTCTCGGCAAAATCGGCAGCGATTGTCAAAAACCCTATGCTTGGAGAAGTTTTAAAAAGTTCCGCTTTTGCGGAAATAGTCTAGCAACGACAGATGTTCGGTCATACGGAGGAGGGGGAACTCTATTCCTGCCGACATCCTCGCGGCAACCCTTCTCCAAAAAGGGCACAATGCCGCTCCCCAATTCCGGCACAGTCCCGTTCTCCAGTCCTAATAAGTTTACCCGCGACGACAGGCCCCACGAAAACTTAACGAGCTCGGCGAGAATCCTGTCGGCCCATGGGTCTCAAGGTCTGGCAGGGGTGTGCCGTCCCATTTCGGTTGGTCAGGATTTTTCCGTGATTTTAGCGTTTTTGGAAGAGGAGCTTTTCCGCCGCCGCAACCACAAGCTCGACGGCTCCGTCTAGGCCGCAACGCTCGACGTTGATAACGATGTCGTACAAGTATGGGTTGTTGCTGTCCTGGTTAAACGTTTGCTTTACAAAACGGCGGCGTTCGGCATCCAGACGTCGTACCATCTTTCGAGCCTCAAAATAATCCAGTCCGTGGCGGGCTCGCATTTGCTCGATCCGATAGGGTTCCGGAGCCACGATCCGCACGGCCAGGCCACATTCTCGCGGTAACAAGAACTGAGCCCCCCGGCCCACGATGACAACATTTTCTTTCTGTAACACTTCCTGCAACACCGACTTTAGGTGTACAAGATATCGGGCCTGAGTGACCAGACGGCGATTGAACCAACACCCAAAGGTCTCGAAAAACCAGCCGGGATACCCGTCGTCCACTACCTCCAGCAAATGCCGCGGTGCTCGCGATCGCTCCGCCATGGTATCTAGCAAATTTCGGTCAAGGACCTTCCACCCCAGCCGTTCCCCCACCCGACTGGCTACCTCGGTGCCTCCAGAACCCGCTTCCCGCGAGATGGCAATGTATCTGTGTGCGGTAGTACACTCGGATCGGCGTTGAACACTTTCGGTTTTCGGCTGCAAAATGCTCTCCAGGACCATGCGACGCTGCATTTGACGTTCGGCAAGCTCGGCAACAAGGTGCTTTTCGGCCGACGGAGCGGTCATGGTTTCCATCCCCCAAAAGTTTGGCCAACCTGCTTTCTAGAGAAGACCGGACCCGACTTATGCGAAGATCTGCTTGCAGGAGCTTCTCGTCAGAACAACTTGGATGTTGCCGGCCACAGTTCATTATACTCGACCCGACCTGTGGCGAAGCCAGATTTCCCGCCACTGCCCCCGGTCGAAAAAAGGATGCCAAAGTTCGATTGGCGGAAAGATCGCCCTTTTGGGCCCGGAACCGGAATTTTGCCTGAATCCTCGGGCTAAAGCCTCTTGATTCCGCTGCGGCAATCCGATCGGGGATTGGAACCCATGGGCCGCACGAGGAAGACTTCCTGGCAACTTCGGTGCTCGCCCGTGGCCTCCAATCGTTTTCAGCCTCGTTCGGGTCAAAATTTGGATATTCCTCAGAAACGTTTTCCGGGTTTTGTTTGGGGGATTTTTGCGGATTTTTTAGGGAGCCCGGGGCAACCGTCGCTCGGGGATCTCACCTCCGACCTTGCAGGCCGCGACTGGGCCGAACCCCCCGTGTCTCCGCAGCCCATGTTTCCCAAAGCCGCAGGGGTGAAACCACCATCCGAAATAGTCGCCGGATTCTCCCGGGCCCCATTTCGGGGAACTGGATTATGTTCCGAGACGAACTGGGGCACAGGCCAAGCTCGTGTCTCCGTGGGGGAGTGGACGGACTCCCTGTCACCTCCATCAGGCAATGACCGCAGGGTGGTTTCCCTGGGGGAGTGGAGGGACTTCAACAGGATATGGACTCCACTCCAGTAGCGGGGTTGTCTCCGTGGGGGAGCGGAGGGACTCTTCCACTGCACGTTCCCATTCCACACCAATGACTAATCTCCGTGGGGGAGCGGAGCGACTCCCTGTCGGGCCAGGTCGATGGAGCAGGCCAGTTTGAATTTGCCAGGAAAACTCCCGGAATTTAGAATGCCGCCATGATTCCCTGGCTTGCCTGGGAACGGGTGTGTGGCGGCCCTTGGGGGAAAAATAGCCCTCCCGGGCCTTGGTGTGGGTCTCCGCCACCGGCACCAAACCTTTACCCGACAAGAAATAGGTGGGGTATATTCTGCCCGTTAGGGGTATTGGTACGTGGTTGGGTTGATTAGGCGAGATCTCGATGCGGCATCCCCTTTTTAGGGGAATCGATATCCTCGGACGTGGCCCCTCCGGAGATTTTTCTGCGGAGCTTGCCGGCCCAAGGGATCTTCCGGGCTGAGTTGGGATTTATGCCCGGCGGCAAATTCGGTAAAGTCCGGCGGGAAACTTGGGGCAAGCGACGGCAGGCGGCCGGAAGCAGCGGTTTCAGCCCTTCCCCAAGCAATGCTCTTAGAACGGGGCCAGCCCTTCCGGACTACCATCGGAACGGGCATAAGTAGCCATTCTCGAGCACCATCGGAACGGGCTTAAAGGAAACCGAAACCGCGGCTTCAGTTTCCCCTATACCGAAACTTGGATTTCCGTTCATACCGGAAATTGAATTTTCAAATTGAATTTTCCTTGTATTGAGAATGGGGCTGATTCCGGAAATTAAGGCCTGGATTCGAAGATCGCGGGGAAATCCGGCATAAGTGGCGGAGATGAAAATAACCAGAATAGCGGGTGCGGTGCCGCCCGATTAGGAAGGTTCCTTATTGTTTGGGAGGATTCATCTTTGCGGATTGCCTATTTTGACTGCTTTTCCGGGATTAGTGGGGACATGACCCTGGCGGCTATCGTGGATTCCGGGGTCCCCTGGGCGGAAATTGAGCGGCTGCTCCGGTCTTTGGGCTTGCCGGGGTGGTCCGCGGAAGTGGTCGAGGTCCGCCGCGGGGGATTTCGGGCCAGGCAGCTTGTGGTCTCCGCCCCACATGAGGACCGGCATCGACACCTCTCGGATATCCTGCGTCTGGTGGAGGGGAGTTCTCTGACCCACCGGCAAAAAGAGCTTGCCGAGCGGATCTTCCGCCGGTTGGCCGACGCTGAGGCCCACGTCCATGGTACCTCCCCGGAGAAAGTTCACTTTCATGAGGTCGGGGCGGTAGATTCGATAATCGACATTGTCGGCTCGGCCATCGGTCTGGATCTTCTCGGAGTGGAAAAAGTCTTCAGTTCTCCGGTACCCACCGGACGGGGGAAAATCCGAATCGCCCACGGGGAAGTCTCGATTCCTGCCCCGGCCACTGCTTTCCTTTTGCGGGGGGTACCTTTAGCCGAGGCCGATATCGAGGCAGAGCTTACCACCCCCACCGGGGCGGCGATTCTCACGACGGTGGCCTCGGGATTTGGCCCTTTGCCCGCCATGCGGTTGGAAGCCGTCGGATGTGGGGCCGGAAGTCGCGAGCTGCCCACCCGACCCAATCTCCTTCGGCTTTTCGTCGGCCAGGTCGAGGTGGCTTCTCAGAACCAACCGGGCGAACTGCGGCACCTTTCCCCGCCGGAGCGAATTTGGGTCCTCGAGGCCAATCTCGATGATTGCCCGGGAGAATTTCTCGGATATTGCTTCGGCAAACTCTTGGCTGCCGGGGCCCTCGATGTTTTTGCCACCCCAATCCAAATGAAGAAAAACCGGCCTGGGGTCATGCTCACAGTCATTTGCGAGGCGGAGCAAATCCCCACGATGGAGTCCATCCTCTTTGCCGAAACCACTACTTTGGGAATCCGCCGCTTTCCGGTGGACCGGACGGTGCTTGCCCGGAGCCGCCACACGGTCCTGACCCCGTGGGGCGAAGTTACCGGCAAGATCACGAGGGGACCGGCGGGCAAACCCCGGTTCTCTCCGGAGTTTGAAGATTGCCGGCGGTTGGCAGAGGCCCATGGCCGGCCCTTACGCGAAGTCTTCGAGGCGGCCCTTCGGGCTTTCGACCCGGAAAAGTTTTCTTCGCCAGGGCCCCAATAATCTAAAACCGGGGCCCCACTGATCTAAGAAACGGAAGAGGAAGTAGGCGAGGATTTTGATTTCCCGGCTTTCGGCAGGGCAAGCCCAGCGTTTGTTTGGCCGAGAGTAAGGGGATGGTTTGCGATCCTGCCTATTGGGCCGGCAAACCGCAGCCTTTGTAAAGCCGGGTCCGCTCAAGGATTGTTGCCCCGGGTTGGATGGGCCGGCGATTCCGGCAAAGAGGATCGCCCACAAGGAGGTGCTCTCCATGCCGTTTCTTGCCGATGTCGGTTCTGCCACTTTTGCTTTGGTGCTCGCTCTTGGGGTCACCATCGGGCTTATCCTTTGGCAGACACAAAGGCAGTGGTCGCGAACCTACGGCAGATGGCGGTACAGGGAAGAGCTTGAGGAACCTTCGTTTTCCTCCGGCGTTACCGCCGAGGAGCTTGCCCGATGGGAGGTCCGGATGCATGAGTTGGTCCGCGACCTCCAGGGACAGCTGGACACCAAGATTGCCCTGGTGGCAGAACTGGTAGCCGAGGCAGAACGGGCCTCGCGTAAACTGGAGGAATTGTTGCAGCAGACAGGCGGTTTTTGCCGGCAGTCCTCGGGAAATTTGCCTCCGCCGGCGGAAGCCCGCCGTCTGTGCCCGAGTATCCCCACGGAAGAGAATGGGCTTTCTCCACCGGCTTCTGGGTTGGCAAGCCCGCGCGGGGTGAGCCCCGGGGCATGCCAAGAGGAGCACGAATTGCAAAGGCGTGAACATCTGTACCTACAAAAGAACTTCTCTCAGGGGTCTGCCCGCGGCCTGGCCGGTTCTCTGTCGGAGCCCAAGGCCTCAGCCACTGTAGGGGACGGGGGGCCTTCGGGATTGGCTCCCTCTGCCCCGACCGCCGCCTTGCAGCTGTCGTTGTCCCCAGGCAGCCAGAGTGCCTGCGACGACAACGGCCGAGCATCCCCCAGGGAAGAGCTTCCCCCGGCAAGACCCCCTGGAAAAAGCTGGGGGAAAACCGCTTCCCCAGAACCCCCGAGCCGGTTTGCGGCGGTGTTGCGGCTTCACGATCTGGGCCTTTCCGAGGTGGAAATTGCCCGGCAGACGGGTTTGCCCGCAGGAGAAGTTGAGCTTATCCTCCGCCTGCACCAATTTCCCCACGGAGGAAGCTCTAAAGTGGCCCAAACCAGGGGCAATTCCTCTGGCTGAAGCCCGAAGAGCCTTCCCCGCCCCTTGATTTTTGCCTCTTGGGGGCTGCCTGGGATTTCCCCCAGGCGATAGTCCCGACGGACGGACCTGGCATCAGGCGGAGCTCCTTCCGATCGGCTTGGCCTGGGCAAGCGGTCTTTGGGGGCTAGCCTTGCCGGAGCAACCCTGGCAGGAAGCTGCGGTTGCCCGCCGGCAATTTGGGATGAAATCCGGCCGACCGACGGGTACAATCTCGGCAGATTGCCGGTCAAGAGAGGTAAAACTCGCCAGGCTAATTCTTCAGGCTGATTGTTCCTGCGGACTCTGTACTGCAGGGGAAATCTGTACCCCAAGCGAAAAGTCAGCAAGGATCTGGTAGGACGAGGAGCAAAGGTAGTTCGATGGACGAATATCTGATGCCTGATGCACTGGGTTCTCCCGCCGGGGAGGCAGGAAAGATTGGTACCGCTTCTGGGAAATGGGCGCGCCGGGAGTGGTTAGGCGGGCTCGTGGGGGGAACCGCGGCGGCGATTTCGGCCGGGTCGGTCGGCCAGACGTGGGCTGCCGCTCAAGCCGGTCCTGCTGTTGGAGCAACCGGTGGCGATCCTCCTAGGCCCGAGCGTTCACCGTTCCTGTTGGCTCTCAACACCGGATCGATTATGGGCTACAAGTTGGATGTGCCCGCCCAGATCGATCTTGCCGCCGAAGCCGGTTATCAAGGGGTGGAGCTTTGGCTCCGGGATGTCGAGCGGTTTGTCGCCTCCGGAGGAAAGATAGCCGAGCTTCGCAAGCGGCTGGATGACCGGGGACTTGTGGTGGTCGGGGGGATCAACTTCCATGCCTGGGCCTCCGGCGACGATGCCCAGCGGCAGGCAGCCCTCGAGGCCATGCGGCGGGACATGGACTGGATTGCTGCCCTCGGAGGTACCGCGATCGCCGCCGCCCCAGCAGGGATTAACCAGCCTCCGCCGGCCGATCTTCGGCAAGTGGGCGAGCGATACCGGGCCCTCCTCCAACTCGGCGAAAAACACGGGGTAGTCCCCCAGCTAGAAATTTGGGGTGCCTCCGCCACCCTCAGTCGCGTCAGCGAAGCCCTCTTTGTCGCCGCCGAAGCCGGGCATCCCCAGGCTCAATTGCTCTTGGATGTCTTCCACATGTACAAGGGAGGATCTTCGCCGGAGAGTCTCCGGCTGATTCACGGCCAGTGCATGACCAACTTCCATATGAACGACTATCCGGCCGATCCCCCTCGGGAGACCATCCGCGACTCACACCGGGTCTTTCCGGGGGATGGTGTCGGCCCGGTCACCAAGATCTTGCAACTGCTGGCTGAGATTGGTTTTCGCGGGGCTTTGTCGTTGGAGCTTTTTAACGCGGAGTATTGGAAACGGCCGGCACTCGAGATGGCAAAGGAAGGCCTGGAGAAGATGAAATCCGCAGTCGCGGCAGCCTTTGCCTCTTGAGGATTTCGCAGAGCAGGGGAGCTGGACGGTCGGGGTGCCTCGCCCAAACCGAGCTTGATTCCGGAAGAAACTTCCCGGTGCGAAAGATTCTTCGTTGTGCCAAATGCGAGCGGCAGTATGATGTCAGCCGGCTAAAGGTCGGCTCCCGGGTGTGGTGTCTCTGTGGGGAAAGCCTGGTTGTGTCGGCCCTTCAGGGGCACGAGTCGGCCGTCGTTCGCTGCTCTGCCTGTGGGGCTCCTCGCCAGGGAGACCTGCCCACGTGCAGTTATTGTGGGGCGGAGTTTACTCTTTTCGAGCAGGATCGCCAGACCATCTGTCCCCACTGTCTCACGTGGATAAGCCGGGAAGCTAAATTTTGCCACTTTTGCGGTGGTGCGATTGCCCCAACTGCTATCTCGCTGCCGGCAAGCAAGCTTCCCTGTCCTGCTTGCACCGAGGAAGTGTTCCTGCGGCACCGGAAACTTCCCGACCTTAGCCTCCTGGAATGCATCCGCTGTGGGGGAATTTGGCTATCTTGCGGCGAGCTCGAGATTTTGGCCCACAAGGCCCAAAGCCTTCCCCCAGGAACGTGGGAAAGCCTTTGGCCTGGCCGCAAGCAAAAGGCCGCAACAAGCACTCCTCGAAAGGAAAAGGTCACTTATCGCAAATGCCCCGTGTGTGGGAAGCTGATGCATCGGCGGCGGCACGAGGCGGCTTCGGTGATTCTGGATCTCTGTCGTGACCACGGAGTATGGTTCGATGCCGACGAGCTTGCGGCCGTGGTCGATGCCCTCCGCTTTGCCCCCGAGGCAACCCCGGGGCTCCTGGACCGCAAAGGCAAGCAGCAAAAGCCACCCCAAAGAAACGATCGCCACCCTTGCTTTCCCGGAGATTCCCTTACAAGTCCGTGGCAAGAACGCTGGACATGGATTCCGGCTTTGGTTGCCCTTGCTGCCCGGATACTGATCGGGATGGTGAAACGGTAAAGAACCCTTGCCCCCAGCCGCTGCTTCCCCGCATCATTCCCTTTTGGGAGATCTTCAGTAGGGCAAAGTCCCCATACCGAACCAGGATCGTCGGGGCCGACCTTTTTTCTTCTTTTCCCGTTTTTGTTCTTCCTCGGCCGCAAGAGCATCCTCCGTACCCACCCGGGGAAGTCGACCCTTGCGGACAAATATTCCCGTCCCAAAGGGAACCCTTGCCCAGGTCCGCAAGAGAACTATCGTGAAAATCGCCACGATCATGCCAATGATCACATACAAAATGACCCACAAAAGGTGTACCAAACCGTGCAAAAAATCTTCGTACATCGCTTAGCCCTCCGCAGGGGTGTGTGGATCACGCCGGCTCCCACAGGCGGGATGGGGCGGAATGATTCCAGCCCTTGGGTGTTTCCGGTTTGCTTGGGGTCAAGGTTAGCGTTAGGCAGGGGCATTCCCCGGCGGTTCGGCAGGTGGGAGACCCGCTTTTGCCCCTTGCCGCCCACCGCCGGCCCAATTGGGCAGAAGCACCCCCCGGGAATTTTAGCCTCTGGCCGGCCTGCAGGGAGAAAAGACGGAAAAATCCCGGTTTTCACCTGCCGCGGCAATCCCCCCTGCCTCCAAAGTCGTACTTTTCTTCGTATCCCGCATATGGCTTCCATTCCGTAGAAAAAAACCCTCGTGGAGAAAGTTCTTTTTTAACCCGAGGATTCAGGTTTCTCTGGGAATAGTCCGGGGAGAGTTTCCATGGCACTTTGCGCGCGGCGGGACAGGCTCCATTTGCTGGTAAGAAGTTGGGAGAGGTTTTTCACCTCGGTGGCCAGATGCCCATTGGCGATCGGCTCCTCGATTGCTAGCAGGGCCTGGGCGGTGGCCCAGAATGGATGCAGCTCGGAATTCACCTCCAGCCGGGCTAAAAGAAGCCCCAAAAGCTCCACGTGGGCCTTCTGCCAGAGCCTCAAAGCAAGATGAAGCTGGTCAATCCGCGACCACTGGGCCACCGTGGGCTCCTGAAGGAATTTCTCCACCGCCTTGGGCTCAGCATATTTCTCCAGCCGATCGGCAAAGATGGGCAGTTTCACCCGGTCCCCCTTGCAGAGCACAAGCCCGTGGGCTGAGGCGAGGGCATCCAGCTCGATCCCCACACTTTTGGCCAGCTTGTTGGCTTCGTCGAAGGGAAGCTCTTCCCCGCCGTAGGCCCAGCGGTAAATGGCATAGAATCGCGTAGGTTCGTCGGCGGCGTCGATCCCCAATTGCCGCAGGGCGAAGTGGGTGACAATCTTGCGGGACTCGTCCAGGAGGTCTTCCACTTTTACTTCGCGGCCGTCGGGGTGCATGACCTTGGAGTATTTGCCGACGATGCCCACGGCCGGCCCAATGGCCGAGATGAAAAAGTCGGCCCCGCGGATACCAGCCTTCCAGAACTCCTCCAGCCGCTCGGCAATTCCTGCCCGAAGCTCCTTAAGCACTTGGCGATACCAGCCCACGGGGGCATTTTCCGGCCGACGGCGGCAGCCCATGAGGATTGTGCTTTGAATGGCCCCTTTGCCTCGCTGATGGGTCGAGGCCTCCATCTCCGTGTGCACCGGCCAGGAGGCCGTGGGATAAAGCCCTGCCTCAAGAAGCGAAAGGATCAACCGTTCCCAAGCCTCGGTGGAGCGGTGGGTGAACATGACCACGGCCATGCCTTCCGGCCGAAGGACCCGGTAGATCTCCTCGAAGGACTTCCGCAGGAGGTACTGGTAGTGCTTTTGCGAAATCTCAAGGCCCTTCTTACCGCCGCCAAAACGGGCCGGGTTGACCACCGCCTCCTCTTCCTTGGGAACCAATGTGGTGCGGAAAGCCTCCGGATACAGATCCCCAACAATCCGCCGGAGCCACACATAGAAAAAGTCGGAAAGATCGGCGTAGGGCACATTGTCCGCATAAGGCGGATCGATGACGACGGCATCGAACTCCTTGCTCCCGAAGGGCAAATTGCTTGCGGTGCCAATCACCGCTTGGCCCACCTGGGGTAAGACAGACTCCCGGAAGATATAGCGATAAACCCAACCGACGGCCGAATTCCAATCCCCCGTCGTGCCACTAAAAGGATTACCCTCAGCGTAATCCCATACCATAGCTAACGCATGATGTGCGAAGGTGTGCCCCATTTTCTCTCCGGGTGCGTTCCAGCTACAAAGAATGCTGTTGTAGTCGGCAAGTCGGT
>Ga0308310_1000381_pt1 | contig 18858 bp, 16 predicted proteins | sample HotsprSampleMS65_FD_203672 | JGI IMG/M metagenome (GOLD analysis project Ga0308310, IMG submission 203672) | Hot spring phototrophic mat microbial communities from Mushroom Spring, Yellowstone National Park, Wyoming, United States - 20090730_MS65 ...
CGATGTTCTGGTGATCTGCGCCGGTCACAACATCGTCACCCCTTTTGCCGATGTAACCCCCGACGAGTGGGATACAGTCATCAGCGTCAATTTGAGTGGAGCATTCTACACCCTGCGCGCCGCCATGCCGTTCCTGCGCGATGGCGCAGCCGTCGTAACGGTGGCGAGCGTTGCCGCAGCGACCGGCGCGCCGCATCATGCGCACTATGCAGCAGCGAAGGCGGGTCTGGTGAACCTGACCAAAAGCGCAGCACGGGCGCTGGCGCCGCGGATCCGCGTCAACTGTGTCGCTCCGGGTATCGCGCTCACGCCAATGGGACGCGAGACCGTTGCCAACCTGCCCCCCGATTACGCCTGCGACAAACTGGCGCTGCAACGCTACGCGGAACCGGAAGAAATCGCGCGCTGCATCGTCTTTCTTGCCAGTCCGGCTGCCAGTTTTGTGACTGGCGCGACCCTCAATGTCAACGGCGGACGAGACATGCGTTGATTGACGTGCCGCGCTCCAGATGCTACACTTGCGCCGTGTGCATCACCTGTGATTGATGGAGGGACGTATGTTCGAGAAGGTGGATCACATCGGTTTTGCTGTACGCGACATCGACAGCGCTATCGCCTTCTACAGCCAGACGTTCGGCATCAGCGATTGGGAACGCATTCCTATGCCAGAGCGCCATATGGAGGTTGCCGCAACACGCATAGGCGATGTACTGCTTGAACTGATCGCTCCAACCTCGGACGAAGCGGCGTTTGTGAAATATCTGAACGAGCGCGGTCCTGGCATGCATCACATTGCCTATCGGGTGAATGACATCGTGGCTGCTCTGGCGGAGATCAAGGCGCGCGGAGTGCAGTTGATCGATGAAACGCCCCGTCCAGGGCTGCACGACACGCTGGTTGCCTTCCTCCATCCGAAGAGTTGCCAGGGTGTGCTGGTCGAGCTAGTGCAACATCGCCACTGACGACATGACAATCCATCAACGAGGGTTCTGTGCCTGAACATCTGCGTCGCAGTATTCTTGTTTCGCTCGCCTTTGGTCTGTTCGTGGCGATTGCGCTGGGGCTTATCAGCGACATCCGCGCTGTGGCGTCCAGTTTTGGCACGTTCGACTGGGGGGTGCTGCCAGCAGTGCTGGGGTTGACGCTCTTCAACTATGTGCTGCGCTGGTTGAAGTGGGATTATTATCTGCGCCGCATGGGCATGGGCAATGGTGTCGGGTATTACGACAGTGCACTGCTCTTCACCAGCGGCATGGTGATGGCAGTGACGCCTGCCAAGGTTGGGGAGGTGCTGAAATCAGCGCTGCTGAAACGGATCAATGGCACTTCAATCGCTGCCTCTGCGCCCATCGTGCTGGCAGAGCGCATCACCGACGGTCTTGCGATGCTGCTGCTGATGGGCGCAGGATTGACGTTGTATCCGCCAGCGCGCCTGGTGTTTGTGGCACTACTGGTGCTAACGGTTGCCGGATTGCTGCTGGTTCAGTCGCAATCGCTGATGCAGCGCGCGCTGACAATACTGGCGCGGTTGCCGTTTGCTGGCAAAGTGGTGCCGCGCGTGGCGACCGCATACGAAAGTAGCCGACAACTTCTCTCGTGGCAGTTACTGTTCGTCTCCACAGTTATCAGTGTGGTGTCATGGTTTGGTGAATGCGCCGCCATGTATTATGTGCTGATTGGTCTTGGGATCACTGGCGAGGCGCTATTGCTGAAAGCTACATTTGTCTTTGCCGCATCAACCCTCTTCGGTCTGGTGTCGTTTCTCCCCGGCGGTCTGGGGGTATCGGAAGCTTCAAGCACCGGCTTGCTGGTGTTGCTCGTGCCGATGGCCGCAGGTCCGGCGACGACCGCAACCATCATTATCCGCTTCTGCACCCTCTGGTTCGGCGTCAGTCTGGGGGTGGTCGCGCTGGCGCTCTTCGGTCGGCGGTATGGTGCGCCAGTTGCCGAAACGTCGCGTGCAGCGTAGGAAGTGGAGGTTGCAGGGTGAATCAACGGATTATCGCTCTTCTTCTCACACTCACAGCACTTCTGCTCCTCTCCTCGTGCGCCAACCGTCCGCTCCTTAGCGACGTGCGCCTGTCGGCGTCCGAGTTGCGACCGACCGGTGCAGGAGAAGTAGTAACCATTGCCTATGCCATTGGGCGTCCGGCGCGAGTGACAGTTGCGCTGGTCAATGACCAGGGAGAGCGCTATGTGATCCGCCGCAATGAGCCACGGCTCCCTTCTAATGAGCCGTATATGCTGCGTTTCGATGGAACGGCGCCAACCGATGACCCCGTGCTGCTGCGACGGATGCTTCCCGGTGGTACATATACGGTAACAGTCGAGGCAGTTGGTGACGATGGCACGCGCCAGACGGCAGAACAACCGCTGACGATCATCGGGCAGGCGACGCCACTACCACTCATCGAGAACCTGGTCGTTTATCCCGACACGATTTCGCCTAACGCCGACGCTATTGACGATGTAGCTGAGATAACCTACCAGTTGCCAACGACGGCGACGGTGGATATTGTGATCGTGTCGCCTGACGGCAGAGAAACCTATCCATTCGTCACGGGTGCAGAAGAAGAACCAGCATTGCAGAAGCATGTCTGGAACGGGCGCACGGTTGATGGAACGTTGCTTCCCGATGGTGTGTACACACTGGTTATTCGCGCACAGGATCGCTTCGGCAATCTGGTCGAACGACGCAATCCGATAACAATCTCCGGCAGCGGTCAACCCGAAGCGTTGATCACCTACAGCTACATGGCGCCACAGTCTGTGATGCTCGGCGATGTGATCACGGTGACGGTGCGTGTCCGCAATACGGGGAAGGTTCCGATCCGCACCTACGGACCACCATCAGGATACGAGTATGACACCGATCAGGTCTTCTCGTCAATTGAGGATGGCGCATATGTTTCACGTTCCGGTGGATTCTGGCGTGTTGGCGTCGACTGGGATGCCAATAGTGGAGGTGCTGCCAAACGCTATCCCTATCGCTGGGCGCTATCGCCGCGACCACCAGAACAGTGGCGTGTTCCGTTTGAGGAAGACCTGCTGATGCCTGGCGAAGAAGCGGAGATTATCGGACGTATCCGCATTCGTCAGCCTGAGACGAAGATGGGGTTTTATGTCGGCTTGATTCAGGATGGCGTGGGCTTCTTTCAGGATCGCACCGGACGAACGATCATCAACGTCGGATTTTGAACGACTGGGGCGCCGGACTACTCTGTACCACCATAAGCGCCCGTTCAGCGGCTGCTATTGACACAAGCACCCGGTTTCAACATCGTTTGTGTCTCTCCACTGGACTGTACCGTGTCGATCTTGAGCGTAAAGCAGACCAGGCACAGGCTGCAGCAGATTTCACAGATACGGTCTCATAGGGTGGAAAGCTGCACCTGTGGAAAATCGGTACAGGAGATCCTGCCATGCCATCGGTGACGATTGCTGACATTGACGAGCGCTTGCAGCGCCTTCCTCCCGACAAGTTGATCGTTGTCTATAATTTTGTCTCATATTTACTGGAGCGCGATCTGGCGGATCTCCTGCCAGATGCCGACACCCATGCACATGCGGCGATGCTGGTGTCTGAAGCAGTGTTGCATTGTGATTGGGATCGACCAGAGGAGATTGGGATCGACTAGAGGAAGATGCTGCATGGGCGCATTTGTAAAGAGCGATGTGTAGTAACCCCATTTCCGTTTTCGGACTTGCGCGCGGCAAAGAAGCGCCTGGCCCTGGTGGTGGCGACCCTTGCCGGAAACGACGTCATTCTGTGCCAGATCACGAGCCAGGCAGTGGCTGATAGCTATTACGATGCGACAGGAACGGTGAAAAAGAACGTCGAACCGCGCCCCAGTTCGCTGTTGACCCAGATGCGCTCACCGTGCGCCTCAATTGCCTGGCGGCAGAAGGCAAGCCCAAGCCCGGTACCGCCGCGTCGTTCGCCTACCTGACTAAACTTGGCGAAGATTCGCTCACGATCGCCGGGTGCAATGCCAATCCCCTGATCACTGACTGAGACGATGACTTTTAGTTGACCATCATCGGCTGTTTCTACCGCTGCCCGCACGGTGACCAGCCCGCCGCGATGACTGAACTTGATCGCATTACTGACCAGGTTCTGGATGACGCGACCTATCAATCCGATATCGGCATAAATATTTGGGACGTCTTCTTCGACCTCAGTGCGGATAGTTATCGCGCGATCTAATGCAAGTGATGCCAGACGCTGGACGGAGTCGTGAATAATTTCGCGTATGTTGCCGATACAGCGCTCAAGCGGCATGCGTCCTGCTTCGAGTCGACTGATATCGAGCAGTGTGTTGATCATATCGAGCATATTTGCTGCACTGGTGCTGGCGATCTGCAACACATGCCGCTGCTGATCATTCAATTTGCCTGGCACGCCGCGCATCATCAGTTCGATCGATGCCATAACGCCAGAGAGCGGGCTGCGCAAGTCGTGGACAATCATGTGGGTCAAATCCTGGCGCATGCGCTCCGCCTCTTTAGTGGCAGTAATATCACGCAAGACAAGCAGCACGCCGCCGTGGCTATCACCGCTGCTCTGTGCACGGAGCACCGACCATTCCAGGTGACGTAATTGACCGGATCTTCCACTCAGTTCGCCAGCAACGAACTGCGCGGTACCGGTCAGCACATCGTCGATACCACGCTGAAGCGCCGCACATTCTTCGGTTTCATATGCTGCTGCTTCGAACCAGCGTGACAGGAACGTATCGATCGGCAATCCGTGGATGACGCCAGCATCGAGTGTTGTCAGATCGGAGAGAGCGGCATTCGCTATGGCAACTGTACCATCGGTGTCGATCAGCAGAATACCTTCGCGCGTCGATGCCAGGATCGACGCCATCTGGTCACGAGCAGTGCGTACCGCCATAAAGAGGTCGATGCTTTCGATAGCAACCGCTGCCTGAGAGGCGAACAGGATCACTGTTTCGCGATCAGAAGGTTCAGGCAGGGCATTCGTGTAAGCCACGCAGACACATCCGAGGGTGCGCTGCGTCGCGCGCAACGGGACAATCAGCACGACACAACGCGGCGCGCGCCCAGGCGCTTCCGGATCGGGTGGCAGTGTATCAGGACGACCAGTGGCGATAACCCGGCGAACAACGCTCAGCAGGCGATCATCAAGCGGCATGCGCAAGCCAATGGATACAACTGGCCGCATGATCTCGCCATCGGGAAGAAGCGCCATTGCGCCGATGGCGCCGGTCATCTCGGCGATACCGCGCGCTGTCATGCTCAGTATCTCGTGTGGGCTGCGCAGCGTCGTATTGATCGCCATACCGAACGCATTGAGCGCCGTCAGGCTGCGTAGATGCTGCTGCAGCTGCTCGTTGGTGCGTGCGAGTTCCTGAGCGCGCCGCGCCAGCGCCTGGTCGATCTTCTGGAACTGGCGGGCGTTTTCCAGCGCAATAACGGCGTAATCCGCCAGCGCCTCGAGCAGACGCTGATCCTCGACCGTAAACGGTCGCAGATCGCGCCGGTTGAGCACCTCAATGACCCCCTCCACCCCTCCAACGCTACGCAGCGGTACTGCCAGCAGCGTACGGGTTGTATACCCGGTTGAAAGGTCCATCGACCGGTAGAAGCGCTCATCTGACTGCACATCATTCACAATCACCGATTGCCCGGTGGTGGCGACATACCCGGCAATACCGACGCCGCGTGGCAACCGTTGACCGAGGATACGCTTACCCACCTGACCGGTGGTATAGGCAAACACCATTTCGCCGGTATGATCGTCAGTCAGGAGCAACGAACTCTCTTCGGCATCCAGCAATTCGGTCACCTGCCGCAGAATAATGTCCGGTACCTGCTGTGGGTCGATCGACGATGTAATAATGCGACCGATGCGGTTCAGCACCAGCAGTTGCTGAGCCTGACGCTCTGCGCGCTCATACAGCCATGCGCGGTCAAGTGCAACGGCGGCGTGGGATGCTATCGTCATCAGCAGGTTCACGTGTTCCTGGCGATAGACATACCCTTCGCGCGAACTCGCCAGTGCAATGACGCCAATCAGCCGGTCGTGCGCAATGAGGGGCACACCAACCCATGCCGGACCAGGAGTCCGACCATCGAGCATCTGCGGTTGCAAGCCGCGCCGTTCGCACTCTTTCACATAGTCACTAACGCAGAGCGGTTGTCGTTCCCGAACCACCACCCCTGCAAGCCCGACATCTTTTGACCATCGCTCGTTCGTAGGTTGTGGACGTCCTTCGTGGATCAAATAAACCGGTTCGAGTTCCTCAGTCTGTGCATCATACAGCGCAATCAGAAAGGTCGGGGCTTCAACAACGCGCTGCACTGCTGCATGGATGGCGGTGAACAGTTGGGTGAGATCGAAGGCGCTGCTGATCAACCGCCCAATCTCGTTCAGCGTTTGCAACTGCGCCGCCTGATCATCGCGTCGGCCAATATTGCCCAGCAGTGCAAGGGCAGGACCTGACTGCCCGGCAATCATCCGCAACAACGATTCGTGTTCAGGCGACCATGTCGGGTCGATCAGGTAGATCCAGCCAATCAGGGCACGGCGTGCTCGTAGCGGGGCAAAACAGATCGTACCTGCTTCGCTCTGCGACACAACGACGACCTCTCCCTCACGCAGCGTGGCGCGTTGGGTATCATCTGGCATGCATACTGGCCCGGCGCCGTGTAACAAACGTGGCTCGCCTGCTAGCAGAAGTGTGACCTGACAGTTGCGCGGTGCCAGGGTTCGCTCGATGGTGGTGACAACGCTCAGAATGCCCGCCTCAAGATTCGTTGCCTGAGACAGATCAACACAGAGTCGTTGAATAATATCTACACTACTAATGTCAAGCGCGAGCGTTTGGTTCATGAACGGCGAATTTCATATCTGTGTACGTCTGTATTTACCGCTATTTTACCAGAGGGCATTGCCAGGGGCAACAAGATGCAAGTGTTCGCATTTCTCCTGGGAGCGATGGCATCCTGCCCTTGCAGGCACGTGTCTTAATCCAGGTATGGAACAGTTACACGATGCCTTTGCGCGCACGTCGTATGCATGCTATACTCACGCATTGTGGTATGAAGACAATCCTGTTATGAACCATGAGCGGTGCATTTCGTACAGTCTGGTGGGAAGAGGGTCAGGTCTGCCTGATCGATCAGCGTTTGCTGCCGAATGAAACGAGGATCGTGCGCTGCGCCACCGTCGAAGAGGTAGCCTGCGCCATCCGCACCATGCAGATCCGCGGCGCACCTGCGATCGGATGTGCTGCCGCATATGGTATGGCGCTCGCTGCATTTAGCGCTGCGCACGATGCTACTGGCGATAGTGCGCGCATCTACGCCTGTCTGATGGAAGCGAAAGCGCTGCTTGACGCACAGCGTCCAACAGCGGTCAATCTCAGTTGGGCAACACGACGCATCCTGGAGCGCGCTCAAAGATTGAGCGATCCCTCGCCCGATGAAGTTGCACAGCGCGTGCTCGAAGAGGCGCATGCTATCCTGGCGGAAGATCTGGCGATGTGCCATGCGATCGGTCGTCATGGCGTCGCGTTGATACCGCCGCGTGGTCACGTGCTGACACACTGCAACGCTGGTGGGCTGGCAACTGCCGGTTACGGCACCGCGCTGGCACCTGTGCGCACTGCACACGAACAGGGTCGCCCGATCCATGTGTATGTCGATGAAACCCGTCCTTTTCTGCAAGGCGCACGACTGACCGCATGGGAATTGATCCAGGAGCGTATCCCGTTGACGCTGATCACCGATAACATGGCAGGATACTTTATGAAGCGCGGCGATATCGATTGTGTGATCGTCGGCGCCGACCGGATCGTTGCCAATGGCGACGTTGCTAACAAGATCGGCACCTATAGCCTGGCAGTGCTGGCGCGTGCGCATCGTATTCCATTCTACGTGGCTGCGCCGTCATCAACCATCGATTGCTCCCTGCCGAATGGTGATGCAATTCCCATTGAAGAGCGCAGTTCTGACGAAGTAACGATGCTGTTCGGGCAAAGGATCGCGCCAGAAGGCGTGATTGCCGCGCATCCGGCGTTTGATGTCACGCCTGCCGATCTGGTGACAGCGATCATCACCGAGTGCGGTGTGATCTATCCGCCGTTTGCAGGAGCGTTGCAGCGTGCAGGAATGGAACACCATTAGCGTATGCCGCTGCCTTTTCAACCGGCTTGTTTACCGTTGTTACTTGGCGCTTTGCCACACCGCAGTGCGGCACAGGCGCTTGATATATCGCGGCGGTATGCCGGTGTATTGCTAGCCTGGCCTCAACTGCCGCAGCGCAGTTTTCGTGAACATTGTCTGGTGCAGAGCATTATCGGGTTTCCCGGATTGGTCGTCGACGCAGCGGCACATCGGGTTTATGTTGATCATAATGAGGCGGAGCGTCAGATTGACACGCTCCTGCTGGCATACCTGGAACACACGATCAGCTATGCTGCGCTCAGCGCCGATGATGCCGCTGGACTTGCCGAAATAGTGCGTGTTGGCGGTGGACGTGACCTGCGCGCTGTCAAGGGACAGATCCTTGGCCCAATCAGCGTGGCGCTGCAACTTACTGATGAGCACGATCAACCGTTGATCTATGACGATATGTTGTTCGACGCAATTGCGCAGATGCTGCGCTTACGCGTGGCATGGCAAGAATTGCGGCTTAGTGAGGTTGCGCCGACGACAATCATGTGCATCGATGAACCACTGCTTGAAGCGACGACCTTACCATTCTTTCCCCACGATTGGGACCGTGTTGTTGGACAGATTGAAGAGGTGCTGGCGGGTATCAACGGATGCCGCGCTCTCTATACGTGTGGCATGGTCGACCTGCGTCGGTTGATGCAAACGTCGGTCGAATTGCTGATCGCCGATAGTGTCGCATATCGGCATCTGAGCGAATCGGATGGCGAAGAATTGATAGCATTCCTTGACCGTGGCGGCATGGTCGGGGTTGGAATCGTCCCTGCCACTGCGGAGCAACTGGCTCAGGCGTCAGTCGAGTCACTTTTCGATAAGTTTATTGCATTTCTGAGAGTTCTTGAGTCACATGGCGTCGCGCGCGATCAATTCCTGCAACGGGCACTGATAACGCCAGAGCAGTCGCTTGGTGTGCTTGATATTGCCAGCGCCGAACGTGCGCTACACTTGATCGCCGGGGTGTCGCGGCGAATCCGTGAGGAATTTGCACTGATCTGACAGGTGTGTCTATGCGTCGTATCATTGTCACCGGCTCGCTCGCCTATGATTACATTATGGCATTTCCTGGATCGTTCCAGGACCATATCGTACCGGAAATGCTGCACAAGTTAACGGTTAGTTTTCTGGTGGATTCGATGCGTCGTATGCGCGGCGGAGTGGCGGGAAATATCGCCTATACGCTCGCGTTGCTCGGTGAGCGTCCGCTGGTGCTGGCAAGCGCAGGTCAGGATTTTGGCGAGTATCGCACCTGGATGGAGCAGCGAGGGATTGATACCAGCGGCATCGTCGAAGTTGCTGAAGATTTCACTGCGTCGTGCTTTATCAACACTGATCGCAACAATAATCAGATCGTTGCATTCTATCCAGGCGCGGCAAGTTATTCGCGCTACCTGTCACTTGAACAGTTGGGTCTGGGACCAGATGATATCGTCATTATCTCGCCGACCGATCCGGAGGCAATGATGCGTCACGCCGCCGAGTGTCGCCGCATGGGCGCGCAATTCGTCTTCGATCCTGGTAAACAGACGCCACGTTTGAGCGGCGACCAGATTCTTGCGGGGATGCACGGCGCAACTGTGCTGGTTGGGAATGACTACGAGTTTGCTATGATGGCGCAGGCAACCGGGCGCCCGGTTGAAGAACTGCTGCGAGCCGCGCCACTGACAGTGGTAACTCGTGGGGAACACGGTTCGACAATCTACGACTGGCAGCGGGATGAAGTTCACGATGTACCACCAGCGCCAGTCGAGAAGGTTGTCGATCCGACTGGCGCCGGAGATGCGTATCTTGGCGGTTTTGTTTTCGGACTGGCGCACGAGATGCCACTGCCGGTCGCCGGTCGTGTGGCAGCGCTGGCAGCCTCGTATGCCATCGAACAACGTGGCTGTCAGGAGCATTCCTACACGCTGGACGAGTTTATGGCACGCTATGAGCGCGTATTTGGGCGAGCGCCGGAACTTGCGCGTCTTAGCATTATGGCGATGGAGCGGTGACACAACGCTCACACGAAGTGGCGTCACCGTCATATCAGGTTCACTTTGGTTGTATACCATTGGCAAAAGTGCACAGTGCGCAGAGGAGTAGTATCGATACCATGGGAAAGAACTTCGATATCAAAGATGTCGATCTGGCAGACTACGGACGCCGACGCATCGACTGGGCTGAAGCTGAAATGCCGGTGCTGCGCCGGATCCGTGAGCGCTTCGCCCGTGAGCAACCGCTGAAAGGGGTGCGCCTTTCCGCCTGTCTTCACGTTACGGCAGAAACCGCAAATCTGATGCGCACTCTGGTGGCGGGCGGCGCTGATGTGGTGCTCTGCGCTTCCAACCCCCTCTCGACGCAGGACGACGTTGCTGCGTCGCTTGTGGTCCATGATGAGATTCCGGTTTACGCCATCAAAGGTGAGGACCGCGAAACGTACTACCGTCACATCACCGCCGCGCTCGATCACAATCCGCATATTACAATGGACGACGGCGCCGACCTGGTGACCGGTGTTCTCAAGCAACGCCCCGATCTGATTCCCACGATGCTGGGCAGCACCGAAGAGACAACAACCGGTGTCATCAGGCTCAAAGCGATGGCTGCCGATGGTGTACTGAAGTTTCCGGTCATTGCAGTGAACGATAGTGATACCAAGCACCTGTTCGACAATCGCTACGGTACTGGTCAGAGCACCCTGGACGGTATTCTGCGTGCGACTAATGTGCTGTTAGCGGGTAAAACCTTCGTGGTCGGTGGTTATGGCTACTGTTCGCGGGGTATTGCAGAACGCGCACGTGGAATGGGCGCGAATGTGATTGTGACTGAGGTCAATCCGATCAGAGCGCTGGAAGCCGCAATGGACGGCTATCGGGTTATGCCAATGCGTGAGGCAGTGAAAATCGCCGATTTTGTGGTTACTGCAACCGGGAATAAGAATGTGCTTGACGCGGAAGACTTCGAGGTCATGAAGGATGGGTGTATCATTGCTAATTCAGGGCATTTCAATGTCGAGATCAATATTCCCGATCTAGAGGCGATGGCAGTCGAGAAGCGTCAACCGCGCGCATTCGTTGATCAGTACATCCTCAAGGATGGACGGCGGATCAACCTGCTCGGTGAGGGGCGCTTGATCAATCTGGCAAGTGCCGAAGGGCATCCCAGCGCTGTCATGGATATGTCGTTCGCCAACCAGGCGCTGGCGAGCGAGTATCTGTTGACGCATAAAGGGAAGCTACCGAACGGTGTACATGCGCTGCCAAAGGAAGTTGATCGTGAGATCGCGTTGCTCAAACTTGCGTCAATGGGTATTGCCATCGACACACTGACCCCCGAACAGGCGAAGTACCTGGCTTCCTGGGAGGAAGGAACGTAAACGAGGAACCTATGTCAACATCATTCATGAAATCGCCGCGCCTCTTCTTCACCTCAGAGTCAGTGACGGAGGGGCATCCAGACAAAATCTGCGATCAGGTGTCAGACGCAGTGCTTGACGCTTTTCTGACGCACGACCCGCGTGCGCGTGTTGCCTGCGAAACGGCAACCACCACAGGTCTGATTGTCGTTATCGGCGAGGTAACCTACGAGCGGGGATACATCCCAATTGAGGAGATCGTTCGCAAGACGGTCAAGGAAATCGGATATACTGATGCTTCGTATGGTTTTGACGCCGATACCTGCGGCGTGATGGTCGCCATTCACGGTCAGTCGCCCGATATTGCTCAGGGGGTTGATCGTGCGCTCGAAGTGCGCGGCGATGGGTTTGTGACCGATGAGGAGGTCGCAACAATCGGTGCGGGCGACCAGGGGATGATGTTTGGGTTTGCGTGCAGAGAAACGCCTGAGTTGATGCCTCTGCCAATAGCACTGGCGCATCGCATCGGTCGCCGCCTCGCCCGATTGCGAAAGGAAGGCGTGTTGCCGTATCTGCGCCCCGATGGCAAGAGCCAGGTGACGGTCGAGTATTCGTATGGGCGTCCAGTGCGTGTTGATACAGTGCTGGTCAGTAATCAGCATGCGCCTGACGTAACCCAGGATCAGATTCGCCACGACATTATTCACCAGGTGATCCATGCCGTCATTCCGCCGGAATTGATCGATGAGAACACGAAGTACTACGTCAACCCGACCGGACGCTTTGTGGTGGGCGGACCAATGGGTGATAGCGGTCTCACCGGTCGCAAGATCATCGTTGATACCTACGGCGGGATGGCTCGCCACGGTGGAGGTGCATTTTCAGGCAAAGATCCGACCAAGGTTGATCGTTCCGCTGCCTATGCGTGTCGCTGGGTCGCCAAAAATGTGGTAGCAGCCGGTCTTGCGGATCGTTTCGAGATCCAGGTGGCATACGCGATTGGCGTTGCGCATCCGTTGTCGATAAGTATCGAATGCTTTGGCACCAACAAGGTCTCCGAAGAGACCATCCTCAGACTGATCAATGAGCATTTTGACCTGCGCCCCGGTGCGATCATCCGTGACCTGCGCCTGCGTCGTCCGATTTATCGCCCGACGGCGGCATACGGGCATTTCGGACGCGACGATATCGATGCCCCCTGGGAGCAGACAGACCGCGCCGAAGCACTGCGGCGTGCGGCGGGGTTGTAGGAAGTACCAGGATGATATTCTTTCACCTGCCCTCGAAGGCGAAAGTGACAATCATTTGGGTGCGCCATGTCCGCAGGGCGCTGCTAGCGGTGACTATGTGACCTTTACCATTGGGTAGGCAGGTGCTGGGAAGGTTCCATACTCGCCGCTGCACCTTTGCATCGGATCGATGCAAGGGAGTGCGTATGCGCCTTTTCAATCGTCCAGACCGCACGGCGCTCGCTGAAGGCTTTTCGCACCAATTTTCTGTTCCTGATCTCCGACGGCGTGTATCCGCCGCATCGACAGCAGCGGCTGTGCCAGTGGTGTCAGAAAGTCCGACTGGATTGGGCGCAAGCCCGAGTATTCGTCGCGCCAGGGGCGACGGCATTCCTCCAGAGCGTTATCCAGCGCAGCGTGAACAAAGGCGTTATTGCGCTGGAAGAAGTGCAGAACCTGCACCGTCTATGGCAGTGTCTGGGATTACCAGAGGATGTCGAACCGATGGCGCGCCTGTATGAACCTGGTTGAGCACAAAATCGAGCATCTGCTGATCGAGCGCGCTATATATCTGAGCGAGGAACGGGTCATCCAGCGCCTGATAGAGCAGATTGGCGCGTATCATCTCCCAAAGGATTGCGAGAAGCGCCTTCAGCATCTTTTGCAATAGCAGCATACGTATGCCCGATTGATGGCTGGCATACTGCCGGTTATTGTGGCACCTATCGACCTGCCAGACGGCGAAGTGTGTCACGATGACCGCGAGATTTCGTTTATCGAGGCCCAGCGCAGCCGCACGTCACTCAGGAACCGGCTACCTGGCAGTGACGTGCAGGCGGGTCGTAACGCTGGCGCCGCAGGGTGGCAACGCAACGTACTGGCACGATATTTGCCAGTATCCAGTTGCATGCCGACAGTGCCGTGCAGGTCGTGATGGCGACGTCTAACCTGATCCTGTACTGCGACGAACTACAGTATGTCGCCACTCTACTCATCGGCTCGTTGCGACATTATACGCAGCGTACTGTCCCTCCGCCTACTCCGAACAAGCGTCTCAGTCCGAGAGCGTGGTTGGTATACGTAGGCAAAACTAAAGCGCGGAACCTAATTGTTCCGCGCTTTGGTGTCTATCTCTGGAGCCGATGGTCGGATTCGAACCGACGGCCTGCTGTTTACGAAACAGCTGCTCTACCGCTGAGCTACACCGGCCTATCCTCAACGCTACCTATTGTAGCATAGAGCGCATCAGGACGCAAGCCAGAAATACCGGTCTGGCAGTGCGTCGCTATTGGTATACACCTGATGATGCGCCTTTTCTATGGGCACAAACGATAGTCAAAGCAAAAATTGCACACAGTCTCATCTGATCGTCCACGTGCCTGCCATGATCTGGCGCAACATCCATTCCTGGAGCACTGCGCGGCATTGCAGGCACTCCAGGTCGTTTATCAGCGCTGCGATCTGGTCCACGGTGCAGGAAACGGAACGATAGATCAACGAATGATCGATAGCTGCGTCATCGTTGATTGTGGCAATAACGCCGAACAGCAACTGGTTCGAGAACGAACTGTTGGTGATCCATCCCTGCTCGTTGAGCAGTGCCAGCGTCGCAATCGTCTCCGGTACAATACCGAGTTCGCGCTGCATGATCTGCGGTGCCATCTCAAGAGGCACTGTGCCGGATGGAACGCGACCGCCTGGCAGGTCGAGCGTCATCCGCCCGACGCCGGGACGGAACTGGGGATGCGGCAGCAGCACCTGCGCACGCCAGATCGGGATCACAATCACCGATGGCACACGCTCAACGCGCCAGTAGTCCAGTTCTCTGCCGAGATCGTCGGTCCAGCGCTCTGCGACCATCCGCACCCACGGCGATGCGATGGCGACGATTTCTGCGATGCGCTGCCAGGGGCGCGGTGGTGATGGTTCAGTCATAGGACTCCTCTGCCAGTCGATCTGTCGTTGTACTGGTAGTGTTCCATTTCGGGAACTGCACTGCTGATTCTACGCTATCTTGCGGGTTGTGGGGCATCGATTCACTTTGAGTTGCACGTCACGATCACGCTAAGACGCAGTAGCCAGCGATTATCTTTGAGTCACTCGTCGGGCAGCATCCACCGCTCTGTGCTTTGCCGTCCATCTCGATCCGACCAGCGGAGCTGCACGAAGCGAAGAGTGCATGATTTCAGCCCGACGCCGAATCCTTAGGCTGCGCGGCGATCTTCTGCCTGACACGCATGTGGACTGTCAGGAGTCACTCATCGCTGTCAAATGCCTGTCCATACGCGACGATCTGTAGGATCGTCTCTTTAACGGCGGAGATCGTGCGTGGCGGGATCAGAATGAATGATGGACAGAAAGAAGTAGGTGACGCTCAAGCGTTCTGTGAGGCTGTCTGCCCGATGACGAACAACTTCGAGATGCGGCAGCGGTCTCTGCTTCAGGAAGATCGCGTCGATGGGATGCCAGCGTGCATCCAGATACACACGCTCATAGAACAGTTCGTTTCTTCCCAACGCGACGCATACTGGCGGGGTGGGATGGCGCATACGTTCGATGGAGAACCAGTTGATCAGATAGACCGGCAGACTCAGCATACCACCCGCGATGGCGCCAGCGAGGGTTCCAACCAGGACACTCGCTGCCGCCTCGGCCAGATCCCCGCTTTCGGTCATTCCTACCATCACGCCTAAGAGAAACCCGGTCACGCCGAACATGATGGGCAGACATCCGTAGGGCTGAGAGTCGCTGCGCATGCGTTCATAGAAATACTGGTGCACCCGTTGCCGTTCTTCTGGCGTATACACCCACGCCACGAGCACGCAATCGCCCTACAGAAACTCCGACCCCCGACACCGATTGATCCATCCTCCGACCCCGAAGAGCAGCGCTGTAGTCAGGAAGGTTATGCCGAATCACGCCTAGTGCATAGAGATATTCGGTACTGCCGCTTATGGCAACGGCGCCTATTCCGACAACAACGCACAATGCTGCCAGCGCCCCCAGAGTCAAGGACGCTTCGGCGTGAGGCTGCCTGAACGATTGGGCATAGGCGCGGATTTCTGGCAAAGCCTGAGATGATGGCGGTTGTGCGAGCGCTTGAGTGGAGTGTTCTCCGGCGAATGACTCTTCTGGCAATAATGTGCCGCATGACTGGCAAAAGCGCGCTTCTGGCGACTGGAGCGCATCACAGGACAGACAGGTGCGCATCGATGAGGGAATGCTTCACCTTCGGGCCTGCCAGCGTGATGTCGAACGCTGGCAGTACGGCATGCTGAGCCACAACAGCCCTGTCATAATGATCGCCGACGTTAGACACCGTAGACAGGTAGCCCTGATAACGAACGGTTCGAGAAAGGTGAGATAGATTACAGCGTGCCGATCAACGCCAGCACTGGCAACAGCAGGGCAGCGCGCTTGCTAGATGTGCCAGGCAGGAGATGCGCTACAATCCACACGATCAGGATCGTGCCATATCCTGCAACACCTGCCGCGCCAACCGGAATAATGCCGAAGAGCTGCGCGAATTCACTCTGCTGCACCGTCTGACAGTCGCCCACCGGTCCGCATATCGCCGGAGCGCCGGTTGTTTCGATGAAGGTCAGATACGCTGCCACTGCCATGCCGCCAATCGCCAGCAATGGGATTGACCGGTCACGACGGCGGGTGAGTGGTTTACCCAGACGTGACCAGGTGATACCAGCCCACATAACAGTGAGCAGCATGCCGATCAGCACGACTACGGCAAGCGCATTGGCTGGCAGGTCGCGCAGGAAGGGCAGGGTTTCGGCGGTGGCGGATGGTAGCAGCGCCGCCGGAGCACTCGTTGGCACAGCGGCAAGCAGGTCTGCCAGACCGGGAAGCGGGGGCCAGTCGCTGCCGCCACGCGCCAGGAGCGTTTCGATCAGACCTGGCAGGCGTCGTGGGATTTCGACAGAACCGACCAGTGCTGTATCGCCGATAATCATTGTCGGAACGCTGCGCCGCGCTTCGGGAATGGCGTATCCAACGATCGCCTCATGGTAAATCGCCTTACCCTGCGCCTGATCGACATCGAGCATCAGGATCTGCAACTGATCGCCAAATCGCTACTGCAGGGGCGGCAGGTGCTTGCCGATAACGATGTGGCAATGACTGCAGCGTGGAGAGTAGAACAGCACAGCACGGACTGTTGCAGCTGCGAATGCGGAAGACATCCCTGCCATCAGCGTGAAGATGAGCGCGCATAGCGACAAAAAGCTACGCATGGCAATCTCCTTTACTGGTTGCCAGCCTGATTGTACGTCGAAACGCCAAGTGCGCGGGGGAAGTATCAAGAACTGAGAGCTGAGAACTGAGAACCAGGAACCAGGAATTGAGAACTGAGAACCAAGAACTGAGAACCAAGAATTGAGAACTGAAATTTGTGCGCGTATGTAAAGAACCACGCACCTGGTACGGTGTGGTTCAATAATTCCGCATATTGCTGTTGAGTCTTGTATAGATAAGTCCAGTATGGACCGCGCAGGTGGGCGTCTCATTCCATAGCCGAGGGCTTATGGTCTTTGAAGAGAAGAAATAATCTGGTATAGCCCGCGCAGGCGGGCTTCGCCTTGCCTAGCCGAGGGCTTCAGCCCCACGGCTAGCGCGGTATAGCGGATTAAATTCTCAATCTTCATCAGCCCCACGGCTGGGGCGGTATAGCGAACTTAATGCTCAATCTCTATTAGCTCTACAGCAAGCTATCCTATTGGTTATTGTCTATCGGATTTTCATTAATGCTCAATCTCCATGAGCCCTACGGCAAGAAGCGCAAACCGGTTTATATGAGCGCACCAGGAAGGATGCACCCGAAGGCGCACTATGGGCGCAGAGAGAGTGCCCGCCGCATGGTTGATCGCATAAGCGTCGGCGTCTTTCGTAATCCTGGTCCAATGGCAAACCGATTGACTACTAATTCTTATTCAGTTCCCCCGCGAACTGGAGCTGATACAGACGGTAATAGTAACCGCGCTTCGCCAGCAATTCGTCGTGCGAGCCATCTTCTACGAGGCGCCCCTTGTGCAGCACCAAAATCCGGTCAGCGTGGCGGATCGTCGAGAGACGATGCGCAATAATAATGCTGGTTCGCCCCTTGATCATGCGCTCCAGTGCTTCCTGGATCAACCCTTCCGTTTCAGTATCGACACTTGATGTGGCTTCGTCAAGGATGAGCAGTACTTCGGGGTTGAACGCAATTGCGCGGGCAAATGCCAGCAACTGACGCTGACCGACTGACAGATTGCTGCCGCGTTCGCGCACTTCGTAATCATAGCTGCCTGGCAATCGCTCAATAAACGACGCTGCACGCGCAATCTCCGCAGCGCGGCGAACCTGTTCATCACCGATGCTCTCGTCGTACAGGCGGATATTCGAGGCGATGGAACCGCTGAAACATACTGGATCTTGCGGTACGGCGCTGACATGTCGGCGCAGGTCGGTCTGGCGCAGTTCGCGGATATCGATCCCGTCAAGTTTGATCGAACCGCGCTGAATGTCATAAAAGCGCGCCATCAGGCTGACAAGCGATGTTTTGCCCGCGCCGGTCGCCCCCACCACAGCCACTGCCTGTCCTGCCGGAATGGTGAACGAGATACCGCGCAGCACCCAGCGGTCATCGGTGTCCGTCAGCCCGGATCCATCGGGTCCGGCAGCATCAGTATCGTAAGTGAACCATACGTTCTCAAACGCGATCTCGCCGCGGACCGGCGTCGGCAACGCACGCGGATGTTCTGGATCGACGATCGTGGCAGGCGTGTCGAGCATACGGAATATCCGTTCCGCAGACGCCATTGCTGATTGGAATGTATTGTAGCGTTCAGCGATCTGGCGAATTGGCTGGAATGCCTGGTCGGTATACTGAATGAACGCAACCAGCATACCGAGCGTTGCCACGTCTGCCAGCACCGCCTGCCCGCCAAAATAGAGGATCAGCGCCATTGCTGTCACTGAAAGGAAATTAATAGACATCATCAAGATTTAGTGATATACTATTTTTGTACAATCTGAAAATGGAGAAAAACGATGTGTAAGTATCGATCCATTATCGAAAATCCGGAGAAATTACGCTCCGTG
>Ga0308310_1000386_pt1 | contig 18761 bp, 20 predicted proteins | sample HotsprSampleMS65_FD_203672 | JGI IMG/M metagenome (GOLD analysis project Ga0308310, IMG submission 203672) | Hot spring phototrophic mat microbial communities from Mushroom Spring, Yellowstone National Park, Wyoming, United States - 20090730_MS65 ...
CGACGGTTCCGCCGCCGACGGTTCCGCCGCCGACGGTTCCGCCGCCGACGGTTCCGCCGCCGACGGTTCCGCCCACGGCGTCGCCGACGGTTCCGCCGCCGACGGTTCCGCCGCCGACGGTTCCGCCCACGGCGTCGCCGACGGTTCCGCCGCCGACGGTTCCGCCGCCGACGGTTCCGCCGCCGACGGTTCCGCCGCCGACGGTTCCGCCCACGGCGTCGCCGACGGTTCCGCCCACGGCGTCGCCGACGGTTCCGCCGCCGACGGTTCCGCCGCCGACGGTTCCGCCGCCGCCCGGCGTCGGGACCGATCGCACGACTCCGGACGGGTTTGTCCCGTTGTTTGCGGAGACGCCGCGCGCCTTGCCGCGCACCGGCGGCGTCGATGGCGCTGCAGCGGCGCTGACCGCGCTGGCGGCGATCATCGCCGGATTGGGCGCCTGGCTGCGCGGACGGCGCTGATGCGCCGGGGGCGGTCGGCGCGGGTCGTGCGTTGGCGCTAGTCGGGTCCGCGCCGCCGCCGCGCGGCGCGGCGCACGGCGACGCCGACGGCGGCGGCGAGGGCGACCGGGTCGGGGTCGGACGGCAGCGGCGCGGCGGCGGGGATGGCGAGGGACGGGTCGGCGAGGAGCAGGCGCGGCAGGGGGGCGACGGCGACGAGGGTCTGCAGCAGCGCCAGCGTGGCCGGGTCCGGCGCGGCGTGCAGTGCGATCACCGCCGGCGTGGCCGGGTCGAGGCGGGCGAGGACGTCGGCGAGGTCGGCGGAACGCTGCACGGCGGCGCCAAGCGCCGCCAGCGCGGTCTGCAATGCGGCGACGTCCGTCGCCGGCGCCGCAATGATGCATGCGGTCCAGCCGGTCAGCAGCGCTCCGCCGCCGGTCGGCGGCGGGGGCAGGGTGATGGCGATCTGGACGGCATCCGGGGCGACGACGGTCGGGGGGGTGAGCGCGCCGCCGAGCAGCGCCGCCAGCGCCGCTGCATCCGGGTCGTCCGGCGGCGCCACGGGGACATGGCGGGGGTCGCGCCAGCGGATGACCAGCGCCACGCCGCCGTCGCCGCCATCGGCGGCGGCGGCGGCGCACGCCACGTCGTCCGGCGGCGCCGGCGCCGCCGCGAGCAGCGCCTGCGCCGCCCAGTGCAGCGCGCGCGCGATGCGCAACGGGTCGCCGCCGACCATGAGCGGCATGGCGTCCGGCGGCGCATGGACGCCGGGAACGCCGGCATCGGTCAGGTCGCGCGCCAGCGCCGCAGCGACGGCGGCGGCGTCGCAGGCGACGCGCTGCGGCGCGAGTTGCCCGGCGCGCAGCAGCGCCCGGTCGAGCGCCGAGCTCGCCATGTCCGCCATGCGACGCAGCCGGCGCCGATCCTCATCGGTCGCCGCGCGCGCGTGCGCCCGGCGCAGATCATGCGTCAGAGTCATCAACTCGGTCAGCAGCGCATCCATCGTCTCCCCTCCTGGCGCACATGGATGTGCGGCGATCCTACTCCATGCCGCGCGGCTTGACAAGCCGCGCGGCATGGAGTACAATATGTCTAACTGATTGTATGACGATATGTCATACAGTCAGTCGTTGGACGTTCCCGCGCCGGATGCGCGGGGGAAGTGAGAGGAGCAACCATCATGGTGACCATCCACATCCCGTTGGCGCTGGATCTGCGCCAGCGCCTCTTTGCGGCGACGGGGGTCGCCGCGCCGACCGCCTGGACCATTGAGGCGGACCCGCGTGCGCTCGATGACGACGCGCGGGTGCATCTGCTGCGCATGGCGGACCGCGACACACTGGTCCGCCATGCGGTCTTCGGCGACCACCGGCGGGCGGAGCCGGGGGAACACGTGTGGGTCGGGACCTACACCCCCGATTCCGACCGTGCGGCGGTCGAGCGCACCACCTACCGCCTGCCCCTCGCGGCGGCGGGGGATGAGGCGCTCGTGGTGCGCGCCGTCCTGCGCGATCATGGCGTCCATGACGGCGGCGACAACGGCGAGGGCGCCGCTGCGCCGAACGATGTCGCCGCCGCTGCCATCCGCGCCGACCGGCTGCGGTGGGAGGCGGCGCGCGATGCGGCGCTGGCGGCGCTGCACGACGCCGTCGCCGCCTGGCTTGTCCAGGCGGAGGCGCGCGCCGCCGATCTGCGCACCCGCGGCGGATCGGCGCTGACGCCGCGTGAGATCGAGGACGGCATGGCGCCGCGCAAGCCATCGTGGTTTGACGCGGTCATTGCGGCGGATGCGTATGCGTGCGGCGCGCGCCTGGCGGCGGCGTGGGATGCGCTGTCCGCCGCATGGAAGGCGGCGTATGACCTGGGCGTCGCCGAGCGCGACGCCCAGGCGCGCGCTGCGCAGGAGCGCCGCCTGGCGGAGATGCACGCCTGGATCGCCCAGCACGGCAGCGACCGCCTGCGTGCGCTGCTCGCCGACGGCTACCCCGTCTGGCGCGCCTACGTGCGGGAGCGCGTCGCGCGCGAGTTTCCGGAGTTCGCGCCGGACCTCGCGGGAGCGGCGCGCTGGCGCGAGCTGGGTGACCATGACGACCTGCCGACCGACGCCCAGATCGCCCTGGCGCGTCGGACCGGCGGGCGCGCCGTGCTGCTGCTGCGCGACCATCACGGCGACTACCGCAACGCGGTCGCCGTGGTCGTCAGCGAGTCCGCCATCGGCATGCCGCTCATTGAGGCGGCGGCTGATGCGCGGGATGAGGATGAGGACGAGTAGCCGACTGCCGGCGCCGTCCCGCGCAATGCGGGACGGCGCCGGCATGGGAGGATCCCATGGCCGAACGCTCGACCATTGAATGGACCGAAGCGACCTGGAATCCCGTAACCGGTTGCTCAAAAGTCAGCACCGGGTGCAAACACTGCTACGCCGAACGCCTCGCGCGTCGTCTTCAGGCGATGGGGAGCGTTCGCTACCGCAACGGCTTCACCGTCACGCTGCATCCCGCTGTGCTTGACCTCCCGAAACGCTGGCGTCAGCCCCGCATGGTCTTCGTGAACTCGATGAGCGACCTGTTTCACGAATCCGTGCCGCTGGAGTTCATTCAGCGGGTGTTCGCAACGATGCGCGCCTGTCCGCAGCATACGTTTCAGGTCCTGACCAAACGCAGCGCACGCCTGCGCGACCTGGCGCAGTATCTCGATTGGGCGCCGAATATCTGGATGGGGGTCAGCGTCGAAAACCGGCGCGTGATCCATCGGATTCACGATCTGCAGGCGGTTCCGGCGCATGTGCGCTTTCTCTCGTGTGAACCGCTGCTGGGTCCGCTCGACGACCTGCCGCTCGACGGGATTCACTGGGTGATCGTCGGCGGCGAGTCGGGACCCGGCGCCCGCCCGATGCAGGCGGCGTGGGTGCGCGCGATTCGGGATCAGTGCCGACGCGCACACGTGCCGTTCTTCTTCAAGCAGTGGGGCGGGGTGCGCAAAGACCGGACCGGTCGGGAGCTGGACGGACGGACGTATGATGCCATGCCGCCGACCCGGCGAGATGACGACAAGGAGGACGACGATGAACGACAAGATTGATCGCGTGCAGTTCCGACCCGGCGATCTCGCGGACCAGCTCCTCCGGCGGATCGACCCGACGGAGACGGAGACGGGATCGGCGGACGCGGCGGCGGCGCGCGTAGCGCAGCGCGATCTGGAGCGCTACTACGCGCTGCTGGACGACGCCCTGCGCGACGCGGCGCACGATCTCACCCTGCAGGAGGCGCGCTGGATTGTCGCGGCGCATTGGTCGACGCTGCTCGACGGGTGGGCGGCCGTGCTGCTCCCGGTGCAGCTGCATGATTACGCCGACGATTCGGAGGGACGGGAGCATGCGGCGGCGTGGGGCGTCGATCCGGAGGCGCTGCGCGCGCGCGTGAGCGCATGGTCGCTCACGCGCCGCATGGCGCTCATCGACGCCATGGAGCGCCTGCGCTGCCTGGCGGCGCGGCGGCGCGCCGCCGACGTCGGCGGCGACGATCCGACGCTCGATGACCTGATCGTCGCCGTCGGGCTGGCGCGTTTGCCGTCCTGAGCCGGCGGCGTCCCGAACGCCGCCGGATGACGACCGCGCCCCCGTCCCCTGCCTGGGGACGGGGGCGCGGCGCGTCTAACGCAGCGGGATGCTGGCGGCGGCGCGCTCCGGCGCGCCGATGGCGTCAGCGAGCGCCGCCGCCGGCGGCGCATCGGGGTCCGGGACCAGGACGGCGCTCCAGGTCGCCGGCGATCCCGGCATCGCCGGGTCGACCCACAGCCGGCGGGCGTCGTCGAGGAAGACGCCCAGGCGCAGCCCCGCCGCCGGCGCGTCGGCGCCGGGCGCGATCCATGCGACGACGCTCCACGTGCGCCGCGCGCCCCACAGGCGCGCCGCGCCGCCGACGGCGCGCTCCATGGCGCCGGCGACGGCGGCGCTGAGCGGCGCCGCCGGGACCGTCCAGACGCCGGCGTCGGCGCACGCCCAGGTGCGCCAGGCGATCTCGCGCGTCGTCGCCTGGCGCGGCGTCGGCATGCGCTGCGCGCCGGCGTGCAGCGCCTGCGCCAGCACGCCGGCGTCGGCGATGGCGGCGGCGATCACGACGCCCAGCGGCGTCGTCGGCGCCACGATGCGCTCAGACGCCGCGCGCTCAACGCGCGCCAGCGTCGCCGCGGCGTGGACGACGGCGCATGGGCGCAGGCGCACGTCCCAGTGGACGCCCGCCGCCGCCATCGTCGCCAGGGGCGCCGCCGCTGCGTCCGGCGCCGCGCGCCCGTCGTCGGGAACGAAGGCGGGCGCTACCACAGCCTCCGCTCCCGCAGGCTCACGACCTCGCCGGCGCCGACCACCAGGTGGTCGACGACGTCGATGCCCATCACCCGCCCCGCCTCGCGCAGGCGGCGGGTAAACGCCACATCCTCCGGCGACGGCGTGGCGTCGCCGGAGGGGTGGTTGTGCGCCACGATCATCGCCCCGGCGCCGCAGCGGATCGCGGGGCGGACGACGTCGGCGACCGTCGGGTCCGCCGAGGAGACGCTTCCGACGGCCACGACGTCGTGGCGGATGATGGCGTGCTTCACCGTCAGGCTCAGCACCACCATCTCCTCCTGCGCCCGACCGGCGTAGTACGCCAGCAGCCAGGCTTTGGCGTCGTCGACGCCGCGAATGATCGTGCGCGGCGCCGGGCGCAGCGCGATCTCCAGCGCGCGGCGCAGCGCCGCCACCTCCGGCGGCGCGTCGCAGCGCCAGACGAGATCGTTGAGGTCGGCGCGCGCGGCGGCGGGCAGCGCCGCGCGCGCCAGGTCGTACAGTTCGAGCGCCTCGGCGATCTCCGTCGCCGTCCGGCGCCGTCGGGCGGCGCGCCCGCGCGCGCCGCCATGCGTTTTCTTCACTTCGTGCCTCCTCCTGCACGCCGCCAGACGGCGGCGCGATGGAACCAACGCGCGGCGTTTCCGCGCGGCGGATGCACCATAGCGCGCCGCCGTCCCGGAATCGCGGTCGGGCGGCGCGTCCCGCGCCGTCGGACCGCCAATCCGCCGCCCGCGTCGCCAGGGGCGCCGACCAACAACGCGGGCGGCGGGTCAGGTTCGCGCCGCCCGCCGCGCGGACGCGGCGGGCGGCAGAACGGGAGCGGTCATGCGCTGCGGGGATGGGGGTCGGGAAGGGGGGGGTGCGGCGGGTCGGTCGCCGGACGATGCCGATCGTGGGGATGCACGTCGCCGACCGCGCGCCACGGCGCCGTCATCGACGCCGCGCGCCGCGCCGTCGGCGCCGCCGCGCCGGATCGGGGTCGGTCAGCGCGCCCCGGACGGCGATGGTCCGCCCGGCGCATCATCGGCGCGCGCGCGCCTGCGCCCGCAGATCGGCGATGAGGTCGGCCAGGCGGCGGATCTGCACCCGCTCCAGCGGCGCCAGGTCGGGGCGGGCGGCGGCCAGGTCCATGCAGGCGCGCTGCACCACGCCGTCGACGTCGTCGGCGCACACGTACTGGACCTGCGGGTAGCGCGCCAGGCGGTCGGCAATCACGTCGCGCACGTCGGCGAGCGGTTTGGCATGGAGTTCGACCTCGACGGCGGCGATCACGCCATCGCCGGACGCGGACCAGAGTTCCGCGTCCGGCGGGCGAAAGGCGGCGCCGATGCGCTGCGCGCGACTGCGCACGATGCGCTCGGCGACCCAGTGCAGCTGCGGCGCATGCGCGGCATGCCACAGCCGCACCGCGCCGATGGCGTGCAGGTGCGGCAACTGCACCGCTTTCGGTCGGGTCGCCGACCATGGCAGGTCGAGGTCGTGCATGGCGCGCGCCGTCGGCCAGTGCCACGTGGTCAGCTCCACCATGGCGCTCTGGATCAGTCCGGCGCGCCGCATGCGCTGCGTCCATTTGCGCGCCCCGCCCGGCGCCACGTGCAGCAGCAGCGGCAGCGCGGACCCGGCGATGACGTACTGTTCGGCGATCCAGCGCAGCGCCTCCAGGTCGCGCAGCGTCAGGCGCACCCGCCCGGCGTCGCTGCGGCGGGCGCGGCGGCGGGCGGGGGGATCGTGGGGTCGGTCGGTCATGGTCGGGTTCCTTGTCGTCCTTCCGTTGGCGGCGGGAGTGTGGCGGTGGCCACCCACGCCGGTCGTCCGGCGCTGCGGACCAGGCTCCATGCCGGTCCGCGCATCAGCACCCGCACGCGCGCGCCGCGGTCGACGACTCCGCGCAGCGTCGGGCACGCCCCCGGCGGCGCCGGCGCGGCATACGCGGCGATGGCCGCGGCGAGCGGCGCATCTCCGTCCGGCAGCGCATCTCCGTCCGGCGTCCAGAGCCGACCGCTGCCGGCGACGTCGATCTGCGCCCATCCATCGGCGCGGCGCTGCACGACCTGCACCGGACGCCCCGCTTCAACGGCGCCCAGCAGCGGACACCCGCGCACCGCCAGCGGCGGCTCGCGGTGCAGCGCAGCGGCGCCGGTGAGCGCAACCGTCGCCGGATGCCAGGCGTCCAGCAGCGCCAGCAGCGCCGCCATGCCGGGCAGGTTCGGCGCATGCAGCGCCAGGGCGACGCCGAGCGCCAGGGCGCCGAGCAGACGCAGCAGGGACGGTCGCCTCATGGCAGATCCGCCGGCCACTCCTCCGGCAGCGTCGCGTCCGGCAGCGTGACGATCTGCGCCGCCGCCAGCGCCCGCGCCAGTCCGACGCCTTCCCGCGTGACCGGGACCAGCAGCGCCGGACGCCCGGCGTAGTCCTGCGCCGCCTGCGCCAGCGTCGCCGCCAGCGCCCGTCCGATCCCGCGCCGGCGGCGGTCCGGCGCCACCCACACGCCGATGATCTCCGGCGCATCGGGCATGTGATGCCCATCCAGCGCCAGCGTCGCCAGCCCGACGATCGCTGCGGCGTCGGACGCATGCGCGTCGCCGGCGATGGCGACGAGATCGGCGTCCGTCCAGCGTTCGCCGCCAAAGAGCAGCGCCGCCGTCGGCGGCGCGGCGGCGTGGACCAGCGCATACGCCGCCTTCGCCAGCGGCGCGTCGCGGGAAACGAGGGTCACAGACGCCGCGCCGCCCGGCGGCGCGGCAGGACCGGCTCCGTGCATGGCGTGCTCCTTTCGTCGTGATGGGCGGCGGCGCCCGTCGCCGCCGCCGCCGCCATGCTACCGCATGCGCCGCCGGGCGCGCCCGCCGGTTCAGCGCTGACACGCGGTGACGCCGACCGTGCGCCCGAAGACCAGGCATTCGCGCACGTAGCGCTCCAGGCGCTCCTGGTTCCACGTGTTCCAGAAGTGCCCGTGCATGCCATGCACGCCCAGCGTATCGCGCTGTCCCCGCAGCCCGCCCAGCGTGAACGGTCCGCCGCCGAATCCGCCGTCCGCGTCGTAGGTGATGCTGTATCTCATTTTCGGCACCTTCACGGGGAACCCCGCCGGGCAGCGTCCGTCGGCGTCGCTGTAGGCGACGTGACGCCGGTTGTCGTAGGACGTCAGATCCCTCCCGTTCCAACAGTCGGGAAAGCGGATGCTGACCGACAGGTATTCATCCGGGCGACACGTCGGCGGGTTGGACGCATGCAGCGGGTAGCCTGCGGATTGGTCGCGCTTCTTGCGACACAGCCAATCGACGACGCCCAGCGGCTGCGGCGCCGTGGCGAACGGATCGCCGGCCGTCATCTGCAGTCCGGGCGGAAAGGCGCGCAGCGCGGACGGGTCATCGGCGTGCCGGTAGTAGTAGACCCGCAGCCGGTGGGGCGTGTGGAGGCGTCCGGCGGAGTCATAGAGCGTCGGAACCCAATACGCCGCCGTGTCGCGCGTATCATTGCACGTCGTTGCGGCGGCGCGGGCGGCGGATTCGGTCACGCCGAAGCGCACCGCGACGGAGCCAAAAAACTGATGCTCGTGGGTCTGACTCCGCCCGCGCGGCCAGTTGAACAGATTGTCGGCGTGGCGCTGCCCCGGCGTGCAAACCAACTGAAAGAACGGTCCGTCGTTCGTTCGGTCATCTCCCGGCTGCGGCGGCAGCGTCTGCGCCTGCGCCGGCGCCGCCGGGATGAGCAGCGTGATCAGGATCAGCAGCGCCGCCAGGATCGGCGGCGGCGCGGGAGCCGGCGATGGGCGCCGGCGCGATGGCATGTCCATGGTCTCCTCACGCGGTCGATGGTCCGAAATGGTCCGACGCGGGAACGCGATCCCGCCATGCAGATTGTCCCCCCGGCGGCGCGGCGGGAGAATCAACACCGCATCCTGATCTTGCGACCGTGCGTTGACGCCGCGCGGCGACGCGGCGCTATGCTGACGGCGCATGCGCCGCATCCGGCGCACGGGACGCGAAATAAGCGCCCCGCCGCACGGCGGGGCAAGGAGAAGAAGAAATGAAAAAAGAGGACCAGGCGCGCGCCTGCCTCGCGGCGATCCGCGCGACGCGCTGGACGCCGACGCAGGCGCGCCGCATCGCGCGCGATCTGCGCGCGCTTGCCGACCACCTGGAGGCGACGGCCGACGCCGAGGAGCGCGTCGGTCATCGCCTCCGCCAGGCGCAGGCGGAGGTCGCCCCCCCGCCGCCGCGCAACCCGCGCGCGGGACCGGGACTGCCGCCCTCCTCGCTGGTGCGGTGGGAGCCCCACCGCGACCGCCCCGGCGGGCGGCTGCACGTCGGCAAGGCGCTCTGGTACGCCCTGGGGCGGCCGGCGCGCCTCAACGTGCAGCGGCAGGGGGCGACCCTGCTGCTCACGCCCGCCGGGCCCGGCGAGGGATGGTCGACCAACCCCCCGCCGAAGGGGCAGCCCCGGCTCTCCATCGGCGAGGAGGCGGCGACCGCGCTGCGCCTCGCCGAGGGGGTGTGGCCCGGTCGGGCGGTTTCTGGCGACATCGTTGTCGTCGAGATGCCGCCGGAGTGACGGGGGGGTATCCTGAAGAAAAAAAGAAATCCGCGTCCCGCCGCACGGCGGGCGCGGGCAAAGGAGGAGAAAGAAAGAAATGACGGACCGGATCACGGTCTGGGCGGCGACCCATCGCCGCCCGGACCTCGATGCGGCCGCCGGAGTCTGGCTCTGGCGGTCGTATGTCGCCCCGCTCCTCCACGGCGACGACGTCGCCGTGGAGGTGGAGTTCGTCCCGGCCGGGCAGGCGCCCGCCGGCGACGTCGACGCGGTCATCGACACCGGCGGGGTGTGCGACCCCGCCGGGGGTCGGTTTGACCACCACACCCCCGATCTCGGCGGAGATCGGGCGGTGTCGGCGACCGCGCTGGTCTACCGGCGCGCCCTGGACCTGGGCGCGCCGGTCGACCACCTCGCCCCCCTGATCGCCCTCGTCACCGAGGGCGATCACGGCGGCGCCGCCTGGTCGCGCCAGGTCGGCCTGCACGCCATGGTGCAGGCCCTCCTGGCCGCCGAGGCGGATGACGGAACGGTGATCGACGCGGTCGGGCGCTGGCTCGATCTCGTCGATCACACGCTGGCGGCGCAGGCGCGCGCCCGGGCGGAGGTCGACTCCGCCACCGTCTGGCGCGCGCCGGACGGGGCGGTCGCGGCGATCCTTGACGGGTCGCCCGACACGACCCGCGCCGCCTTCGAGCTGCATGACGAGCTCCGGCTCGTCGTGTGGCTCAACCGGCAGCCGACCACGGTGTCGGTCGGCTGCCGCCGCCGCGAGGGGCTTCCCTGGGCGGTCGGCGACGTCCTTGATGGCGTCGCCGATCGCCTGACCGCCGACGCGGAGCTGGCGGGCGAAGTCGCCCGCTGGTTCCGCCATGGGTCCGGGGTCTTCGCCATGCGCGGCACGGCGAAGAACCCCGACCAGACGCCGCTCGATGAAGCGGCGTTTCTGCGCCTGGCGCAGGTCCTCTGGGAGGGCCTGCGCCGGGTCGCGGGGTAGCAGGCGGCATGCACACGCCCCCGCCGCGCATGCGTGCGCGGCGGGGGCGTGGTCGTTGGTGCGGCGGCGCGCAACGAGGCGATCAGGGGAATCAGGGGAAGCGTGAGGATGATGAAAGGCTGAGGGACTGCGCACATGGATGCGCCGCCGCACCGGAATGCTACCACGCCCGCCGGTCGGTCGTCGCCTCCGTCGTCACGGATTCGCGTCCGGCGACGGCGCAGGGCAGGCGCACGCCGATGCACACCCCGCCGCCGGGTCGGTCGTGCAGGATGACATCGCCGTGCATGGCGGCGGCGAGGTCGCGGACGATGGCGAGTCCGAGTCCCTGCCCGTCGGGGCGGGTGGTGACGGCGGGGCGGAACACCGCGTCGCGCAGGTGGGGCGGGATGCCGCAGCCGGTGTCGCTGACCGTGAGGAGCGCCATGGCGCCGGCGACGGACGCCGCCAGCTCGATGCGGCCGCCGGGCGGCGTGGCGCGGACGGCGTTGTCGATGAGATTGTCGAGGATGCGCCGCACGGCGGTCGGGTCGGCGCGGATGAGGAGCGGCGCGCCGGCGCGCTGCGGGCGCACCCGCAGGGCGATGCCGTGGCGCTGCGCCACGGGCGTCCATGCGGCGGCGGCGGCGTGCAGGGCGGCGCGGGCGTCAACGATGACCGGCGGGGCCGTGATCTGGCGGTCGCTCAGGTAGCGCGTCAGGCCGGCGATCAGGCGGTCGACCAGCTCCAACGCAGCGGTCGGGTCGGCGCCGCTGCGCATGGTGCGGCGGGTGTGCTGCAGGTCGTGGATGACGGTGCGCAGGGCGAGGTCGAGCGCATCGGGCGGCGGCGCCGGGGACGCCGCAGGCGCCGGGGGCGCCGGCGGCGACGCGGCGGACGCCGCAGGCGCCGGGGTCAGCAGCGCCAACAGCGCCGGCAGGGCAATCAGCGCCGGCAGCGCCATGGCGGGGAACGTGGCGCCGTCCGGCAGGAGCGCGGCGCCGAGGATCGCCAGCGCCGCCAGCGCGCGGCGTCCGGGCATCCGGCGTGCGCCGGTCGGCGCGCGCGGCGGACGCCAGAGCAGCGCCGCCGCCGTGGTGATGGCGGCCAGCGTTGCATCGCCGGCGCCCCAGGCGGCCAGCGCCCAGGACCCGGTGAAGGCGGCGGCGCCCGCGCGGGCGCCGGCATGCGCGGCGGCGCCGATCAGCATGCCGCCCAACACGGCGGGAGGAAGCGCCGCCGTCGCATGCGGACTCCACGCCACCGTCAACGCGGCCAGCGCCCCGCCGCATGCCGCCGCCGCCGGCGCGTCCGGGCGCCGCGGAGCGATGGTTGCGGCCGGCGGCAGCGCCGCCGCCCACGCCGGATCGCCGCCGCCCAGGATGACGCCGACGGCGGCGAGCGCGGCGAGGGCGGCGGCGCCGCCGCCCGCGTCGGACTCCGCCATGGCGCGCCGCAGCAGGGCCAGCCCGCTTAGCAGCAGCCCCAGCCATGGCGCGCCGAGCGCCATGCCGATCGCGCCGATCACGGCGACGACGATCGGCGCGACGGCGGGCCCGCCCCCGCGCCGGTCGGGGGCGGCGGGGGCGCTCGAATGCGCGAGCAATTCGTTCATGCCGGGCGGGCGCCGGAGCCGGACGGGGCGGGGACGAATGCCGGACGGGGCGAGAACGGCGGCGCGACATCAGAATGCGTTTGGGACGCAGCGAGCATACCACATGCGTCGCATCCCGTCAAATCACGGCAGCAGCGCCGCCCGCGCCGCCGTCCGTGCGGCGTCGTCCGGGAACACGCCCATGCGCAACGCCGCGCGCAGCGGTGCGCCGCCGGGGGCGAACCAGACGACGATGCTCCACGTGCGCCGCGCCGCCCACAGGCAGGCGGCGCCGGCGGCGGCGCGCTGCATGACGGCGCGGCGACGGCGGCGGCGCTGCGCGAACGAACGCTGCGCGGCGCAGCCGGGGCCGGCAGGGAGCGGATCCTGCATGCCCATGGATCGCTCCTCTGCCGAATGCTGTGGGCCCGCCCGGCGCCGACCACCGGGCGGTCGACGACGTCGATCCCCAGCAGCGTTCCCGCCTCCCGCAGGCGGCGGGCAAACGCCACGTCCTCCGGCGACGGCGCGGGGTCGCCGGAGGGGGGGGTGTGCGCGACGATCATCGCCCCGGCGCCGCAGCGGATCGCGGGGCGGACGATGTCGGCGACCGTCGGAGCAGCGCCGTGCGGCGCTGCACCGGCATGGTGCGCGGATGCCCGCACCATGCCCCATGGACGCAGGGAGCGCGGCGGGGAGGCGGCGGGGAATGCCGCATGGCGCTGCTCCGACGGGCGCGATTCTGCGGATCGCGGGCGAGGCGCAGCGCGATCGTCGGATCGGGGCGCTGCGGGTCAGGGATGCGGCGGTGCTCGGTGTACGGCGTGCCGCCGACCGGCCGGCCGTCCTGCGTCGGCTGCCAGACCACGCCGCATGTGTGTACGGCGCCGGCGTCACCGACCGGCGCCGTGCGCAGGTCGACGCCCAGATGGTCCAGGCGGCCCCCCTGCATGCGGTCGAGCGAGCGCGGGGCGCCGCGGGGGCAGGTCGGCGTCGGCATCCTGCCGGTCGGGATCGGCGGTCCTGGGGCGGGGAGGCGCGCGCCGTTCGCGGCGCCGATCATGGCGTCAGCAGCGCTGCCAGCGCCGCATGCAGCGCCGGGTCGTCGTATGCTTTGTCCAGCATGGCGACAAAGCATGGGGCATCGCATGCGGGGGGGGCGACGAAGCTCCAGGCAATGCAGCGCGGCGGGGGATGCAACGCGGCGAGCGCCCGCGCCAGCGCCGCGCCGCCGCCGCCGGGGAGCATGAGGTCGATGATGGCGACATCCGGCGTCCCGGCCAACGCCGACCAGGCCAGCGCATCCCCGACGCTCGCCGCCAGTCCGACGGCGCATGCTTGCCCATGCGCGGCCGCCGCCGCCAGCGCCGCATGCCGCGCGCGCGCGGCGTCGCCGGGGTCGTCATCGGCGATCAATATGCGGATGATGTCCACGGCGCCCCTCCATGAACGCAGGGCGGGCGGACCGGCATGCCGGTCCGCCCGCCTCGCGCTATGCGCCGGCCGCCAGCACGGCCTGGAGGCCGGCGACGACGTCCTCCAGCGGGCGCGCGACCACGGCCCCGGCGGCTTCGCCGTGCCCGCCGCCGCCGATGGCGCGCGCCATGGTCAGCGCCCGCCCGGGAGTCACCGAGCGGATGCTGACCCGCACCTTCCCCGCCTCCCGGTCCTCGACGGCGAGGACGGCGAGGTCGATATCCTGCGCCAGCGACGCCAGGGTCAGGACCATTTTGGCGTCGTTGACGCTCACGCCCGCCGCCGCCAACCGGTCGGCGTCGGCGACGAACAGCGCGGCGTCGCCGACGACCCGCCGCGCGAGCCAGAGCTCGCACTGCAGGTCGAGGTGCGCCGACGTCGCGCTGCGGCGCACGACCTGCGCGATGCGCGCCAGGTCCGCGCCGGCGTCCGCCAGGCGGCCGAGGCGCGTGAGCACCCCCTCGTCCACCCCCGGCACGCTCAGATCGAGCGTGTCGGTGCGGATGCCAAGGGCCAGCCACGACGCCGCCTGCGGCGTCAGCGACATCGCGACGCCCAGCGCTTGCGCCAGATCGTCCCAGCGTTGGACGATCAGGTCGCAGGCGCTGGTGGCCCGCGGGTCACGGATCACCACGTCCGCCGCCGCCGGCGGGTTGTCGTGGTGATCCACGATCACCGTCAGCGCCGGCGGCGTTTCCAGCGCCGCGCCGCAGCGCACGGGGTCCCCGGCGTCGACCAGCGCCACGCGCTCGCCGTCCAGCGGCGCGTAGGGGCCGGTCTCATACGCCGGTCCGCCGAGCGCGGCGTGCAGCGACGGGAACCAGCGCGGCGCGGCGCCCCACAGATAGGCGCGCGCCTCCCCGCCGCCGGCGCGGATCGCCGCGACCAGTCCGAGCGCGGCCCCGACGGCGTCGCCGTCGGGGCGCTCGTGGGTCAGGACGGTGATCACGGCGTCCCCTCCGCGCCGTGATCGCCGTTGCCGCCGACGCCGTCGACCGGATCGGTCAGTCCGGCGCCGTAGAACGCCGCCGCCCACGCGACGACGTCCTCCCAGAGCGCCTCGGCGCGCGCGGCGACCTCGTCGGGTCGCCAGAGCGTGCGCAGGTAGGGCAGGTCGACCTCCTGCGGGTGGAGGCTGACCAGCGGCGCGACCGTCGCGGTCTCGCCTTTGCCCCACTCCTCTTCGTCGCCTGCGCCGAGCGGCAGCGCCAGCTCGTAGCAGGCGATGACGTCGGGGTGCTTCGTGCGGTCCACGAGCGTGTCCGCGGTTTCGCAGACGCGCACGTGATCGACGAGCGCGGCGAGCAGCTTGTCGGTCATGCGCGAGCGGACCGACAGCTGTCCCAGATGGGGGTAGAGCGCCCAGGCGTCGCCGACGGCGACCTGGACGAACCCCCGCACGGCGAGGCGGGAGCGTTCGCCCTCGCCCCGCCCCCACCGGATGCCGATCCCCGCCGCGATGGTCTCCGCGATGAATCGCGGCGACACGCTTGCGGCGACGGTCGGCGCCACCGGACCGCGCGTGAGCGGGTAGAATCGCACCCGCTCACCGAGGTCCCAGTGCCGGACGATCTGCGCCGCCGCGCCCGGGCGCGGGTGGCGCATCTCGATGAGTCCGAGGCCATGCGACGCCGCGAAGGCGTCGAACGCCTCGTCACGCCCCTCCTCGGCAAAAAAGCCGACGTGGGACGTGAACCGTCCGCCCGGCGACCGCCGGGCTTCGTTTTTGCCGTTCGCCCACTGGATGGTGACGGCGTCCGTCACCGGGCGAACGACGTTTCGTCCGATTGTTGGCACCTCTTCTTCCTCCTTTTGTGACGCCGCCGTGCGGCGGCGCCGTTCGTGACCGGCTGCGGCCGGCGCCGCAGTCGCATCCAGTGTACCGCAGCGCGTCGCCGCCGGATGCGCCGCCAACGCAAACGCCGCCGCCTGCGGACGCATCCGCGGCGGCGGCGTGTTCAGCGGGACTGCCGCGCCCGCAGCGCGGCCCGATCTCCCCCTCGCGGGGGCGACACTCCGACGAATCTCGTCGGAGGGCTCGGGCCGATGGCCTGCCCCGCGCCGCGCCGGCCTGGCCGTTCAGCCGGCGGGGTCGCGAGGCGATCTAGCGCGGCCGACGTCCTCCGCGCCCGGCCCGGCCACGCCGGGTTCAGGAGGACGGGTGCGCGGGGGCGGGGGGCGCTTGCGCCGACGTTGCCGGGTCTCCGGCGCGTCTCGGCGGTTCGCCCCCCCTTCCCCCTTGGGGGCGGATTTGAAGGTCGGACGAGCGGCCCGCACCGGGCCGCAGGAATTCCCCCGCCGTGCGGCGGGGGGATCTTTTGTTTTTTCTATTGTACCGCGCCGGGGGCGCTGCGGTACGGCGTCAGCCGCGCCGCAGCGCCCGCTCCAGCCCCGCGACCATGTCGTCGACGTCGCCGCATCCGACGAGATGTGTCGTGATGCGGCGCGCCGCCGACGAAAACCCGCCGACCGCCACCTGTGCGTAAGCCGGCGGGGCGTCGCGGGGCCCGCCCGCGCGCGACCCGAAGTTGTCCAGCCAGATGAACCGGCGGACATGGGCGCGCGCGGCGAGATCGGCGTAGTTCATCGCCTCGTCGGCGTCGCCGAGGGCGATGATGACGCCGATCTCGCCCGCGCCGGCGCGGGCGAGATCGGCGAGGAGGTCGTCATGCGCCCGGACGCGCCCCTGACCCTCCGGCGTTTGCCAGGGGCCGGGCACGACGCGCCCGTTCACCGTGACGTCGCCAAGGGCGAACCCGCCGGGAGGTTCGCCCCTGCGCGGCGTGAACACGGTGATGACGGCGACGTCGGCGCCGGGGACGCCGATCGCCGCCGCCGCGCGCGCCACGGCGCACGCCGGTTCGGCGAACGCCGCGCAGGAGCCGGAGACGTCGGCGATCACGAGGATCGCCGGACGCCCCCGCTCCTGGCGCCGCGCCGGGTAGGGCGGACGGTGCGTCATCAGGCGCACCGTCGCCTCCCGGACGTGGAGGCGCGGACCGTCCTCCCCCTCGCCGCCGTCGGCGACGAGCGTCGCCAGGATGCGACGCAGGCGCGCGACGACGGCGGGGTCGGCCTCGGGCGGCAGCCGTCCGAAGGCGCGCCCGTAGGCGCGCCCGGCGGGATTGGACGGCGCGCCATCCCGGACGCGCAACGCGGCGCGTCGCCGGCGCTCGCGCCGTCGCCGCGCCGCCGGGGTCTCCGGCGCGTCCGAGGCGTCCGGTGCGTCCGGGGTCTCCGGCGCGTCCGGGGTCTCCGGCGCGTCGCCGTCCGGCGCGTCCGGGGCGTCCGGCGCGTCGGGGCGGCGGACGCCGCGCCCGCGTCCGGGGTCGGACGGCGCGTCCGGGGCGTCCGGCGCGTCAGGACGGCGTTCGCCGCGCCCGCGTCCGGGGTCGGACGGCGCGTCCGGGGCGTCCGGCGCGTCGTGGCGGCGTCCGCCGCGCCCGCGTCCGGGGCCGGACGGCGCGTCCGGGGCGTCCGGCGCGTCCGGGGCGTCCGGCGCGTCCGGGGCGTCCGGCGCGTCGCCGACGGCGTCCGGCGCGTCCGGGGCGTCCGGCGCGTCGGGGCGGCGTCCGCCGCGCCCGCGTCCGTTCCCCGCTCCCGGCGCCGCCGGGGGCGCGTTCGGCGGGAGGTCCGCCCGCCCGCGCCCCGGATGCGGCGGCGGGTCGGCGTCGCCGCCGCGCCCCGGATGCCCGCCGCAATCCGGGGCGTCCGGGTCGGACGGGGCGGCCGCGCCCGGCTGCGGCGCGCCGTCGGCGCCGTTCCCCGCCGGGCGTCCCGGCTGCGGCGCGCCGTCGGCGCCGTCGGCGTCGTTCGGCGCGTCCGGGGCGTCCGGCGGCAGCGCCTGCTGCGCCGCCGTCAGCAGCGGCGCAGCGGGCGCGCCGTTCGCGCCGCGCGGCGCCTGGCGCAGCGGCGACGACGGCGGCGCTGCCGCAACGACCTGCTGGGCGTAAAAGAGCCACGGCTCCGCCTCGCTCAGCAGGTCGTCCAGGAAGCGCTTCATCGCGGTGTGGAGCGCTTCCCGGCCGCCGTACCGACGGGCCAGGGCGTCAAGCATGCCCTGCCCGTCGGCGCGGCGCACGGCGAGGCGCGCCGCAGCCCCGCCGGCGCGCGCCGCCAGCGCAATGGCGACCGCCAGCGTCCCCGCCGCTGCGCCGCCCAGCGCCAGGTGCGGCTCGGCGCGCAGGGCGCGGCCGCCCGCCGTCGTGGCGAACGGGTGCATGATCGCCTCCGCCACGCCGGTCGGCGTCGTCGCCGACCGGTAGACGAAGCTGCACCCGTTTCGCCAGCGCACCTCCGGGTCCAGCGTCCCGCCGGATGCGGCGGCGAGACGCTGGATGTCGCAGATGCGCAGCAAACGTTCGCCGATGCGCAGCGGACGGCGGAGGGTCATCGTCGCCCCTCCGCCGCCCGCCGCAGCTCGCCCCACAGCGCGGCGCCGGGGCGCGGGAACGCCTCCCGCAGCGCCGCCTCGTCCTCGGCGCTTTTGATCAGCGCCGAGGCGAGCAGGATGTCGACATCCGCCGCGCTTTCGGCGCAGCGGATGTCGTGCAGGAGGTTGCGAATCTCCTGCACGCTCGGCGCCGTGGCGCCGGCGGCGCGAATGGCGTTGGCCATCCGCACCGCCAGGCGCACGACGCCGGGCGCCATCCCGGTCTGCTTCCGGAGCAGGTCGCATTCGACCCCCTCCGGCAAGAAATCGATCCGAATGCGCGTGCAGCGCCGCTGCAGCGCCTCGGAGAGTTCCCGGACGCGGTTGCTCGTCAGGATGACGAGCAACGTCGCCTTCCCCCCGGAAGGCGTGGATTGAAACGGTGACGCCGAAGCGCACCGCGACGGAGCCAAAAGTCGCCTTCCCCCCGGAAGGCGTGGATTGAAACGTCTTCGTCGCCCGGCGCGCTGCGCCAGGCCCCGTCGCCTTCCCCCCGGAAGGCGTGGATTGAAACATCGGATCATCCTCCATGCGGGCATCTGACGCCGGTCGCCTTCCCCCCGGAAGGCGTGGATTGAAACCCGACCTGGCGCCGTGGGAGGCGCTGCCGGTCATGTCGCCTTCCCCCCGGAAGGCGTGGATTGAAACGCAATTGTCCAGGTAGGTCATGCCGCCGGCATTGGTCGCCTTCCCCCCGGAAGGCGTGGATTGAAACATATGTGCAAGTGAAGCCTCCGGCAAAAACACAAGTCGCCTTCCCCCCGGAAGGCGTGGATTGAAACTCCAACGTCCAGCCGTAGCGCGCGGCGGCGATGCGTCGCCTTCCCCCCGGAAGGCGTGGATTGAAACATTCAAGCAGCGATCCAAGCGCTGACGGCGGCGGGTCGCCTTCCCCCCGGAAGGCGTGGATTGAAACGACGGATCGAATCGTTAGGGCACACTGTGCACTGGTCGCCTTCCCCCCGGAAGGCGTGGATTGA
>Ga0308310_1000388_pt1 | contig 18730 bp, 12 predicted proteins | sample HotsprSampleMS65_FD_203672 | JGI IMG/M metagenome (GOLD analysis project Ga0308310, IMG submission 203672) | Hot spring phototrophic mat microbial communities from Mushroom Spring, Yellowstone National Park, Wyoming, United States - 20090730_MS65 ...
CGTAAAACGGGGCCCTGCCGTCCCTTTATTCCCGGCGTAATACCTCCAGGAAAGGTACCCGGAGCAAGGCAGCAATTCCGAATGCTCCCCCCGCGGCTCCCGCCAAAAGGGTCACCCCCAAGGCCAATGCCAGGGAAGGAAGCGGGAGAGAAGCCTGCTGGGCCACTACGGAGGGAGCCACGGCAATTGCCCCGGGGAGGATCCCGACCGTCAGCCCTAACGCAATGATCCAACCCATCTCCAGAACTACTAGTCCGATCAACGTCTGTTTGCGGAAGCCAATTGCCCGAAGAAGAGCAAGTTCGCGACGACGTTCGAAGATATTCCGAAGCTGGACCGCTCCTAATCCAATCCCACCTAAAAGAAGGCCAAGCCCTCCTAAAGTCTGAAATGTTGCAAGATAAGTATTCTGGACAGCAGCCAAGCGGGAAAGTCGCTCGGCCGTAGTTTCCACCCTGCCACCGTAATCAACAAAAACCTCCTCGAGCACCCGCCGCCAAGAGCGGACAGCCTTGAGGTACCCTTCGCGGTTTGGGAAGCTAAACCCCGGCATTTCCACCAAAAAGAGTCGATAGCCATTCACCTCGGGGAAGAATCGCAGGAGATCCGCCTCGCGGAGGAGAACAAATCCCTGGAAAATACTCCCACGAAGGACTGCCACCACCAGGAGATGCAAGGGATTTCCCCTGGAATCCGTCACAGATAGCAGCTGGCGTTGGCCCCGAGCCAAACCGAGGGCGTACAGGGCTGTCACTTCGTCGACAATAGCGGGGAGGACCGGTTGCCCCGCGGCTGTGGGCGGAAAGGTCCTCCGGAGCAAAAGCCAGGGATTGTCTGCTTCCTGGGGCGTGCACTCCACCCAAGGCCTTAAGCGAAATCTGCCGTGATCGATAAAATCTTCTGCCACCCCGAGCATCCTCGGCTGCTCCACCCGATAGAGGTTCAGACAACTTGCATCCTCCCCCCCACGCAGGCGGAATGCCACAAACCGCACAGACGGAGAACCGTGCGTCTGCTTTCCTGGCTGGTGCTTTTTTTGCCCGGGCAACTCCCCGTGGATCGTTGCCGCTTCCGCTCGGGAAACCGAACGGCTCAACCCATCAGGATCGGTCCAATCGGCAAACACTGGCAAAGCGGTCTCGACAATAAACACATATCCACCACTTCCTGGTTCTTCACCGGGCAGAAACCGATCGGGTTCCAAACGGAAAATACTAACCGACACCAGCAGGAAAACCGCTAAGGCTAAAATCGTGATGGTGGCCAGAGTTCGACCGGGATTGCGGCAGAGATTAAGCCAAGCCAATCCTGCGAGTTTGGGGTGGGTGACCAAGGCGATTTTGCGTCGCGGCCACGCGAGCAGTTTCCACACTATCAGGATGAGAGCAATCAAGACGGTGACGCCCGCTCCGAAAAACCATCCTGCCCGCTCTTCCGCAGAGGATTCCCCCGCAAGTCCTAAAGCTAGGAATCCCCAGGCTAACGCAAAGGCCAAAACCCCCAGAAAGACCCACACTCCAAATCCGCGGTGCTGCCGACCCTCCGGCCGCCATTCGAAGACAACTCCCCGAAGGAGCGACACCGGAAGCCTGCGAGCCATTCCTCGCAAACTCCAAGCCCCCCCAACGAGGGCCAGCCCTAGCCCGCACGCAAGCCCCAAAATCACCGGGGGAAGCCCAAGTTCCAGCCGAAGAACGGGTTCGCCGATGGCCGGCAGCCACCACCGGTGAAACCCTTCGATCAGAAGGGCGGCATACCCAACTCCTACAAGTACCCCCACGATACAGGAAAGAACCGCTGTAAGGCTTAGTTCCAGCCCATAAAGCACCCGCAGTAATGAAGGGCGAAATCCCAAAGCCATCAATATTCCAATTTCCCGCTGCCGCTGAGCCAAAGTTAAAGATAGGAACAAAACAGCCAGGATTACCCCCGCCGTAACGACAAATCCGCTTAAGCCCAAGAATAGCCCCGCAAACGAGGCAGCCCCAACAGCCCCTCGGAGTGCCTGAGCCCGAATAGCCTCGATCCGATAACCTGCAGCAGTAGGACTCAAGCTTAACCGTTTCCGCAGTTCTTCCTCGGTTACCCCCCCAACTGGATCAATTCGGAATCCGGAAGTTCGCCCGAATCGATTTTCCCAAAGTGCCCGGCCAGTCTCCAAACTAACGAACGCCTTCGGGGTGGTGCCGAAGCGGTGCCAGTAATCTTCATCGTTGCCGGGGCCAGGACGATTTGGGATCCGAATCCACTCGGGATGAAAGGGCTCGAATGGGGCGTCCCAATCGCGAATGGATTCCTTTTCGGTTACCCCCGGAATCTGAGGGGTCAAAAGTGGATCGGCTGCAGCCTCCGCTAGTTTCACCACCGCGGAAACCGGCAAGTCGACCTCCGTCTCAAGCAGTTTGCCCCCTTGGCTTTCCGGGCGGAAAAATCTCAACGTCACGACATCGCCCGGAACTACTCCCAGATCTTCCGCAGCCCAATCGTTTAAGACAACCGTGTTCGGAGGGATCTTCTCCAGAGGTCGGCCTTCCTGAATAACCAACGGCCCAAGCGGCGGGTTCACGTCCGGATCGATGGCCGCGACCAGCGAATAGGGAATCATCCGATCTTTGGAACGAATCTGGTTGGCCAAATAAGTGAGGATGGGTTGATATCGGAAGCCCGACAATCGCTCTGTCACCGCTGCTTCCAGTTGCGGCGGGAAAAAGTATCCATCGTAACCTACCAGGAGATATCCACGGGCAGACCGCTCGATCCTGAGGCCGCAGGCCTCCGGATCGAGTCGACAATTCTCCGCCAGCCAACGGGCCTGCTCTTCGTGGAAATGTTGTTCCGCTCGAGTCCCAATCACGAGCACATTACACTGGTCTTTTAGCCCAAGCCACTCCAGGGCTTCCAAGGGAAGAAAGATATTTAAGGGGGAGCGTTGATCCAGTTGGAGCGTGAAATTTCCCGGCCCGTTATCCGGAAGGATACCCGCAACGGCAAAGCTTGCGGCAACCGAGCTCTCTCGACGGTTTCCAAAGAGGCTTTCCGCGGGAACGGTGGCCGGCTTTTGCAACCGCAGAAAAATCCGGTCTCCCGGGCGAACCCGAAGCGTTTCGCCGCTTAACTCCCAAATCCTTGTGGCGAGAGCTTGATTGAGGAATGCCTGCCGCCCTTGGGAACGCGGGAGCAAAGGAGTCTTCTTCCAAAGCCGCCAAAAACGCTCGTCACACGCGATGACTTGCACCTCGCCCACGGAGATCGCTGAAGGAACTTTTCCCTCCGCGGCAGCTTGGTAACGGAGAGTAGCCGAAAGAATGCTCAGCGGGGCGACCCCTTCGAACCGGTCTTCAAATCCGACGCACCGTTCTAGTTGCTCGGCCACTCCTGGCGAGAAAAAACGCTGACCTCGGAAGACAAAACACACTGGCCCCAACCGCTCCAGTGCCAGCCGGGCAAGACTCCCCCGAAGGCTCTCCCCCAGGATCCCTGCTCCGGTCCACACTGCCACTGCTGTTACTAGGCCCAAAGCAATTGCCACATGGGCCCGAAACCAAAATCGAAACGATGCAAAAACTAACCTCAAAAGCGACATAGCAACCCGGGAGCCCCTCAGTACATGGGCTAAGGAAAACGGGTAACTTTAAGGATGAACATTGCTATCCAGCGAAGCTTCCTGCCGCATTGGCCTTCGTACAAGTGTCCGCTTAATCAGCTCGAGAACATACTGCATCTTTTCCGCCACATAGGGGCTGTGAGTGACCACAACAAGGATGCTTCCAAATTCTTTCTGCAGTTCCAGCATAAGCTCAATGACCTGAGCGGCATTTTCGGCATCTAAATTCCCGGTGGGCTCATCAGCTAAAAGGAGTTTAGGTCTACCGATGAGGGCTCGAACCAGAGCGACTCGCTGCCTCTCGCCGCCGGAAAGTTCCCCGGGGAAGTGGTCGATCCGCTCGGCAAGCCCCACTCGCTGGAGCAGAGCTTTAGCCCGGGCTACATCCGCCCGGGAAGGTCGGCCAAATGCAAGCAGCGGTATCAGAACATTCTCTAAGACCGTGCACTGCGGCAGGAGGTGGTGATCCTGAAACAGAAATCCCAGATGCTGGTTCCGTAGCCTGGCCAGTTGATTATCGCCAAGTAGGGCATAATCCTGCCCGTCGAGGATCACACGCCCTGATGTGGGCCGATCTAAGGCCCCAAGGATATTCAGCAACGTGCTTTTCCCCGAACCACTGGGGCCCATAATGGCCACCGACTGCCCCGGCTCCAAAGTAAGATTGACATCCTCCAACACCACAAGTGGCCCAGAAGGTGTTGGGTAACTCTTATAGATATGTTCCGCTAATAACACAGCAAAAGCCTTTCCGCCGGTAACAGGTTCTCAAGGCTTTGGATTCTTCTCTCCAGCCTCTACACGGAATCCTGCGAACTTTTCTCGTTCAGAATTCTCTGCAAACCTTTACAAGAATAGCACCAATTAGATCTGGCACTGGCTACAGCGGGCCCAGAACAAACCGACTATCCCCTTGACGGCTATAAATTCCGGCATTGCCCACCCTCCGGAAGAGGCAGAAAACTCCCGAGCAAGGCATCAGGGGCTTCCCCGCGGAGGCCTCTCAAGGTCTTTATTGTCGGGCAAGCTAAATTGCCTCCGGGATCCAAATCAGACCCGATTCCCAAACCGTGTTCTTGTCCTCGCTGCTTTCAGATTGTATAAGCAACTGCTCCCTTCGAATTCGGAAAAATGTATCTGCTTTCAAGCCGTCGCGATGGCATAATGGAAGGAAAATCTCCATCCGATGCGGTCTTGCTGCTGCCGGTTTCAAACTCCCAGGTTTTAGCGAGGAGATGGGACGATGTCGGCTATCGTCACTAGGGTTTCCCCCCTCAGGCTTGCGACACTCCTCAAGTTTATGCTTGGTGTGATCGTTTGGGGAGCAACTGCCGCTCTTACGATGTATCTGCCCACCCCAGGCTCGGCAGAAGAGGTGCCCCGGTTGGTCTTGTCCGTTACCGATCGGCTGGCATCGCTGCGTCAAACCACCGTCCCTCCGGAGACAGTGTCTGAGTACCCCCTTCCCTCGGAGCTTCTCTGGGAATACCAGCGGGCTCCCAACCCGCGGAAGCCGTATGTCCGATACTGGACCACCCCTGCCGGAATGAATATCTTGCGGGACGCCCCGGCAGATCATTTGCACCACCACGGACTGATGTTTGCCATTGGGGTAGATGAGGTGGACTTCTGGGCCGAGGACAATCTTTCCGGCCACCAGCGGGAAGTTGGAGGTTTTCGCTCGGGGACTAAAGCATCCTTCTCGCAGGATGGCCAAAGCGTGCGAATGGCATGGGTGGTGCAACAATTGGAATGGCAAGACTCCCAACTCCGCGCGGTACTCCTCCAGGAAAATCGGCGAGTAATGTGGGCGGCAATTGCGGGATGGAAAGATCGCCCTCCAGTTCGGCTTGTGCTTTGGCAATCCGAGCTTTCGCTCCCTCGCGGAAAGGAAAGTGCCCGGCTTTGGGGCCGACCTTATTTCGGTTTGGGAATGCGGTTCATCGAGGAGATGGACAAAACCGGCCAGTTTATCAACGCCCTGGGAACTGAAGGGATCAATGAAACCAACGGAGCTCGCAGCCCCTGGACGGCCTATCGCGTGAAGGTGGGGAATCACCCGGTGACGGTGGCAATGATGGATCATCTCTCCAATCCTCGGCATCCAGCTACCTGGTTCACGATGGTAGAACCTTTCGCCTATCTGTCGGCTACGCTGGGGCTTCACACAGAGCCCATCCTTCTGCGGTCGGGCGAGAAAATCACGCTGATTTACGGTGTGGCCGCCTGGGATCGGTGGGTTGGCCCAGAGGAGATCAATTCTCTCTATCGCGGAGAATTCCTCAAAATGTGCGAAGAACTCGGGGGAATCAAGTAGAACCTCCCGGCACGCGACAGCCCCTCTCAAAACTGAATCCCACCCTGAAGACCGTGCCACCCGGCTAGAGTGAGGGGGCCTCGAAATTCTTTCTTCCAGCCGCTTTGTCTGGTGCGGATAAGTTATCCAGAGTTTTCATCGAATTGACTGCCAACCGCTGCGGCCAGCCAGGTTCTGCTTCGATCGGCTGGAAAAAGAATGCCGGTGTACAGATGAAAGCCTTCAACAATCCAAGGCCCCAGGAGGTCAGGCCTCAAGTTGTCCGTTATACCACTAATAATACTGTACCTTAATATCATGGTCGTTTACTGTACCTTGATATCATGGTCGTGGTACATTTTTGGGAGTTGCCAAACAGTCGTGGTACATTTTTGGAAGTTGCAAAAGAATTATTCCGGACTCCCTGAATGAAACAGTTGCGACTGTGCAAATAAAAAATCCCGAGGAAAGGAGGCCTTTCCTCGGGAACAACAACCAACGCGGAATCCTCTGCGGAGAAAGGGAGGTGGCCGGCTGCGAATCCAAAGCCCGCGTGGGAACCGCAGGTCTATCTCTTTGTACAGCCCAAAAACCGGTTACCGCCTGCTTTTCCCCAACTCATTTAGGGAGGCTTTTCTCCGCGAGCATGACCGGCAGAGTCGTTTTACTCCTCCACTTCCTTCCCCAAAGCCTCTGGGTGGAAGACCGTGTGACAGTCATCGCAACTTTTGGCCAGATCCTTCAAAGCGACATCGGCGGCCTTGGCATCCTTGGCCTTTGCCGCCCGATTCAGAGCGGCCGCTGCATCCCGCATTTGAATGCAGTACTGATACCATTTTTCGGCTTCGTCGGGCTTATCGGTCTCGTCGACGTTGTACATACTTCCCTCACCGATCACGGCAATCGTGGCAGCATCCCCAGCTATCGAGGCCGCCTGACGTTCGAACCGCCGCATCGAACGTTTAATCCGGCTGTGAATCAGCGGTACCTGCTGCATCAGCGGAGCCATATGAGCCAGCTTCTTCCACCCTAAGGCCTTAGGATCCCCTTTTGGCTCAGCCGTGGCGGCTTTTAAAGCAGCCAGGGCGGCTTTAGCCGAGGCATAATCTTTGGCATCCATCAGCTGCTGACTTGCAGCCACCATCCCCGCCGCATACTGTTGATATTTGTTTGGCGTGTCGTGCAACCCTAAAGCCAGAGCAATCAAAATGATCGTGTTCGCATCCTTGTAAATCCGTTCCGCAACGTCCTTGTAATCTGCCTCCGATTCCAAGTCGGCCTCGATCCGGCCTAAGTAAAAATCCCATTGAGCCACCAAATCCTCAGCCGGAGCGAAAGTCGACACCTTTGGAGGAGCCGGCGGAGCCGCCCCCAACTGCCACACCACACACACAAGCAAAAGCCCCACGATTGTCCACCCCACAACCCTTACAAAAAAAGGAACCTTTCGCATGCTGCAAACCTCCCATGCTTAGTCACGTACGCACACTTAAGAAACCTAACCTATTGCCCACGATCTCCGCAACGACACCCTCTTCCGTGACGCACACTCATAGTCTGCCGTAAATCTTGCGCGGGGTCAAGCAGATCACCAATTTACGAAATTTTGCCAAGTTCTCTGCGACCAACAGAGTTTTGAATGCTAGTTTATGCCCCCTGAAATTTGTACTTGCAGAGCACAGCCCGGAACTTTCGCGGGCATTTCCCTATCGCCACCATGGTCGTCGATATTTTCGCCTTAGCAGGATCTTACCCCCCAAATAAAAGGGAACACTTTTTTGGGAAAAGACGTGCACCCTGGAGGGAATGCATCCCCCGCATGCGACTCCCAGGGAGTTTAAAAAGCACTTTCCCGGGGTAGAGGTGAGTGATTCACCCGTGACCGAATGACAGGCCTGTATTGGAAAGAATTTCCCCCGGGTAACCAAAACCTAGCTCCAAGGCTCCCTTGACAAAAGGCTCCCACAAAACCGCTGGGTTTTGCCGGCCCCAGCAGCTTGCCGGCTAGGTTTCTTGTAGGCCGAGAAGGTCCGGAGGATCAGTCGGCCCCCGCCGCGGAAGAGTTGTCTTTCCTTTCGCCCGAAATCTCATGGCGAGAATTCAGCTTGCCCGGCCCACCCTCCGAAGATTACACCCCGGCAGATCCTTTTCCGTGCAGGCTGACACGATTAGTAAGAAAACCGAGATACCTCTGGGACAGTTCCCGGGAGCCACTCCAAGCCAATCTAGGGGGCCTCTGCTCCAGCGTTCGCTTCGGAAGCCCTGCTCCCTAAGTGAGCCGCGACGATATCGGAACTTGAAGTAATTGCTCTGGCCGGGAACTGGGGTTTTCGCTCTTCTCAATTCAAAGGGCAAAGATCCCTGCCAACGAAAAGTCGCTTGGCCAATCGGCGGCCGCCACGCCCTCGGCCTTCGAACGGAGCCTCCTTCGGCTAAAATGTTGCAACAAGCAGTAAATTCCCCCCTTCTCCTTGCACGGTGTTCCGGTAACCCCCAAGGGTGTTGCCGGCATTTCCGGCGGAGAGAGCACGGGAATCTGTAAGACTCTCATTCGTATTGGAAAATGACCGTCGAAGTGATTTGCATTTGACCCGAGATAAGGCGAGACTTGCAGGAATGACCCGGTGGACCTACAAAGACGCAGGAGTCGACCTGGATCTGTATCAGCGGGCGATGGAAAAACTTCCCCGGCTTCTTTCGCGGACCTTTACCCCTCGGGTTCTACCTCTCCCGGGGGGATTTGCCGGACTATTTCAATTGGATTTCGACTGTCCCCTTTTCGCACGAAAATATCGGAAGCCTATTTTAGTGGCCTGTGCCGACGGAGTGGGCACCAAGCTTAAAGTGGCCTCGATGATGGGGCGGCACAACACAGTGGGAATCGATCTGGTCGCAATGAACGTCAACGACGCCATCTGCTGCGGGGGGGAACCGCTATTTTTTCTGGACTACATTGCTCTGCCGAAAGATGACCCTCCCCTTCTTGAAGAAATTCTTTCGGGGATTGTCCGCGGGTGTCAGTTAGCCAATTGCGCGCTCTTGGGCGGGGAAACGGCCATTCTCCCAGAAACCTACCAACCGGGAGATTACGATCTGGCCGGGTTTTGTGTCGGGGTAGTCGAGGAAGAAAACGTTATTACCGGAGCCAACATTACTCCCGGAGACTTGGTGATCGGGCTGGCATCCTCCGGACTCCATTCCAACGGTTACAGCCTGGCACGGAAGATCGTCTTTCACCATGCCGGTTATAAAGTGGGAGATTTAATCCCCGAGCTTGGAGCGACGGTAGGAGATGTGCTGCTTGAACCGACCATCATCTATGCCGCGGCAATCCGGAGGGTATTACGCCACTACAGCGTGAAGACCGTCGTGCATGGGATCGCCCACATCACGGGCGGAGGAATTTTCGAAAACCTGAGCCGAATCGTCCCCCAAGGCGTGGAAATCCTACTTCAGCGGGATAGCTGGCCGGTTCCCCCGGTATTCCGCTGGCTGCAACAGCTGGGAAATGTGGAAGAGAATGAGATGTACCGAGTGTTCAATATGGGGATCGGCATGATCCTCGTGGTCAGCGCTTACTATGCCGAAAGCATCCGCAATCAACTTGCAGAAGTGGGAATTAAAAGCTGGATTATCGGACAGGCCGGACAAGGGCCGAAAGCTGTCCGGTGGGCAGATTAACGATCATTTCTCCACCCAAGCCACGAGGGGCCACAACAGCCCGATCGCAAAAAAGCCAGTAAAAGAAGGAGCCTGCTGAACTGGAAATTTCTCCCGGCAGCAAGGCTCCCTTCGGGTTCCAAAATTGCTTCTCTGTTGAGCTAGCCGCGAAATAAACCGGTTAAACCACCCACGGGCCCCAAAAGGAATTCATTTCCTTTACCTTGGGGAATTCTTTCCCGGCTTAAACGGACGGAATCATACCAAGGAGGAATACCATCCCGAAAATTCCTACGGTTTCTACGATCCCCATGGCAATAATGATAAAAGCTAGTCCTTTTCCTTCCCCTTCGCTTAAAGCGCGAATGCCGGCAGCCCCGATCAGGCCTTGCATCCAGGCGGAAAGCATCTCCGCCATCCCAGTAGCCAATCCCACCCCTGTCAAAAGACCTGCATCTGCAACCGTCACCTCCAAATTGTTGAATACAGCACGCATGTTGTTCATCACGATCATTGCGTAGAGAGTCTGACTGATAGGCATCCCTACAAGGATGATGTAGGTGAAGTTGAGGTTTCGGCCTGCTCGGGCCTCCTTAGCCCACGCGCCGGCCGCAGCCTGGCCCGCCACTCCAATCCCCAAAGAGCTTCCCAGAGCCGCCATTCCCAAGGCGAGAACAGACGCTCCTTCCCCCAAGAATCTCCAAAATAGCCCCGGCTGCATCATTTGATTCGCCAACGCCGCAAACATTAAACCCAATCCTGACAGTCCACCCAAAACCAAAAGATTTCCCATTGCCTTGCTCCTTGGTATCCTCTGTGGACCTCCTCACTTTTTGCAATACCGCGTGAATCCTGGCCACTGCTTTCAAATATGGAAGGGAACGGCCCCAATATGAAGCTTCCGCCGCCTCCAAAAATCCATCCGGCAAAGTTGCTCCGGATGTCTGCTTTTTTGTCCGAATGAGCCTTCGGTTGAGTCTCGCCTATCTCCCAGAAACTTGTTTCTCTTTATGAAACCGCTTTGAGGGTCTGGCTACCTCTGGAGCGGAGACGACTTCCAAGTTGAGTAATCGTTAGCGAAAGCCTTCCCCGGCACTTCCTATAGCTGACTCCCTCGCCCGGCCCCCGATACTCGCAACTTCCGGATGCAAGAAAGGTTGGCTTCTTATCCTACACGGCCCGCCGCATAAAAGGTCGGTAGGGATATCCCACCCACTGCATCCCCAGATTATTGGAAAACTCAAGCATATTCAGACGCACGCCGTGGGCAAACATCGCGATCAAGCAGAGCCCCAGGTTCAGTCCATGCCCAAAGAGCAAAATAAGGATCATGAGGGGCAAATTTCCTATCTCCAACGCCATCTCGTTGAAGCTGGAAGCAAGTACACTACTGGCCAAACCCACAGCCATAAGCCGGACATAGCTGATCACGTCCGAAAAGGCCGATAACATAGAAAGCGGAAAGCCGGCGATTCCATAAACCAGGGTCTTCAAAATATTCCGACTGGGGTGAGCAAAGAGAATAGCAAGAGAACCTCCCGCGATCAAAAGATAGGGCCAAGGGGTTGCCCAAGTAAATGGCCCTCGCAGCACGAAGTAATTCACTACTCCGTACATTCCCCAAATAAACAGCCCCCAGCCGAATTTGGCCAGGGCCTCGAGATTTGGCCAAAAACGTACTCCCTGCCAAAATTGGGCAAGGCTTAAATGAATAGCCCCTATCGTGAAACTGAGCCGCATCATAAAAACTCGCGACTCCTCGGCCAATCCGACGGAAATGAGTGGCTGATAAAAGGGCAACGCCACCCCAAAGAAGGTGTTTGTGAGGATTCCCCAAACCGTGCTAACCGCTCCCACTATCATCACCAATTGCGAAAATTGTTCCCCTAAAGCTTTGGCTATTCTCTTGTAAGCGAGGGCTGGTGCTAAAAACAAAATCGCGCCATACCCGCCGTCGCTGATCAAAATTGCAGTAAACAAAGGCAGGGCAATCATGAACGGCACGGAGACATCAAACTCTCGATAGCCCGGGGTGGTTCCGAGCATTTGAAAGAGTCCCTCGATTGGCCTAGCCCACCGCGGCGGTCGCACCAGGGTGGGAGGATTATCGTCGAGCCCCGGCTCCGATACCACGAACCCGATGGGGAAGGGAGTCGCTGCCAAAGCCTTTTCCAAGGTCGGCACTCGCTCCGCTGGAATCCATCCCTGAAAAGCTAGGAGATCTTCATCCGCCAAAGCCCCCCGCACCGCAACCGTTTCTGCAAGCTGCTCTTCCAGCTCGGCAACTTCCTTCTGCATGACGGGGACGAGATTGGCCAGCTCATGCAGCCGTCGGTTATCCTGGCGAAGGGATTCTTCAATCTGCTTGGCTTCAGCCCGGATGCTCGGAGCATCCCGCGAGGGCAAAGTCGCCGGTTTCGCCTCCTGCGGCAGCACCGGAGGAGCATCACGGAAAAGGACAGCCACTAATAATTGGCCACCCGGAGTTTCCCCTCCTACCTGAACGCACTCTGCCTGGATGGCCGCAACGGCACTTGCCGGAACCTGATAGAATTGAGCACGAATTCCCGCTTCCTGAAGTTGGCGAAGATCCTCTAGGGCTAAGTTGCCCCAAGTCGCCAACACTTGCTCCAATTGATGATAGAGCATGGTGAGACGGTTGCGCCCCTCAGCTGCCCGACGCTGAATATCCAGGACTTCTTGGGCGGCGTCCGTGGGAGAAATCTGTGGGGGCACACCCTCCGGTCGGATGTGGGACAGAGATTGAATAGCTTGCCGCAACATTTCCAACCGACGGACCATCACCTCATCGGGGACAGCCCTTCGGGGGTCCACCGGTACCAAATGGATTGCCCCCAAATCGGCGAGGAGAGACAAAATTGCGTCCCGGTCGCAATTGCGGCCCGCCACAAAGATTTTCCGCATCGGCACGATCATACGGTTCGCTCCGCGGCCTGAGCTTGCTGGCGACCTGCAAGCTCCTCAGCCAAGGCGATAGCCAGTTTTTTCTTTGCGATCTTTGCGCGCCCCACGGCATCCCGCATCTCATCCCCCAGTTTGATACGGATGCGGCGGATGGCCTCCTTAGCATGCGGGATCATCACTTTCTCGAACAAATTTACCCGTTGGATGATCCGAGTCAGCTCTTTCTGCAATAGTCGCTCCTGCTGTTGGAGGATTTCCAGCTGGGCCTGACGGCGGCTCTTTTCCCGAAGATCCAACAGGGCTTGATCCACCCAGGGAGGCGTCGCAAAAAGGCTATACCGAACTTCCGGAAAGATCACCTGCTGTAAAACAGGGATTTCCACACCTGCGATGTTTTTCCGAGCCAACACCAGGCGAGAAGGTTTCGACCACCGGTGCAGGGGAATCACTAACCGATCGGCAAATACTGTCTGATATCGCTTTAGTTGGGTTTCGATCTCTTCTACTGCCTGCTCGGCTGCCCGCCGCTGGCGAACCACTTCCCGCACCGCCAGCTGAAGCTGCTGCTGCTTTAGCTTTAACATCGGCAGATAGCGCTGGTACCGGGCCAAAGCATCCCGATAACGCTTCAGCTCCGGCCTGGTCAGCTTGATTTTTTTCTCCGGCATCCCCGAACCCTCGAAAAATCAACAAAACCCCGCCTCAGCTTCTTTCCGGCAACAGATCTTCCCAATAGGTGAGCCAAAAGTTAAGATGCGGCGGTGGCTGCTGCCATTTCAGGAGTTTCCACGGGAATCCGCGGCTTTGGCCAATACTTGTCGATTAGCGTTCGCCGAATCCCTGTCTCTGCCGGTTCAAAACACTCCGCCAGGATCTGCCAGCACCGATCGAGTGCTTCGAAAAGCGGAATATTAACAGCTAGATCCATGATTCGCTGCTCGAAAAGCTCTCCATACTTCAGCAGCTTCCGGTCCCATTCGGACATTTCGAAGCCCATATCCCGCTTTTCCCGGCTTTCCCGGCATAAGGCATAAAGCTGGATACAGGCGTCCATGATGGCTCGGTGATCATCACGCGTTTTCCCGTTTACCCGCTGCTTAAGCCGCGACAACGAACCGAAGGGCTCGATCCGGCCATTCCGCAAGTAAAACTGACCTTCAGTGATATATCCGGTATTGTCCGGCACGGGATGGGTGACGTCATCACCCGGCATCGTCACCACAGCCAAAACCGTCAAAGAACCGGCTCCTTCCAGATCGACGGCCTTCTCGTACCGCCTGGCAAGTTGCGTGTAGAGATCCCCCGGATACCCGCGGTTCGAAGGGATCTGCTCCATAATTATCGAAATTTCTTTTAAAGCATCGGAGAAAGCTGTCATGTCGGTAAGAAGCACCAGCACCCGTTTCCCCTGCAGAGCAAATTGCTCTCCTACCGACAGGCATAAGTCGGGAACCATCAAGCATTCGACCACGGGATCGGCAGCGGTATGGATGAACATCACGGTTCGGCCGAGGACCCCACCCTCCTCGAAAGTCCTCCGGAACTTCAAGTAATCATCGTGGCGAAGGCCCATCCCACCCAAGATGATAATGTCGGCATCGGCTTGCAATCCGATCCGGGCCAGAAGCTCATTGTACGGCTCCCCCGGTACGGAAAAGATCGGCAGCTTTTGCGACTCCACCAGAGAATTGAACACATCGATCATAGGAATGCCGGTGTGGATCATTTTATCCGGCAACCGACGGCGAACCGGGTTTACCGGGGGGGTACCAATGGCTATCGGCTTGCCCGTCAGCTCCACCCGACCATCGCGAGGTCGCCCGGAACCATCCAGTACCCGGCCCAGAAGAGCGTCGGAGAACGGAATCTGCATCGGCCGGTGGAGAAATTCGATTCGATCTCGGTTGGAAACTCCCTGAGAACCCGCAAAAACCTGGAGGCTCACCCGGGGCCCATCCAACCGAATCACTTGGGCATAAGATGGACCACGGGAGGTGTGGATCATTGCCAATTCCCCAAAACCCACACCTTCAGCCCGGACAGTTACTACGTTACCGACAATGCGTTCGATCTCGTCAAAGTACTTCCTCATTGCTCGTCAGCCTCGACCTTTGGTAGCAATGAATCGGTCGATCCGCTCCAAATAACGTTGGAACTCCTCAGAACCCCACTCGGAGTAGTTCCAATTTCGGAACAGGTCACTAATTTCCACCATTTTGCGGCGGGCTTCCGCCTTATCGCCAAACTGAAAGTCGGTATCCACAACTTCCACCACCTTGCTGAAGACAAACTTTTGCCTCTCGGCCGGGGTCGCCGCGTCCACAGGATCGAAGGCATTCTGCTGGAGATAACAGTTATCCACAAAATCCGCCTTCAGCATGATGGTGAAATCTTGAACAGATATCCCTTCCTCCCCTACCACGGTCATCATTTGCCGAACTTCGTGGCCTTGGACAAGGAGACGGCGAATCCGAGCGACGACTTTTGGATCGATGATTCCCCGGTACTGACTCCACGAATCCAGCGGATCGATTGAAGGGAACCGCCGGGCTTCCGCGCGGGCCCGCGATAACCCATGGAAAGCCCCAACCACTTTCAACGTGGCTTGAGTCACAGGTTCTTCGAAGTTTCCGCCGGCAGGGCTGACAGTACCGCCGATGGTGAGCGATCCTTTGCGACCATCCTTCAACTCGATCACACCGGCCCTTTCGTAGAAAGCGGCAATTCGGCTTTCCAAGTAGGCAGGGAAAGCCTCTTCGCCTGGGATCTCTTCGAGCCGGCCGGAAACCTCTCGCATCGCCTGTGCCCACCGAGAAGTCGAATCCACAAGCAGCAACACATTTAAACCCATTTGCCGGTAATACTCACCCAAGGTGGCCGCCGTGTAAACCGAAGCCTCCCGAGCCGCTACCGGCATGGCCGAGGTGTTGCAGACGATAATCGTCCGCTCCATGAGACTTCGCCCAGTCCGCGGGTCGATCAACTCGGGGAATTCACGCAAGGTCTCCACAACCTCTCCGGCCCGCTCCCCACAGGCACCGATGATGACGATATCGATCTCCGCATGGCGAGAAGTGATCTGCTGGAGCACGGTTTTTCCTGCCCCAAACGGGCCGGGAATGCAGTAGGTACCTCCCCGCACAATTGGAAAGAGTGTATCGATGATCCGCACCCGCGTAACCAAGGGATCAGTCGGTAGCAATCGGCGGCGAGAGACATTCAAAGGCCGTTTCACCGGCCAGCGTTGCTGCATTGTCACCGATCGCTCCTGCCCATCTGGGCCAACAACCACCGCAATCTCCTGATTTACTGTGTACTCCCCAGGCGGAGCGATGGTTTTGACCGTAAACTGCCCCTCCCACGCGAATGGCACCATAATGTGGTGCCTAAAAATGCCTTCGGGCACCGTTCCCAACGTATCCCCCGCTTCTGCTATGTCACCCGGCTTTACTACCGGGGTAAACTCCCAGGGTTGAGTGAGGGATACTGCATGCAAGTACACTCCCGGGCGAAGGAAGTAGCCGATTAGATCTGCCAATTCGGGGAGAGGATTTTGGAGACCATCGTAGATTCTGCCAAGCAACCCGGGAGCCAGGACCACCGATAACATTTCTTCCCGGAGTTCGACGAAATCACCCACCCGTAACCCGGCAGTTTCTTCGAAGACTTGAAGGTCCACCTCATGCCCCCGGACCCGAATCACCTCGCTCATGAGCCGGACGCCGTCGGAGCGGATGCAATAACCGACGGAGTTCTGTACGACCCGACCCGTAGTCTCCACGGTAACCAAATTTCCAAATACCCCGATCACCCTTCCCCGAACGAACCCGTCGAAGCCTGAACTCACCTCTTGCCGGAGCGTCGTAGACATCCCAGTACTTCCTACTTGCTATCTCCACCTCAGAGAGCTGCTTAAAGTGACACCCTCCAAGGGAGCCGATCCCGGCCCACCGCGGTCACGGGCCAAAACGTTCAGTAAAGCCAGTCACTTCCAAGTGAGAGATTCACCTTTACGGAACTTCGACTCGTTCTATATTTCCGAAACCAAAGCCCCCGGCAGAGCAAGTTTCTACTGCGGACCCGGTACTGCTTTTTCCTCACCGGAGGTTCGCCGCCATTGGCTCAACAGCATGATCCGAAGGGCATAAACCAGGATTTCCTCGTCGACGAACCGAAACCATGCCTCGTTCTGGTCGCACCATTCCCAGCGGGTGCGAATAACAACCTGCAGGCCTGCCAATGGAGTCTTTGCCGATTCCCACTCCGAAATCGCCGCACTGAAGTCGAAGTCCGATTCACCGAGCTCTGGCACAACGAGGTAACCGGCCTCCTCCAACCCCAGCTTCCGGGCACGTGCCACCGCCAGAGCATTGCGGAAGGCCACCTCGAATCCTACCCAACGTCGGAGGAAATCACTTCCGTGCTCGGCACCCATCCGATCCGCGAATCGAAAATAACTCGCCCAAAGTCTATCCAACTCGATCGTAAAAGTTTCTTCCTCCTCCTTCCGTGGCGATAAAAAATCCGGAAGAGTAGACTCGCCTTTGGCTTGTTCTATCGTTAGAACTGCAGGCTCAACCTGTTTTAACTCCCCCGCTAAGAACGCCTCCCGCTGTTCCAAATCGTCTAAAAGAAGAATGGTCCCCACCAACCGGCGGACTCGGCGAATCTCGCTCACATGCTCCAGGAGTTCTGCAAGTCCGATGGGAGGTGGTGTACCCAAGGTCCCAAGAGAAGGTAAAGCAGTGATGTAATAATGAAGTTGACCTAGCATCAAACTCGGGATCCGGTACCCGCAAACAATTCCCAATTCTTCTAAGAAAGACCCCCAGTCAGATCATCAAACACTGTTGGCACCGCACGCCGCTTTCGATCCCTGAAAGCTTTCCATTCGGCAGGCGACTCCTCCGCACAAGGACACCCACTTTCTCCCGCGTCACAAACCAAGCGAGATCAATTCTTCTTGCCACAAAAACTTAGCACCTTCTTCATGCCTTAGGACCGCCCGCGACCGTGCTCCGGGTTTTCGTCCTTCCGAGGTGGGGGAAACCCAAATCAACTAATCCATTTATTGCCAACAATTACCTTTTCTGCGAAACTCAGCACCAACCAAACACTGCAAACAGGGCCCATGCCCGGGCCAAGTTCCCCCGGAAAAAGCGAGGGATCCGGATCACGCGGGCTGTTCAGCTGGCTTTATCGCCTGGTCGATCAACGCTTGTAATTCCGGAGTAATGATTTCACTTAACAGCTTCACCACGGAATTTGTGGTAACCTCTACGGTGCCGGAACCCAATTTGTATTCGAAACCAGCCTCCCTCAACGCTCCCACGATCTCCGGCACGAATGCGGGCTGGCCGGACTCCCGGTCTCGGATACGACATTGGGCTAATAGCCACTCCCGGAACTGAGCTTCCATGGCCTCCGGAACCCGGATCGTAAGTCGGGCTTCACCCCGCACTTCAGCAGCTGCATATTCCTTAACCAACTGGAGAATCAGATTTTTCAAAAAATCCGGATCAGCCAGGGTAGCGGCTACCATACGCTCCAAAACCGCGGTTAAAGCCCGGTTGAGTGTTACCCGGAGATATCCCACCACGTCGCGCGCGGCCAATTCCAAATCGGTTCGGGTCCGAGCAACTGTCTTCGCCCGCTCTTGTTCGGCTTCCTGGCGAATCTTTTCGGCTTCCGCTTTTGCCGCCCGAATTATCTCCTCGGCCTCTTGCTTTGCACCATGGCGGATCTCCTCCGCCTCCTTTTTCGCGGCCTCCACGCCCTCAGCCCTCAATCGACTAATAAAAGCATCAATCGTCTGGGCCATCCGAGTTCCCTTCGGCTCAATCCTTAGTTCATTACTAATGTCAATTTTTAGCGATAGCAGTCGCCCGAGAGGTCCCCCGGCGACTTCACCGGTTGAATCGACATTATAACGGATGATTGCGATTATAGGGAAGAAGCAATCCGTTTAGGGCTGGGCGGATCCCAAGGCTCGGGAAGCTCCCCTGCCTGCGAGGCCATGCCCCTTAGTTGAGTTCTCGAAAAGCATGTCGGACAATTCCGGCTGCGGTGGCGGTGTAAATTGCCGGCAGTGAACTCGGGCGAAAAGGTCCCCCCTTGGGGAGGAAATCGGCTTGCCAGGGGTGATGGGGCCGTCTTTGATAACACTTGGGACCACACTTTGTCGGACTTGCGACCCATCAATTTGGATAGCGGCCCATTAGTTGGATATTGGATTTGTGACCCCA
>Ga0308310_1000390_pt1 | contig 18701 bp, 16 predicted proteins | sample HotsprSampleMS65_FD_203672 | JGI IMG/M metagenome (GOLD analysis project Ga0308310, IMG submission 203672) | Hot spring phototrophic mat microbial communities from Mushroom Spring, Yellowstone National Park, Wyoming, United States - 20090730_MS65 ...
TTACAGCGGTTAGTAGTAATAAGTTTGCTAAGAGTAGCGATAGTCTGCGCGTCATTCTACTCGGTAGGGCATGCGTTGCTCGCTAGGCTCGCGTAAATCCGAACTGACGTGACCAAGAAGCTCAGTAGCCTTTGCAGTTTCAGAAAGCGGGCGAACTCGTTGTCCCGAGCTTCGTATAGATTGGCCAGAAACTCCGAAAGGTCTGCCTGCAGCTTATCCTGTTGCTCCGCCCGCAGCGTATTCTGTTGCTCTGCCCGCAGCGTATGAAGGGCGTGCTCTTTATAGAGTTGCCTCCCAGATTCTCTGCTGCTCCTCGGGGAGTTCCCTCAGTTCTGCCTGAGCTCGCCTCAGACGGGCCGCCACGTAGGGAGTCTCCATTATGTTGACCGCCAACCGCATTTGGGGTTGGTCTATTTCACAACGGAACAAACTTGGATGGACAACGATGATATTTTGGATAGCGTGACCAATGGGGTGCTCAAATTCAGAGCGATATAAACCCAATTTGGGATAGCGCTGCTTAGACAACTGCCGAGCGTTCCAGCAGTAGACAAAGGATGAACATGTGGAGCGCATCTGGGCCGGGCGCGCAGCTCCCTCAAGCCGTACCTTTCCTCACTCGAATCAACGTCCCGTGTTAATCTCATAGATGCGAACCTCTGAACTTACCGGACCGCTGCCGATGAGGACAGCGACTGCCGGCCCTTCCTCCACCAAGGCCATCTGCCACGGGCGCGGCGGCAGGACCTCGCGGCCGATCATTCGCCCACTTGCAGCGTCCCAGACGTAGAGCCGAGCGCTCATGTCCCCTTCCCCTACCCAGTCTGCCAGTCCGACGATATACTGACCGTCGGGAGTGAAGGCCAGCGCTTTTAGTGAAAGTGGAAACCCCAACTCCGTCTCCGGCTGCAGTTCCAACTCCTTCTGAGCGTTCAGAATCACCTTTTGCTGCCCTGGATCAACGGAGACCCGCCATAAGGCGAGCCGGGTCGGGAAGGGAGCTTGATAGCCCTCGTTTTCAATGAGGCGCATCTCATTCTCTGCGGCTGCCAGGAGATACCCGTCTGGCGAGAGGGCGATAGCTGTGAGGGGATCGAGCTTAAGGTATCCCCATCGTTTCCCAGTGTGGGCGTCCCAGATCTGCAGGTCGGCATCTGTTTCGGTCATTTGGAAGATCAGCCGCTCGTCAGGCGTCATAACAAACTGATCGGCGGGCCTGTATAGATCAAACGCGAAGGCTTGTCGGCCCGTCTCCGTGTAATAGGCGGCCAAGCTGCGCTCTCCTCCGACCAGCAACAGCGTACCCTGAGGCGAGAAGGCAATGCGGTGCACCTCCTCTTCAATCTGCAATGTGAAACGAGTCCGTTTTTCTGGCACATCCCACAAGCGAATCTCTGACTCGGTCCGCAGGGCGAAGACCTGGCCGTCTGGTGAGAAGACCAGCTCCTCTATCCTTGATGGGGGCAACGAGTCCTTTCTCTATCTCCCCAGTCTGGATATCCAGGAAGTCGCTCCGGCCGTCCAAGGTCAGCAGGGTCAGGCGTCCATCAGGGATTGGGTTAATGGCGATAACCTCTTCCACAGGGATGGCCAGCCGGAGGGATAGGGCTGGGATGATCATCTGGAGTGAGGGGGCAGGAGCCTCCTCGGTTGCTGGAGAGGTCGTTGGATCTAGCGTTGGCGGAGAGAGTGGGATAGATGTGGCTGTTGGACTCGGGAGAGTTGGCTCCGGCGTTGGCGAGGAGGGTGGCACGGTTGTAGCTGTTGGACCTGGGAGAGAAGCAGGAGAAGGCGAAACACAAGCGCACAGTGCAAAGAAGACCGATACCGAGCTAGCGATGAGGAGAATTCGCGAGTTCATCATAGCCTCACTGTCCACTTACTATATAACGTGAGTTCGGATTATCCGCGCCTTCTGCCTATTTGCTCACGCGAAGGCATAGAGATCTCTGCAAAGGCTTAGTTCTTATAGCGATTAATTGCGATAAGGCTATCGAGAGCAACGCTAATCTGCGCGTAGAACGCCTGCTCCTATTCAACGAGGCAGTGGGCGCTTGCTTAGACTCGCGTAATTCCGAACTGACGTTATATATATTCTAGTGAATCACTGTCAAGTCGAGAGTGTTCTAATTCGGAATGAAAGGCTATACGGTTGGGCACACGCATTGGTCGTCCGCAGGCACATCGTCTCACGTCATCGCTGCGAAGCATCGCGCAGGTCGGTGGATGCTTGGCGGATTGAGCACATGAAGGTCACCAGTATCTTGCCTCCCCTTGTCATTCTCAGAATATGACAGGGGCGGGGGCTGCCTGGGTGAGCGCTTTTGGGCCAGTAGAATTGCGCATGAACGCACTGCATCTCAGGTGGTTATGTTTTGCTGTTTCTGGGATGAGTGCCATCAACGAGCGAAAGACAACCTTCTGTGTAGAGCCAACGGCGGCCCTTGCTGTGCTTGCTCAGCGTTTTGCCCCTGGCTATGAACGCACCCTGAAAGGGCGCCTGGCTGCGTGCTGTTATCATTCTGCTTGCTATGCTGGAAGCGTTAACCCCTTTGAAAGACAGATTGGCCGATGCCCAAGCGCGCGTCGCCGATCTGCGGGGGCATCTTTGACATCGCGGCCAAAGCACAGCGCGTCCGCGAGATCGAAACCCTGGCCGCCGATCCCAGCTTTTGGAATGATGCTGCCCGCGCTCAGGCCCTGATGCGCGAGATGGCCGCCTTGAAAGCCAGCCTGGACGCCTACGATCAGCTCGTCCGGCGCGCCTCAGATGCCGCCGTCATGCTGGAACTGGCTGACGAATCCGGCGATGAATCGGCCCTGCGCGATGTCGAGGCCGAGCTGCGCCTCCTGGAAGAGGCGCTCAGGCGTCTCGAGCTGGAGCTGATGTTCTCCGGCAAATACGACCACGCCGACGCGATCCTGACCATTCAACCGGGCGCCGGCGGCGTGGACGCGCAAGACTGGGCCGAGATGCTTTACCGGATGTATTTGCGCTGGGCCGAGCGGCATCGCTTTAAGGTAAGCGAGATTGACTACACGCCGGCTGAGACCGCCGGCATCAAGAATGTCACCTTGCAGATCAGCGGCGAGCGCGCCTACGGCTACCTGCGCAGCGAGCGCGGCGTGCATCGCTTGGTGCGCCTCTCGCCCTTCAACGCCGGCAATACGCGCGAGACTTCCTTCGCCCGCGTAGAGGTGTATCCGGACATTCAAGACGATGAGATCAACATCGAGATCAACCCGAACGACCTGGAGATAGAGACCTTTCGCTCACAGGGCGCCGGCGGGCAGAACGTCCAGAAGAACGAGACCGCCGTGCGCATCCGACACATCCCCACCGGCATCGTGGTGAGCTGCCAGGACCAGCGCAGCCAGCTCCAAAACCGCGAGCGCGCGCTCCATATCCTCAAAGTGCGCCTGCGGGAGTTGGAGGAGCGTCGACGCGAGGCTGAGCTGCGCCAACTGCGCGGCGAACATGTGGATGCGCAATTCGGCAACCAGATCCGCAGCTATGTCCTGCATCCCTACCAACTGGTGAAAGACCTGCGCACCGACTACGAGACCAGCCAGGTGTATGACGTGCTGGACGGTGACCTGGACGCCTTTATGGAAGCATATCTAAAGCAGTTCAGGGAATAATCCTTGCCCGCCATGCGCGTCAAGCTGCTCGCGGTCAGCGATGAAGTCGTGCCCTGGATCCACAGCGCCCAGCTCGTCGAGCGGTGTGGAGATGTGGACATCATACTTGGCTGCGGCGACCTGCCCAGCGAGTATTTGGAATACATCACGACCATGCTTGGCAAGCCGTGCTTCTACGTGCGCGGCAATCATGACCAGGCACAGGGCCACCGCCCTGAAGGATGCGTCAACCTGGATCTGCGCGCGCAGCGGTGGGGCAAACTGCAGTTGGCCGGCCTGGAAGGTGGCCCCCTCTATAAACCGGGTGCGCCTCTCCAATACTCACAAAACGACCAGTGGCTGCGGGCTATCTGGCTGGCCTGTAAGGTGTTCCCGCACCGCGCTTGTCGCAGGCGCAGGGTGGACATCGTCATCAGCCACGCTCCGCTCTACGGCATTCACGATGGCAGCGACCCGGCGCATATCGGCTTCGCCGCCTTCAACTGGTTGGCTAGGCTGCTCAGGCCGCGCTTATGGCTACACGGGCATCAGCATCGCTCGTATGCGCCCCTGCAGCCGCGGGAGACCCGCCTGGGCGAGACGCTGATTGTGAACGTACACCCTTATCGCATCCTTGAGCTTTCGCTGTAGCGAACGCCATCGTGGCCAGACAGCCACACATCTCGCGGTGCATCCTGATTGCTGGGCACACAGCGATACGTGGCTGCTTCAGCAGCGGCGCGCGCGGTAGCGCCTCGGCACCAGGCGCATGGCCAGCCAGCGCTTGAGCGGGCCGTAATGTTTGTAGTAATAGCGCTGCCGGCTGGCCCACTTGAGGCATTCGGCGCGCTCGCTGGCCTGAGCGCTGCTGGCTCCGCCGTAGTGGGTGACGATCGCTTGGGGGACGCACCAAATGTCCCAGCCGGCGGCCTTCATCCGCACTGCCCAGTCCACCTCCTCGGCATACATCTCATAGCCCTCGTCGAGCAATCCCACCGCGCGAATCGCCTCGGCGCGGGCGAACATCGCTGCACCCAGAGGGTGCCCCACGCGGAAGGGGGGGCCGGCGTAGCGAGCCGCCGGATAGCGCCCGTCTAGCCGGGTGTTCCGAAAGCGCCACAGCCAAGGCTGGGTCTCCAACGCCAGTTGGATCAGCCCCGGCAGCGCAAAAGCGCTATGCTGAAGGCTGCCGTCTGGGTTCACCAGCTTCGGGCCGCATAGCCCGCAGCGAGGATGCGCCTGCATAAACTCCAGCAGCGCGCGCGCCGCGCCGCGATGAACGACTGTGTCCGGATTCAGCAGCCAAACGTATGTTGGCGAGTCTTGGACCTCGGCTGCTGCTTTGTCTAATCCCAGATGGCGCATCGCCAAGTTGTTGGCCTTGACGTATCCCAGGTTGTGGTGACATGCGATGAGCGACACGTCCGCAAATTCAGCGCGCACCATCTCGGCGCTGCCATCGGCAGAGGCATTGTCCACAACGATGACGCGCGCGCCGGGCGCGCCTTCGGCCAGGTCCGCCCGCAGTGAAGCCAAACAGGTGCGCAGCAGCTCGCGCACGTTCCAGGAAACGATCACGACAGCGAGCATGGTGCGGGGAAGCTACCGGTCAAGGTTCAACCAGCGTCACCAGGATCGGCGTGACGCGGCTGTTGATCGGGGCGATCTCCACCTGCTCCTGGATCAGCGCTCCCCAGATGCGAAAGGGGTTGCGCACCGGCACGCGGTTGAGCACCACACACCCGCGCACGACCACCTGCCTGCCAGGGGGTAAATAGTAGAGCTTGAAGCCATCGCGCTCGACGACCTCCAAATCGTCTAATGTCCCAACTGCCCAGCGCCAAGGATGGTCTTCGCCCGTGTTGGTCTCGAAGTCCACTCCCACGCGCCAGACGCCTGGCTCCTCCGGAAAGCCCTTGGTATAGCGGTTGGTGTCCATGGTGTAGCAATCGTTGGGGTCGAATGGGCCGGCGGTGCGGATTGGGGTGTTGCCGACGTTGCGGATGGTGGTGGTGAAATACAGGGTGTCGCCCAGCTTCATCGTCACCTCTGGTGTGGCACCCACGTGCGACCATTCAAAGCCATGGCCGGTGTTTGGCTGGATCACGATCTCGGCCATGGGCCGGCCGCTGTCTTTGATCGTCAGTGGTGCGCTGAGCACATCGCGCTGGCCGATCAAGTCCTCGGCTTCGGCGACGATGATGTATTCGCCGTCTGGCGGCGGGTCGGCCCCTAGGTCAATGCCACCGTCGTAGTCAAAGAAGTAGCGGCCCGCGGGCAACACATCGTCGGTGGGCTGGCGATAGAGCGAGCCTTCCATGCGCGGCACGTCGTAGCGAAAGTTATCCGGCCCGATCACATACACGCGCAGCCTGGCCGGCTGGGCGATGAACACGTTGATATACACGTGGTCGTCAATCGCGTCGCGATTCGGCGTGATCAGATTGGTGGAGACGGTGAACTCTTCAATTTTGGGGAAGGGCACGCCCGCGCTGAGGATGGTGAGCGTGCCGGTATAGATGGCCCGCCGCCCATCTTCGCCGAGCGCTTCCACGCTCCAGGTGTACTCCCCTTCGGGCAGCAGCCGGCCATCTTCGCCGATGCCGTTGAAAAGATATTCGTAGGGCCGCGGGATGCTTGGCCGCAGCGCGCTGCGCCGGATATAGTGCCGTTGGCCTTGTTGATCCGTAAGGTAGATTGAGACGCGCGCCGGCGCATTCACTCGGTAACTGATGCGGGCCAGGTCGTTGTTCCCATCTGCATCGGGCGTGATCACGTCTGGTGTTACCATTACATCGCTGATCACCGGCGCGACCAAAGCACAAGCCGCCAAAACAACGCTTGTTGTGAAAAGGAAGCTAAGGCGTCGGAGCATCGCAGCGAGTATAACAATCGGCTCGCCGCCTTTGTCCGTTGTTCGTAGCGCGCCAATTCCAGAAGAAGAGGAGAACAGATGAGAGGGAGTCGGCTTTCGTTTATCGTGATCGTTGGCTTGGCCGTCATCGTGGTCCTCACTGTCCTGATCGGGCGCGCCATCAGTGGGTTCGTCGTTGAGTTCATCGCCGACCAATCGCCAACCGTGCGAAAACCCGATAACGCCATTGAGGTGACGTTTATCTATGCGCCAGAGTTCGAGAAGAACCTAAATGTCGAAGAGATCATCGCGGAGTTCAACCGCGCCTACGTGCGCGGGCGCGATCCGCTGACTGGCAGGGCGCTTGCGACCGGCGAGCGCCCGATCTGGATCACGGGGCGCAGCGGCTCTTCGGGCACGGTGCACGAGGGGATCATCAACGCCTTCATCGCCCCGAATAATGCCAACGTCGAGCGCCCTGTGCTGTGGTCGCCCTCGGTGCGCCACTGGCTGGCGCTGGTGAACTATCAAACCGGTCGCCGTGTCTTCGACGTTGAGGGCGCGCCGGCCACGGCCCTTGCGCCGGTGGTGATAGCGATTTGGGAGTCGCGCTTGAACGCGCTGCGGGCCAAGCATGGCGCCGAGATCGGCTGGGAGGAGCTGCTGGCCGTCTTTGACGATCCGCGCGGCTGGAACGCCTATGGCCTGAGCGGGCGGCCTTCTGTGTATTACGGGCACACCGACCCGCGCATCTCCTCCACTGCCCTCTCCACTTTAATGGCCGAGTTCTACGCCAGCGCCCGCTACGTCGCCGGCAACCGGGACGTCGCGCGTCTCACGCTTGACCACGTGAACGATGAGCGGGTACAAGCCAGCGTCCGTCGCATCGAAAACCTGATCAAGCACTACTCCGCGCGCACCACGGAATTCATCGAATACATCGCCCAAGGGCCGGATTATCTGGATTTCGTCGCCCTAGAAGAGAACGATTTGATCTTCATCAACCTGGGGAAGACGCAGGTCCAGCCGCCGGAGAAGCTGGTCGCGCTATACCCCAAAGAAGGCACGTTCGTCCACGACCACCCGTTTGCGATCCCGAATGCGCCGTGGGTGAGCGAGGAACAGCGTAGGGCTGCCGAGGTGTTCACGCGATACTTTCTCAGCCCAGCAGTTCAACAAAAGGTGTTGGCCGCCGGCTTCCGGCCAGCGAATCGGGACGTGCCGCTGGGCTATCCCATCAGCCCTGAGGTCGGCGTGGACCCGACGCAGCCAAAGGCGCTGCTGGCCGTGCCCGATCCGGCGGTGATCGCCGCCGTCCAGCGCTCCTGGCAGCTCGTGAAGAAACAAGCGGACATCCTGCTGCTGGTGGACACCTCAGGGTCCATGCGTGAGGACGACAAGCTCAGGCAAGCGGTCGAGGCCATGCGCGTCTTCTTGGAAGATCAGCCTGGCAAGAACAACGTCGGCCTGATGCGCTTCGACAGCGAAGTCGAGCTGATGGTGCCCATCGGCCCGCTGGAGAGCAACCGCGAGCGAGTGCTAGCGGCTATAGACCAGCTCGTGGCCAGGGGAAACACGGCGCTCCACGACGCTGTGATCGCCGCCGTTGAGCACTTGCAGGCGAATTCCTCTCCGGAGCGCATTCAGGCCGTCCTGCTGCTCTCCGACGGCCAGGATACGGCGTCGCAGGCCTCGCTCAACCAGGTGGTGCGCGCCATCCAGGCAGCGCGCAACAGCCGCACGCCCATCTTGGTGATCCCCATCGCCTACGGGCGCGATGCAGACGTAAACGCGCTCAACACCATTGGGCGAGCGAGCGATACAAAAGTGCAGCCAGGGGACGCAGAGAACATCAAGAAGCTGCTGGACGTGATCGGCAGCTACTTCTAGGCGATGTAAAGCATCGGCATAGGGTGGGCGAACCACTGTCTTTAGTTGCCTCCAATACGTGAACGCATCCGACCTAGGAGCGTCACGCGGAAGGCGAGCGCTTGGCAGATCAATCTGGCGGGAGCAATCTCGGGCAAAAGCCAATGGAGTGCCGGTGCTGTTTCCCCTGCGTGCAGGGGGAACGACAGCCAGCGCCCCCGGCGAGACTCGAACTCACAACCGAGGCATTAGAAGTGCCCTGCTCTATCCTATTGAGCTACGGGGGCTAGTTCAAAATCGGACGGATGCCATTATAAACAGCGCGGCCGCCCAGTTGGGCGAGGACCTCGGCCGGCTTGCGGCCAATGCGCGCCGCCAGCTCGCTCGCGGTCAGCGGTTGATTGCCGTTCACCAGAAAGACGCGAAAGGCCAGCTCGGCTAATGGGAGGCGCGGGTTGATAAACCCCGGGTCATGAGCGTATGTCTTGCGAACCAGGTACATCGTGCGCGTCATCTGATGCACCTCGCCGGTCTCCTCATCTACGGAGTCCAGGAGCTCTTCTGCCTCGCTGTTGGTTAGCTGCGCCTGCTGCTCAGGCGTCAGGTATTTCTGAATCAACACATTGATGTCCTGGCCGTTCTTCTCGAACCAGGTGTAGTCAATGTGAAAGCGCGTATCCTCCGTTGGTCTGAAGATCTTCATGCTTATTCAGGCCAAATGCCAGTAGTGATCGCCGATGGGGACGTATGCGCCGCTAGCGACCAGCGCAGCCAACACGTCGGTCGGCGAGCAGCGCGTGATCAGGTTCACCACCGCGTAGAGCGTGCGCACATGTACGTTGCCTTGTGGGCTGAGCTTAGCGATCTCCGAGAAGGCCTCGCGAACGGCCTGCCGCACATCGCGCGGGCGCTCGCGCAGGGCATCAAACGCCTGTGGATCGTCCACAAACACGGCCATCAGCTCATCCACGTCGCAATATACAGGGCGCTGCGCAGTCTCTAGGTGGAGCCGTCCATCGCGCACGCTGGCCACGCGCACCCACTCGCGCTTCGGACGACGGCGGACGTAGTCTATCAACAACATCACGTCGCCTGCCTCGCTGCGGGTCAGATCGATGTAAGCGCCGGCGGCCAAGCGGTTTGTCTTGAACCATTCTCCCAGACCCCAGATGTAGCGCCCTTCGCGCACTGCCCAGGCAGTGAACGTCTGGCGTGCCATTGGGTCGCGCAAGCGGAAGGCGATGCGCGGTTTGCGCAAGGGCGGCAGCACGCTGGCCACTCGGCGCGACCAGCCCAGCGTGCCGGCGCGCAAGTGGGGGAATGTTAAGATCACCCTGACACTCTGCGCCGGCTCGACGGGCGCAGCCTCGTCGAAATCCAGCTCATCATCCAGCTCGCGGGCCAGCGCGAGCATCTGATCGCTCAAATCAGCCTGGCCGAAGAAGCGCACAGCACGCAATGGCTCGGGAATGGTGAGAACCTCTGGCGGCTCAAGGCGGCGCAAAAACCAGGCCGGCTTATTGTCTGGGCCAACCTCGTCGAAGCGCGGATCAGCAGCCAACGCTGCGTTGAGCGAGGCCTCTTGAACTTTTTGACCTATCTCTGTCGGCAAGCTGAGATCGCGCAGGATCACGTCAGTCGTCAGCGGCCCACCATTGGCCATGTCCAGCACCGCCTCCGCTAGGTTGAGATGGCCGATGTTGATCTCGGCCATCATCGCCCTTAGAAACCATTCGTCGCCGATGCGAATGAACTCTTTGTTCTGCTCAAGTGCAGCGCTGAGCGCGGCGCGCACCCGCTCGCCATTCGCGGCATATAACGCTTCTGGGCTTTGCGCGTGGCTGAAGAAGTCGCTGACATCCATTTGGTTGAGGCGATGCGGATGCGGAAAGCGCGCAGCGAACTCTCGCTGCTGGCCGTCGTCAAATGCGACGCGGATCACCTCAAACTCACCCAGCTCTGGGTGGCGGCCAGGGCGGAGCGCAATCACGCGACCAGTGGCAAATTGCAGGGCTGGAAACACCAGTCGATCGCCGACGGCGTAGTGCGCCTTTGGCTGATAGACGGTGCAACCTTCCCAGCGCTCGCGCAGCTTGCTGTTCTCCTGCTCGACGCGATGCTTGAGCAGGGCGAGGGCGAGCTTATCTGTTGAGATCGGGTGGCCCAGTTCGATGATATAGCTATAGAGGAACTCCACGTCATCCGTGGTGATGGCAAACGAAGACCAGTATTTCTGAGAATCAATTGGCCGATGTATCACGTGTGCGGAGACGCTGTCCACAATAACCCAGCCGAGGATTATACCCAGCGCCTGTGAGCTCTTGGGGGCATTCACCAATAGGGGGCAACCTTCCACCAAGCGATACTGCCAGCGAAGGTAATAGAGGGTGGGCGACGGCAGTGCCGTCGCCCACCCAGAGCGTTCTGCCCCTATCCATGAATGCCCCGAGCGCTTGGGGGCATAGGAGTAGCCCACCGGATTGACATGTGCCCGTATGATGGCGCGGCCGTTATCCTTCCTTAAGGGAGAAACAGCGGCTTCCTGGGAAGCTGCCAACTCACTCATACCAGCGTCGTTGCTGTTTCCCAGGAAGCGGGAGAAAGGAATGAGCGCGCCGTGCCGATGATTTACTCGACTACCAGCATGCGCGCCAGGCGATCTTTGCCGCTCAGGGCGATCACCTCATCGCCGGCCGCTGCACGACTGCGCCGCGTGAGATGCTTGGCTTTTAACGACTTGGCGTGATTCTTGGCGGTGAGATAAGTGATCGTGTCTTCCGGCGCAGCGACAACCGCATCTGCCAGCGCTACGCCGTCGGCGACTTTGGCCACGACCACGCCCTTACCGGCTCGCCCCTGAACGGGGAACTCCTTAAAAGCCATCCGCTTTGCTCGCCCATCGCTTGTGCCGACCACAACCTCCAGTGTTTTATTCGATTGGTTCGCAGCGCCCAGGCTCACCACGTTGTCACCCTCGGACAGCTTAATGCCCACCACGCCGCCCGCCGGCAGGCCCATCGGCCGGATCTCCTCCTGCTTGAAGCGAATGGCCATCCCCTGGCGAGTGAAGAGCAGCAGGTCCTCGTCGCCTTGGGTTAATCGCACGTCCACCAACTGGTCACCCTCGGCGAGGCCAATGGCGGTGAACACCTGGCCATGGGCGCTGGGCAAAAGGCCAACCGCGCTGCGCTTGATCATCCCGTTCGCCGTGGCGCACACCATAAATGGTCCGCGCGCTTCGTCATCGCCGGCCTTGCCGGCGGCCTTGACCGCTGCGCGGTCTAGCGCGAAGGCGCCTACCACCTTGTCATCGGCGGCAAACGCGCTGATGCCGCTAAGCGACACGCCCTGCCCGCTGAGCACGTCCTCTTGGGGCAAGTTGGCCACGCTCAGCACAACGCCCTTGCCGGAGGCGCCGAAGATGTAGAGCAGCTTATCGGTCGCCGTCTTGATGATCGCTGCCGGCGCAACTTCGGCAGCACTGGTGGCGCGAGGCAGTTGTTCCACTCGGCCGATCTTCCCGTTCTGGCCGATGATCACGTAGGCGACTTCGCTGCCGATCAACTCATGCACGGTGAGCGGCAAGGCGGCGGTGCCATCTCCCTTGGCCGATGCCTTCGCTTTGCCCGGCCGGCGGCCATCGCTCAGCCTATCTACGATGATCGTGCGCCGAGCGTCGCCGTGCTTCTCCTTCAGCGCAGCAAGCTCCTCTTTAATCACGCCCAGGATTTTGATGGGATGCTTGAGCAAGTCTTCTAAGTACTTGATGAGCTTTTGCTTCTCGGCCAGTTCCTCTTCCAGGCGTTTGCGGTCGAGCTGGGTGAGCCGGCGCAGCGGCATATCCAAGATGGCCTGGGCCTGGACTTCGGTGAATTTGAATTGCTCGATCAGTCCTTTGCGCGCGGTCTCGCTGTCGCGCGAGGTGCGGATTAGCTTGATGATCTGGTCAATGATGTCCAGGGCTTTCACCAGCCCTTCCAGGATGTGGGCACGTCGGCGGGCCTCGTCTAGATCGAACTCGCTGCGGCGTTTGATGACGAACAAGCGATGTTCGATGAACACGTACAACATGCGGCGCAGCGGCAACACGCGGGGCTCACCGTTCACCAGCGCCAGCATGATCACCCCAAATGAGGTGCGCATCGGGGTGTGCTTGTATAGCGCGCTCAACACCTGGCGCGGGTCATCGTTTTTATTGACGTCAATGACAATCCGCATGCCGCGCCGGTCGCTTTCGTCGTGAATGTCAGTGATGCCGGTGAGTTTGCCCTCGCGCACCAGGTCGGCGATGCGTTCGATAAGCGCAGATTTATTGACGGCGTAAGGCAGCTCAGTGACGATGATGTGGTTGCGCCCGCGCGTGCCTTCCTCGAAGTGCGCCTTGGCTTGGACGATGATCTTGCCGCGGCCAGTGGCATACGCAGCTTTGATCGCGTCGTTGCCCTCGGCGCGCTCGTCGTAGCGGAAGACGATGCCGCCGGTGGGAAAGTCCGGCCCCTTGATGAACTGCATCAACTCATCCACGTCCACCTCAACCTCGGGCAGCGTCCATTCTTGCAGGGCCTTGGCTGCGCCACGTTTAGACGCGATCCGGTCTATGAGAAAGGTGATCGCGTCCACCACCTCGTTGAGGTTATGGGGCGGGATGTTGGTGGCCATACCGACGGCGATGCCGGTGGCGCCGTTGATGAGCAAGTTCGGCAGCGCGGCGGGCAGCACAGTGGGCTCACGGGTGGTGCCATCGTAGTTATCCACGAAGTCCACCGTGTTCTTCTCCAGGTCAGCCAGCAGGTCCATGGCCGGTTGGCTGAGGCGGGCTTCGGTGTATCGCATCGCCGCCGGGGGGTCTCCGTCCACGCTCCCGAAGTTGCCCTGACCGTCCACCAGCGGGTAACGCATGGAGAAATCCTGCGCCATGCGGGCCATGGCGTCATACACTGACTGGTCGCCGTGGGGATGGTATTTGCCGAGCACGTCGCCGACGATGCGCGCGCTCTTGCGATAGGGCGCATCGGCGCGCAGGCCGGTATCGTGCATCACGTAGAGGATGCGCCGCTGGACGGGCTTGAGGCCGTCGCGCGCGTCGGGCAGGGCGCGGCTGACGATGACCGACATGGCATACGAGAGATAGCTGGTTTGCATCTCGTAATTAATGTCGGTGCGGCGGATGCGCCCAAAGCGATTGTCCTCTAAGTTCAGCTCAGCTTGGACCGGGGTCTGACCGTTCTGCGCGGTTACCGATTGCTTTTTGGCCATAGCACGTTTGTTCGATTATACGAATCGAGGCATGGTCCGGGGTGTATAGGGTGCATTCACCAATTAGGGGCAGAGCCTTCCACCCGATCGATGCTGCTGGCGAGGGGTGAGTCTCATAGAGAGTGGGCGATGGCAGTGCCATCGCCCACCCAGCGTTCCGTCCCTATTTAACCCGCTGTGAAGTGGTCCGCTTCTCAATGATGCGCATTCGGCTGTGATGTATCCCGACAAGCGCTGCCGAAATGCGTTCCGGCAATACACGAAGCACGTCGTGCATTCACGCATGCGTTCTCGCTCGCTGCATCAGCGCGTCATGCCCAATAGGGGCGTAGCGCCCGCCCCTCGCATGACGGTGAGGCGGGGGTTGAGTGAGTACTCAGCGAGACAAGACTGGTATGGCGAGCGAGCGGCCTACCCCCTACTGGCGAATGCACCCGAAGCAAGCGCTGTTGTGCGCAGGGTGTAGGCTCTTCCTTGCTTAGGGCATTGCTGCCTGAAGCACCGGCTCCGGATGCACCCCGTTGGCTTTGGGCAACGGCGTGCGCATCGGTTGGGCGGCTGCCTGCGGCGCTTGATTATTCACCGGCAGCGCCGGGCGGAACTTATAGCCATAGATCAACATGCCGCGCTCGCCATCCTCGCGCAGCACGCGGGTCACCATCTCTACCGGCATGCCGATCCATACTTCGGATTCGTCCACGTCGGTGAGCTGAGCGGTGACCAACGGCCCCTCAGCCAGCCGCACCAGCGCGACGATGTAAGGGACGAACTTCTCATAACCTTCAGGCGCGACGTGCACCACGCTGTAGGAATACACTTCGCCCTTGCCGCTGAACTGGACGGCCGTCCGCGCTTCGTGTCCACACACCGGACACACATCGCGCGGCGGGAAGATGCGACGGCCGCATTGTGGACACTTCTCGCCAACCAATTGGTAGCGCTGTTTGGTCGTTCGCCAATATCGTGCTACTTCCATTTTTCTTTCTCCTTATTACTAAATGCGCTCAAGGATCGTCGTCACCACCGTCGCGCCGCTGCCGCCGATGTTCTGGGCCATGCCGAGTTGGGCGTTCTTCACCTGATTCAGGCCAGCCTCTTCGCGCAGTTGCTGAGCCACCTCGACGATTTGATACATGCCGGTCGCGCCCACAGGATGGCCGCGAGCTTTCAGCCCACCCATTGTGGTGATGGGAATGCGCCCATTCAGGTCGATCTCCCCGTCCATTGCGAGGCGCACCCCCTGGCCGCGCGGCGCGAACCCGGCCGCCTCCAACGAGAGCGCGCTCATGATGGTGAAAGCATCATGAAGCTCAAACACGTCAATATCAGCCGGCCCGACGCCGGCCATGGCGTATGCCTTCTGCGCGCTGAGCGCGCCCCCCTCCAAATAGAGCGGGTCGCGCCGGTCGTGAACCGCTAATGTGTCGGTCGCAATGGCGATGGCGCGGACGCGCACCGGCTTGTCGGTGAATTCCTTGGCGATGCTCGTCGGCGCCAAGATTACGCAGGCCGCGCCGTCCGCAATCGGCGAGGAGTCGAGCAGGTTAATCGGGTCGGCGATCGGCTTGGCCTCGGCAAATTGGGCAGCGGTGATGGGCGAGCGAAACATTGCATAGGGATTGTTGACCGCATTGGCGTGGGCGTTAATCGCAAAGTTGGCGAAGTCTTCTTTGCGATAACCGTATTCATGCATGTAACGCCGCATCAGCAGGGCATTGATGCTCACGAAGGTCAGGCCTTGCAGCGCTTCGTATTCCGCGTCCGCAGCCATGGCCAGGGCGCTGGTCACCGTGCTGCCCTGCTGGTCGGTCATCTTCTCCACGCCTATGCAGGCCACTAGGTCGCAGAGGCCGCTGGCGACCGCCATGTAGCCCACGCGCAGCGCGGCTGCGCCGCTGCCACAGGCGGCCTCAACCTTTATCGCCTCAATGCCGCGCAAGCCGGCGAAGTCGGCGATCAGGGCCCCCAGATGCTCCTGAGCGGTAAGTTCGCCGGAGAGCATGTTGCCAACGTATAGAGCGTCCACGCGCTCGACCCCGGCGCTTTGCATCGCTGCGAGCAGCGCCTGATAGGCCAGCTCGCGCAGGCTCTTGTCCCAGTGTTCACCCACTGGGGTTTGACCAATTCCAATGATTGAAACGTCTCGCATGGCTAGAGGATGTAGTTCTCCTTCAATCGCGCGTAGCGGGCGTAATCCACCGGCACGCGGCGATCCACATAAGTCCGCGTTGTCCAAACGTGCGGGGTGGGCAGCGAGCGCCGCACCCGCAGGCAGAAGGCATCGCTGCCGGCCCCGCTGCCGAATGAGGCCAGCAAGATGCGCTCGCCCGGCTGGGCGATGTCTAAGATGGCCGTCAGGCCGATCAGCGCAGAGCCGGCGTATGCATTGCCGATCTCGTTCACCAGCAAGCCCGGCGTGATCTGGGCTCGCTTAAACCCCAATTCCTCGCCCACCTTGAGCGGGAACTTGACGTTGGGCTGATGAAAGACCGCGTAGGCAAAGTCCGTTGCCGAGAGTCCCATCTGCGCAAACAGCGCCCGCACCGACTGGGTAATATGGTGGAAGTAAGCCGGCTCGCCGGTAAAACGGCCGGCGTGTTCTGGGAACTGTTCGTGCTGGCGGCGCCAGAAATCCGGCGTGTCGGTGACGAACGAGACAGAGCCTTCGATCTCGACCAGCGCGTGCTCGCTCGGTCCGAGGATGAACGCGGCCCCACCTGCGCCGGCGGTATATTCCAGCGCATCGCCGGGTCGGCCCTGCGCCGCGTCCATGCCGATTGCCAGCGCGTATCGAGCCATGCCGCTGCCGACGAAACCGATAGCGGCCTGGATGGCCTCAGTGCCGGCTTTACAGGCGAACTGCCAGTCGGCTGCCTGCGTGTATGGGGTTGCGCCAATTGCTTCGGCGACGATGGTGCTGGTGGGCTTCACCGCGTAAGGGTGCGACTCACTGCCCACCCATACTGCGCCGAGCTGTGCCGGGTCGAACGTGGGATCGGCTGCCTGAGCGCGGGCCAGCGCATTGCGCGCTGCCTCAATGCTCATCGTGACCACGTCTTCGTCCAGCCCTGGCACGGCTTTCTCTCGGACGGGTGGTGGCGTGTTGCCCGCCGTCCATAACTCGGAGATCGCCTGGCCAGCCAATCGGTAACGCGGCACATAGGCACCGTAGCCGATGATGCCGACGGGGCGAACGGGTTTCATTAGTTGCATCGCTGTCCTTTTCCCAAATTTATCCCAAGCTCTTTTGGGTTATCCTCGCTGTTGGTCTGCCTGCGTTGTCCTGCAGGTGCTTACATTCTATGGAGCGGAGGCTCTCAAAAGCAGGCAACTTGCGGGGGACGCGCCAAATGGGTAGGTTCTGATAGTGAAATTTAGCACAAACTAAGAGGGCTGACAGGAGGGACAGAAGAAGGTGCTGCGCTGGGCGACTAGGATGCGCTGAATCGGTTGTCCGCAACGATGACAAGGCTGGCCGGCCCGGCCATACACAGCGAAGTGTTCTTGAAAGTGGCCACCTGGATAGACCCAGTCAACGCTTGCGCCGTTGGCTGCAATACCGGCTCGTAAGACATATTGAATCGCTGTATGCAAACGTAACAGCTCAGCCTCATTCAATGTAGCCACTAAACGCTTTGGATGCAAGCCGGATAAATACAGAGATTCATCTGCATAAATATTGCCAATTCCAGCGATAAAAGATTGATCGAGCAACAAGGGCTTTAATGCGCCGCACCGGCTGCGCGCCCGCGCCATGAAGACCTCAGCAGAGATCGCCAGCGCATCAGGACCAAGCTTACCAAGTACAACGGCTGGATCGGTTACCCACCAAGCGCGCCCGAACTTGCGCGCGTCCTCGAAGCGCAGCGCCAGCCCGCCGTCCAGTCGCCAGACCAGGCGGGCATGGCGCGTCACGGCCTGCGCCTCCGGCACCAACTCTAGCCGACCGCTCATCCTCAAATGGACGAGCAGCACGGAATCGGCTTCTTGGCAGCCCTGGGATGTGCGCAGACCAATCAGCAGATACTTCCCGTAACGGTCCACGGCTTGGATCCGGGCACCGCTGAGGCCCTGTGCAAAGGTGGTGGGGGATGGGTGCGCCACCTGACGCGGCCACAGCACAAGGACGTCCCGGATGGTCTGTCCGATGAGCGCCGGCGTGCCTGTGCGCAACGTGCGCGCCACGGTCTCGACCTCTGGCAGCTCTGGCATCACCAAGCAGGAGACGTGTCCGCCTCCGTCTGCAGCGCCAGCCGCATGTGGACGAGGGTGCGGCTGATCCGAAAGCCGGCTGCCTGAAGCGCTTGGCGGACGGCTAGACAAGAAGCGACGTGAGCCGCGCAAATCGGCTTGCGCGCATACTTCGCCAGCCGGCTCAATCCACCCCGGATGAGCTGGAGGATGTCGTCTTGTGTGGCGTGCGCGGTTGGAAAGACTTCCAGGTAGTGGTATCTGCCTTCGATCACCGCGCGCGTGCGCACAGCGCCGAGCACATCTCCTTTCACATCGGACGTCATCAACAACCAGTGATCGGGGTTGCCGCTCAAGGCATTCACCAGCGTCCAGCGCAAGCCCAAGCGATACACGCGCGCGTTAAACGACTCGGCGAACGTCAGCGTCTCTGGGATATGTTGCCTTGCGAGTGACCAGATGACCTCGCGATCGGACCAGCGTGCGCCGCGCAGTTTGGGGACTGCTGGGCAATCTAGGGGCAGTTCAACGAGCGCTGGTCGCAGGAAGTGAGTCACCTCGCCGATGCGCTGAAAGCCTAATTTCTCGTAAAGATGCAGCGCGGGATGATTGGTGACATCCGCCTGAAGGGCAACGTAGCGCGCGCCGCGCGCAGCCGCGTACTGGATGCACGCTTCAACAACTGCGCGGCCAATGCCTCGGTTGCGATAGGCCGGCTGGGTAGCGACGTTGCCGATCACCCAAGTATCTCGCCGCGTGGCATTGCGCTGTATCGAGGCGTTGGCGATCACCTGTCCGTCTTCCACCCATACAAAGCCGGTCGTGCCACTCAATAACATCGCGTCGAGTGGGCCGTAGTTGCGCAGGGCGTGGATCAGGCGCTCACCCTCGTCGCTATCGGCCTCTTCGC
>Ga0308310_1000391_pt1 | contig 18676 bp, 10 predicted proteins | sample HotsprSampleMS65_FD_203672 | JGI IMG/M metagenome (GOLD analysis project Ga0308310, IMG submission 203672) | Hot spring phototrophic mat microbial communities from Mushroom Spring, Yellowstone National Park, Wyoming, United States - 20090730_MS65 ...
GGGGCTTACCTTGCCTCGCTGGTAAATCGCACGGTCCGCGTGGAAGAACTGGTGGCCGAGCGGGCCGCAGACCTCCGCAGGGCGAAAGAGTCCTTGGAGGCCGAAATCGAATCGCGAAAGACGGTCGAACAAAATCTTCGGGATTCTCAAGCCCTGTACTCCTCTTTGGTAGAAAACCTGCCAGTCCATGTGTTACGTAAGGATTTGCAAGGAAGATTCACCTTCGCTAACCAGTCCTTCTGCCGCCTGATGGGAATTACTGTCGACGAACTTCGGGGCAAAACGGACTATGACCTGTATCCGCCTGATTTAGCAGAGAAATACCGATCTGATGACCGCCGGGTTGTGGAAACTGGCGAACTGTTCGAGTGCGAGGAAGAAAACGTCCAGGAAGGCCGACGCCGTTTTGTTCACGTGATGAAGTCGCCGGTCCGGGATGCAAGCGGGGCTATTGTCGGAACCCAAGTGGTCTTTTGGGATGTGACGGAGCAACGGGAAGCCCAGGCCGCACTCGAACATGAACGATACCTGCTTCATGCCCTCATGGATCATTTACCCCACCCCATTTATTTCAAGGATCGGGAGGGCCACTATCTTCGGATCAACAAAGCTTTAGCCGACAGCTTCGGGCTCCGGGATGCCAGAGAGGCCATTGGAAAAACCGACTTCGATCTTTTTTCTTATGAGTATGCCGCAGAGGCCCGGCAAGATGAGCTTCGGGTGATGGAGACCGGCCAGCCTATCGTGGATAAAGAGGAGAAAATGGTGTGGCGGGATGGTCGGTCCCGCTGGATGAGCACGACGAAACTGCCGCTCTTTGGCGAACGGGGAGAAATCGTGGGAACCTTCGGGGTTTCCCGAGACATCACCGAAAGAAAATTGGCTGCAGAAGCACTTCGGGCCGCAAAAGAGGCCGCCGAAAGTGCCAGCCAGGCCAAGAGCACCTTCTTAGCCAATATGAGTCACGAAATCCGAAATCCCCTTAATGTGATTGTCAACGCTGCCCGCCTCCTCTTAGCTGGCCCCTTAACCAGCCAACAACGGGATTACTTGATAGCCATCAAAGAATCGGGAGAAACGTTGGAAGCTCTTATCAATGACATCCTAGACTTCTCGAAAATCGAGGCCGGGCGACTCACCTTAGAAAACGAACCTTTCGACCTTCATGAAACGGTTCAGGATACCCTTCGCTGGTTGGCCGTCCGGGCACATGATAAGAATTTGGAAATTGCTTGTCATCTCCGCCCAGGGGTGCCAGTGGAAGTGGTCGGCGATAGTACCCGGCTCCGGCAGGTGATCGTCAATCTCGTGAGCAATGCCATCAAATTCACCGAGCAGGGAGAGGTGGAACTTTCTGTCGAACCGGAAGGAGCCCACAACGGGCAGATTGTACTGCACTTTAAGGTCCGCGATACAGGAATCGGTATCCCGCCGGATAAGATCAGCAAGATTTTCGAAGCCTTTGAACAGGGAGAAACCACCCGAACACGCCGGTATGGAGGGACTGGGTTGGGGTTGGCCATTAGCCGCCGCTTGGTGGAGGCAATGGGCGGACGGATTTGGGTGGAAAGTCAGCTGGGCAAAGGGAGTACCTTCCACTTTACAGTCCGGTTGGAACTTCCGCCCAAGGAAGTCCGCACCGAACCAACCACTCCCCCTCCCCTTTTGCGGGGTCTTCGAATTTTGGTGGTCGATGATAATGCCACCAATCGCCGGATTTTGGGGGAAATCCTGCAAAGTTGGGATATGGAGCCCATCCTGGCCGAAAATGTCAACCAAGCCCTGGAACTCCTCCTGAAAGCCGAGGCCGAGAAAAAACCGATCCCCGTGGTACTCACCGATGTCCACATGCCGGGCCGAGATGGGTTCGATTTGGTTCGGGAAGTTAAACAAAGCCAAAAACTCGGGAGTACAATCATCATGATGCTCTCCTCGGGCGATCGGCCGGAGGAGCTCCATCAGGTGGAATCCCTTGGAGTGACCGCCTTTTTGTTGAAGCCGGTCAAGCAGTCCGAACTTCTCGAGGCCATCATGATGGCACTCGGGGTGGGCCGCGAACGGGAACTTGCCGAAACCACCGATGTCTTCCGGCGTACCCCCCGGAGAAAACTCCGGATCCTTTTGGCGGAGGACAGTCTCATCAATCAAAAGCTTGCCGTGGGGATCCTCGAGAAATGGGGCCACGAGGTAGTCGTCGCTCTTACGGGCCGGGAAGCCGTCCGTTTATTCGAGCAGCAACCTTTTGACCTGATTATCATGGACGTTCAAATGCCTGAGATGGACGGCTTGGAAGCCACCCAGCAAATCCGCTCTTTGGAAAGACGTTCTGGCAAACACATCCCCATCCTTGCTATGACGGCGCATGCATTAAAAGGAGACCGCGAGCGGTGTCTGAACGCCGGCATGGACGATTATGTGGGGAAACCCATTCAGCCCGAGCTTCTCTTTGAAAAAATTGAAGCCCTGACCGGGGGGAGGCTTCCCACCGCTGGCCACCAGGTCCCCGGAACTCCGTCGATCCCTTCCGACGCTCCCCTCCCACCCCACGGCCTACAGGGAACCATCAAGGACGGAATCATCCCGGCGGAACGGGGAACCTTTTCGGAAAGCCTAGGGCGACCGCCCCACCGGGAAACATTCACCGGAGATGACGAAAGAGTCCCAATTCCCGGGATCAGCACGGCGGATGAGGCTCGGGGTGGAGTCAGTCCCACCGATCTTTTTGCCACAACGGCGGGCATTGGACTCCCCCCAATGAAAGAATCACTGACGCAACCCGGAGAGATCCCTGCCAAAACCCGCTCGCCTACGGTTTCCCAAGGAGGTCCCTCCGATACCCCGGAAACCCTTGAGGGAGAGAAAGTGATGGAAGAACCAGCTTCCGCTTCTGGGGGTGCTCCCGCAGGTAGTTGGCCGGATTTTAGCCTTCAGGAGGCCTTACAATCGGTGCGGGGAGATCCGGAACTACTCCGCGTGGTGTGCGAGTCGGTCGTGGAGGATACTCCCCGTCTCCTTGGCGAGATCGAAAAAGCCATTATCGAGAAAAACGCGAAAAATCTTCGTCTGTACGCCCATACCCTCAAGGGATCTATCCGGTATTTCGGACCCACTGAGGCCTTCAACATGGCCTTTGAACTTGAGAAAATGGGTCGGGATGGAATTTTCGCTGGAGCGGAAGGTATCTTTGAGAAGGTTAAAAAGGAAGTGGAACGTCTCAGGGAGTTTCTCGAATCTTATTTGAAATCGCAGTTCCGGCCTGAATAGGCCGACTTGATACCCTGAGAAAGTGGCCGAGTTCATACCCTGAGAAAATGAAAGGAAGGGAGCTGAAAACGGAGGGGAAACAAAAAACCTAGTAGATGCATGTGAAAAACTGCCGGTTTCGGGGCCTATACTGTTCGCCAAAGGCTCAGGGTTTATCGTTCTTGACCCTAGGGGAACCAGCTTAGAGATATTGAGCTGATATTGAGCTAAGACTCGCAGGAAGATGAAGTTTCCTCGAAACGGGGGCCCAGGATTAGTTCTGGATGGCATAATAACAGGTTGGCGGGCCAATGCCCACAAGACTCGGAGACGGTGATCCCGGCATGTCCAACTTCCTAAACATAGCAGGCCGCAGGAGCTGGCAATAGCTATTGCACCTGGGTTAGATCGGGCAAGAGACGGCCGGGGGTTTCACCGATTGTTCCAAGGGGCCAGTTCGGCGGGGAGTGGGGAAGACGGCCTTTCTCGAATCGCTTCTTCCCAGGTTAACTCGACAGCCGGGAAAGGGGCGGTTTACTGCATTTTGGGGGTAACCAGTGACTGGCAAGCGGGGTGGGTAATTGCCTTTTCTGCGACAGGAGAGGCAGCCCATCCCCAGAGGAATTTGTTAGCAAGTTGATCACCGAGGCTCCTCTAGCAAAAAAGGTTGGGGGAACGATGCCGAGTGTTCTGATCGTGGACGACTCTCCCGCGGAACGTCGCTTAATTTGCGAGTTCTTGCGAACCCACTCTGAATGGCGGGTTTATGATGCGGCCAATGGGGAGGAAGCCCTGGCCCGAGTGGCCGAGACCGGACCCGATCTGGTTGTCACCGACCTCAATATGCCGGTGATGGACGGACTCGAATTGGTCAGTGCCATGCGGACTCACTACCCGGAAATTCCTGTTATCTTGATCACCGCCTACGGAAGCGAAGCATTAGCCGTGGAGGCTCTGGAGCGGGGTGCCGCAGGGTATGTCCCCAAATCAAGGCTTACGGAAAAGCTGCTTCCAACTATGGAAAACGTCCTGGCCCTCGCTCGGGCGGATCAGAGCTATTCCCGGTTAATTCAGTGCCTCGATCTGACCGAATTTCGGTTCCGACTGGAAAACGATCTGACTTTGGTCGATCCCTTGGTGGATCTTGTGCAGCAGATGGTGGAGGGGTTGGAGTTTAGCGATTTTACAGGTCGGCTGCGGATTGGCATTGCCCTTCGCGAGGCCCTTCTCAACGCAATTCTTCACGGTAACCTACAACTTTCCCCGGAGGAGGTTCAGCGGATCCGAGAAATTTCGGATTTGGAAAAGCAGATGGCACTTATTGAGGCTCGTCGGTGGCAGTATCCCTATAAGGACCGGCGAGTACACGTCCAGGTGGTGTTAAGTCGCGACGAGGTGTGCTTCAAGGTTCGGGATGAAGGCCCAGGATTCGACCCGGAGGCCTTTCCAGGTCCCACCGAATTGGGGGCCCTCGATGGCGATAGGGGACGGGGCCTAGCGTTGATGAAAACATTTATGGACAAAGTGCAATACAACGAGCAAGGTAACGAAGTCACCTTGATTAAGTACAAGGAAAAGCCCTCACACTGATTCATCCCCCTACGGCTTGTAGTTAAGGATCTTGGTTACCCAGGCCAAATTTCATGAACCTTTTTCGGGGTTGTGCTTTGGTCAGGGTTGGGAAACATCGGGAAACTGCAAATGAGTCCAGGCTAAAAAGATTTCTAATTTATGAGTATTTTGCCGTTTTTTGGCCTCAATAGGGAGCTTGTTGGAAATAGAGCTTGGAGCTTCGAAAGGGTAACTTGGAGCTTCGAAAGCGAAACAAAGAGTAATTCAAACGTTCCTTGGGAGAGTCATTCAGAGGTTCCTTCCGGATTTCCCAGGGGTGTCGTCATCGGGCCATGGGACGTCGGCCGAAATTTTGTGAGGAGAAGAAAACCCCTTTTTAGCCGGCCATGTGTGGGAGGAAAACTGGAAGCTGTCACTGAAACAAATTGCCGTTCATGCCCATAAAGAGCATTAGCGGGCATCCGAGGGAGCCTAGAATGAGGTTGAGGGTTTACGGTGTTAGAAGTTCTCGGCCGTTTTGAACTTTGTCAATGTGAGCTAACTCGATAGGAAAATCAATCATAAATCCGTCCCGCTTCAGGGAGTGTTTTGCATGCCTAGTGTCCTCGTAGTTGATGATTCTGCAGTCGACCGCCACTTGGTAGGCCAATACCTCCAAGCGGATGAGGAAATCCAGGTGGATTATGCCATCCACGGCCGGGATGCCTTGGAAAAGATGGCGGCCAAACTCCCGGACGTCGTGGTCACCGATCTTATCATGCCAGAAATGGACGGTTTGGAATTGGTGGGAGAGATTCGGGATCGGTTTCCCTCCATACCCGTCATACTGATCAGCTCGCGGGGAAGCGAAGAAATTGTGGTGCAAGCGTTGCAACGGGGAGCTGCCAGCTATGTGCCAAAGCGGTCTTTAGCCCGGCGGATGCTCGCCACAGTTCGCAACGTCTTGGCTGTCTCTAGCAGCCAACAACGCCAGGTCCGGCTCATGGAATGCATGACCTGCAATGAATGTACGTTTGAGCTGGAGAACAATGCCGCCCTTATTGCCCCCCTGATCAATTACCTGCAGCAGATTATGGAGACCATGGGCTTAGGGGACGAGGGAGAGCGGACCCGTGTGGGGGTTGCTTTGGAAGAGGCCTTGGCCAACGCCTTATATCACGGCAATCTCCAAGTGGGTTCGGAACTTCGCGGGGAAGATGACGAGGCGTACTATCGGTTAATCCAAGAACGTATGCGAACTCCGCCATATTGCAACCGTCGCATCCATGTGCGCGCCAGGCTCTCTCGCAACGGAGCGACGTTTATTATCCGCGACGAAGGTCCCGGATTCGACCCACGCTCCCTGCCGGACCCCACCGATCCCGCCAACTTGGAAAAAGCAAGCGGACGCGGTCTTCTGTTAATGAAAACCTTCATGGACGAAGTGATTTATAACGAAACCGGCAATGAAGTAACCATGATCAAATATGCTAATCGGACCAAACGGGAAGATGCCGAGGCAGAGTCCGGTGAGCAATCCACTCCGAGTACCGAAGAAAGTATGTCGTGTTCTTAAGATTTGATCCCCTTTTTCTTAGAGAGCTCTTTCTCGCAAAGCTTGCCTTTTGCTTTGAATGATTCTGGGAGGATTTCCGGCAAATCCCCTACTCTGATTTTTGCCGAAATGTCTTTCCCCCCTTAGCCGCAAAATTTATCTTTCACCCCCCTAGCCACAGAAATTCAATTCAAAAGCGGCCAGTCCTCCATAATAGGTGGGCGGATCCACCTTTCGAGGCCGATCTCAGAAGGTAACCTCCACGATCCAATGGTTTGGGATCCCTGCCACATTTCAAGAGCCACCCTCTTCCCCTGGCCTCCATACCCCTTCAGCCACGAACTCGCCAATTTTTATTCGCTAAACCCTGGTTGCCTGAAGCAGTTTCCAAAAGAGGGAGACTATTCCCCGAGGAAGGACATACGAGCCCAGCTTTAGATTTCAAGCCAAAACCCTCTGCAATTCGGCAGAGTCTTTTCCTGGGAATGTTGCATCCAGGAAAGTTGGCTCTGCAGAATCGGTCCATCTGTCCACATTTTTAACGGTGAAACGACGCACATTTCGTTTACGATACATTCGTATACTATTTGACGAACCTACGGGCTGCAGTTTTCTCGTCGAGCTTGTCCATTCGTGCCGACGAGAAAACACTGGATGTTCCGGCCTTGACGACGAGCCGGGGGAATGTCCGGGAAATTTCCGATTGCGTCTTAAGGCCTTCGACCCGCTCAAGGATCAAGGCTGAAGAAGGGGCTTTGGGGGAACAAATTTTGTAGCCCACTCGCGGGTCAACCAAAGATAGGTATGTTTATGCTCCAAAGACGGTTCAATTTCGCTTCCCTCATGCCATTCGTTGAAGGAAGTGATCAATATCCAGTCAGGTTGGGCGGCAATTGCGGCCTCCCATTGAATCCCGTAGCTTTTGCCGTCCAATCGCTCTACAACCAGCCCTGGTTTTCGCACTTTTGTATCGTCATAGCCGGGAATCACGGTGAGAGCCACCGATTTCCCGGCATCCCGGGCCAGTGCCACCCACTTCGGGAATGTTACTTCGCACCACTGCCGCACTTCGTCCGGTGATCGGCCTTTCAGGCTTCCCGCGGTATTGTACGTGTGGAGGCCGTCAAACACCGCCGCAGCCTCAGCGGAAAAGCGATCGCCGTGGAAGAATACTCCGCCAGGATATTCCTTGTTGACTTGAGCAATCACTTCCTTCCAGCCCCTAACACCGATTTCGCCGATAGCACGGCCGTAAATAAATAGGACAGGCTTTCCCTCAACCTTCAGCCAGGCCGGATGATCCCCATATTTGCGGAGAAGTTTGAGGATATCCTCGGCAGCAGAAGCTGGGCTCTGGGGTCGGGGTACCGTCTCATAGTAGATGGTTATCTTCACCGCCGGCCCAATCACCTCCAGGATCCGCTCGAGGGCCTTGTCCGTGAAATGACCATGTCCCCACCAACTGACAATCCACGCATGAATTCCTGCCTCCACAGACCACCGGCAGTGTTGCCGAATTGTATTTCGGTCTTGCGAGTCATACGGCCCTAGGAGGGGAAAATTCGTGCTTGAGCCGATCTTCTTTTCTGCCAGGTTCACACCTTCCCAATGGGACCACCGGCCACTTCCACCCGGAATCTCCGGGTTACCGTACCAGGGATAGTAAAAGGTCAACACCATCCGGGGTACCTGGCCTGGCGTAAAGGTTGTAGGCTCGGCAGAGCGATTTGTCTGAGCTAAAGTCACCTCCTCCCCAAGCTTCAGCGAAGAAAACCCATTTACCAAACCCAAAACGATTCCCAACCCCACGATCACCCATCGCCGCCTATTGTCGATCTTCCCGAAGCTTTCGGCCATTCTCCTTCTCCCTTGCTCCAAAATCCCTACCACAGAAAACCGCATGTCCGCAAATATGTTTTCCCAGGGAAACTCCCAGCACCCACTGGAAAAAGTTCTCTTTAAATGGAAAAACTTATGCACTCCGGTCTTTCGGAGCAAACCGCTCCGTGGGTGCCCGCAGATTCGGACCTCATACTTTGCTTCCGGGACCAACGAAGGCTAAAGTGGGCCCGCCCAACTTCTTCAAAATTCCCGACTTGTGTCAGTATGCCTGGGAAATACCCTCGAAACAAGATCTACCACCCACAAGCCCCAAAAGAAATACCCTCCCAACGCTGTTGGCCGCAGAAATCGCGGCAAGCCGTCTCCATCCTTCAACAGACCAACTACTCTTCGCATAAGAGATTGCCTAAGACTATTGCCGATCAAAGGCTTTTCCGGACTTTTCGAAATTGCAGATCATTTCACCCAATCCACCCTTGCTAACCGGTGCCCACAGCATTCGTTCGGGAAGTGGTTGCCGGGAGATCCCTTTTCGGACAAAGGGTACCCTCTTTGTACCCCAGTTACCCTTCTTCATTGCGGGGCCCTCGCAGCCTGGCTCCCCCAGCAGGAGCTTGCCGTGCCAAAGGAAAAGCTTCCTCTAAAATTTCGGCCTAGTAGGAAGATCGAGGTTTACCTCCGGCCTATTTGATCGTGGATCGCCGAGCTGGTACGTTGTTCTTTGATTGGCGAGGCCTCGCGGAGTTGTTTGGTGGCATTTGCGGCAGTCAACGAGGGCCTGAGAATCCCGCTCAGCATGTCTCCCCAGAGGAAATACCCTCGCCAATCCTCACGTTGTTTTCAACCCGGATCTTCCCGGGCTCTTGGCGGAGCAAGTAGTCAAGAAATTCGGAAGCTTCTTGCAGCCCGATGATTCGGAGAAGTCCTAATGCCCCTCACCCCAAGAACTGCAAGATTTATCTCGATCTCTGCAACCAAGCCTTCGTCCTTCCCGAATATCATCGCAGAGCCAGGCAGACTGCGGTGGCGGTTTTGGGCAGCTTTATCTTTGACTTTGTTTATGGGGCAAGGGGCTTTCTTCGGATGGCCCACCTGGGCCTTGTGTGGCGAGGCTCTCGAGTTTAACGTGCGGGACTTTGGTGCTAAAGGTGACGGAACTTCCCTGGACACGAGGGCGTTTCAGCAAGCGATAAAGCAGGCCGGCCGTGCCGGTGGCGGGACCATCGTGGTGCCGGCAGGAACTTACCTTTGTGGGTCCATAACGCTTTGCAGTAATCTGACGCTCCGAATGGAAAAAGGAGCTATCATCCAACAAAGTCGCCGACCGGAAGACCATCTCCACGGGCGTCATCTTCTCATCGCCCGGGGAGAAAGTAACGTCGTGCTTACCGGCGAGGGGACTATTGTAGGAATCGGCGAAGGCCCGTTAGGACGGCTTGCCGACCGCAGCGATGCCACCATGCCTCCTTTTCGGGCAGGAATCGCTCTTTTCGAGAATTGTCGAAATATCCACGTAAGCCGCCTACGGTTTCATCTTAGTGATACTTGGACCTTAACCTTCCGGTTCTGCGAGGATCTTGTGGTGGAGGAAGTTACCATCCGAAATGAGTATTATCACACCAACTCCGACGGAATTGACCCCGTTTCTTGCCGCCGTGTACGGATCCGTGGCTGCGATATTATCGCCGGGGATGACTGCGTGGTATTGAAAACTGCCGAGGGTCGGCCTTGCGAGGATGTCGAAGTGACGCGGTGCAATCTGGAGACGATCGCGACTGCCCTCAAAATAGGAACCGAATCATCCGGCGACTTTCGGGATATCGAATTTCGCGACTGCACCATTCGGAACAGCACCGTGGGAATCGGCATCTATATAAAAGACGGCGGTACCGTGCAAAATGTCCGATTTCGTAACATTGATATTGCAAATTATCGACCGGAGGGGCGAAGCAATGTGGAAAATGCAATCTTCCCGATCTTTATGGATATCGAGCGGCGACATGCAGACTCACATCTGGGATCTATTCACCAGCTCGTGTTGGAGGAGATCCGAATTCAAAGTGGATTCGGTGTGGTCCTCCAAGGTAGTCCGGAAAGCCCGATTCGCCAGCTGACCATCCGCAACCTTTCCTTCCAAATAAAAGACAGTTCGGATTGGAGCAACCGTAGAAAACACATCGGAGGGCGACGAACCTTGTTCAACCAGCGGGATACCGAATTCGTCCGGCTTCCGGGCTGGGTGGTGATTGCCCATGCCGAACAGCTCGAGGTTAAAGGACTGGAGATTATCGCTACCCAAGCGGAATGGGACCGGTTTGTCCGTGAACCTTTGCTCCTCCCCCATGTGGAAGGTGCTGTGGTCGAAAAGGTTAGCGTGCAAATAAAAAGTGATTAACACCCGAGCGATCATTCATGGGTTGATGAATTTGGTTAGTTACCCGACTGAACGAAAGCAACCCCAATCCACCGAGTTGGTCCTAGGAGCCCTCTGAGGTCCGCAGAACCAACCATCCCCGAGATGCCTAAAAGGTCAAAGTGGAGGAGATATCCTAGGTCGTTCCAAACTGGACCACACTAGTTTCTAGACGGGAGGGGACTTCTTTCCAAACTGGACGAGGACGTTCTTTTATGATCCCCGAGGAACTCGTAGAGGCCACGGAACTAGCTGAAGCCGGTCAGGATATCCCTGCGGAGCTCATGTACCGGGCTATGAAGGGTTTACTCGAGGAAGCCACCCCGGCCGAGCTTATCGCTCGGTTCCTGAGTGCCCTCGCCCGCAAAGGAGAGGTGGCCACGGAGATCACGGGGGCCGCCCGAGCCTTGCGGGAAATGATGATACCGCTGAAAACCTCGGGAAAAGAGGTTCTGGATGTGGTAGGAACGGGAGGCGACCGCTCGGGAACTTTCAACATCAGCACAGCAGCCGCGATTGTCGCCGCCGCGGCCGGAGCTACCGTGGCCAAGCACGGAAACCGCTCGGTTACAAGCCGTAGCGGCTCCGCCGACGTGCTGAGCGAATTGGGCCTAAATCTTGATGCCCCCCTCGCCGTGGTAGAAGCCTGCTTGGAACACTTGGGCATCTGCTTTTGCTTTGCTCCGCGTTTTCATCCGGCCATGAAGCGTGTGGCTCCCATTCGGCGGGAACTGGGGTTTCCCACGATCTTCAATATCTTAGGGCCGCTCCTTAATCCCGCAGGGGCCAGTTACCAACTGCTAGGAGTTTCGCGAGGGGACCTTCGGCCAAAGTTAGCCGAGGCACTTTACTATCTCGGCACCCGACGAAGCTGGGTACTTCATAGTAGTGAGGGATTGGATGAACTCGGACTTGAAGGGATCACTTTTGTCACCGAGACCGGTTCGGGGGGTTTTTGGGAGTTTACGATCGATCCCCAACAGCTGCCGCTTCCACGGGTAAGCCGGCAACAGGTCGTCGTGGCAGATGCCAAAGAAAGTGCCGAGATGATCCGGGATATCCTGGCCGGCCGCCAGATCCCAGGTCGGTATCTCGTATGTCTCAACGCCGGAGCTGCCTTGACGGTCGCGGGGTTAGCTCGTTCTTTGGAGGAGGGCATCGCCAGGAGCATCAAAGCTATTGACTCCGGTCAAGCCCAACGCCTGCTGAACACATGGATTAAATGCTCATGGGCTGAAGAACCTGAGCAAGTTAAGCAATTAGCACTCCAAATGGCAGGCTAATTCGCGTCTTCTTTGACACCATCTCCGGCTACCGATCTTGCGAAGGGCAGCGAGCACCACTAGCAAGCCCTTTTCGTCATAGTTGGCTCGGCCGGGGCTAGCGGAGTCTCTCGGAAGGGATTGCAGAGGAGCCGGCGGAAAGGTAAAGGCTATTTTCGCAATCGCTCACTCATTCCCGGAACTAACGTCGCTCTCCCCCCGTGATAACAAATTCCGGGATTAGGCCCCCAACCTGTTTTCCCAAGAGGTGTATCCATTACGAGGGGCGGCCCGCCTGGTTGTTTCAGGAAATGCTAAGCCATCCCAGCCCCAGGAAGCTAACGCTCAATTTGCTTATTATTCTGCCATCTGTATGCCTGGACATCCCCGTATGGGTACATTTGTTTGAACTTCCAAAGAGTCGTTCGGAGCTTGTCATGCAGAGAATCGAAGATGGCTTACTTTTGTCAGGAAAAACGAGAGTCACGCCAGCGGGTGCCCGCAATGAGGGCAGAAGCGTGGCGGCTGTTGGTCCCGCTGTTTTTGGATTTGTTCCGTAAATCCGGCCCCAAGGATCCCCGCGGGAAGAGCGAACATAGCAATCCCTAATACTGCTACAAAACCGGCAATGGCTTTGCCTAAGGGAGTAACCGGGCAAAGGTCCCCATAGCCTACCGTGGTGAGAGTCACCACTGCCCACCATAACGCCGACGGAATATCGGGAAATTTATCTGGCTGGGCCTCATGCTCGGCAAAATAAATGAGCGAAGCCGACATCAAATTGAGTACAGCCAGAATAACAGCAGCCAAGGCAAGTTCTTCTCTCTTATCTCGTATCGCTCCGAGAATAACCTGGATGGCCTTCGAATAGCGGTCCAGCTTAAATATGCGGAATATCCGGGCTACCCGTAAAATACGAAGCATCCGAAGATCGGAGACTCCGACCATCACATAGAAAGGCAAAATGGCTAGGAGATCCACCAAAGCCAATGGGGTGGCTGCAAAGCGAATCCGCCCCCATAGAACCGAAGCATAGCGAGCATCTATGGTGCAAGACCAAATCCTGGCTGCATATTCAGCCGTAAACACCGCCACCGAAAAGCATTCGAATAGGTAAAATTCCCATTCCCACCTCTGGGCCATCCAGGGAACTGTCCCGAGAATCGAAGCAAGAACATTGGCAACGATCAATGTAAAGAGAATCCCATGGAATGCCCTGCTAACCATGTCCCGCTCCGCAGGTTGTTCCAAAATCTGCCAGAGTCGCTCTTGAATTTTTTTCACCGCCCACCCTCCTTCCCCGGATCAAACATCATCCCACCAGTTTCTGGATCCAGAGTTCTCTTTCTACACCCCGGAGTTTACAAACGAATCCACCATTCTCCCGGCACAGCCGACGTTCTCCCCCTACACGCCGGAGTTTGCAGCAGCCCCGCCGCCTCTTTACTAGTGATCCAAACGCTCTCCCCCTGCATCCCGGATTTCGGATCCGCAGGTTCTCCGAGATCCGCTGGCTGACCCGTCTTCCCTGGACTCCGGAGTTCGGGATCACAGGCAACACCGCAAAACTCAATAGTCTGCTCCCCCTTGCACGCCGGACCTTGCGGCAGCCAAACCGGCTGTTTCTTGCCGATTTAATGTACTCCCCCTGCATCCCCGACTTCGGATCCGCAAGTGCTCGGAGATCCGCTGGCTGACCCGTCTTCCCTGGACTCCGGAGTTCGGAATCACAGGCAACACCGCAAAACTCAATAGTCTGTTCCCCCTTGCACGCCGGAGTTTGCAGCAGCCCAGCCGGCTCTTTACTTGTGATCCAAATGCTCTCCCCTGCACGCGGAAGTTCAGAGCAATCTGTGAATAATGCAGTGTGGAAATATCCCCCTTCCACCGCTCGCGGGAGCTCGGTCTGCCACCGCCCCCGGTTTCGCGACCACCCTGAGGCTCTACCAAAACCGAAGGCTCCCCAGCCTTTTCCTCTCACTCATCTGGACATTTTCCCGAATGGAATGGAACAGACCAAATCTCGGGCAGAATCCTGTTTCCGGCAAGCCACAGCAGGCGGTCAGCTATTGTTCGCCCACCACTTTCCCGGGCGGCTGGAAACATCACTGGTAAGAGGAACGTAACATGGAAGGGCCCAGAACATGTTTCTAACTAAATGAATGTTCCGGCCCCGGGAAAAGCCCTTCGCGAACTTCCTGGACAAATTTCGTGACCGCTTCGCGGATTACGTCTGTCAGATTGGCGTAAGCCTTTGCATGCCGGGGAACCCGCCCCAACCCAAGAATATCATGCAGGACAAGGATTTGCCCGTCACAATAGGGTCCTGCACCGATCCCGATAGTAGGAATTTCCAATCTGGCCGTGATTTCGCGGGCAATTTCTGCTGGCACGTACTCCAAAAGCACGGCGAAAGCACCGGCCTCCTGAGCCGCCAGGGCCTCGTCAATCAACTTTTCCGCCTCGCGAACTACCCGATAGGCCCCCAGTTGATGGATGCTCTGGGGCCGAAGACCGAAATGGGCCATCACCGGGATTCCCGCTCCCACCAGCGCGCGCGTTACTTCGGCCTGCTGAGGCCCCTGCTCCAATTTGACCGCCTGACAGCGAGTTCGCTTCAAAAAAAGCCCGGCATTCCGAATGGCCTGTTTGGGTCCCAACTGATAGCTCAGAAAAGGCATGTCGGCCACAAGAAGAGCCCGACTTACGGCCCTGCCCACCATTTCCACGTGATATAACATTTGCTGCATCGTTACGGGCAAAGTGTTGGGATGCCCCTGAACTACCATTCCGAGACTGTCGCCGACCAAAATCCCGTCGACCCCAGCAGCATCGACAATCGCCGCCATGGTGTAATCATAGGCAGTAAGCATGACGATTTTTCGGCCACTCTTCTTGAGAGCCACAAATTTTGGAACGGTCATCATCTCCGCTTGAGGACACATCTTCCTTCCCCCACCCTGGAAAACAACTTGTCTCGGTACTCCGTTTTTCTTCGGAAAGAACCCAACTCCGGCAAATTTCTGATGCCAAGGTAACGACCAAGATTTTCCATGTTAAGGTGCCCAAAAACTTGGGGAACCTATGCCGGATGGGAAGGATCCTCCAAAAAATGCTTCTCCCTTAGAAGCCCAAGTAAACTTGCTTGTCTCAGATTTGCCGCTCGAAGCCTCCCCCGCACCGGTCTCCTCGAGGATTTTTAGAAACCTGGCTTGATTTGTAGGGGCCCTTTCAACCTGGACAATACTGGGTTTTCGCTTGCCGGGGGATCAAAAATCTTCATAATTTACTAGCAAAGGAAACCTTGGGCGAGCCGATACTTAGGACCCACCCCTATGCAAACCGGGGGTTTGGTCAGAATTGTCTCGGAGTCTCTCCGGCTCAGGCGAAAAGCTTCATTCTAATCGATGGAGGAAGGGCTCATGTCGACGTCGGTCATTAACCAGAAGCTGGCAATCCATGGGGGTCCTCGGGCGGTCACCAATCAGCTCCCTCACTGGCCTCAATTCACCGAAGAGGCCATCCAAGCCGTGGTCGATGTCCTGCGATCTGGCAAAGTCAATTATTGGACCGGGCCGAAGGGAATGGAATTCGAACGACGGTTCGCCGCATGGCAAGGGAGCAAATATGCCATTGCCGTTTCCTCGGGCACGGCAGCGTTGCACGTGGCACTTTCGGCATTAGGAATCGGACCGGGGGACGAGGTGATTGTACCCAGCTACACCTTCATCGCCACCAGTTTTGCAGTCCTCCAAGCGGGAGCTATTCCCCGTTTTGCCGATGTGAATATCGAGGACCACTGCATCAGTGTGGAGTCGGCCGAGAAATTGGTCAACGAAAGGACTAAAGCCATCATCGTTGTCCACCTTTATGGCAATGTTGCCGACATGGACAAAATCAACGAATTCGCTCGGCGGCATAACCTGTATGTCATTGAGGACAATGCGGAGGCATACGGCGGAGAGTTTAAGGGCAAAAAAACCGGTACATTAGGTCACATAGCCGCCTGCAGTTTCTGCCAAAATAAAACATTCACCACCGGAGGGGAAGGCGGGATGGTCACCACCGATGATGAGGAGTTGGCCTGGGAGGCCCGCAGTTTCCGCGACCACGGTTACGATGTAAAGGAACGCCTGAACCTTTTGGAACTCGAACAAAAACTACCGTATATCCACACCCGATTGGGGTGGAATTATCGAATGACGGAGATGCAAGCGGTCATCGGTTTAGCGGAACTGGATCGCATTGATAACTGGAACATTCCTCGTCGCCGTCGCAATGCCCATATCTTAATGGACATCCTCGGCGAGTTACCCCAGATAAAGTATATGCCTATCGACACTCCGGAGCGACGAAACGGCTTCTACGTGTGTGCCTTCTCCCTGGATATAGAAAACATGTCTTGCGATATTAAGACCTTTGTAGAAGCCGCGGTAGCGGAGGGTGCCCCAGTGTGGAAGGTCTTCTGGCCTCAGTGCCATACAGAACGAGCTTATCGCGAGCATCGCGGATTCGGTCGGTCGGGATTCCCATTCAAATCCAAAGAGTATACGAATCCGGAAAGTGTCGACTATAGCAAGGTGGAAGTGCCCAACGCCTTCTGGCATGAATCCCACACGTTCACTTGCTTTGCCTATCCCACTTACTCCGAGGAGGATATGAAGCAGATTGCACACGCCCTGGTGAAGGTGATCAAAGCTTTCAGCTAAATGAGCGAAGTCCGAAACAGATTGAGCGGAGAAGATCTGGCTCCACGGCAAAACAGCATAGCGGTTTCGAGGTCACCTTGGCAGCCAGGTCAACCTTGGCTCCAGGGGCTTTTCTGAGCCCTATAGGATTCGGAAGCTCGCTCGTGGAGCTACCAGGGCTTGAGCCGCCGGCTGAAGGCTGATCCTAAACGTTTGAAAGTTTCCCATCTCGAACGACCAAAATCTGCCTCATTCGGCACAGTAAAGCACCGGCAGCCACGGGGAGAGAGTGTTTAGAGGAGAGAGTGTTTAGAACTGTTAGTAAACAGGGTTTGGATGTAAAGCACCGGCAGGCACAGGGGGACACTAGTCTGGCAGTTCGCGAGGACCAGGCTCCTTCCCATTGAGAAAGGACACAAGTCCCCAGGCACTGTCTGTCCCGGCATAGGTCCAGGAAGTGAAGGACCTGCTGGGAAATCCAAAGTGACGAAATTCAGACGAGGACATTGAACAGAAAGTACCGTAACCACCGGAGGCTCTAACAGCATGGCTACCGAAACACTGACCAAATTGGGTATCGGCGTAATCGGTGCAGGGGGTATCGCTCGACGGAAGACGATCCCGGCGATGCTCAAGGCAAAGAATGTGCGAGTCGTTGCCCTCATGGATCCTATCGGTATTGACGACATCGCTCGCGAATTCAAAATACCAAAGGCCTATAAATCGGACAGAAAACTCATCGAGGATCCCGAAGTTCAGGCAGTGTACATTGCATCACCGGTTCATTGCCATCTTCGCCAAATCGAACTTGCCGCGGCAGCCGGCAAACATATCTTGTGTGAAAAACCCCTTGGCCGAACTGCTGATGAAGCTCGGAAAGCTGTCCAAATCTGTAAAAAATACAGGGTATTCCTCCAAGAAGGCTACATGATGAAGTTCCACGGGGCTCACCGCAAGATCAAGGAATTGATTGACCTGGGGAGACTAGGGAAGGTCGTGTACATCCGGGCTCAGCTTTCGTGCTGGTACCCTCCAATCCCGGGTGCCTGGCGGCAGGATCCTCGAAAAGGAGGTGGCGGATCCTTGATCGACATGGCCAGCCATTTGATCGATCTGGTGCAATATTTTGCTGGCCCTATTCGTCGAGTGGGAGCTCTCGTGGGCCGGCAAGTTCACCCGTATAAGAGTGAGGATTCATCCACCCTTCTGTTAGAGACCGTCAACGGTACCCACGCGACGATCGACTGCTTCTACTGCATCCCCGATGAAGCCAGCCGGACACGGCTAGAAGTGTACGGTTCCACCGGTGCCATCTTCACCGAGGGAACTGTGGGCCAAAGTCGCGGGGGTAAAATGGAGGGGATTTTCGGGCTGGGAACCGCTGGCTACGACGCCATGCAAAATAAGGATGTTGCCCGGAAGTTCGAGATTATCCCATTCGAAAAGCTCGACCCCTATCTGGAGGAGGCAGCCTACTTTGCCGAGTGTGTGCTAAGCGGCCGGGCCCCAGAAATTAACGACGGGGAAAATGCTGTCGCTATTGCCCGAATCGTGGACGCGGCCTACGAATCCTACCGTCAAAAGCGGATGCTAACCCTGCGGTAGCACCATTTCGTAACCAAAAAATTAGCTCTCGTTCGTAGCCAAAAAATTAGCTCTTGGCGGTGTGTCTTTATGCGGGCAAAAGCAGGAATGTCATCCAAAACCAAACTCTCCAGTCCCCCGTCGTGAGGAGCTGCTTTGGGCTTCCGTCCTGCCGTAACCCGAGCCCCAGTAAATGCTTTGAGCGAATCTGGCCAGCCGGAAAGCGAGGGAACCAGCTCCCTGGCCTCGGTCCGGTGGTGCTGGGATTAGGTGCAAGGAATCCGTAACCGAGAAAAGATTAAAGGCTCCTCTGGGGCAGCCTTCGGAAAGCCAGTCGACAGAGTACAAATCCTCTTCAATCGCTTCTCCAATCTCTAAAACATGTGGACGATAGTTTTCTAGGGTTGCCACGTCCGGTTCCCAAAAAATAAACGGTCCGCAACGGAGAGGGCCCTATAAAATGCTCCGCACCGGACAGGACCCGGCCCAACTCCTACGGTAAGCGACCGGTTGGATCCGATAGGATCTACTTTTTCCA
>Ga0308310_1000406_pt1 | contig 18359 bp, 10 predicted proteins | sample HotsprSampleMS65_FD_203672 | JGI IMG/M metagenome (GOLD analysis project Ga0308310, IMG submission 203672) | Hot spring phototrophic mat microbial communities from Mushroom Spring, Yellowstone National Park, Wyoming, United States - 20090730_MS65 ...
GACTGCCGGAGGAAACAACTTCAGCCCCAAGATCTTGTCCCAGACTAGGTTATATTTTTGACTCCATGTTCCCGGCCGATCGAATGCCAATCGATAATGATCCCCGTCATCCGCCGCCTCTACCCATCTGGCAGCAAAACTTTCCGCAAGCTTCCTATAGAAATTTGCCTCCTCCGGGGTGCCAGCCATTCGGCACATTTCCGCATAGCAGCCCAAAGCCACCGTGGCTTTAATGGAAAGATTACAATTGTGGGCCAAAGGTCCGGTGAAATCATCCGTGCAAAGCTGATTCTCCGGATCGAATCCCTTTTCCGCCAAATAACGAGCCCATCGAGCCAAAAGGGGCCAGTAACGTTGAGCGAACTCGGTATTTCCATCCAAAAGAGAAATGGCAAACATCACGATGAGCATGTTGCCCGATTCTTCGACCGGCATCTGACCATTTTCACTGGTTTCGCCGCCTCCGTAAACCTGCCCGTTTGCCAGGGGATATCTTCCCAAATCATGAGGGGCGAAAGGAAAACGCCACCGGGGGCTGGTGGCATACTCGAGTACCGGCAACACGGCAGCTTTCAACAGGGTATTGCTAAATAGCATGAAAAATGGGGAAGCTGGATAGAGAACATCCACCGTACCTATACACCCATTGCTAAAGCACTCCTTCGAGAACAACATCGGTTCTCCCGTGGTGCCAGTTACGAGCTTGTGTCCGCCTAATGTCTGGCGAAAGGCAAGAGATACCAAGAACGCATATTCATCACCACCGAGGCGGGTGGCATCCGCCAATAAGTGGCAATCAAATTGCTCGCATAGCGTGGAGAGCTTCGGGAATTCATCGTTGGCAGTGGCCAAAAGATCAGTAAAGTTTTGGGCCGACCGGTACCACCAAGGCCTCAGCTTTTGCCCTAGGTATTCAATGGAGAATAAGTCATCATAGCCGAGCAGGAGGTAACGCGTCAGGGGTTTTTCCGGCGAGACCCGAGCCGACCACATGCAGGCAAGCACCGGCCAGTCATCGTTGGCCGCCCGAGGCTTCCTCCGATCATCCTCCGTCGGAATATGCCCTATTGATGCAAACAGTCGTCGACAAGCACCATGGGAACCGACTACCGTTCTGAGATCCTCTTGCTTGGGCACAGCCACGTAGGCATATCCCCAATCGATTCGCAAGTCGTCGCCTGCTTTAGCCAAGATCGATTGACTTATTGTCCCCACCCGCATCCAGAGAAGTTCCCCAACAACCCCCCGCTCCCAGGTGACCAGTTGCGTGGGCTCGTTGACCACCAGTTCCGCCGAATTGTCGTAGTAAAGATCGATAAGGTGTGTTTTCCCGTCGGCCGATCGAATCTCCCAGATCAAATAAGTGATCGGTCGAGCAAGGACCTCCAAAACATGGGGGAAGGCAGGCGTTAAAAACGTTAATTGCACCTGCACCTCCTCGGTCTGCCAGAGATAAATCGTCCGCGTCGGGAAAACTTTCAACCCCACCTGAGGCATGGGAGCCACACCATCCCCGGGCCACCCCATCAGCCGATAACACTTGCCATCCACGCGGATCATACTGGCCAAAGCATGAGGCCTACCCGTCCAATGTCGTGGCCAATCGCGAGACAGCTCGTCCCCGAAAGACCAAATACTGAAGTAAGGATCGTGCACAACCAGGGGCACAGCTGGCGGCCGGAATCGAACTCCTTCGGCACTCTCGGCAGCTAGAGGGGTAAAACTGCCGGCTAAAATCACTATCTTCACGAAGGCATAACCCTTTCCAATTAAGGAACCTACCTTCCACGATAACGAGGCCCCCGGGGAAATTCCCCATCTCCTCGTTCCAGCTACTTTTCCCCCAAAACTGCTCAAGCTCAATCGACGCAGCATCTGAGTCCCCATTGTCACGGTCCCGACGTGAGGTTCCATGCACTTCTCGACTGCATATCGGTAAGACAAACCCAACATCCTTGAGATCGTTTGGCCATACAAGATCGGTCCAATGGGCCTCCCAAGCACTACGGACCCTACAAGTTGTCCCTACCGCTGGAAAGGTCAGAAATTATGGCATTGAACCAATATCACAAAGAGGCAATTCGCGATATCTCCGGAGAAATTCCTACCTTGAAATTACTTTTTGGGCACTTGAAGTCCGACATCCTCCAGCGACGGCAACGGCTGCCTTCCTTTTGCAGCGCGTTTCGCCTCGGCCAATCGTGTCAAAACCCCATCATACCAGGCGATGGTAGCTTCGTAACGCTTCATGGTCCAATCGAGAGCGTAAGGCTTGCAATCCGCCAACCATAATTGGGCAAATTTTTCGCCCAACGCCTGGTGAGCATCACGATTCCGGCGGACAAGGTTTTCGACTTTCTCAATAGCGGCAACGGCATCCCCGGGATCCCCCGTTAGTGCCTCCTTGTACAGAGCTACCGCCTCCAAACCATCCAGCATCCGCTGGGCAATAAGTTCCATCCGCTTTGCCCCATGCAGGAAGCTCTCCAAAAGATCGGCATTCGCTGTCGCCTCTTTTCGGCAGGCCTCGAGGTGCTCGATTGCAGGCCGTACCAGGGATAAAAGCCGCTCCGCAAAGCCGCGGACTTCTGATTCAGGAGCCGAAGGAACAAAGTCCTGTCTCCAAAACCGCCGGTTCCCCATGCCCTCCGCCCCAGGAAGTCGGTGAGTTTCTGCTAGCAAAGTGATTGCCTTGCCGAAATGCTCCCCTCTTTCCCCAAACAGCACGGCCCCGATCCGGCGTTGGAAATCCTCCGGCTCAGTAGTGCCGCCGTTCCAAGCACACTCTGCTCCCCAGGCATGGCCATGCCAGCGATACCCCTGAAGGGCTTCTCCATCATCCTCCCAATCCGTGTTTATCATCCCGCTGGCCCCGTACTGAACCCCATCGCGAACGAAGTTTCGGATATTTTTCATAGCCACACCAAAATCCGGCAGGATGCGGCTCCAATTATGGATACCTGGACAAACGAAGAACTCGAACCCCGCTTTTTGGAAGGGAACAATCAAGCGGTCGAAGCTGTCCAGGGGGCTATAGTTCCAAGTAAGCATCACCACATCCCTGGGAATTTTCTCGAGATGGTCCGGATGTTGCAGGATGATGTCTCCCCACATCATCATCCTCTTGCCGTATTTTTCGCGGAGCAAAGCACGAACCCGAAGGATATGCTCGACATACACACCCCCAACACCGATCTTTTGAGCCAATTCTTTCGAGGGTCCTTCTCCCAGCCCCCGCGTTTCGTCACAGCAGACGTTGAACATCTCAAAAGGTAACAATGGACAAACCTCGGAATAGAGTTCGTCCAAAAGTTGGTAGGTTTCCTCCCGGACAGGCGTTAAGAGGTGCGGTTTCTCCCGCAGATGGGCAAACTTTTCATGCCTTAGAATCCACTGAAAATGACCGAACGACTGTTGGTTACCTATAATTTCCATGCCAAACCGACGACCTATTTTTACCAGGGCCTGCAGCTCCGCAGGCGTTAAAGAACCATCTGCCGGCCCAATCTCCGGATGTTTAGAGAAAGCGAATTGATACTCCATGTAGTAGGTCCAAAGGTTGTACTTGAAGAAAGCCCCTAAGGCCAAACTCCGCTCCAGAGACTCTAACTTCGTACTTGGCCCCCGGGTCAAATCATCCTGAAAGCATCGCCAGCGGAGCACCGGCCAATCCTCGATCAGAAGGCACGGCAGAGAACCGGATTCCCCACGATTTGCCCGCAAAAGTTGGCAGAGAGTCATTGCGGCATAAAGAAGCCCGGAATCCCCAGGGGCAAGACCGACAATTTCCTGGGGATTCACACAGAGCACGTAATCCTCCGAGGTGGCTCCGGAGCGAAACTCTGGAAGTTGGGGAGGTTCCGCAACCGTTCCAGGTCTTGTTAAGCGAAATTGAAGGATGGCGGAGTCTCCAGGCAAGCTTTTCACTTCGGGCGGTGTCAGCCCTGCCCGAGCCATCTCCTCGGCAACGAGTTGACCAATGATCGGAAGTCCGACAGGAATCTCAAAAACCCACTTCCCCCGCAAATCGATCTGGCCGCTCGCGAGCGTTATTTTTTTGGGGGAGGGCACCAGCCTGAGCTCGGCCGCGGAGCCCGGCTGCCCAGTCGCCGGGCTCCCCGTCGTGAGGATGAAAAGACTACTGACTACAGCTATGACCGTCCCCTCGATGGTTCTTCGCATTCGCATAGTTCTTCTCCGACCAGCCTGGAAGATAATCCTTCTTGTCCATGCCTCCAAAAAATCGGCGGTTAATTAATCTTGTGGCTCAAGCGATCACCTCCGCCTCGAAACGAAAAAACCGGTACTTCCCACACCATACCAAATGCCACATCGAATTGCCATTGCCACTCCGCTTTGGATCCTACCACCTATGACCAGGTTACTACGGAAAAAAGCTGCCCGGCAACCCAAACCGAAAGCTCCTCCTGCCAGGGATAACCGATACCGACAGTTCCACGGCAAAGAAGTCTGCAACCGGCAATATCTGAGCTCTGAGTTACTCCCAAGCAAAGCGTTTTTTTCCGGCCTATTGCCTCTTGGAAGTGTTTGCGTAATCTTTTAAAGCTTCGAGAGGGCCCTGGCAAATGCCCTACAGATTGGCAGATTCGATATCTCCCGCTGATGGCTTAACCCATTAGGAATTCAAACGGAACCGAGGAAAAACCCAGGGGGGAAAGCACGCATGAAGGTGGCAATTATTGCCGGAAGTCATCGTCGGGAAGCCGAGTCTCTTCGGGTAGCCCGTTATGTGGAGCGGGAATTGCAGCAACTAGGAGTAGAGAACACCTACCTGTTATCCTTGGCCGACAACCCCCTGCCGCTTTGGGATGAAGGCCTGTGGGCCGGGGATGAAAAATGGAAAACACTCTGGGGCCCCATCGCACAGCAACTTGGGGAAGCCGAGGGCTTTGTCGTCGTCACCCCGGAATGGTCGGGAATGGTCCCTGCGGGGTTGAAAAACTTCTTCCTACTTTGCGATAAGAGAATGTTGGCTCACAAACCCGCTCTCATTGTGGCGGTGTCGGCTTCCATGGGAGGAGCCTATCCGGTGGCCGAGTTGCGAATGAGCAGCTACAAAAACACCCGGATCTGCTACATTCCCGATCACATGATTATCCGGAACGTTGGCTCGCTGCTTCACGGGGAAATCCCTGTTAGCCCGGAAGATGCAGCTGTCCGTGATAGGCTCCAATATTGCCTGCGGGTTCTCCTTGAATACATCAAAGCCCTTCGCCTTGTGCGGGAAAGCGGCGTCGTAAATTTAGACCAATTTCCTTATGGCCTCTAGAAAATACCGGTTTTTGCCTGGCAGGTCCGTAAAATCTATCATTTGTCCTATTGCACCAGCCGGCTGCTCCGACACACCCTCTTAGGCTTGCCCCATTCCAACCGGCAGAGTAGGTTTCCGCTCTTCTCCTCGGGGTGGGCTGAGATGAATACAGCTCTTACGAGTAAGAGCTATTGTCTAGCCCTTCGAAACAACCCTCCGGATGGCCGGGATACTTCGAGCGGCTGGATGCCTGCCCGGTTTGACCCTATCCCCGGACCAGCCAGCAGTGAACGTATGAACCAACCCTCCGGAATTGCAGGAGCGATCCCTGCAGCTTGCATGCTCGATAAAGTCGCTAAGATTTGCCCGCACCTTGCTCCGCAATTTCGATAAATGCTGCATCCCCGATACCGTCATGGTGCGGTCAAACGAAAGACGGAAAACCTGCCAGGTTAAGCGGTTGTGCCACTCCGGTAAACCCAAAGATGCTCAAGAAAATCGCTCGACCAGCTCTGCTTGGCTAGCCGAAACCGACGTTAGGCCCAACCTATCACGTTTCGTTGGACGTGTGTCATGTCCCTGAGAAAAGGTGTCACCGCAAGGGACCTGCTTGCACCAACCGCCTCAAAGAAGTCAACACCGTCATCCGCCGTGCCTCCGATCACTGTACCCCAAGCGGCATTGAGACATCTCAGTGGCAAGCTCTGCAGAACACATTAGGAAAAGATGCACGAACCTTTAGGAAAAGATCCACAACAGCAAACCTTTCGAGGGTTAGCAGGCACCCCGAAGACCGATGCCGTGGAGGCTGCAAATCTTCTTGAAAGAATAGCCTCCCAAGCCCTGGACAGGTCTCCGAGAACTGCCGAAAGCCGCGTCGTTCCAGGGGATCCGTAATTTCCGCTAAAGGATGATGTTTTAGGTCTTACCGGGGATGAGGACCTGGAGCACGTTTCACGCATCCTGCCGAAAGCCAAGCCAGATTTCCGGGCCGGGCACGGAGAAGCTCGACCATTCAGGGCAACAGACGAGTATGGGGACCCAATTGCAGGGATCACGGAAGGTCCAAGCAACGCTGTGTAAGTCACTGGACGTTTTGGAAGAAACCCGGAATGTCACCACTTGCTTGGGTGGAAACTCCTCTGGCACGAGCCGGAGCAAATTTGCCCAGCAAGTCCTCCGGGAGAAACTTCAGCGTTTGAAGGACCTGTAAAGCCATGGCCCCGATTTTCCACAGCGACCGGAACGGCTTAAATCCCGTGGCCCCGTTGCCACCTAAGTCGCCCAGTTCGGCCCAAGACAGTTCCTCCCGGTGGCTGGAGTGGGCCAACCTCCGACAGCGGCTTCTGGAGCTGATCGTTCGCTCCGAGCGAGACCGACGTTTTGAAACCAGTGCCCTGGCTCACTCGTGATCGGGCCGCCCAACCGGCCGCGGAGGCTTTCTCGATGTCAGTGGCGACAAGCACCCACTCTCCCAATCTTCCCCGGATCTCCGGCCGAGAAAACTGTTGCTGCTTTGTAGCCGGGGTTTACCTAGGAACCAAGTATGACCTGTCTCGAAACCCACGAAGGTTTCGTCTCCCGATGCAAAAGCTTCTTTCTGTTACGGCTGCCATTCTGTGGGTAGCCTCAACCCTACCCCAAGGGGAACTCTGTGCCTTTCCTTTTTGGTGGTGGGACGGAGGAAGTTCCGCCCAGGTGGTCTCTACCCAACCGCACCCGGCCGTGGCCCGGATCTCCGCTGAGGAACAAGGAGCAATGTCCTTTGGGTCAGGAACCCTCATCGCCACTCACCCCAATTACGGACTAATCATCACCAACTGGCATGTAATTCGTGATTGTAAAGGGCGAATCGAAGCCACTTTCCCAAACGGGATCCGCATTCCCGCAGTAGTGGTGTCCACCGACCCGGTTTGGGATTTGGCCCTCCTGATGATTCCGCCCGTCAACATCGGCCCGGTACCGATTTCTCCTACCGTAGCCATTCCGGGCGAAAATCTGATCATCGCTGGTTATGGCCGCGGAAATTACCGTGCTGCAGCAGCACGATGTGTTCAGTATGTAGCTCCGGGGATCGGTTATCCCCCGGAAATGTTGGAAGTATCGGTGGGGGCCAGGCAAGGGGATTCAGGTGGCCCAATCTTCAATTCCAGGGGACAATTGGCCGGCGTTCTCTTCGGCACCAGCGGCGGCCGAACCTTCGGAAGCCACTCCGCCCGGATCCTCCGCTTCCTTGCCACGGCGGAACCCCAACTAACGGTAGCTTATGGCGAACTTGCCCGCCTTCAAAGGCCGGGGGTTTCCCCGGAACCTGGAACTCTCGCCTCGATTCCATCGGGGAACACTCCGGGCCTTTCCGTTGCAATCGCTCCAGCTGCTTTCGTCGAGCCCGCCCACCCTTCCCCGGAAATGTCCCCCAATACTGCAGCCTCCTCCGGAGGATACCGGGGGCCCAGTTATTCTGGGAATTCTGCCTCGACTCCGTACGACCCCCTGGCCGCAACCGACACCGGAAGCCCTGCTCGGTCGGCAGATACTTTCGGCAGATGGGGCTCCAGTAAGGATCAGGGATCCACTTTGCCCGCGGCCAGAGGCCCCGGGTACTCTCCAGAAACCGACGATACCCCTGCGGCCCAGCTTGCGGCTCACCCCCAAGTGGGAAGCCCGCCGGCAGCCTCACCCCGGAACCACCCCAGCGATGTGCGGAGATCGGCGGTATCCGACTCCGTTCCTGGTTCCGGTTACCACGGAGGTAATTCCAAGAGCTGTCCCGATAGCTCCCCCGGCTTTGCCGATAGCACTTCCGCCAGCCCGAGCCGTTCCAACCCAGTTCGAGACGTCTCTTCAACTGGATCCGCGGGCGCAAGCGGAAGTTCATCCTATTCCCGCTTCACGGGCGTGACAGCGGAAACTCACCCGAGGTATGGATCGCAGCCTGCAAGCTTCGCCAATTCCGCCGAGGCTTCTCAGTGGGGTCAATATTCTCCTAGCGGTAGTCCCTATTCTTCTAGTGGAAGCCCCTCGCCCCAAAACTCTTCGATGGAAGGTATCGAGGCAAGTAGCAGGCCGCGAGGCTCTTACTCTGGAAGGGATGAGGGGAATCTCGGCCGAAGTTCGTTTGAGGATTACTCCTTCGAGGAAGGGTCGGCTGCCGAGAATCACCCGCCAAATTATGGGTACAAATCCTACGAACCCTCATCGAAAGCTTCCGGTGCCAACCAGTCCTCTCCGTGGGCCACAGAAAAATCCCAGGGAAATCCTCTTCGTGAGTCCTCCACCGGGTCAACGCACCGATCACAACAATCACCAGGACTGAGCCGTTCGTTCGAAACCGATTCCAAAACGGTTTCTTCCTTCTCGGCAGAAAGCACTCGAGATAATTCGGAAAATTCGGGCTCTAGGTTTCCATCCCGCAGTGGTGATCCTAATCCTTGGAACACAGATTCCTTCGCCGAAGACACACCAACCTCCCCTGGAGGTTGGGGCGATTCCAAAACTTCATCCTCATTTTCTGGCTCACTCGGTTCCCCAGGATCTGCTTTTTCACAGGAGGAGCATTCCAGCCCCCAAATGTCCGATCCAAATAAGCCTAGAACGTCGATTTCGAATGCCGCAGGCGAAGAGCACCCGTCCCGGGGAACGGGGGAGAGCTCGACCACAACCGCTTCCTCACTTCCCACCGCGGCCTTACCCTCCGGGCAAGGGCAATCTCTGCCGCAGGAGGATTCCCTTCAGGAGCCTATAGATTTGCTGAGCGGCCTGTGCTACGAGCTGTTTGCGATCCTCAGCGTCAGTGGCGTCACCCTGCTCCTCCTAAAGCTTTTTGCCCCGCGGCATCGCCGGCGTTATTACTATTATCGTCGCCGTCGGTACAGCCCCGCCTATGGCAGCTCCTATTGGGACTAGTAACCCTCCGAGCGTGCAAATGGAGGGAAAGGCTCTCCTCATAAAACACCACCTTTCTCTTACTGATTCAGCTTCCCAAATACTGATTCAGCTTCCCAAAACCAATAAAGGAAAAGTTGCCTCAAAACCGCGGAACCAACTGTGTCACCGGTTTGGCAAGATGGGTAGATCGTTTCCTCCGAGATTATGTAGATCCTGACAAATCACAAGTTGCGTTTTTCGGTACATGCAGGAACTAATCGGCCGATACACCGAAGAAAGCAAGCAAAGAAGAACCCTGCCCGCCAGGTGAACCATTCTTACATTCCGAAACTTTGCGAAAACCTACCCTCCCCAACTCTCCGGCCCTGGTTATCTCCGGGCTGAGGGGGATGCCCAGCACGGATTGCCGACACGTGGATGGAAAAGCTCATTCCTTCAGGTTCGAGAAATCCCGCCAAAAAAACAGGGATCTCTCACTGGGTAAATTTCGGAACATTGAAAACTTTAGAAGGCCGATTTCCTCGGGCTTCGGCCTTGGTCCGCTTCTGGGGCATAATCCCGGGCTAGTGCTTCCTCAGCGTGGAAAATTAGGATTGCCCGGGAAGCAATTCTCCTTAACTGGGTAAAGATGGGATGTGCACGCAAAAACCCGTACATCTGGATAAGCTCAACTCCTAATGGGGACGAAGCACTGGTCAGGGAGGGGGGCGTCAGATCGGCATATCCCTAGATCTGGTGGAATTCTTGGGAACAATGCACGTATTAAGTGGGGAGCTACCTGACGAGTTTGCAATTAAAACTTCTTGTGGGAGCCCACTCGCTCAACCACCCTCGGCGGAGGCGTTCGACCGCGGGGAAGAGGCCGTGCTTCCCGCAGAACGGGTGTGCGGTCCCTGGGGGGGCCCGGCATGAGGAACTTTCCCTCCCGCGGCACCAGAGGTAGCCTCCCTGGAAGGCTTTGTTGCCTGCGGGGTATCGGCCTCAAACTGGCCTTCCTCATAGTCTTCGTAGCGGGAGACATACCCTGGTTGCGAAGCCCGAATCCGCTCCTGGTAGAAGGCCTCGATCACTTTACGCTGGATCATTTCCCGACAAGCGGAATTGATAGGATGAGCGATATCGGCGTACAGGCGTTCACGTCCTTCAGCATCTCGCGGGATGGGCGGTTCCCGCAACCTCGCCCCGCATTGGTTGCAATAACAGGCCCTCAGATGATTTTTCGTGCGACAATGAGGACAATGTGCTGTTAACCGGCGACTTGGCATGGCCACAAACAGTCCGTTAGCCCCTTCGATAATCTTCAGATCTCGGACAACGAAACAATTGTCCAAGGTTATCGAGCAAAAAGCTTTAAGTTTTTCTCCCGGCTCCTCCACCAGCTTGATCCGGACTTCGGTAATCTCCATAGCAGCTCTCCTTGACCCAGCACGCAATACCCCGAGTGCTCCGCCCTGCCCAAACCAGGCCCAAGGCTCGCTGACGGAGTCTGGCCGCTACCCAGCGAGCATGCAAAGCCGAGCGGCACAGCCCAAAGTACGCAGTACCGCTACCGGTCAGAGCATGGCCCAAAAGGTCCAGCCGATTAAATTCAGCCTGGACTCGTTCAATCCATGAACAAACATTAACTGCCACCTCTTGGAAACGATTAAAGAGGTTTCGGCCCACTTCGTCCCATCGGCCGGTTCTTACCCCCCAAAGCAGAGACTCCACCGACCGCGGACTTGCGGGCACTTGGATGTACCGATACATTTGTGCCGTTGCCAAAGCAGCCGGTGGTCTTACAACAACGAAATGAAGGGGCACATAACCAAGCGGAGATACTTTCTCCCCCCGCCCTCGGCAAATGGCAAGACCGTCGGCAAAAAATAAAGGAACGTCGCTGCCAAGCTCGGCGGCTATCTCCCTCAATTCGGCGTCCGTTAACCCCAACCCCCACCCCCAATTCGCAAGCTTTAAAGCTGCTGCTGCATCGCTGCTGGCACCCCCCAGGCCAGAACCGCTAGGGATACGTTTGACCAGTATCACTTCTGCCCCTTTTTCCAAACCGAAACGCCGACGAAGTAGCTCTACCGCCTTGTAGGCAAGATTGTTCTCAGGTGGAGGAAGATCCCCCGGAGAAAAATCTTTGGGAAAGGCCGTTACCCAACGACAAGAAAGATGCAACTCCCTATGCGGTGCCGGCCGGAACCACAAGGTATCGTACATTTGGATCGGGCAGACGCACGTGAGGACCTCGTGATATCCATCTGCCCTTTTTTCCAAGACTTCGAAAAAGAGGTTCAACTTGGCCGGAGCCAACGCAACAAACGAATACTTAGACCGGTGGACGTCCATAGCGCAAGCATCTAACTAAACCTAACTCACCGGTCGTAACTATTGGACAAAGGGCACAACACTACACGGGTCGAAAAATCGGCCCGGTAACCGCGTGTGGTAAAAGCGGATTCTATACCCGCGATAGATTTCATGTCAACCATCTGCCCCCGGAATAAATAGTGGCTGGCAAGTTGCCGGACCGACCTCCGTGTCGTGGTGGGGAAATATCTCAAGAGGGTCCGCTCTCAAAGCCCCAGGCGGGGGCATGGCCGAAAACACCCAGCCTCCCAATCTCCCAAGTTTTTGGATCGGGGATCCGCCCGGCTGAGGTAACCGAGCAAACAACCCTTTTTGGCCGCAACTCCTGCACACAACGGCTCCGCGTGCCCCCTCGAAAGCCCCTTTGTAATTCGATACCCCCAAAAGACCTTCGGCAAGGCTAACACTCACGAAAAGTTTCGGCAGATCTGCCGGTTCGGGCTCCCGCCTAAAACTTGCTCCAACCTGATAAAACCCAAACACAGGCCCTGAAAGTGCCTGGACCAAATGTCATTGGAAAGCTATAGTTCCTAAGAATCGAACAGCTTGGGAAATCGAATAGCCCGCAAAACAGAATTGCTTTTACCCGACGGCAAGTTGCCAGAAACAAGAAACTTAAAAACCAGAAATTAAAATTCTCGAGCCTGGATTTTTCGAACCCGAAGAAGTCGGTGGCTTGGGCTTGGCTAAACTCCGGCACTCTGAAAAATGACCGTTCCGAGCGGAAATGATAGCCACCGGATGGTAGTTCATCCCAAACCCATCAATCGGCAGGAGAACGGTGAGTAATTTTCCCAAGTAGAGATGGGTTCAAACTGATTAAAGAGTCGGTCCCGCGTGTGGGTTGTGAAGTTTTAACGACCCCAGCCAGGGGGCTTCTGGTCTGCCGGAGGGAGCCCCCAAGGAACTCGGCTGTCCTTGTTGGACACCAAGCCGAGCAAGTGGAAAGTTCCCGTGCGGAACACAAGATGACGTAGTTGCAAAGGCTCCAACTTCGATCGGCAATAACCTAGTTCACCCGCATGAGTGATGTGCAAACTCTCCCCGAAATAGAGAAAAGTCCCCAACATTCTTCTGGCCCCTATGGGTCAAACTCTTTGCCCCCACGTCGTCGTAGCCTGCTCCGAAGACTATACCATTGGGTGCTAAGCTGGGCCGATACACCTTACGGTACCCCAGCCCTGTTCGGGATTGCCTTTGCGGAAAGTTCCTTTTTCCCCATTCCCCCCGATGTGCTTCAGATTGCCCTTTCGGTATCCAAGCCTCGTCGGTCCTTTTTCTATGCTGCCGTAAGCGGTGTCGGCTCGGTTATGGGGGCTCTTTTGGGGTGGTTTGTGGGATTTGCCCTTTGGTGGGCTTTGGCCGACTTTTTCTACCGCTATGTCCCCGGTTGCACTCCGGAGAATATCGCCCGTGTGGGAGAACTTTACCGGGATAATGCTTTTGTGGCTATTCTTGGGGCAGCATTCAGTCCCATTCCTTACAAGGTCTTCACAATCGCTGCCGGGGTTTTCCACGAGTATGTCTCACTCCAGGTGCTAATTCTGGCCTCGATACTTGGTCGATTCGGGCGATTCATGAGCGTGGCGGCCTGCATCTACTTCTTTGGGCCGGGAATTCGCTCCATTTTGGAACGTTATTTGGACACAGTGATGTGGCTCCTCCTGATCCTCGTGGTGGTTGGCTTTCTCGCCCTGAAATGGCTGCTATGAAAATTCCCCTGCCGATTCTTGCAAAGATCTGCGGACAATCCGTTCGGGCCTCGCCCGGAGGGTCCTTCGGATCTACTCTAAGACTGTAAGAAGCCTTCGTGACCCCTGACTGGAATATGAATCCCCCAATCCTTGGGGAGATATCAGGCGACTTGTGGGAGTACTTGCGTTTGGAGCCTATGCACCGGTTGATGGGGAATATTTCCAAATCTGTTACCTCTTTCCGACATGGCGAAGTGCTGAAAAACCGCCGGATTACCGTGTGCACTCAGGGTTTCTTCTCGTGAAAACCGGTTAGACCGACCTACGCGGTAAAACCTCTTACACCGACCCACGCATTCCTGTTTCCGAGTTTGCCAGCTGTCGGGAATCGCCCCATGAAATTCCTTCCCACTTCTGGGAACATCTGGCAAAATTGGTCGAACCTGGAGGACTACTCAGCGGATCATAGCACCCAAGGGGAAAACCCATGTTCGCCACCACCAGCCGGGGTCGTACCCTTCCGGTTGGCTGGTGCTAGTTTTTGAGATAGCCGCGTGGGAGGAACTAGAGGACCGACATTCTTCAGGGTAAAGGTGGAGAAGGATGCCCTCACTGTATTACGCTGCCTGTTGCCAAACCGCCTTTCCATGTCCCACGGACCGTGAAGAAATCGCAGATCGCACACGACGCATGTGCACGATCGTGGAAGAAATTGCTGCTGGCTATGAACCTTTCTTCGACGTTCGGCTTTTTGCATTTCCAGAATTTGCTCATGCAGCCCCGATTTACCCGGATCTGGCCACCCTTCGGAGCCGCCTGGCCCTACCGGTTCCAAATGAGTTCACCGACGATTACGCAAAGGTGGCTAAGAAGCTTGGTTGTTACATCCAGACGGGAAGCTTTATCGAATGGGATCCGAACTTTCCCGATGTCCTCTTCAATGCCACTTGCCTTATCGGTCCTAGCGGAGTTCTTAGTAAATATCGAAAGGTTAATCCCTGGATCCCCTGGGAACAGATGGCAAGTCCGCACGACATCAAAGACTATTCCGATAGCTTGTTTCCGGTCGCAGAGACCGAACTAGGGCGAATCGGGGTTGCCACTTGTTATGATTGGTTGTTTCCGGAAGCGATCCGTCAGATTGCCCTTGCCGGGGCCGAGGTCATCATCCGTATTTCTGCATACATGGATCCTTGGGGTGTCGCCTCACCGATGGAATGGTGGACAACTATCAACCGGGCCCGAGCTATCGAAAACATGGTTTATGTGGTGGCGGTCAACCAAGGGGCAGAGCGACAATCCTACCCTCCCTTCAGCTGGCCCGGGGGCAGCATGATTGTGGACTTTGACGGACGGATTTTGGCCCAGGCAGACCCAGGCCCAGGGGAAAAGATTGTCGTGGCCCCAATAGCCATGGATGTCCTTCGGGCGGAGCGAGCTCGGCGAGTCGGACATCACCTGCTGGCCCATTTCCGGAGCGAAGTCTACACCTACTGGAAAGGCTCGTACCTTTCGCCCGCTTGGCGAGAGGAAGCCCCGGAGGAAAACCGTTGGACAATGCACCACCTGACTCAAAGGATCCGACAAGCCAAAAGCCGACTCGGAATCGGCCTAAGCGGTCCGCCGTCCCAACAACCCCAACGCTAAAACAGGGCCGGTGGTTCTCTCCCGGATGGATCAAGCCCCACCCGGACGGGGCCTGGGTTTGCCTTTCGACTGCACCTTGGGAAGTACCCCCAGGATGAGTTGTTGACATAGTCAACTGTTGGGGGTATTCGCGGACCACCTTTTTGCCCGAATTCCCGGAGCGATCCGGGCTAGTTCGGTATGTCAGACTGTTGACTGGGGGAATTACCTGCCTGGGGGAATTGCCCTCGACCTTCGCGGCTTTTCTGCCCGGTGTTTGCGACATTTCCTGGTAAAGTTTCCGGGTGGTTCAGGGATTCTGCCGGCTTTTGGCAGCCGCAAATCCGGGACAACCTCCGGACTCCTTAACAAGAGCCTAAAAAACGGATGCAGACCAGCTCGGGGGGTCAGGCTTCGGAAGTGGACCGACCGTTACAAGCCAAGCGATATTTTTGACACTCAGACAAAGATCTCTTATCACACTTCTACCAAGATGTTGGGAAGGCCCTCCCACGGGCAGTCAAAACCGCTTCAACCGGGATAAATGGCACAGCGGACGCAACTGGTTCCCACGGGTGATCCCCTTCCCAAGCCGCCGATCATACCGCCAGGGATTCCCTGAAGTGGCGGCAAACTCGCCAGCGGCTCCGAAAATAGAAAGGGACGGAGAGAAGCCAGGTAAAATGGAGTGACTGCGTGCGAATCAGTAAATTGAGAAGGTAGAGTATAACGGACGGGGAAACAACCCGAGGCTTAACTTTCAGAAAAGCTCCCCACGCGGGAGGCCTTTTCCGGCCCCTCGGGGGGATTCCGGAAATTCCGGAACAACGAGGTAATAGAAGCTTATGGAAGAAATACTGGAATTCAACGGACCTGCGGTTCCACGTTTTTCAGTTGGAGGCCGATGCCTGCATGCACCGCACCAATGACCTCATGTCCCCAAAAAAGAGGGAACTGCTATCGAGATCCTGGCGGAAAGAATGGCCTTGCAGCTCCCAGATTCCGCGGGGCAATCGTTTTCTCCGATTATCCTGCTTGGGCCTTCTCATCCTCCTTGGTATCGAGATGGGACATTGTGGGGCTCAGTTTATCGACAAAACCGAAGGCCGAGGTCCCCAACTGGGTGCAACTCACGTTCAACGGTGGGTGGCCGGGGTTATTCTTCGGGCCGCGGCCGGCCCCTGCACCGGCATCAAAGCATACATCCCGATTCCCACAGATTGGCCCGAGCAAGAGGTCACCACCTTAGAGGAGGACTTCTCGCCGGGAGTCAGAGTTTCCTACCGCACGGTGGAAGGGACCGTCCGTCAGATGGTCGTGGAAATTCCCTTCCTGGCTCCCGGGGAGGAGGCCAAAGCCTTGATCACCACCGAGACTCGCCGGCGAGTCATTCTTCTCCCTCCCGATCCTTCGATCTTCGTGATGCCAGACCGTCGGAAAATGCCGCGGGATGTGCTCCCTTACTTGGCAGTCAGCCCGGGAATCGAGGCCACCAATAGCAAGATCCAAAGTCTGGCAAAGCAGCTGCTCGCAAGCGAGGGGACTGCTTGGCGAAAAGTAGAGCGGATTTATGACTGGGTACGAGACAATGTGAAATATCAGGAAGGGCCTTTCAAGGGAGCTTTAGCCGCCCTAAACGACGGTGCAGGCGACTGCGAAGAAATGACGGCACTTTTCATCGCCCTTTGCCGAGCCGGCGGCATCCCAGCTCGCACCGTGTGGATTCCGGGCCACGCCTATGCCGAGTTTTACCTCGCAGACCCCCAAGGCAAAGGCTACTGGTTCCCTTGTCAACTGGCGGGAACGCGAGCATTCGGAGAAATGGACGAAGCCCGCCCTATCCTCCAGAAAGGGGATAACTTCCGTTCTTCTCTCAATCCTCGAGATCGAAAACGGTATTTGGCAGAAGAGTTAATAGCCACGGGGAACCCACCACAGGTGGAATTTGTCCGCCGGCTACTGGCCCGATAAACCTTCTATTTCCGCAGCCTAATCATTACCCAAAACCAAGACACTTATAGATGGCCGAAAACCGGGGCACTTCAGTCGGGTTCTCATGTCTGTGTCTAATTTGCGAAGCCCGGGAAAAGGCCGACTTCCGGTAGGGCCTTGTGCCAGTACCGTTTTCCAGCCGTTCGAAAGCTGAAAAGTCCGGGAATCCCGGGCAACCCAAACCGATTCCACATCCTACAAGGAAGATTGGCTCGCGACCCAATGTACCCACGCCGGGAACCCGAAATGGTTCTTATTCAGGTTTCCCCTAAGGGCAAGGACAGCCCCTAGCTTCCTCACGTTGACAAAAGTTCCTCCCGGATTTTTTCCGGAATGCTGGCCGCGAAAATGTGAGGAGCTCCAAACCGGTTCGAATTAAAGACAACCCACCGCAAATTGGTCGACACGTAAGGGTGAGGATGGGTGGCCTGATCTGAGGTTGGGGAAGTTTGGGAGGCACAAAGTTCCACCGTTCGACCGGTCTGGGGTGAACCGATGATGACCTTAAAGGGGGCCTGCCAATCATCGGCAGAAAATAGCCGGGCACACCGCGTGGCTCCTACGTGGTTAAACCGATAGCCGCGGGCCACCACCAGATGATCTTCTCCCGGCCGAATCCCCAATAGGTTACCTTTCTCCAGGGAAAACTCTCCGCTTGCGGCCACGCTCAATAGGATTTCACCCGTGGTCCCAATCCACGCCTCGTGTCCCGTGCATGCCGTGGTGTAGGGCGTGCCGACCCGAAGGGGAACCCTCCCCCCTTGCGGAATCTCTAAAAGGTAAAGGGTGGCACCTTCCGGCCCCACTAACCGCTCTAACTTCCCATCGGGCGAATACTTTCCCCCGCGGTTGTGCTGAATCATCAAATACTTCCCCTGCCCCGGTTCAAACTGCGGATGAGGATTGAGTATGTACGGATCTTGGTCGATGATCTTCTGCTCACCTGTGGAAAGATCCACAAGGAGGATCTCAAAGCTCTGGAACGTGGGATCTGTCCGAGTCCCACACGCAAAATATCGATGATCGGAGGTCACGCTACCGAGGCTGGTGAGCGGCGTTTTCTCCGAAATGCTGCACACGAGTTCCCTTTTTCCCGAGGTTAAATTCGCCCGCCATAATTCCTGGGGTTCTTTCCCTCGGCGAATGTAGTAGAAATGTCCGTCCGGAGTGATGGCACAGCCGGAAATTGTCCTTGCTTCATCCAGTTTCTCGTGGGTCCAGCTTTCGAACTCTACCACTATAAATTCCAGACGGTTTGCACCCTGGAGATTGGCGTTCCTCCGCCAGTACACGAAACGTGTACCATCGGCCGAGGTATAGGGCACCTCGCAATAAATATTGGATTGAGGCATTTCCTCCGTGGTCACCTGCCAAACCTCAACCCCCGAAGGAAGCTTCTCCACTAGTTTGCCTGCAGTAGTTGCTCGGCAAGCCGCGTAGGCCTTTGCATAAAGCCCACGGGAAACCAAGCTGCCGAGAAGACCTGCTGTGAGCCCCGTCAGCCCGCCGGAAAAAGCACGTCGGTTCAGTTT
>Ga0308310_1000410_pt1 | contig 18328 bp, 15 predicted proteins | sample HotsprSampleMS65_FD_203672 | JGI IMG/M metagenome (GOLD analysis project Ga0308310, IMG submission 203672) | Hot spring phototrophic mat microbial communities from Mushroom Spring, Yellowstone National Park, Wyoming, United States - 20090730_MS65 ...
TAGCGCGCACGTCGGCGGGGAGAGTGTGCTCTACCCGCGCCCCGTCACCGATGGCGACACCGGTGGCTTCGGCAATGATCACGTTGTAGACGATGGCGCCCGCCTGGGTTTCCAGGCGCTGCAACCGCTGCACGATGGTTTCAAGCGTAAAACCCTGTTGCTGCAATAGGGCCTGGATGGTCAGCATCCGGCCCAGGTTGACTCGGTTGAAGAGAGGGCTATTCGGACGGGTGGCCTCGGCCACCAGGGTCTCGCTCAGGCTGCGATGGAAAGCGGTCAGCGCCCGGTCGAAATCAATCGGCAGAGTGGCGCGGTCGAAGTCCAGGGCGTCGAAGGCGGCACGCAGGGCAGGCAGGTCGGGCAGGTCCGCGCCAGCCAGGGCCACATCCAGCAGCGTCTGAGCCACGCCGGGGGCGGTGACGAACTGGCGCAGGATGGTCTCGACCAATGCCTGATGGTCGCGGTCCAGGCTCGCGCAGACAGTATCCAGCATCGCTTGAAAGCCGGCCTGGTAGCAGTGGTGCAGGCTGCGTTCTTCGGCGTCGCCAAAAGCCAGGGTGCGCAGCCGGTCGGCGCCGGCCCGTAGCAGCTCGTGGGCCAGGTTGACAGCGAGGTTGGCGAGAAAGTCGTCGAGCATGATGCACCTGGTGATGGGTCAAGGGTATGCACATTCTCTGCTGTCGTCAGCCTGATGCCGATCCCATTCGCTCAATGCATTATATACCTGACGGCTCCCTGCCAGTAAGAAGCGCTCAAACAATGGCTCACCTCTTGGTGTGATTGCCAGCAGATACACGCGCAGACCATATTGCTGCGAATGCGGGCCAGAGGCCCGCGCACCCAGGTCCGCGCACCCAGGCCCGCGCACCCAGGTTCTACCCTCTGGTCGAGTCAGAGGCCCGCGATCCCAGGCTTCGGTCTACTGACTTCCCTCGCCCAGGAAGAGGGATTTAGACCGGCAATGTGTGACAGAGTCGCACAAACAACTGATGGGCTGCTTTAATTGTCACGAGCGTTCTCCGGCGCGCCGGACTATCGCGAACCCGATAGCATCGGTCACAGGCAAGCTCCCACCAAAGCGTTACTCTGTATCATCACCAGCGCGGTCAATCCGCGCATTATCACCAATCGCCAGTCCCGAGGCTTTATCAATTTTGACGTTATACTTGCCGCTCTGCACGGTGTTGCGGTCGCCGGTGACAACCGCGCTGCCGGTGATGGTCTGCGCCGCCACGGAGCGCTCGCCGGACGCGGTGATCGTCACCCCTGCCGCCTGCGCCGCAGCCCACTGCTGCCCGATCTCCCGCGCCAGATCCTTGTCCTCTGCCAGCAGTTTGCGCAGTTGCAGGCGCAAAGCAGCCTGAGCGTCCTCGTCCTGCGGCGCCGCCGCTGCGTCGGTCACGGCTTCCTGTGCGGTCGGTTTCGCCTCGATCTGCGGGCGCAGTCGATTCCACAGACTCCTGGCACGCTCTCAAGCCTCACCACCCAGTTTCGTGCCAGCTTCCTCCACCGCCTTCTCGCCGGCTTTGAGCAGATACGGCAGGAAGGGGGTCAGAAACAGCGTCACATCCTTAGCCAGTGTTGCGATGTCCATCGTGAACCTCATTTGTGCACCGAACGAAACCCATAACGCCAGTTCGCGCAGGCGAGCGTCGCACTCAATATTATTCCGTCGATGTGCGCTGCACACTGGCAGGATATGCACTCCCGCTGCCTGTCACGGCGGTATCTGATCGGCTACGCCACGGAGTGTTGCCAGCAACTGCTCAATCGGAACAAGCGCTGCAATCAGGCGGTCGCGTTCGTCGGGCGAGAGAAAGGCGACCTGATCAACCGGCAATGCTTCCAGCACCTGCATCGTGCGTTCGCGCACCACATCGGAAAGGGGTAACGCACTAGCTGTCGATGAGCGCCGCGCCAGGCGCTGAAGAAATTCCCTGACAGCTGCCTGATCGGTTGACCCCGGCAATGGAGGCCAGCGCTCCGTATCTGCCCAGAGCGGCAGATCGCGCCCGGCGAGCGTCAGGCGGATCTCGCGCTGTTCATATGCCGTCGTCAATACATCGAGCGTCTGAATGGCGTCGCTATCGGTCAGCCAGTGTGTGTTCGCCACGACAACCACCCAGCGTCGCCCACCAATCGTATTTGCAAGCACGTCAAGATGCCAGACAAGCGGGGTTGCGTCCGGCGCTGCCAGGTATCGCCACAGTTCATCGTCGCCTTCCGCCGCAAGCGCAGCGGCGAGGGTTTGCAACAAACGCAGTCCCGGTCGTGGTTCAGTGTCAGGCGGTGCGGCTGCGTGCCAGATAACCTTCTGCCCCCGGCTCTGCAAATGCGCTGCAAGCTTAGCAGCCAGGTTGAACGCCTGGTCCGGATCGCCCCAGATGAGCGCCAGGCCGTCGCGTCTTAACGAGGACATGTACAGGTTGATCTCGTCTTCGTAACCGGGAACCGAGACGGAAGGAGGGGTATAGAGGTGAACCGGCGGTGCAGGCGGCGGTAACGCTTCGATTGCAGAAGGTAACAGTGCAGACAATCGTTCCAATGCCTCACGTTTCGCGCGACTATAGGTGCTGGCGCTCAGTGCCAGCATCTCCTGGAGATCGGTGCGCGTTTCTCCTGCTTCGTATTCGCCAGCGATGATCAGGTAGTGCCGCCAGCGCGGGTCGTTCAGAATCGGACCGGCATCGTCTGATGGGCGTAATTGTTCGATCGCTGCCCGCAATGCAGTTTGTAAGCGGCGCCCACGTTGTTGCACATCAGTCTCGTCCGCCAGCAGCAACTTCGCCAGGTCACTGCGTCCTAGCGTGAGTGGCGGGTCTTCGAGAAGCGCACTAAGCGCCTCGCGCACCAGACGCACAGTAGCACTGCTCAATCCTGTGCCGCTCTCTTCGTCGCGCAGGCGCGCCAGCAGTCGATAAAAGGTACTGCGCGGAACATCAACGATTCCTTCGTCGCGTAATCGTGCCTGCACCCTCTTCCAGAGCACATTCGCGGGCAACCCCGGCTCAGCAGCGAGTTCCTGGCGCAGGGCACGCGCCAGCGGACTACCGCGCACGAGATGTCCCCCGCCGCGCCTGCGACTCTTCAGCGCAGCCAGACCGCCACGTCGGAACGCTTCGCGCAACCGGCGCAGGCTTTCACGGCTGACACCGAAGGTGCGCGCTACTTCTCCTGGTGAACGTCTTTCGCGCAGTAGTGCCACGAGCATCCGGTATCGTCGCAACGCGGCCTCATCATTGCCAAAACGCTCGGCAAGATCTGCGCTGGTGAGGCGGGGAAGTTCGAGATCGGTTTTCATCGCCGGTCACCTGCTACGTGTGACGATCAATTCTGCATTGCTGTACAGGGCGTAGATCAACGGCAACACATTCCGTTTCTCGCGCAAATACTCGCGTCGCATGTCGCGTAGCAGATCGCCGAGGCGCATGTTGCCGGCGGCAAACCGGCGCAGGAGAGCAGGCGCGAACTCGGCGGCAAAGTAGGCGGGCATCAACACCTCCGTGCCAATGACTCCACGCGCTCCGCGCCCGATCAGGTAGGGAACGAGACCATTGTACAGTTCTGGCGATAATTCGGCGCTCTCACAGGCGTTGAGGATCACCAGCGGCGCGCTGTCGAACCGGTCGAGGTCAAGTCCGGCGTACAGGTTCATTTCGTCGAGCGTCACCGCTTCGCCATTAATGCTCAGGTAGGAGTCGCCCAACCCATACTCGATGCCAGTGGCTGCATCCTTCTCTCCTGGTGAACGACTGACCGCATGCCCATAGAAATAGATAATGTGGGGCACGCCCTGGGAACGGCTCAAGAGATCGAGGAACTTATCACGGGTATCGTATTCGGCGACGGTCACCCCGCTAATGCCGGGCAGGATCTGGCGTTGTTTGCCAACAATTGGCGCATCGAACTGCGCGTCGATCGTTTGATCGAAGACGAAACCAAAATGGAGCCGGTCTCCTGCCCTGATTTCAGGGGCGAAGGCGGTTGGTTGCCTGGCGCTGAATTGCGGTGTGTACTCGATAATGTGGCGATACCCCCAGAAGCCGTTCGGATCGACCGGATCGGTCGGTTTGAAGGGCAGGGCGTAGATCAGCGACCAGGGAAAGGCAAAACGTTCAGCGATCACGTTGATGCGCAGTTCGCGCTCGGCAGTGGTGGCACGCAACAAATGCCCCATCTCGCGTCCCTGGTCGCCGCTGCCGGGAGCGAAGAACAGCGCGCGGAACAGCAGGTCGCCGATCTGCCGCAGATCGCGCAGCGCTTCTTGATGGATCGCCTCCGGGATCGTCGTATCTTTGAGTTGATAGGCATAGACGTTGCGCGATGGATCGAGTTTTTTGACAATTTTGTCGAGAAAACCGACGCGCGCCCGGCGGATTGCATCGACGATCTCTTTTTCTGCCAGGTTCAGGCGCGCAACGGTGTACCCGCTTCCCAGCAAAAGGAGGAAGGTATATCCGGTAGTCTCGCGAATAATAACCAGACTGGCATCGGTCTCCGGGGGATAGGCGAGAGGACTGCTCATCGTCGTTGCAGCAGCTGCGAGAGTCAACCCGCTGGCGCGCACCGGTTCGGCGGGCAATGCTGCCAGTGCTGTGTCGCCAATTGCCACCTGCGCAACGATCTTCTGAAATGGCTTTTGATTGAGTGAAAGGATTGCAGTGATCTCGCCAACTCCCTGCCTAAGTGGTTCGATCGTGAAACTGGCGAAGTTCTTTGAGACGCCGCCGCGCGGGAAGATAATCTTTTGCTGCGGAATGCCGTACACTTTGAAGAATCCGCCATCGGCGACCAGACGCACATCTATTTCGATCTGTGTTGCGGTTGTCATCTCTTCCGCCTGCTTGACGCCCCCTGAGCGCACGCGGGCGCTGGCAAGCGGCGCTGCGACATTCACGTTGACGGTGTACATACCGCCGACGCTCAGCGCTTCGTTGGGCGGCACGATGCGCGTCAGGGTCTTGCCGCCGCCGACAATCTCCGCTTCCTGTACGAGCCGCTGTTCGATCCAGAGATTGAAGACCCGGTCATCCTGCGTTGCTGCGACTTCGTTCAGCAGCGACGACACCGGCGTGCACTCGACATCGGCGCCCGCGTCGGGCGATACGGTGAACTGACTCATACGAAGCGCACTGGTAGATATATCGCCGGTTGAACTGTCGGTCAGTTCGTCTGAGCTGTCGTCGGGTATCGGCACATCCGGCAATACGTCGCCCATGTCGGATGTGAAAACCGTGTTGTGATCACTGGCATCCGCGACGATTTCCGGCATTGCCGACGTCACTGTGGAGTGAAACGGGTCGGAGGCGACCTCGCCAGCTGTAAGCAGTTCCTCAAAGATAACACCGTAGATTGCACCGTTGTCCAGCACAACAACGCGCCTGCCAGGATGATCGTCGCGTGCAGTGCGCGCCTGGTGGGTGGTGTGCGCCCGGCGATCCAAAGCGAGCGCAGGCTTCAGGCACTGGATCAGGTTCGCAAGCGAAAGGGTCGCCAGTTTAGCGGCAATATGGTCGTCCGGCTCGACATAGTCGGGCGGCGGTGTATAGTTCGCCAGATCGACGAGTGTCCAATCGCGAACATCATCGTAGCGCAGCAGCCGATGGACGATCTCTTCGACTTCGATCCAGCGGGCGACGATGCAGGTTCCATCAGCAAGCGGCACGATCACAAAGCGGTACAGGCGGTCCTCGCGTCGGGGCGGCAAGAGATGGTATACGTGCCAGAGCGACGCCGTCTCTTCGGCAATGACACATTCGCTGACTGGCATCAGGGTGAGTTTGTTGAAATCAACAGGCACAGGGCTGCTCCTTCTTTCCGCCTTTTCAACCTTCAACCTGCAACCTTCAACCTGCAACCTTCAACCTCCCCCCGATACCATTCCCTGGGAAGATCGGCGAGATCGTTCGCTGCGGACGGCGACATATCTCCCCAGCGAACAACGCCGGAAGGCGGGATGTCGTACTGCGCGCGTAGACGGGCGATCAGCCACGCCAGAGCGCAGCGTGATGCGTCGGTATACCCATGGTTCGGGCGCTCGAGAGCAATGCCTATGCTGCTGCGATTGATGTTGCGGCGCGCGCCATTCCAGTACGCTATGCCGCTGTGAAATGCGGCAAACTCATCATCGAGCAACTGATAGATCGCGCCGTCGGCAGCGACGTAGTAGTGCGTCATCGACGCTGCGCCGGGCATCGCCATCTGTTCGAGCGACCGGAGCGCCGGTCCTTCATCACCGTGCAGCACGATCAGGCGGATCTTCGAGCCGCTGCGACTGCCATAGGCGCTCGGCGCGCGTCCGGCGACTGTAAACCGCCGGATGTAGAATGTGTCCCACTCAGGCGCAAGAACTGCACCGGACGGAAGGAGCGCTGTGACCGGCGTCGGTGCAACAAGCAGTGTCTGTTGCGGACTGAAAATGGCGCTAAGACGTTTCACGTCGCTCCAGTTCGGCACGATGTTGTAGAGCGTATCGGTGGCGTACACTTGAAAGTTGTACTGTTTGCCGCCAACCGTGATCGGATCGGTTTTGCCGAGCGGTGCGCCCAGGTTCCATGTGCGCGCCAGCTGATGGAACGCCCAATCGGGACGGTACTGCTGTCCTGCGGCGGCATAGGTTGCGTTGAGCAGCGCGTCGCGCACTTTTGCCTGCGCCGGGTCAGTCGTATTGGCAAGGGCGCTCAGGCGCTGGATATTCTTCCAGTCTGTGCCCCGATTGAAAATCGTATCGGTGGCAAAGACCTGGTAACTGTAGGAAATGCCATCAACAATCAGCGTCTTCGCCGGTTCCAGAGGCGGCCCCAGCGTTTGACTGGCAATCGCATACTGGTGAAATGCCCAATCGGGGCGAAATGCCGAGCCGCCAGTAGCGTAGGTGGCATCGAGCAATGCGCGCCCAAGGGTTCCGGGAGGCGGAATGGAACCGGCAAGCAGGTGTGAGAGTCGCTGCACCTCACCCCAGTTCGGCACCTCACAAAAGAGCGTATCTCGCGCGAATGGTTGGTAATTGTACGTCTTCCCGCCATGCGTCAATCGCTGACTTTTCGCGGTTGGAAAGCCCAGGTTGTTCTCAACCGCAAACTGATGAAACGCCCAACTGCTGTTGTACCCCTCGCCGCGGCGGGCATAACTCTGGTCAAGCAACGCCTCGGCAAGTTCTTCGACCTCAGGCGGGATTGGACCGATCGGACCGGGTGGCGGCGGCGGCGGCGGCGCGACATTGTTTAGCCAGGCGCTGATCTCGCCGATCACCCATTCTTTGGTGACTGCCCATCCCGGACAACTCTTCTTGCTATAATCACGATGGAAAGCAATCAGGGTCGCGGGCGGAATGCCGAGGCGACGCGATAACCCGCCGAGTACCGCTTTTGTTCCTTCCCATACCGCACCGGACGGTCGCTCGCGGTCGTAGTCGCCGACCATTTCGACGCCGATCGAGTACCATCCTGCTTTCAGGCTGCCATTGCCGGGACCGGCATGGATGCCGATGTCTTTCATCGGTGTAAACAGCCAGATCCCGTCGGGAGCAACATAAATGTGGGGTGCCGACGTCCATCCCTTGCCAGCGTAATAGCGCTGCATGCCCTGCATAGACGCAAGCCCGCGCCACTGTTGCACCGTCGGGCGCCAGGTGTGGTGGAGTACCACTTTCGATGGCGTCAACTGCCTGAACTGATAGCGGGCAACATAGTCGAGCCATTGCGGGATCGTCAGGCAGCGTCCGATCATCGGGGGTATGCCAGTGGTGGTATCTTGGATTGTCAAGTGGACACCTCTTCTTCAGAAGGTGACGGGCGATAAACGGATTCAGAACATAAGGCATCGTAGCACACAGCAAACGTGCGAGTCAAGTTTGACAGACTGACAGGGCGCGTGTATAATCTCATACCGGAATCGATGATCCCCGATAGCTCAACGGTAGAGCGGCTGACTGTTAATCAGTAGGTTCCAGGTTCGAATCCTGGTCGGGGAGCCAGCAACAATACTTCATTTCATAATGAATGCCCGGCATGCTGCCGGGTATTTTATTGCCATCCGCGTCCCTGTTCCCCCAGTGTCACGTTCGCAGATGGTCTGGTAGCAGTAGAATTTTCGCAAGAGGTGCTATGTCTCGCTTGTGTTAACCCAACGGCGATGATTATTCCGAAGCGGCGCGCAAACGCCCGGACAATGCGCAAGCGTTGCTGGACGCTGCCCGCTACGACGGCGCTGGCTATCACGTCGGCTATGTCGTCGAGTGTGTGCTTAAAACGCTGTTGCAGGTTAGCGGCGCTTCATTGCAGGGGCAAGACCTGAGCGCGCTCAATGCCTGGGTTGCGGCGCTGGCAACCGGCGACAGTCCGCACACGGCGCGTTACATCCCCGATCTGCTGCCGGACATCGCCTACGCTACCCTGCCTGCCGGTTGGAAAGAAACCATGCGCTACCGCGCGCCGGGCGACCTCACATGGCAGCAGGCGCAGAACTGGCTCACAGAAGCCGAACGTGTGTACCAACAAACGGTGCAGCAGATGTGGATTGAGTGATTCGATAAACAGTGCTCCCATACGTCATTTTGACCAGGCGCGGCAGGCAGCGCTCCATGCGTTGGAAGATCTTGTCCGCCAGCAGCAGGTCGAGCGTACCTTGCTTTCATCCGATATTTTTGCCCGCATCCGTGTGGCACTGTGGTTTGCCGATGCTCTGGGCGGAGGCACATTACGACGCGCAATCTGGTCAGCCTGTGGGGCTATGCAGCTGCCCAGGAATTGGATGCGGCGCGGGCTGGCGAGCAGCACCTGTTACATCCCACCTCGTTGCGCCACGCGCTGGATCAGGTTTCGGATGAGTATGTACGGTTGCTCAAGAGCCGTGAGATGCCCTGGTTAGAAGCACTAACCAGACGATTGTCGCAACGCGAAGTGCTGATGACTCACCAAGAGTGGGAAGAGATCCTGGCCCAGGATTGGTCGGCCTGGCGCAACAATCCACAGGAAAAGCAGCGCCCGCTGCGCAAAACCCCGGCTGAATTTCTCGAATTTTTGCTCGAATTGGACGTCTGTCGCAAACACCCAGACGACCAGATTGATGTGCCGGATTTGTTTCTCCACGGACTGGGCATTAAACGCCGTGGCAGGGTAAAGCAATAGACGTTACCAGCACTTTATGTTCAGATCTTCGGTTGAATGTCACTGGTCAGGAGCGCTACACTACACCCCTGCACCTTCAACCGCCCTCCCCACCCAGCGTCTCACGGAAGAACGCGACGATCTCCGCACAATGTTCGACGACGTACAGGTAGCCGCCGTAACGTTCGCTCGACGGCGCGACGATCACCGGACGTGCGCGGGGCGTGTTCGTCGCCATGGCCTCGACGTCGGCGAGCGATCCCCAGCGGTCACCAGCGCCCTGGATGTATAGCACGTCGGTGTCTTGCAAGCGCGGCGTCCAGGCAGCAGGCGCAATCGCAGCAAATGGCGGCGCACCAAACGCCTGATGGATCAATCCCCCCATCCGGATCAGCATCGGACCGGCAGGACCGAGGATGTCACGCGCGGCATTCGGTGCAAATACTTCCGCGCTCGTCGGTTGCACCGCGACGATACTGCGGATAGGGGCGCAGTCGGGAGCGGCGCGCAGCGCGGCATTCGCCCCCATGGAGTATCCGATCAGACCAATGCGCGCTCCGTCCACATCCCTTCGTGTGCGAAGCATCGTCACCGCGCCAATGACATCGCGCGCCTCGTTGACGCCGAAGGTCACCGGCGGACTGGCATCGCTGAGACCGTGGTTCCGCAGATCGAACAGCAAGACATGAAACCCGGCGTTGCTAAGAGCAGACGCCGGCTCGAGAAAATCAACCGTGCGATCGGGAAGCACCGTGGCGCCAGCACGGTTCCCGCAGCGATTCCAGGGCCAGCCATGAACAAAAATTACTGCTGGTGCAGGCGTGCCGTCATCATTGGCGCGATGAATGAACCATCCGCGCAACGTGACGCCATCCTGCGACGGAAACACAACATCCTCTGCCGTCAAGCGGAGATCAGCGGGGTAGCGCCATAACGGTTGACGCATGCCGAACAGCATCAGACGCTGCGCCTGTACTGCGCGATAGACCGTCGGACCGATCGCTGCTCCCATGCCCAGACCGAGAATGAATGGCGCCAGGCTCCGAAAACTCGTCATGGAGCGTTCTCCTGTCTTAACTGCTCAACAAGTATAGTATACTGCCTCACACCCATTCTCATACAATGAAAGAAAGAGACTCCTATGGCCGGAATGATCGTGGCGCCCGAACCTATGGCTGTTGAAGCGGGGGCGAGGGTACTCATGGCGGGCGGCAATGCCATCGATGCCGCCGTGACCTGCGCCTTCGTGCAAATGATTGTCAACCCTCAAATGTGCGGTATAGGCGGCTACGCCCTAGCTATCGTGCGACTGGCGGGCGAACCGGCGACACGCACGATCCTGCTGGATGCGCCAGCGCTGGCTGGCTCGCGGGTTCGTCCTGATATGTGGGTTGATCGTTTCATCGGTATGAATCCCGACGGATGGGGCTATTTTCTCACCGGCAAGGTCAACGATGCCGGGTACCAGGCAATCTGCACGCCCGGCACGGTCAAAGGGTTAGCGGCATTGCTGGAACGGTGGGGCAGCATCAGTTGGGCACAGGCGCTCGAGCCAGCCATACAGGTTGCAGAGGAAGGCTTTCTGGTAGATAGTGTGCTGGCCAACCGCTGGAAGATGCGATCCCCCTACCCGGAAGCGTGTTCGTTGATCGACTATATTCTGGCGAATGCCGAGGCACGGCGTATCTACCTGACAGCCGATGGACGACCCTACGACGAAGGCATGATCCTGCGCAATCCAGATTATGCCCGGACCCTGCGCCGCCTGGCGGAAGCCGGTCCCGATGATTTTTACCACGGTGAACTGGCGCGCCGTATGAGCGAGGATATTGCCGCAAACGATGGGTTTGTCACGGCTGAGGACCTGGCTGAGTATACGCTGCGCGAAGAATTGCCAACCATCGGAACGTACCGCGGGTATACTGTCGTCTCGTCGCAGGCGCCGCATGGCGGCCCGACCCTGATTGAAGCGCTGAATATTCTCGAAGGGTATGATCTGCCATCGCTGGGTCACAACAGCGCCGATTATCTATTCACTGTCGCAATGGCGATGAAAGCCGCGTTCGCCGATCGCAACCGCTACATTGGCGATCCGGCGTTTGATGATGTGCCGGTGGCGTGGTTGACCAGCAAGGAACGCGCGGTACAGTGGCGCGCGCAGATCGACGCCGGGCGCCCCATCACGGTCGAGGCACTACCAGGTGGTCCTCCCGATACCACGCATGTCAGTGTTGTAGACGATGCAGGCAACTGTGTAGCGCTGACCCATTCGCTCGGTACGTCATCAGGCGTGATCACGCCAGGGCTTGGGTTTATGTACAACAACTCGATGATCAATTTCAACCCGATCCCCGGTCACCGCAACTCGATAGCGCCGCGTAAAGGGCGCATCACCGGCATGTCGCCAACGATTGTATATGCTAGCAATCGTCCAGTACTGGTCATCGGAGCGCCGGGGGCAAATCGCATCATTACTGGCGTGCTCCAGGTGATTGTGAATATCATCGATTTCGGAATGAGTCCAGAGGAAGCAGTACAGGCGCCGCGTTTCGATTGTCAGGGTGATCGCATTGTGGTACAGAATCGCATCCCTGAGTATGTCTGCGCAGACGTGCGCGCGCGCCACCCGGTTCTTCGTGCACCGCAGAGTTATGGGTCGTTTGGGTTGGTGCAGGTGATCAGCATCGATCCCGAACATGGCAGACTGCGCGGCGCTTCTGACCCCGGCGGCGCAGGTATGGCGTTGAAGGTTGAAGGTTGAAGGCTGGCAGGGAGTGCCGCTGTATCCAGCTGTCGCGGGGCATTGCATCATCACTCTAGAATTCTCGACAGGATTCGGAACGGGAACAAACGTGATGGGGAAGGTCTTGACAAGCGATCACGTTCCTTATACCATGTTTCGGTGCGTACAGGTAGCTGGTTGCAACGAACGCATATTCGCTGCTGACCTTGTCCACGCCAGCCTCCATTGATGACAGTTACTGCTCGCGGCGTTGGGAGGTTCAGATTCTCCACCTGTGCATTTATCAGGGCAGGGTAGTATCTGTCGCCGACCTTGTCCGCATCAGCGCGCCCCATAGATGGTGGTTATCATATGGAACGGGGGACATCCCTCCAGGGTTCGACTCCCCACCCTGCCTCCAACGCACTGGTTATGCTATTCTTGGTCTCCGCAGCGGCGCATTATTCTGGTGCGCCGCTGGCTTTGAGGAAGAGGAACGCCGATGAGCAACCGCGTTATCCGTGCCGCAATCGCGATTTGATTCAGGGGACTATCGACAATACGTATTACGCCAGCGGCACTGCACTGACTCTCGACGCGGTATGCCGTCTGACGCCGCTGATCCAGGAAGACGGCGTGCGCGTCATTGATCGCGTGGTTGAGGTCAGTCAGTCGGGACGCGCGCTATCGAACAACCCGGCGCTCATGGTTCTGGCGTTGACGCTGGCGGTTGGCAACCAGGCTACGAGGGCATATGCCGTGGAGATGACGCCGTGCGTCGCGCGCACGGGAACACACCTGCTCACGCTGGTTGACTACGCGGTGCAGATGCGCGGATGGGGGCGCGCGCTGCGGCGCGCAGTGCAGCAGTGGTTCCTCGCCGCGCCAGCGGCGACCCTTGCCTACCACGCGATCAAGTATCAGCGCCGCAGATTCTGGTCGCTGCGGCGTGCCTTGCACATGAGTCATGCCCGCACGGATGACCCACAACGCAGTGCGGTGCTGTACTGGATCGCGCACGGGTGGCCCGGTATCAGTCCGGAATCGCATCCCGATCCGGTTCTGCGCAAAATCTGGGCCTTTGAGCGGCTGCGCAGCCTCGATTCGTCTCAGGCGTCCCTGGCAGCGCAGATGATTACCGACGAGCGCCTGCCGCGCGAGGCTGTCCCGACCCGCTTCCTCCAGCACGCTGAGGTTTGGGCGGCATTGCTCCCGCATATGCCGCTGGGAGCGATACTGCGTAATCTGGCGACGCCGACGCGCCTGGGCGTGCTCGCGCCGCTCAACGATGCCACGCGCCTGGTGGAAAAGCGCCTGACCGATGCTGGGCATCTGCGCCGCGCCCGAATCCATCCATTCCACATTCTGGTCGCGTCGCGCACCTATGCGGCCGGGCAGAGCAGGAAGACGAAGCAGACCTGGGATCCCATTCCCGCCATCCAGCAGGCGCTCGATGAGGCGTTCGCTGCGGCGTTCCCGCTGGTTGATCCAGCAAACGTCCGAATACTGCTGGCAGTGGATGTGTTCGGATCGATGACAGTGCCGCGACTGCATCGCTTGGCGGCATCACGCCACGCGAAATTGGTGGCGTGATGGCAATGGTAACCGCGCGCACCGAACCGCACTGGCATGCGCTCTGGTTCGATACGAGGTGTGACAATCTGCCCATCACGCCATCAATGAGTCTCACCGACATCCAGAGTATCATCGAAAGACTTGAAGGCGGGGGCACGGATATTTCCCAGCCGCTGCTGTGGGCAACAGACAATCGTGTGCCAGCAGACGCCGTCGTGATCATCACCGATAACGAGACGTGGGCGAATTGCGAGCCGGTGCATGTTGTGCTGGATCGCTATCGCAACACGGTCGGCGTCAACGCGGCGCTGATCATCGTGGCCACGACTGCCACACACTACAGCGTTGCCGATCCCAATGATACCCGGTCGCTTAACATTGCTGGATTCGATGCCTTTGCTCCGCTTATCATCCACGACTTTGCAGCGGGCAGACTTCCGCAGCGCCCGACAGAGACTGGCGATGAAGAAGCAGTCTGGGACGCCTGAATTTATACAGTTCTCGGATATGTTGACCTCTGTCTGGGCTTACCACATTGCGCAAGGCGCTCGTGTCCAGCAGCGTGTAGACCGAAATGTATTTCGATCATCGTGTAGGGCGTGCCATTCTCAGGAGTGTTCAACTTCGTCCATACTGTGTTTTGTGAGAACTGCTATAATCTCTCTCTAAAGCTGGACAGCGTGTATGAGCGAACCATTCCATTTCCCCGACATTACCGACCGTCTCGACATCCATCCAAGCGCATACATTTCGCCGTATGCGTATGTGCATGGAACGGTCAGCATCGGCGCTGACTCATCGGTATGGCCAATGGTCGTTATCCGTGGCGATAACGGTGTTATTCGCATTGGGGCACGGTGTAACATTCAGGATGGAAGTGTGTTGCATGCCGACCCCGATGCCTGGTTGACCATTGGTGATGGCGTGAGCATTGGGCATGCGGCTGTGGTGCATGGGTGTACGGTCGAAGACGATGTGTTGATCGGTATTGGTGCTGTCGTGCTGAACCATGCGCGGATCGGCGCTGGCAGCCTGATCGCGGCGCGCGCGCTGGTGACCGAGGGCACAATCGTGCCACCAGGATCGCTGGTGATTGGCATCCCTGGCATGGTTCGACCGCTCGGAGAAGGACAACTCGAACGGATTCGCCGCACAGCGCAGCGCTATGTGGCGCTGAAAGAGCGCTACCGCTCATTGGGTGGGTGATCTGAACGCCGTTCTGCTGTGATCTCGTTGGGTTGCGGGCTGACGACTGGACGGGCGCCCTGATCGAGTGCATCCTGGAGCGGCATAACTGTGGTATCGTCAGTAGACGAGAGAGTGGTTGCGCTGCTTTCCTGAGACGCGCCACCCGGCACGGCGAGCATCGGTGATTGGTCAGAAGGCGACGGAACAGATGGAGGTGATGCCGTCCCGCTGACCGATGCTGCTGGTTCGGACGAAGGCACCGCTGCCCTTTCCCTTTCCGTTCGCAATAGTGGTTCTGCCGTGGCTGGATGCTGATCCACAGATGCTGGCATATCAGTGAGTGTCGGCTTCGCCCGTTCTGCCTGAGTAGGAAGTCGAGCAGTTGATAGGATTGGACGTTCAGGAAGAGGGAGCGATTGTCCGGGAGTTGCCAGAGACGATACTGAGGCTGGTGTCGGAGACTGCGGCTCCTGCAAATCGCGCTGCACCAGTCGCCCGACGAGCAGGTAGGTAAAGTGTTCGCCACGATAGACCCGATACGCGCCATAAATGGCGTACAGCGTGGCAGCAAACCCGTACCCGATTGGCAGGATCAACCCGAACAACGCAATCCAGAACGTGTCTGGCAGGGTGCCGTCGCGGTAGAGATCCGGTCGCAACGCAGCAGGCAGCAGCGACAGCAGCAAACACCCAGACCACAACAGCATTAGCGCAATAACACCCAGAAGTGTGCCAATCTGGTAGACAAGCACCTGCACAATATGCGCCCGCACGAAGCGCGACCGCCTGCGCTGAGTCGCCCAGAGCAGAACTGCCAGGATCAAACCTGTCAATCCTGCAACATTGGCAACGATGCTGGCGTGCGCCATTGCTGCCGTCAATCGCTCATCTTCATCGGGTAGAGCCATCAGTCACACAATCATCGTTCATTTATGCGTTGTACTGGCGATTATAGCACACACTGCCTGTGCTACAATAATTCTATACACCCGCCCGACAGGATCAACACCTATGCAGTTTGCAACCATTGACGATTTACAGCAGGCGCTTGCCGCGCATAACTACATCGCAGACCGCCCGCTGGCAACGGCAATCTTTCTGGCGCTCAAGTTGCAGAAGCCATTGCTGCTCGAAGGCGAGGCAGGGGTTGGGAAGACCGAAATTGCAAAAACACTGGCACGCATGCAGGATCGTCACCTGATCCGCCTGCAATGCTACGAAGGTCTCGACGTCAACACGACCATATACGAGTGGAACTACACCCGACAGATGTTGCAGATCCGCCTGATCGAGGCACTCGGCGGCAGCGATGCGCATGCGGCACTCAGTGAAATCTTCAGCCCTGAGTTTCTGATCAAGCGTCCGCTGCTGCAAGCGATTGAGGAAAGTTGGGAACGCCCGCCGGTGCTGTTGATCGACGAGATTGACCGTGCTGATGAAGAGTTCGAGGCATTCCTGCTCGAACTTCTCTCCGACTGGCAGATCAGCATTCCCGAAATCGGAACCATTCGCGCTAGCCAGCCGCCGACGGTTATTATCACCAGCAACCGCACGCGCGAAATCCATGATGCGCTGAAGCGGCGTTGCCTGTTTTACTGGATCGATTATCCGTCGCTCGATAAAGAACTGCAAATCGTGAATGCCAAAGTTCCTGGCATGTCTGACCGTCTGTCGCGCCAGGTTGTGGCATTCGTTCACGAGTTGCGCAAACTCGATCTCTTCAAACTCCCTGGCGTCGCAGAGACCCTTGACTGGGCGACTGCGCTTACGGCGCTCGACGCACGTGAACTCACCCCTGAAATGGTAGAGGATACGCTGGGTGCAATCCTGAAGTATCAGGACGATATCGCGCAGGTGCGCGGGCAGGGGGTGCGTTCATTGCTGGAGAAAGTGGGCATGTAGGTGACAGGGATTCACGTTGCTGCTATGGACGAGTTAGAACCACTGATTCCCCATGGGAACCTGATGACGCATGTGGTTGCGTTTGTTCACTTGCTGCGCAGCACTGGCATCAAAGTCAGCAGCGAGCAGACAATCGATCTGGTGCGGGCACTGGAGCACGTGCCGATTGTGGCGCGCGGGGATTTTCGCGCAGCCGCACGCTGTACTCTGATCTGCCGACGCGAAGACCTGCCAGTATTCGATGCCGCATTCGATTTCTACTGGCGCACGCAGTCGGGGTTTGATCCGTTGATGCTGGCGATCCCGGTTGTCAAAACGCCGCCGAAACCGCTGCGTCTGCCGCGCCGACCGCGCAGCCAGGACGATGGACACAATGAGCCGGATCGTTACGAAGAACAGCAGGAAGAGAAGGTCGGCTTTACGCTCACCTTCACGGCCGCTGAAACGTTGCGCACCAAAGACTTCGGCAGCTTCAGTTATGAAGAGGTGCAGGCATGCAAAGAGTTGCTGCGCACGCTTGACTGGCGTATTGAGCCACGTCGCACCCGTCGTCGTCGCCCGGCAGTGCGCGCTGGCGAGATCGATATGCGCCGCATCCTGCGCCGCAACCTGCGCTATGGCGGCGACCCGATTGAGCTGACCTTCCGCGAACCGCGCTATCGGCAGCGTCCGCTCGTCGTGCTGTGTGACATCAGCGGCTCGATGGATCGCTACAGTCGTATCCTGCTCCAGTTCGTGCATACCATCTCGAACGGCTTGCGTGATGTTGAAGCGTTCGTGTTCGGCACGCGCCTGACGCGCATTACCCGTCTGTTGCGTGAACGCGACATCGATGAAGCCATCGCAGCTGTCAGCAAACATGTGGTGGACTGGTCGGGCGGGACACGGATTGGCGAGGCGGTCAGGCACTTCAACTACTACTGGTCGCGCCGGGTGCTGGGGCGAAGTCCGGTAGTGTTGCTCATCAGCGACGGATGGGATCGCGGCGATCCGCAGTTGCTAGGGCGCGAAATGGCGCGGCTGCAACGTTCGTGCTATCGTCTGATTTGGTTGAACCCGCTGCTAGGGAATCCACGCTACCAACCGCTCACGCAGGGGATGCAGGCGGCGCTGCCGTTCATCGATGACTTTTTGCCGGTGCACAACCTGGTAAGCCTGGAGCAACTCGGCGCAAAACTGGCGATGCTTGGCGCGCGCCGCCCTGAGCGACGTCAGCGGGTTGGAACTTAGCGGTTGGATTGATTCAGGAATTGCTCCAGCCTGGCGAGCGTCTGACGCAGTTCACGCGGACCGGGGTGTGGCGTATTCACGCGGTGTGCGACGGCTGTCAGGCGTCGGGCAGCCTGTTGCGGCTGAAGCGCAATACCGTGTCGTGCGAAGATATTCCGATAACTCTCGTACCGTTCGCTCAGGAAGCGCGCTACTGTCTCGAACCCGTGCCGTGCGACTTCGGTGCGACTAGAGTAGCGCATCGGCATTTCGGAGAACATACGAACGTCGTCGCGCGCCGGTTCGATCAGAATAATATCAACATCGGGATGCCGACGGTGGATCTGTTTCAGGTGATAATGCAGCGCAGAGTGGAAGAGGGTGCGGAAGACCTGATTGGCAATCCCGGGCGCTCCCATGTCGCGAATGTGCAATTTCTCATCATCCGCCTCATCTAAATCATAGGGTACAAGCGGATTGACGCAGACAATCAGGCGTGCCCCGCGTTCGATCGCCAGATCAAGGCTGGCATTGCCGCGCACTCCGCCATCGATGTAATCGCGCCCGTCGATCCGCACCGGACGGTAGACCAGCGGCATTGCCGAAGACGCAGCCACAGCGCGCG
>Ga0308310_1000411_pt1 | contig 18327 bp, 11 predicted proteins | sample HotsprSampleMS65_FD_203672 | JGI IMG/M metagenome (GOLD analysis project Ga0308310, IMG submission 203672) | Hot spring phototrophic mat microbial communities from Mushroom Spring, Yellowstone National Park, Wyoming, United States - 20090730_MS65 ...
CACTTCCAGCGCTGCTTCAAACGCGCTTTGGCGTCGCCGCTCTCTTCGGGCGCGGGCAACGCGAAGCCGCCATCGCTCTCGCCGCTGAACAAGCTGGACTGGCCGCGCTCCATGGCGCGATGATACTCATCGCTGTAAGCGTACATGCGCTCGACGGCTTCGACCGCCACCTCGCGCGCGCCGTTCACCAGCGAGTCGAACGCGCCGACTTTGGCGAGGCATTCCAGAGCGCGCTTGCCAATCGCGCGCAAGTCCACGCGGCGGCTGAAGTCGACCAGATTGGCGAAGCGCCCGCCTGTGGCGCGCGCGGCGAGAATCTGCTCCACAGCCCTCTCGCCGACGTTTTTGATAGCGCCCAAGCCAAAGCGGATGCCGCGCTGCCCGTCGGCGAGGCGCTCGATCACGAAGTCAGCAGCGCTGGCGTTCACATCGGGCGGCAGGATCGGGATGCCGTGGCGGCGGCAATCGGCGGTGAAGAGCGCGACGTCGTCGCTGTTGTGCCGCTGCACGCTGAGCAGTGCAGTGTAGTACTCAACGGGATAATGCGCCTTGAGATAAGCCGTCTGGCAGGTCAGGACGGCGTAATCGGCGGCGTGCGCCTTGTTGAAGCCATAGGCGGCGAAGAACTCGATATCGGCGAAGATGCGCTCAGCCACCTCGGCCGAGACGCCGTGTTCAGGGCCGCGCTGAATGAACTTCTCGCGATGCTCTTCAAGGTCTTTCTTCTTCTTCTTGGCAACGGCGCGGCGCATTGTGTCGGCTTCGCTGAGCGTGTAGCCAAACAGCTCAGCGGCGATCTGCTGGATTTGCTCTTGATAGACGCAGATGCCGTACGTCTCGCTCAGGATCGGCTCCAGCTTAGGATGATGGTAGCGCACAGGCTCTTGGCCGTGCATGCGGCGGATGTAGGTTGGGATCAATTCCATCGGGCCTGGACGATAGAGCGAGATGGCTGCCACGATATGCTCGAAGGTCTTCGGCTTCATACTGACCAGCATCTTTCTCATGCCGCTGCTCTCCAGCTGGAAGACGCCGGTTGTCTCGCCGTTGCCGATCAGCTCGAAGAGTTTCGCCACGCGCTGCGCTTGCTCTGGGTCGTTTGGATCGGGGCGATACGGGATGTTCTCCATTGTGAGATGGACGCCGTGATGCTCCGCGATCAGCTCGCAAGCGCGGCGCATGATGGTCAAGGTGGCCAGCCCCAGTAAGTCCACTTTGAGCAAGCCGATCGCCTCGCAGGACTCCACGCTGAACTGCGTGATCTGCTCGAGGGGCGATTCGCCAATCGGTCGGTGCAGCGGCAGGTACTTGACGAGCGGATCGGGCGTGATGATGATACCTGCGGCGTGCGTGCCTGCGTTGCGCGCGACGCCCTCAACGGTCAGCGCAGTGTCCAGCAGCTGGCGCACTTCTGGGTCAGTGTTGTAGCGCTCCTTCAGCGCAGGCACAGCCTTCTCAGGGTCGTCGCTGAGGCACTCGGCGAGCGTGACAGGCTTGCTGGGAATGTTCGGCACGAGCGCCGTCAGCTGGTTGACTTTGCTCGGCTCAACGCCCAGCACGCGCCCGACATCTTTGATGGCGGCGCGCGCCTTGAGCGTGCCAAAGGTGATGATGGCTGCCACCCGGTCTGAGCCGTATTTCCTGCGCACATAGGCGATCATCTCAGCGCGCCGATCGTCGGGGAAATCTATGTCAATATCGGGCATTGTGGCGCGCCCGCGGTTCAGGAAGCGCTCGAAGAGCAACCCGTTGCTGAGCGGGTCGATGCTGGTGATGCCCAGCGCATATGCCACCAGCGAGCCGGCCGCCGAGCCGCGCACATTCCACCATATGTCGGCAAAGCGGGCGTATTGGCACAAATCCCAGACGATTAGGAAGTATGTATCGAAGCCGAGTTCATGGATCACATTCAGCTCATAGTCGAGGCGCGCCTTGATCTCTGCGCGCTCAGCGTCTGCGCCAAAACGCCAGCGCAGCCCTTTTTCCGCTAGATAGCGCAGATACGACCCCGCGTTGTAGCCCTGTGGCACAGGGAAGATCGGCAAGTGATACTTCTCGCGCTCAAGGCGCAGGTCGTCGCACATCTCGGCGATCAGCAGCGTGTTCAGCAGCGCCTCCCTGATGATCACATCCGCGCCGAAGATCTGCCACATCTCAGCGCCTGAGCGCAGGTAATAGGTGGCGCTGGTCATCTTCATGCGCTTGGCGTCGCTCTTGCGCGCGCCCGTCTGAATGCACAAGAGCGTATCGTGCGCCTCGGCGTCGCTTGGGAGCACGTAATGTACGTCGTTCGTGGCGAGCAGCGGCGCATCGACGTAGGTGTGGTTCGCCACCAACCACCGATTCAGAGTGCGCAGCTCAGGGACGTCGTGATGTTGCAGCTCTAGGAAAAAGTTCCCCTTGCCGAAGACCTCTTGATACCACCCTAGGGCGCGCCGCGCTTCGTGTTCGCGTCCTTCGAGCACTAGCTGCGGAATCTCAGCCGATAGGCAGCCTGAAGTGCAGATCAGGCCGTCAGCGTGTTCCGCGAGGAAGTCTTTATCAATGCGCGGGCGATTGTAGAAGCCCTCTAGCTGCGCCGCTGTGGCAATTTTGAGCAGATTTCGATAGCCTGTGCGGTTGCGCGCCAATAGGAGCAGGTGATAAGGCGACTTCTCGCTCGGATCATGAGCGCGCATGCTCTGCCTTGCCAAGTACGCTTCGATGCCGATGATTGGCTTGATGCCCGCCGCCTTGCAGGCGCTGTAGAAGCTGATCGCGCCGAACATTGTGCCGTGATCCGTGATGGCGAGCGCGCGCATGTTTAGCTCCTTCGCGCGCTTGACCAGCTTGTCAATCTTGCTCAAGCCGTCCAAAAGGCTGTACTCAGTATGCACGTGCAGATGTACGAAGTCCTGATGGTGCTCAGGCGCGGCTGCCGCGCCACTAGGGTCGTCCAGCGCTTGGCACATGGCGCACAATCCTATGCTCAGCCTTCACAAGCACGGCCATTGTAGCACGAACGGGCGTTCAAGGGCGGTTTGAAAGAAAACGCGCCGCTGCACAGCGCATAAGCGCCGCACAGCGGCATGTTCTGGCGCTATCAGCGCGCTCAGACGAGCAGTCGCATCGGATTCTCGAGCAACTCGCGCAGCGCTTTGAGGAAAGACGCGCCTTCCGCGCCGTCGCTCACGCGATGATCCACGCTCAGCGAGAGCTTCATGCGCGTGCCGATCCTGATCTCGCCGTCGACGACCACTGGCACCTGCTTGACGGCGCCAACAGCGAGAATGGCCGCTTCCGGCGGGCTGATGATCGCCTGAAAATGCTCTACATCGTAAGCGCCTAGGTTGCTGACTGTGAACGTGGCGCCTTCGATATCCTCAGGCTTGATCTTACCCTCGCGGGCGTTGGCGAACATCACCTTGTTGCGCTTGGCGAGCTGCGAGATCGAGAGCTGATCGGCGTTGCGCGCCACCACGTTCACCAAGCCGCCTCCCGGCAGCGCGACCGCGATGCCGATGTTGATGTACTGGTAGCGCACGAGCGTATCGCCGTAGAAATGGCTGTTCAGGTTCGGGAACTTGCGCAGCGCCAAGGCGGCCGCCTTCACGATCATGTCGTTCACGGTCACTTTCTCGTCATCTGGCAGGCCTTCGTTGATCTGCTTGCGCAAGCTCAGCGCGGCTGCCATATCCACTTCGCTCGTTAGGTAGAAGTGCGGGATAGTTGTCTTGCTCTCCACTGTGCGCGCCGCGATGCGCTGCCGCATCCGCGAGACAGGCTCATGCACAATGCCCTCGCCGCTTGGCAGAGCGCGCTCAGGCGCTCTAGGAGGCGCGCTGGGCGCTTCAGCGACCTGCCGGACAGCGGCCGGCGCAAAGCGCTCAACGTCCGATTTGGTGATACGACCGCCCGGTCCAGTGCCGCGCACGGCGCGCAAGTCAATGCCGCGCTCGCGCGCGATGCGCCGCGCAAGCGGACTGGCGCGCACGCCGTCAGGCAAGTGTGGATCGAGCTGAGCAGGCGCGCCTGGAGCTGCTGCAAGCGCAGAGGCAGGCTCAGGCTTCGCTGTAGGAGCGATCGGCGCGCTCTCAGCGACGGCAGCAGGACTCGCAGCAGGCGAGGTGCCGCCGTTCGTCGTCTCGATGCGCGCCAGAGGCATCCCAACGCTCACCACGTCGCCTGCGCTGACTAATTTTTCCACCAACACGCCGCTGAACGGTGACTCGATCTCGATGGTAGCCTTATCTGCCTCAACTTCGGCGATCACCTCGCCCGCTTGGACGCGTTGCCCGACGTCTTTCATCCAGTTGATGAAAGTCCCTTCTCGCATCGTCGCGCCAAGCATCGGCATTTTCACCACTTCAGCCATAGCAACTGCCCCTCTCAGAGGATTTCCTTGACCGCTGCCACCACTTTGTGCGCATCAGGCAGCGCCATCAACTCGATCTCTTTGGCGTAAGGCAACGGCACATCCATCGCGCTGACGCGCTTGATCGGCGCATCCATGTAGTCGAACATATGCTCTTGCAGCTGCGCCGCGATCTCGCTGCCGAAGCTGTAGAACGGCAACGATTCCTCGACGACCACGCAGCGATTGGTCTTCTTGAAGCTCTCGAAGATCAGCGGCAAGTCCAGCGGGCGCAGCCAGCGCACGTCTATCACCTCACACGAGACGCCTTCCCGCGCCAAAATCTCAGCTGCCTCTAGCGACCACTCCACGCCACGCCCATAGCTCACGATCGTCACGTCTTTGCCCGCGCGCTTGATATCGCCTTTGCCGATCGGCAGCACAAAGTCAGGATCGTCTGGCACCAAGCCCGGCTTTGGATAGAGCGCGATCACCTCTGTGAACAGCACGGGGTTGTCGTCGCGAATCGCGGCTTTCAACATGCCTTTGGCATCGGCAGGCGTGGACGGACAACCGAGGTACAGCCCTGGGAAGTGCGCGAAGATCGGCTCAGGGGTGTGTGAGTGGGTCGCTGTGGCTTGGTTGCCCCAGCCCGTCGCCGCGCGCAAGACCATCGGCACTTTGAACTGTCCGTCGAACATATAGCGCGCTTTGGCAGCGTGATTGATCAGCGCGTCGAAGGCGAGGAAGGCGAAGTTGATGGTCATGATCTCTGCCACTGGGCGCAAGCCCGCCATTGCCGCGCCGACTGCCGCGCCTACAATTGCCATCTCGCTGATCGGCGTATCGCGCACGCGGCGCGCGCCGAACTCATCCAAAAAGCCGCGCGTGACCTTGTGCGTGCCTTCCCAAGCGCCTACTTCCTGCCCCATCACGAATACGCGCTCGTCGCGGATCATCTCTTCGCGCAAGGCGGCGCGTAACGCCTCGCGCATTGGGATGTTTCTCTCTGCCATGCTTTTGATCGACCTCTGCAGTGTATCAGGCGTAAACGTTGCGCACTAGGTCTTCAGCAGTTGGCACAGGACTCTCCTCAGCGAAGCGAACGGCTTCCTCAATGGCAGCGGCCGCTGCAGACTCGACTTGCGCTAGCTCAGGCGCAATATCTGGGAACAGCTCGCGCAGTTTCTTCTCCATTATGAGCAGCGGATCGCGCTGCTGGTAGGCCCGCATCTCTTCAACGCGCTTCATGTAAATGCGATCCGAGACGCCGTGCCCTTCGTAGCGGTATGTGATCGCTTCAATCAAGGCGGGGCCGGTCGTGCGCGCGTACTCAACCGCCTGCTGCGCCACCTCGTAAACTGCGAAGAAGTCCATGCCGTCCACGCGCCCGAAGTCTTGCATGCCGTAGGCAATGGCGCGCTTGTGCAGCTCAGGCTGACCGCTTGCGACTTCCACTGGCGTCCCCATGCCGTACAAATTGTTCTCGATCAACCAAACAACAGGCAAATCCCAGACAGCGGACAGGTTGAGCGCCTCGTGGAAGTAGCCGTTGTTGGTGGCGCCATCGCCGACGAAGCACAAGACCACGTCGCCATCGTTGCTGTATTTTGATTTCAGCGCGATGCCCGCTGCCAACGGCAAATGCCCGCCGACGATGGCATAGCCGCCCCACATCCGCACGCTCACATCCGCCAAGTGCATCGAGCCGCCCTTGCCGCCGCTGACGCCCGTGCGCTTGCCGAGCATCTCCGCCATCAGCCGCTTCACATCTGACCCTTTGGCAATCGCAATGCCGTGATCTCGATACGAAGTGATGACGTGATCGGTCGGCTTGAGCGCCTTGACAGCGCCGACGCCCGTCGCCTCCTGCCCGCTGTAGAGATGCATGTACACCCCGCCAATCTTGCGCGCGTTGTAGAGTTCCTTGCACTTCTCTTCAAAGCGGCGGATAAGCACCATTTGATGATAGGCTTCAACAAGCTCTGCTCTGGTCAATGTTGTTTTAGTCAGCTCGGACATTTGCCATTTCCTCATTGCCCATGATGAAATCTCTTGCGCTGCGCGCCAATCGGCTTTTTGAGCTGCGTCCAGCCGAGCTGAGAGGCGCTCGGCGCAGAAAATTACCAAATCAGCCGCGCGGCGTGCCAAACTGCTTTAGAGCATACCACAACACCTCTCGACTACCAAATGTCTTGTTCATTCAGACAGATTAGGAAAACGACCCTGCGCATCTGATGGGCAACCTAATCAGCAATCGTAGACCTGCCAGATCTCAGCGCTCCTCGAAGAGGGGCAGTTGACTTGACTCGACGCTCGGAAGGCGCTAGACTTAGACGTAGGCCAAAGAGACGCCGCTGCCCGGATGCACGGCGCGGGGCTCGTGCGGATCTCGCGCGGCCCTTGGGGGAAGATCGGTGAAAGTCCGACGCTGTGCCCGCAACGGTAACGCCTGAGCGCTCAGGCGAAGCCCGATTACCCGCTTTGGCTGCTAGCAGTGTTTCACCTTCGTGGACAAAGGGGAGCACGCGTGGGTAATCTGTATTTCTCCATGCTGTTTCGCCCGCTGCCCAGAGGGCTTTTTGACCCTCGGCGCGCCAACAGCGTGGCGCGTGCATCCTTTGCCCAAAGCAACCAACGCACAACACTGGGAAAGGATGTCTGACCGATGAAAATGCTCAAGTTCAGCCTGATCATCGCACTTGTGCTGGCAATCGCGCTGAGCGGCGCGCCGTCGGCACGCGGGCAAGAGGCAAATCCAACCGAGTGTTTGACGAGCTTCGATCCTGATCGCGATTACTTCCCGCAGAAGGTCGAGATTGCCTTCGCCACAGGCTTCAGCGTGGAGTATCACAAGCACTACAAAGTGGTGCGCGTGACGCGTCCGTGGGCAGGCGCTGAGAGCGGTTTCACCTACCTGCTGGTGCAATGCGGCGCGCCGACGCCTGCTGATGAGCAGTTCAAAGATGCAGTGGTGGTCGAAGTTCCGATAAGGGAACTTATCAGCATGTCCACCACGTACCTGCCGCACTTGGTCGAGCTGGGCGTGGTCGAGGCGCTCGTCGGCGTGGATACGCTGCAATACATCTCGACGCCTGAGATCATCGAGCTCGGCAAGGCGGGCAAGCTGGTTGAGATCGGCAGCGGCGCGCAAGTGAACGTCGAGCAAGTCGCCCTGGTTGCGCCCGATCTGATCATGACATACGGCACTGGCGCTCCCGATTACGACGCGCATCCCAAGCTGATCGAGGCAGGTTACAAAGTCGCGCTGAACGGCGAGTTCGCTGAGAACACGCCGCTCGGCCGCGCGGAGTGGATCAAGTTCACGGCGCTCTTCTTCAACGCTGAGGCGCGCGCCAACGCCTACTTTGACGGCGTGGCCAGCGAGTATCAGCGCTTGGTGGCGCTGACCGAGCGCGTCAGCACGCGCCCGAGCGTCTTGATCAACACGCCTTATCAAGATGTCTGGTACATCCCCGGCGGCAAGAGCTTCGCCGCGCGCTTCTTGCTGGACGCGGGCGCCAGCTACGCTTGGGCGGACGACGAAACAACGGGCAGCCTGCCGCTGAGCATTGAAGACGTCTTCGCCAAAGCCAGCGACGCCGAATTCTGGGTGAACGTTGGTTTCTTCGGCTCGCTGAAAGACCTCGAAGCGGCTGATGCGCGCTTTGCTCAGTTCGCCGCCTTCAAGAACGGCAAGGTCTTCAACAACGACAAGCGCACCAACGAGAATTTCGGCAACGACTACTTCGAGAGCGGCGTGATCCGCCCGCACATCATCCTCGCCGATCTGATCAAGATCTTCCATCCCGAGCTGCTGCCCGACCACGAGCTGGTCTACTACCGGCAGCTGAAGTAAACAAGGCACAAGGCTGTGGCGACGCGCTCTGAGGCACAAGCTTGGCAATCGGCGCGCCTTGCACTGCGCTTGGGCAGGCGGAGCATCGTCTTCACAGCCTTGCTCATCGCCGTGTGCGGCATGTTTTGTCTCGCTTTGGCAGTTGGCTCGGTCAGCGTGCCGCTAGAGGACGTGCTGCGCGCGCTGCTGGGGCAGGCGACAAGCCGACCTGCTTATGCCACCATTGTGACGCAGTTCCGCATGCCGCGCGCGCTGACGGCGCTCTTAGCAGGCGCGGCGCTGGCTGTAGGCGGCGTGCAGATGCAGACTCTCTTCTGCAACCCGCTGACCGATCCATTCGTCTTAGGCGTCAGCGCCGGCGCTAGCTTAGGCGTGGCGCTTGTGGTGCTGGCAGTTGGCACAACGGGCGCCAGCATCTTGGCCGGAATCGGCTTGCTGGGCGACTTCAGCATGGCGGCGGCTGCCAGCCTTGGCGCGGCCGTCATGCTGCTCATCGTGCTGAGCTTCGCGCAGCGCACACAGAGCATCCTGACGCTCTTGATCGTCGGTTTGATGCTCGGCTACGCGGTCAGCGCGCTGGTCAGCCTGCTGCTTTATTTCAGCATCCCTGAGCGCATTCAGGCATACATCAACTGGACGTTTGGCAGCTTTGGCGGCGTGACTTGGCGGCAATTGCCGATTCTCGCGCTGCTGATCGGCGTCGGCTTGGCGCTCAGCCTCGCTTTGGTCAAGCCGCTGAACGCGCTCCTGCTCGGCGAAGCCTATGCGCAGAGCATGGGCATCAATTTGCGCCGCGCGCGGCTCGGCATCATCCTGAGCACGGCGTTGCTGGCGGGCGCTGTGACCGCTTTCTGCGGCCCGATCGGCTTTCTGGGCATTGCCGTGCCGCACCTGAGCCGGATTCTGCTGCGCACTGCCGATCATTGCGCGCTTTTGCCGACTGCGATGCTGCTCGGCGCGTTGGTCGCCATGCTCGCCGACCTGATCGCGCAAGTGCCGGGCAGGCAGATTATCCTACCTTTGAACGCGATCACGGCGCTGATCGGCGCGCCTGTGGTCGCGCTGATCGTGATGCGGCAGCGCAGCTTGCGCGATGCCTTCAGCGCATGAGCCAGATCGTCTTGACCGCAGAGCGCCTAAGCGTTGGGTATTGGGCGGGGCGCGGCGCGCCTGCGGTCGTGCTGCGCGACCTGAACCTGACCTTGCACAGCGGCGCGCTCGTCTGCCTGATCGGTCAAAACGGCGCTGGCAAGTCCACGCTCATGCGGACGCTCGCCGCTGTGCAGCGACCGCTAGCGGGCACAGTCCGCATCGGCGGCGAAGATGTGCATCAGCTGCCGATCAAGCGTCGGGCGCGCCTGATCAGCATCGTGCTGACCGAGCGTGCGCAGACGGGCCTGCTGAGCGCTCGCGAGGTGACGGCGCTTGGGCGGCTGCCTCACACAGATTGGACAGGGCGCTTGAGCGAGGCGGATCGGGCGATTGTGGACTGGGCGTTGCAAGCAGTGGGGGCGCAGGTGCTGGCGGCGCGCCCGATCAGCGAGCTGAGCGACGGCGAGCGCCAAAAGGTGATGATCGCGCGCGCTTTAGCGCAAGAGACGCCGCTGATCTTCCTCGACGAGCCGACTGCGTTTCTCGACCTGCCGTGCCGCGTTGAGATCATGGCGCTTTTGCGCCGTCTGGCGCATTGCACAGGGCGCGCCATCTTGCTCTCAACGCACGACCTCGAGTTGGCGCTGCGAAGCGCGGATCGGATTTGGCTTCTGGATGGAGACGGCGCGCTGCAAGCGGGCGCGCCCGAAGATTTGGTACTGAGCGGCGCCTTCGCGCGCGCCTTCGCCAGCGAAAGCGCCGCCTTCGACGCGAGCAGCGGCACGTTCAAGCTATGCACAGAGGTGCGCGGCGCGCTCGCGGTACAGGGCGAGGGCTTGCGCGCGCTCTGGACGCGCCGTGCGCTAGAGCGCGCCGGCTTTGTCGTCCGTCAGCAGATGCCGGCGCCGTTTTGCGTGCAGGTGACGCAAGATGGCTGGCAGTGGCGAGCGACGCACTACAGCTCGCTCGAGGCGCTGGTCGAGGCGCTACTGAACGCAAACGCCGACCCCGCGTGAGGTCGGCGCTCTGAGGGTGACCGGAGGGCTTCGAACCCTCGACCTTCTGGGCCACAGCCAGACGTGGTACCACTCCACCACGGTCACCAGCTGCTGCACACCTAAGTCTAGCATACTTTTGAGCGCTGCGCTAGCCTCTATTTTTCAGCAGCGAGAGCTAGGGTAAGGCAAGCACGCGCCGCCAGCATGATCGCTTGTCAAGTGTGCAGTGCGCTCGCATCATAATTCTAAGCCGATTTCTAAGCCGATCGGCGCTCAGCGCAGTAGACTCAATCGAGGCGAAGAGAAGAGGGGATAAGCAGCAGCCTTGAGAGCTCTCATCAGCGGTGCAGGCGGCTTCGTTGGCAGGCACTTGCTTGCGTACTTGTGCCAACACATGCCGCACGTCGCTTTGCATGGCATATTGTTCTCTGATTCAGGGCGGCGCGCCGCGCTGGAGGCGCTTGGCTGCCAAGTGTGGACGCTTGATCTGCGCGACGCAGATGCCGTGCGCGATCTGGTGGCGCGGGTGCGCCCTGATCGCATCTATCACTTGGCAGGGCAAGCCTTTGTGCCGCGCTCGTTCGCTGCGCCGTGGGAAACGCTTGAAGTGAACATTCGCGGCACGCTCAATTTGCTGGAGGCCGTCCGTGTGCTCAAGCTGGAGACGCGCATTCTGGTGGTCAGCTCTGCTGAAATTTATGGCGCAGCTGACGCTGACTCACTGCCGCTGACCGAGAGCGCGCCGTTCATGCCGTCCAGTCCATACAGCGTCAGCAAAATTGCGCAGGATATGCTGGCATGGCAATATGCGCGTGCGCATAGCTTGCACGTGGTGCGCGCGCGTCCCTTCAATCATATCGGCACAGGGCAGAGCGTCGATTTTGCCGTGCCGAACTGGGCGTCACAGATCGCGGCTGCTGAGCTTGGGCTACGCGAGCCGGTTGTGGCGGTGGGCAACCTTGCCGCAGCGCGCGATTTCACCGATGTGCGCGACGTGGTGCGCGCTTACGCGCTCGCGCTTGAGCGCGGCGTAGCAGGCGCCGTCTACAATGTCTGCTCAGGCGTGCCGCAGACCATGCAGCATATCCTTGAGACGCTCATCAGTTTGAGCCGGACGCCGATCACCGTGCGCGTCGATCCTGAGCGCTTCCGTCCAGTTGAAATTCCTGTCCTGTATGGCTCATATGCGCGCCTGCAGGCGGATACCAACTGGCGACCAGAGATCGACTTGGTCCAATCGCTGACCGATGTTTTGAACGAATGGCGCGCGCGCCTGCGCAGCGCTTGAAAGATTCCAATTCATCAAGCTGAGGAGACTGAAGTTCCTATGGCGAAACGTGCGCTGATCACTGGCATCACGGGGCAAGATGGCTCTTACCTTGCTGAGCTACTGCTGGAAAAAGGCTATGAGGTTTACGGCCTAGTGCGCCGCACCAGCACGCAGCGCTTCTCGCGCATCAGCCATATTCAGGATCACATTCGCCTGATCCCGGGCGATATGCTCGATCAAACATCGCTGCAGGAGGCGCTGCGCGAAGCGCGACCCGATGAGGTCTATAACCTTGCCGCGCAAAGTTTCGTGCAGACTTCGTGGCGGCAGCCTGTCTTCACAGGCGATGTGACCGCGCTCGGCGTCACACGCCTGCTGGACGCGATTCGGCACGTCAATCCTGAGATACGCTTCTATCAGGCGTCTTCTTCAGAGATTTTTGGCAAGGCGCGAGAAGTGCCACAGCGCGAGACCACGCCGCTCCATCCGCGCAGTCCGTACGGCGTGGCGAAGGCGTACGGACATTGGATCACAATCAATTACCGCGAGAGCTACAACATGTTTGCCGTCAGCGGCATCTTGTTCAACCACGAGAGCGAGCGGCGCGGCATCGAGTTCGTCACGCGCAAGGTCACTTACAATGTGGCGCGCATCAAGCTGGGCTTGGCGAAGGAGCTGCGCTTGGGCAATCTGGATGCGCAACGCGACTGGGGCTTCGCCGGCGACTATGTGCGCGCCATGTGGCTGATGTTGCAACAGCCAACGCCTGAGGATTACGTGATCGCCACCGGCGAGGCACATAGCGTTCGAAAGTTGGTGGAGATAGCGTTCAGTTACGTCGGGCTGAATTGGCGCGATTACGTAGTGCAAGATCCTGCCCTCATGCGCCCTGCTGAAGTAGATTTGCTGGTGGGCGACGCAAGCAAGGCGAGAAAGCAGCTAGGCTGGCAGCCAACCGTGACGTTCACTGAGCTTATCCATCGCATGGTAGAAGCCGACCTGAAGTTGCTGCGCGATGGCGGCTCAGAGGGCTGAGCAAGCGCTTTTTGCCGATCTCTAACAGCCTTCCAACGCGTCACATGCCATACGACGGCACATCCGTGCTATGATACAGGTTAGGAATGCGTCAGGAAAATTGACGGCTGGAGTTGGCTAGCGGGGATTGAACAGTGGCGCCCGATTTGCTGACGCTCTTTGCTGAGCCATCAGTTGCCCTGCTGTATTTCATGGCGATGCTTCTGCTAGGCGGCGCAGCATTTTTCATGGCGCTTGGGCAGCGACTGCGCGGCACAAGCGAGCGCGCTGCCACCATCTACACTTTGGCAGGGCTGGGCGTTTTGACGGCGTGGCTGGCGCTGATGGGCGGCGCGCTCGCCGTCCTGCTGAGCGGAGAGCCAAGCGCGGCCATCATGCCACCTCTAGAGCGCGCCGTGAAGGCGGTAGTCGTTGCCTGCATCGGCTATGCTTTCCTGCGCGCCGAGACCGTGCCAGCTCAGCGCAGCAATCGCGCGCTTGACCTATTTTTCGCGGCGCTTTTGGCGCTCCTGTTAGCTGCTTACGGCTACACGGCTCACGTTTGGTACACAACTTTCGATTCGCAGACCGCCTTCAACGTGGCGCCGTTCGGCAGCGCGTGGATGCTCGGCGGCGTCGCGTTGTGCGCGCTCTGGACAGCGCTCTTGCTGCTCAACTTGCGCCGTACGCCCGATGCGCCGTTGAAGCTGCTCTTCTGCCTCGTTGTGTTGGCAGGCTACGCCCACACAGCCTATGCCATTCTCAGCGGGCAGATCGGCGGCAATGGCGTTGGCGCGTTGCGGCTCGCTTTCCTGCTCGCGATGCCGCTCTTGCCCGTGGCAGTTTACCGTTTCGTGGTCAGGCGGATGACGCAGCTGGTGGAGGAGCGCGCTGCGCAAGCGACGGTCGCCACGCTAACCAACATCTCGGCCAATCTGCTCGATACCACTGTAGAGCGCGAGTCCGTCATGCTGCTGAAGGCGATCGGCACGATGATTGAGCGCGAGGCGCCTGAAGATTTGCCGCGCCAGATCGTGATCGCTGCTACGTCGCTCGTGAAAGCCGATGTCGGCGCGTTGCTGGTCGCCGATGACGAAGAATACGCTGACGTCTTAGCCGCTTTTGACGTGGTGCAGCAGCGCGCCATTGCAGCAATGGCGTTCAAGCTGGACGAGCAGCCGACTTTGCAAGAAGCGCTCAGATCGCGGCTGCAGAAGAGCTTGTCGGCAGATCAAAACCTGAACGAGATGGTCGATCTGTACACGCGGCTCGATGTCCAGAAGATCGGGCCGGTCTATTTTCAGCCGCTGACGCGCGAAGGCGAGGTTGCCGGCGTGTTGGTGATTGCGCTGCCGTACACGCAACGCAATCTGCGCGAGAGCGAGCGGCGCTTGCTGGAGAGCATTGCGCCAGCGGCTGCGCGTCTGCTGCTGATCAGCTGTGCGGCGCAACGTGCGTGCTTGGAGGCGCAGCGCAATGCAGCGCAAGCTGTTTTGGCGAATGCAGAGTCAGCTGATCAGCCAATCGGCAACACGGCCGCGGTGCGCGCTGAGATGCAAGCGAGCCTTGAGTTGGCGCGCAGCCAGATCAACGAGCTGAGCGCGCTCGTCCGCGAGCTACAGGTCGAGCTGGATTACGAGCGCAGCCGCCTCGCCGAGCTTGTGGCAGACGATCCAGAGGGGCTCTCGATCTCGCAGCGCATTGAGAAAATGGCATCCGAGCGGCGCCGCCTTGAAGCGGAGCGCGAGCAGCTGGTGCAGGCGCTCCAAGAGGCGCAGACTCAGCTGGCGCGCGCCAGCGGCGGCGATGACGAGATGCTGCGCACGCTGGTGCACGCCTTGCAGAAAGAGCGCGACGATCTGCTAGCCCAAAAGGAGCTGCTTGAGCAACAGCTCATCGAGATTCGTAAGGGCGGCAATACAGCGCCTGCCATGCTGCGCGAGCTTTTGGTGCGGCAGAGCGAGGAGCGCGCCCGCCTTGAGGCGGAGCGCGATCAGCTGCGCGCGCAATTGGCTGACGTGGAAGCGCAGCTGCGCGCGCTCGGCATCGAAGGCGGGCCGAACGCCTTGCTCACGACCTTGGTCAGCTTGACCGACGAGCGCAGCCGCTACAAAGCGCAAGCTGAGCGCGCCGCGCAAGAGCGCGACGCCTTGCGCGCTGAATTGCAGCGCATCCGCGACTTGATCGCGGCTGCCGAAGAGCGCGAGGCGAAGATCGCCGCGCTGGAGAACGAATTGCGGCGCTTGGCAGGCGACCGCGAGGCGCTGGCGCGCCAACGCGACGCGCTGCGCCAAGAGCGTGAGGCAACGCAGAGCGAACGCGAACAGTGGGAGGCGCTGCGCACGCGTATGGTCGCCGAGATGTCTGCTCTGCAGCAAGACCTTGAGGCGGCTATTCACAACTACAAGCGCGCCGCTGCTGAGCGCGACAAGCTGAAGGAAGAGATGGCTGCGCTGCTCAGCGAGCGCGATAAGCTCGCCGCAGGGTGCGCTGCCTTGCGGAGCGAGCGCGATCAGCTCCTAGCGCGTCTGGAAGGCAATCGCGAAACGCTGCAGCAACTCGGCGCGGAAGGCATCGGCACGCTCAAGACCATGATTGACAACCTGACCGAAGAGCGCAGCGAGCTAGAGCATCAGCTCTTGCGCGCTCAGGAGCAGATTCAACGCCTCCGCGAGCAGCTGGACGATGCGCGCCGCAAGCTCAGCGCCGCCAGCCAAGCGCCAAACGTCGCCGCGCGCACCGAGACGTTCGAAGTGCTCCTGAGCATGGCGCAAGAGCTGCGCACGCCGCTCAGTGCGATCACTGCCTACGTTGACCTGCTGCTCAACGAGTCAGTCGGCTTGCTGGGCGATTTGCAACGGCAATTCTTGCTGCGCGTCAAATCCAACGGCGAGCGCCTCGCCACGCTGATCGAGGAATTTGTGCGCGTGGTCGCCATTGATAGCGGACAGGTCAAATTGCACATGGCGCAGCTCGATTTGAGCGAAGTGATTGACGATGCGATCACTGCCACGCAGACGCAATTTTTGGAAAAAGGCATCACGCTGCGCCTGAACCTGCCCGATAGCTTGCCGCGCCTCGCCCGATAACGGCGAGGTGCTGCTGACCGCGCGCCACGAGCGCGCTTTCCGACCGCCGGCCTTGAACGGCAAGCCGCCCGCCGAACCTGCCGAGATGGTCGTGATCAGCGTGCGCGATTTTGGCGGCGGCGTGCCGCCTGAAGAGCAAGGGCGCGTCTTCAATCGGCTGTTCCGCGCCGATACGCCGCTCATCCCCGGCTTAGGCGATACCGGCGTTGGTCTTTCGATTGCGCGCGCGCTGGCTGAGGCGCATCACGGCTATCTATGGTTCGAGTCTGAGAGCGGCAAGTCCAGCACATTCACATTGGCCCTACCTGTGCAGCCGCCGAAGGCGGGCGAAGCCCATGCGCCGTGATGCAGGCAGCGAGCTGCTGGCCGCGCTGCTCGCCATCGGCATTTTGGGATTAGCGCTCATCTTCGGCTTGGTGCTGACGCTCAGTCAGCGCGCTGACACTGCCTTGACTCAAGCTGCGCAGACTCAAGCCGCGCAAGCTGATAGCGTCACGTCTGTTGCCCTAAGCGTCACACTGACCGACCCGCCAACTGTTACCGTTGCGCTTGCGACCGAGACGCTGCGCGCAACTGACAAGCCATCAAGCACGCCGACGCGCGCTGCGACTGCCAACATCGCGCCGACCTTGACTGCCACTGTGACGCATACATCCACGCAAGCGCCGGCTGTTGCGCGCGCGCTCACGATGACTTTCACGGCAACGCATACGCCCACGCGAGCGCCAACTTTGACGCCGACCTCGACGCCGATGCGCACACAGATCGCAACGCACACGCCGACTCTGACGCACACGCAAGCGCCGACTTCGACCGCCGCGCGCACGCCAACCGCGACCGCCAGCGCGACGCCTACGCTGACGTCAACTTCGACTGCCACAGAGGCGCGCACTTTCGCGCCAAGCGCGACCTTCACGCCATCGCCGACTCCCACGCCGACGCTCTTCGTGCCGACATTCCCGCCTGAGCTGCTCATGATGATGCCGACGCGGCCCAGCGCCGCCGCGCTCGCCGAGCCGTCATGCGTGCCGCGCCGCGATTGGACGCCTTACACAGTCCAAGCAGGCGAGACGCTCTTCAGCCTTGCTCGCCGCGCTCAGATCAGCCTTGCCGAGCTGGCGCGCGCCAATTGCATCAGCGATCCGTCACGACTTATCGGCGGCGCAGTGATCTATGTGCCGCGTCCGCTCAGCTCGCCAACCGCCCCAGCGCCGCGCGGCGTGAACATCCGCAACTGCGGCGACCCGCTGCGTCGCATCGTCAACATAGCCCCTGATAGCGCGCTGCGCGGCACGTTTGCCATCATCGGCACAGCGCAACACGATGAGTTTCAGTTCTACAAGGTCGAGATTCGCGCCGAGGGCAGCGACCTATGGCAGAACATCGTCACGCGCTCCACGCCAGTAGACAGCGGCGTGCTGGCGGAGTTCAACACGGCATTGCTGCCGAGCGGGCTCTACTGGTTGCGCCTGACCGTGGTGGATAAGACGGGCAATTTCCCGCCGCCGTGCGAGGTGCGCGTTATTTTCGCGCCCTAAGCAGGCTCTGTGTGAATCGTCACGCGCTGCACGAGCGGAATTTCGTTACGAATGCACACTTCAACCTGCTCAGCGATGGCGTGCGCCTCTTGGACGCTCATCTCGCCTGAGAGCGCGCAGCGCAGCGTGATGGCGTAGCCGCCTGCTACAGTGCGCACGCTCGCATCGCTCCAATGCGCCTCAGGCTGAGCGCCGCGTGCCACTTGCAGCGCTTGTTCGCGCAGCAGCGCGGCGTGTCCGCTGTGCAGCACCACATCCGCTTGCCGGCTAGCAGGCTCGATGTGCGTGATCACGTCACAAATTTCGGGCAGCGCCGCGCGCACGCGCGCCTCGAAGGCGCTCACTTGCTCATGCGCCGCTGCTAAGGTCAGCAGCGGCGAGACCTCTACATGCATTTCAAGCGCAATGCCTCTGCCTGTCACGATCTCGGTCACTTCGTGGATCGCCAAGCCGAGCGCATCCGCCACAGCGCGCACGACCGTCGCGCGGTCAGGCGGCGCCGCGTAGTATGGCTGCACTTGCACTTGCACTTCTGTCACGCCGCGCAGCGATTCCTTCAGGCGTGCCTCGATCTCGCCCGCAATGGCGGAAGCGCGCTCTGCTGTTGTGGCAGGCTGCACGCGCACTTCGATATCGGCGTGGACGGCGTCAGATGGCCCGCGGCTGCGCACGCGGCTGACCGACTCCACGCCCGGCACGCTCGCCACCACGCGCTGCACTGCCTCAGGATCGAGCGCGGCGCGATCCGCCAGCACCTGTGAGGTCTGCCGAAGGATGCTGAAAGCCGCCTGCCCGATCAGGACGACGATCAAAAGCGCCACAGCGGTATCCGCCCATGCTACGCCGAGCCCGGTGAAGATCAAGCCGGCGATGACCGAGAGCGAGACGAAGATATCCACGCGCGTGTGCGCGGCATCGGCGCGTAGGACGTCCGAGCGCAAGCGGTGCGCCTGTATCGTTTCGTACAGCACCACGCCGATGTTGACCGTCAGCGTGCCGAGCATGACTGCGAAGCTGATCGGCGAGACCTCGACCGCGCTGCCGTGTAGCAGCCGCTCGATAGCAGTCGTCAAGATTTCCCACGCTGCCGCCAGCAGCAAGCCGCCGATGGCGAGCGTGGCGAGCGTCTCAAAG
>Ga0308310_1000414_pt1 | contig 18281 bp, 14 predicted proteins | sample HotsprSampleMS65_FD_203672 | JGI IMG/M metagenome (GOLD analysis project Ga0308310, IMG submission 203672) | Hot spring phototrophic mat microbial communities from Mushroom Spring, Yellowstone National Park, Wyoming, United States - 20090730_MS65 ...
TCGCGGCCGAAGAGGAATCTACTTTAGAGCTTGTTCTCGGCCATGCCCCTCTGAACCGGGTGAGAACCAAAGGGAAAAGTCATCCCGCTAGCAAGGTGGAAAAAGAAGGAGGCCGGTATATCGTAAACTTTGCAGGTTGCGATACCAAACTTGTGTACACCATCCAAGCAGGGGAAGAATGGCTAGAGTTTCGGCTGGAAGAGATCCGTGGCCCCCGCCCTATCGCCATGGCTTTGATGCAGATTCCCATAAGGATCACGGAAAGGGTGGGAGTGCGGTTAAACGGTGCGTGGGATCTCCAAGATGCAGTCTGTCTTGTAGCAGGGACAGCTCAAACGGAAGCCCAACCCGTGGTCCGGGGTGGGATTACGACCCTGACCACTCAGAGCCAAGACTACCCGGGTCCGCGGCTCGAGGGTTCCTCGGCCGTGCTTGTTGCAGTCCCCTTGGCGGAGGTCCGCCGGGTACTGCGGGAGGTTAGCGTTGCTTTCCGACTGCCACGAAATGAGCAAAACGGTGTCCCCTCAAAAGAACTGCCGATAGCTCGAGAGTCCTACTGGTTTCTTTCTTTTGGGGAAAAAGATATTGATCGGGTGATTGAGTTATGCCGGCAAACCGGGTTTCGACATGTGTTCATTAGTTCCGGAGCCTGGTGTCTCGGACCGGGCCACTACCGAATCAACACATCTTTCTTTCCCGACGGTTTGGAAAGCCTGAAGCGGACCATCTCCCGGCTCCACGAGAAAGGAATTCTTGTGGGCATGCACACCTATGCTTCCAAGGTGTCCAAACGAGATCCCTATGTCACTCCGGTGCCGGACAAGCGATTCTTGGTGGTCGGTCGGGCAACGCTGGCCGAGGATATCGACGCTACCGCCACCACGATCCGCGTTCGGGAAGATCTGCGAGGCTGGCCAGGCAGCCCTCTCTGCCCTCAAAAATTGTGGGAAGGTGGCATCCAAAAACATCAAGAAGTGGTCATTGAGGACGAAATCATCCAGTACCAATCCATCGGGCCGGAAGGTCGCTGGGACACCCTGTTGGGATGTCGGCGAGGAGCATGGGGGACACAAGCCACCCCTCACTCGGCCGGAACTTTTTGCCGCCGGTATGCAGTGGACGGATGTATCGACGGGTATATCATCGACCAGGAAACCTCGCTTTTTGAAGAGGTTACGAGTCGCGTGGCCGAGCTTTTCGACGCCTGCGACTTCGACATGATCTATTTCGACGGAAGCGAAGATGTAGATACCCGGCGATTCGATTATTATGCCGCCCTGGCCCATGCCCGAGTGATGGAGAAGATCCGGAAGCGGCCGGTCATCCACCAGGGAGGTGGGTTCCATCACTATGTCTGGCATAGTTTCACCCGGTCTGGGACGGTGGATACCTACCTGAACACCATCCAGGGATACCTGATCGCCGGTGGGACTTTGGCTCGTTGGCCCACTGTCCGTGAACATATTGACCGCTCGGTCCGATATGTGGAAAGTCTCGAGGCCGATCTTATCCCAGGAGAATTGGGCTGGTTTGGCATCTGGCCGAAAACCGACAAAGTGCCCGGCCTCCAATTGGACGAAATCGAATATCTCATGGGGAAGTCGCTGGCTCTGAACGCACCGGTATCATTTCAGACGAGTTTTTCCCAGATGGAAAAGCATGCCCTCACCGATGGGATTCTCGAGATTGCCCGCACGTACGAGTTATTGCGGCACAGCCAGGTCGTGCCCGAAGAGATGAAGAAGCAATTGCGGGCTTCGGGGGTCGATTTCGCCCTGTTTTTCCCGGAACCGGCCAACGAGGGTACAATGCCGGAGTTTATTCGGGTGGAACCTCTCCCGGCACCCGAACGGAGCCCAGGGTTAAGAGCTATGCTCGGTGCCCGAGCCGATGGATCCCTCCTGCTTTTTTGGCACGAGGAAGGAAAAACGGGCCGGTTGATCCTGCCGTCCGTGCCATTGGAAGTCCGCGATATCCAAGGCCAACCGTTGGCCGTCGAGGAAGGACCCGGGCAAACCAAGGCAATTCCGGGAGGTAGCCGACGGGTTGCCGTGCATTTCCCCAGCCTGCCACCGGAGCAGGCAGCCGCCATCTGGCAGCAAAGCCGATGGGAAGAATCGCCCAGCCGATAAATTAAACTTGAAAATGCCCTAGAACACCGGAACCAACCGCCTAAGACACAATAACAGGCCTCACCAACTGTACATTTGCTGACTTCTCGGGTTGAAGGGTTGCGGACCCTCGAACCAGTCTGACGAAGCTCTGAATGACTCTCCGGAGACCGCTCAGAATCTGCCAAGACCCCACATCCAGCTACACGGACGGCAATGGAGTCGCCAAATCGGGCCCTTCCTGTCTGGGCTTCGAGTCATTGAGGTTAAGGCTTTAAATCATTCAGGGTTTGCCAGAATTTGCATGGGGAGAAATACCAAAATTGCAGGTTTTTGGCCACGCGAGTCTCTTTCGGGTTTGCGAGGGTGAACATTTTCCGGCGTCGACGAAAGACATCCCCGCTGCCCGAGTGTCTCCGGCAGAGCGATCCCAAGATACACGCGAACTCCTCGCCAGGCGAACCAGCCACCGGGGAACCGCGAGGGGGGCCGTCGCTTCCCCCCGACGCTTTTGGTATCTTCTTGATAGGGTCCATAATTCGGCGGTTTTAGATCCAACCACCTCCCAAGAGATCGGGTTCTACCATTGTCCCGAGCTCTGGGCTGCGGAAGGGTAATTCAACCACCGGAACACGACGGCCCAATTTGTTGAGTATTTGGGCTGTAGGTATCTGTGTGTGGCGACCTTGGCAGATTCTTTAGAGGTTTCGGGGATTTCTTCAGACGTTTCAGAGGTTTCGGGTTCCCCGGAGGTATGGAATGGGCTAAAGAGCACCACCTCTGGGAAGGATCTCGATACCCCCATTGCAGCAAATGGTTTCGGAACACCTCCAGGCTTCGAATTACAATGAAGAAAGCGGTTTTTGCATGATCCAGAGGCCTGTAATCTTTGGCCGTGGATTTCCCGGCATATTCGGACATTTTGTTTCCGAATTCTTTTTGCGGTCTGGATTATGGGGATTTCCCTAATTGGAAGTTCCCGGAAGGCTGTGAATTATGGTTTGAAGGGTTAGGCTGAGTAGACACCTGAGGAGGATGGAGCAGCATGCGAAAGAACTGCAATAGGTTGGCAATTGCGGCCAGTGTGTTGATCTTTCTTAGTGGACATCTTGCCCTTGCCCAACAACATTCCCAGACGGCTTACACCGATCCGGCCAAGGCTCCCATCGACTTCAATATCCAAGGAGAATACTTTGGCAAGGTGCAGATGGACATACCTACACCATTTGGGGTGCAAATCGTGGCCTTTGGAAATGGAAAGTTTTTGGCGGTCGGGTATTTCGGAGGCCTGCCGGGGGAAGAATGGCGACAAGCGGCCGTGGAAGTGGAAGGCCAACTCCGCGGGGAGGTTGTGGAGTTTGTTGATCCTCAGGGAGAAGGCAAGGGCATTTGGAAGAATGGAGAACTCATCATCCTAAACAGTGCCGGAGAGGAGATCGGCCGACTTCCGAAGATCGAGCGGAAAAGTCCCACTTTAGGCCAGAAACCACCCGAGGGAGCCATTGTGCTTTTTGACGGTACCTCACTTGACGAATGGGAAAAAGGCCGCATGACCCCAGACGGTCTTCTGATGGAAGGTGCCGTCAGCAAGCGGCGATTCCGCGACTTTTTTATCCACATGGAATTCTGCACACCTTTCCAGCCCTATGCCCGGGGTCAGGCTCGCGGTAACAGCGGTTTTTATGCTCAGGGACGGTATGAGGTGCAAATATTGGATTCCTTTGGCTTGCTGCCCCAGAAGGATGATTGCGGGGCCATCTACGGAGTAGCAGCACCGCGTGTGAACATGTGTTTGCCACCCCTGAGCTGGCAAACCTATGATGTTGAATTCCGGGCGGCTCGTTTTGACCAGAGTGGACAAAAGATCGAGAATGCCCGGATGACCGTTCGGCACAACGGGGTTTTGATCCACGAAAACGTGGAAATACCCGGCCCTACCCGAGCGGCTCTCATCCCCGCAGAGTCTCCTGAACCTGGGCCCGTATATCTCCAGGACCATGGCAATCCGGTGAGGTTCCGGAACATCTGGGTGATCGAACGCAATTAAACGCGATTAACGGGAGGACACTTCTACAGCCAACCAGGGGTAGTTCCTCGGGGAAAGAGACTGGCGGCCCCGGAGATCATCGGTACTCATGAACACCGCGACCGAGCAAGCCGAAAGACCTTCTCCGGACAGGGGCAGGGAGCAGCAACTCCGGAAGTGGATCCTTCGGCTTCTAAAGTGGGGAATTGTTCTGCTGGTCTTTTGGGCCATCCGAAGAACCCTCGTGGAAGCATGGAGGCAGGTGGGTTCGGCCCGCTGGAGTTTCGCCGCGGAATGGCTGGTGATAGCAGGCACCGTGTACCTCCTTGGACTTTTGCCAGCCGGGGCTTTCTGGTACCTGTGCCTACGGAGGCTGGGACAACGGCCGGGATGGCTCCCCACCCTGCGAGCCTATTATGTGGGAGGCCTAGGAAAATATGTTCCCGGGAAGGCGATGGTGATTATCCTCCGTGCGGGCATGATCCGCGGACCGGGGGTGCATACCGCGACTGCCGCCGCCAGTGTCTTCCTGGAAACCCTCACCATGATGTGCGTGGGAGCCTTCCTTGCAGCAATTTTCCTGGCTGGCCAGGCCTGGGCCGGGAAAACCCACCCTTTTCTTTTCGGAGTGGCAATCGTTTTGATCCCGGCGGCCCTAGTACCCACTTTGCCTCCTGTGTTTCGGTTCGGCCTGGGAGTGATTCTCCGCCGGCTGTCATTGGCAGAGCCGAAAAACCCGGAGGCGATCCTCCCTTCGGTTCCGATGACTACTTTGGCAACAGGCTGGCTCCTTATGACGGGGCTATGGTTCCTTTGGGGACTTAGCTTCTTAGCCGTGCTCAAAGCCACCCAACAGGTAGAGATCCAGTGGGGCCAGGATCTTTGGCCTGCCACTGCAAGTGTGGCCCTAGCCACGGTGGCAGGATTTGCCGTGCTTGTGGTGCCGGGAGGCATCGGTGTCCGCGAGGCGGCCCTTGCCGAGATCCTCGTCCCCATCCTGGCCCCAAGAACCCCCCACCCCGAGCTCCTGGCTGTGGTCAGTGCCGCCCTACTCCGGCTTGTTTGGGTGCTGGCCGAACTGGCCGGTTCGGCTATTCTTTTGATGGTAGGTTCCTCTAGAATTCCGCCTTGGGGGGAGCAAAGGCCCCCCGGTTAACGGCGGTGTCTGGGCGGGGGAGTTCCCTTACGACTCCAAATGCCACGGCAGCTGGGAGGGGCAAGGGAAAGGTTCTTTGAGACCAGCCATTCTATGGAGCCGGGAAGCTTACAGGGAAACAATTCCTTGAAGGTTCTTTCCAAAGGCATTTCCCCCAATGCCCCCGGACTCAAAACGCCGTTGCCAGCCAAAGAGCTCGAGCGAGCTACCATACTCCAAATAAGCTGCTAAGTAGATTCGGGGAGCTGTCCTAGTAGATTCGGGGAGGTGACCTAGAAACCAAAGGGCATCCTTTTGCACCAAATGGAGCGTCCCAAGCAGCTTACGGACCAAGCAACGGCAAAGGGTCAAGCCGCAAGGAAGATTTTGCGGAGGTTTTGCCGCCAAGCGAAAGATGGGCAGACCCCGAGGGTCCAAGGGGTTGGTCCCCTTTGCCGCTTGGCCATGCCTATGGCCGGCCCGAAAGCTTCCGCGGCCCCATGGGAGTTACCTCTTTGAAGGCGACCAATCGCAACAACCTGGCTCCCGTTGGCCAGTGAGCACAATCCCGCCTACCCGGGGGATTGGCAGGTTTGATCCAGTCATCAGTTGCATCGGGGGAGGAATTCACCATGAGCCACCCTGTGAAACTCTCCGTGGTGATGCCGGTCTTCAACGAGCGTCCCAGTCTTCGCCAACTTTACGAGGAATTAGCTGCAGTAGCCCAAGCCCACAGCTATGAACTGGAAATGATCTTCGTTGACGACGGATCGACCGACGGTTCCTGGGAGGTGATCCGCGAGCTGGCCGCCAAAGACCCCCGGGTCCGGGGGATTCGGTTTCGCCGAAACTTCGGTAAAGCTGCCGCTCTTTCCGCAGGCTTTGAAGCCGCAAGCTTTCCCCTGGTAATGACCATGGATGCCGACCTGCAAGATGATCCGGCGGAAATCCCCCGATTTCTCACTAAACTAGAGGAAGATCGGCTAGATGTGGTCAGCGGATGGAAACGAATCCGCCACGACCCCTGGCACAAGGTGATTTCTTCCCGCATTTTCAACTGGTGGGTTAGCAGGATAACGGGTGTTCACCTCCATGATCATAACTGCGGCATGAAATGCTACCGCCGCGAGGTATTAAAGGAAATCGAGCTTTACGGGGAGCTTCACCGCTTCGTGCCTGTGCTAGCCGGGGCCCGGGGCTTCCGGTGCGGGGAAATTGAAATCCACCATCGCCCCCGCCTATATGGCCGATCCAAATTCGGAGCTTCCCGCCTCCTCAAAGGAGCCCTCGACCTCCTGACGGTGACATTTCTCACCGGTTACGGACAGCGACCGCAACACCTGTTGGGAACTGCGGGACTTTTGGCTTTCGGGATCGGGGCGGTGCTCCTTTTCATTCTGGCATTCTGGTGGGGGGTGTCGCGGATCGTTCCCTTGCTGAAACCGATCCACTTACACGATCGACCGATTGTGATCTACTCCTTGGGGTTGCTCCTGTTTGGAGTGCAACTATTGTCGATGGGGCTTCTTGCGGAGCTATTTGTGGCCTACCATGCCCGGGAGCGGCGACAATACTCAGTGGCCGAGACAGTGGGCCTCCGAGGGGAACGGCAGGGGATTTTGCCCACTGGCTTGGCAGAGGAAAGCTCCTTGCCGCAAGACCCACGGCTGCCCCGGTCGGCCGACCAAGCCCAGGAGGGCCGATCGCCAACCGGCCCCGCGTCCTCCAATGGAACAGATCAACCCCCTCCATAGAAGGACTCTCCGCCTAGCCCGTGATTTTGCCACAGGTTTCCGCACCCAAGGCGGAACGCTCGAGCTCCCGTGATCTACCGAAAAGTAACGCGGTACGATTTTTTGGTTGACTCCACCCAGCTTTTACAGCTTCTGCCAGATCGGGGCTCGAATTTTAATTTTGGGACGGGGAACTGCCGGCAAAAAGAGAAAGATCCCCCAGCAAACAATGGCCTATCCTTGCTTAAAGGCAGGGAAATTCGGTCCTTTGGGTGGGACCGGCAGCTCCTGGCCTCCAGGACAGTGCCCGAATTCTCCGAGCGTTTAATGCTTCGCGGTATCGTGAGCCATCTGGGCCAACGAAGGGTCGAGGAGCATTTTCTGAAGTTGTTGGAGGATGGCCGCAAAAGGATAGCCCGATTCCGTACCCTTCGCGTGGAGACTGCCCAACCGATGGAAAAGCAACCGGATGCAATCCTTCGAAAGTTCCTTTACACAATCTTGGCTGTCACTAGCCTGGGAGCAATCTTGGGGAGAATTCTTGCCGTCGATTCCGTGGATCGCCGTGCTCTCCAGGAGGTTCGACTCCGGCAAATCCCCACCGAACTAGAAAAACACCGCCAACGGCTGGCGGCAAAGGGTTTGGACTCAGAAGAAATCGAAAAATCCCTCGGGGATCTCCGCCAGCGGCTGTATGAACAAGCCATCCTCTGCCGCCCTTTCCTCAGTGCCAACGATCGAAGTCGCTGGGCCACAGTTCGGGCCCTCGTAGAGCCGGATATGCGGGTTGCCGGAGCTCCTTACGCGATCGACCGGGTAATCAAGGATCCCCTGTGGGATACCATCGATATGGTCAAGCACGACGGCCATCTTTACTCTAGCAAACCGCCTTTTCTTGCGACTCTCATGGCCATCCCCTATTGGCTTCTTTATAACCTCGCCGGCTGGTCCTTAGGCGAAAGGCCCTACCTTGTAGGGCGAATTCTTCTTGTGCTAGGGAATCTGGTGCCGTTAGTCCTTTACTTCTGGCTCCTTGCAAGGATGGTGGAACGGTATGGCCCAGGCACGATTAGCCGCGTGTTCGTTTATGCTGCCGGCTGCTTTGCGACATTCCTCACCACATTTGCCGTGACCTTCAACAATCACCTTCCGGCGGCAATAGCCACGACTGCTGGCCTGTATTTGGCGATGGAAATCTTCCTTGGCGGCAAGCATACTTACAAGCATTATTTCCTTTGTGGCCTTGCCGCAGGTTTCGCCGCCGCATGCGAAATGCCAGCTCTTGCCTTCTTGGTGGCTATAGCCGGGTTGTTGGTGCTCCCGGCGGCCAAAGGAAAAGGATCTCCCCTCTACTGCCAATCGAGCCCTGTGCCAACCCAAAGCGGGCTTCCGCCCCAGTCACCGGCGACTCCTGCCCCGGGTTTATGGAGGCGGCTTCAGCTAATCCTTCTTGGCTTTTTCCCGCCCGTTGCACTTCTCGGAGCTATTTATTTCGGTACCAATTGGGTCGCTCATCGATCCCTTCGCCCCCCCTATCTCCACCGCAGTCAAACAAATCCTGCCGACAATTGGTACATCTTCAGCTACGAACGACAGGGGCGAGTAATCCAAAGCTACTGGACTAATCCCGTGGGCATTGACCGCGGCGAACCAAACCCATGGGTTTATGCGTTCCATGTGTTGGTGGGCCATCACGGAATTTTTTCCCTTACCCCCGTTTGGCTGCTGGTACCCATAGGAATCTTCCTTTGGCTATACCGGCCACCAGAGCCCGGTATGTGGTGGATTGTTTTCCTGATTGCCGCCATCAGCATTGCCTGTGTCGGTTTCTACGTCTTGAGGCCAGAAATGGACCGTAACTACGGCGGAATGACCAGTGGATTCCGATGGGTCTTCTGGCTTTCCCCGCTGTGGTTATTTGCCATGCTGCCTGCGGTGGAGAACCTGGCTAAATCGCGGTGGGGTTGGGCATTATGCCTGGTTCTGTTGGCCCTGTCGGCCATGTCCGCTCACTATCCCACGTGGAACCCATGGGTCCACCCTTGGTTATATGAATGGCTTTATCAGTTGGGGTGGATCACTCACTAGGCACCGCCAGCCTCTACCCTCTTCGCCCACCGGTTCAAAAGAGACAGGAAGTTCGTCAGGGAAGATCCCTTGGAAGTGATAAAATCCGTCGTGAGTACCCGTCGCGAGTACATGGGTACAGGAGAGGGGAATTCGCTGCCTTGCCAGTTAGAAGACGGGAAGGGCCATTTTTGCCCTCCCGGACGATTCCACCAGGAGCTTGGCCCTAGCTGCTCCGAAAAATTGGGAGTGGCTTCGCAGGCGGCCTCGGCAAAGGCAGAAGCCGCCACAATACTCCCACAACTGGCTTCGGTTGTCCTTCGGAGTCTTAGGGGAAGGGCAAGCGGATGACTACCCCGCGAAGGGCCGGCCCCCAATGTCTCCGAATTTTTTTTCCGCGGGGCTTGCACCGATCCAGTAGGGCTTTTAACCTATGGGGCATTCTTTAGAGCTCCGTCTGGGCCTCTATTAGCCTGGAGAGTACCGGGAAGAGGCAAACCCAGAAATGGACACAATGGGGAGAGGAAGACTCCCCGGCAATCATCGAATTTCCCCGGAGCTAAACGGGCAAAAGACACCTCGGCGAAAAGTCGGAGGCGATTTGACGAGTGCCGCTGGACCCTCCTGCCACAAGGATCCAGCCGGCTACCGGATTTGGGCTTCTAAACGCTTTTTTTGGCATGTTGTCCTAGGGAAACGGGCGGGGAGCGAATCCTACCCGCAGTTTGTCCGGGTGCGGAACAACGAGGTAGGGGTTTCCGCGATCGGTCCGGGCTAACCACACTGGAGGGGTTGCAAAGGCCATAGCCACGATTCTAAGGCCAACCCCTGGAGCCTGCTTTCGACGACGGTTCGCGGCAGGTTCGGCTACTGCCCCCTTAGGATAGGCACACACCCCTTTCTAGAGGTACCCGCAACAGAAATTTAACCGCAAGTCAGCCCGCTGGGACGACGGGAATTTTCTGGAAATATATCCTGGACTAATTGGCGGAAAAGGTGTAAACTTTTTAAGAACGGATCACCAAGCTTCCCGAATTGTTTGCTGGTCATTCGGCCTTGCAGACCCGCAAGAGGGTGGAAGCAGACGGCTGGATTCCGCTTTCGCCCGGTCCCTAGTGAATCGTTGTGGCTGGGTTCCCGATAAATTCCAGAATTTTGTTCCCGGAAAAGGCGAAGGCGGACGTGCGTTTGCCGATCTAAAATAAGCTGCCGTCGACGGAGTGGCGACAATAGGCTCGAGGGAACAACAAAATCTTCCCGGCCTGACCTCCATTGCCACACCCTAAGCGGAAGCTGGAGAAAATTCGCTTCAGTCGTCCGCACTCCGATCTAGGGTAGATCTAGGGCATCGGTTTCATCCGAAAAAATTAGACCTTTGGGTACCGGAAGGTAAGTTCGAATTGTTTTTTAGGCTTTTAGGCGATAGGAGACCAGACCATGGCAGCGATTGTCGATCTGGAGAAATGCGAAGGCTGCGCTAACTGCAAAGATGCTTGCCCCACGGACGCAATCGAAATTCTCGATGGTAAGGCCAAAATCGACGAAGCCACGTGTGCGGAATGTGGGGCTTGTGTGGACGTCTGTCCCACCGGGGCTATCTCCCTGCCGTAACGGCCTTTAATAGCGGGCACGATGAGGGCCTTTCCGGCCTAAGCCGGGAGGCCTTCGACTCTTTTCGCTCGGCGGGGGCTGAGTTTGGAGTTGATAAAAGTTCAAACGGATTTCAGAAGTTGATAGAGGTTCAAACGGATTTCAGAAGAGTTCAAAACCGGGTATCCAACCCGGGGAGGCTAATTTGCCGGGTCCACCCTGCTGGATAACGGAGTCTTTTGGGATACCTGGGCTAGGAAGGATTTTAGGAGGGGCTTGACAATTCCGGGGATTTTGCTAAGCTCAGCTAAGCCCGCAATAAGCCGTTCCGGCACATAGGGCCGGTTCCCCATTCGGAAAATTGTTTATTATCCCGCTTCTGATACTGTCATTTCCGATCTGGTGGAACCGGCTCATCTTTTTGCAACCTGCCGTTGGGAGGGCGGGCCGGTCATATTTTGCCCGGTTTTCTCATTGTCCCAACCTGCAATTGGGAATCTGGATCCTAAATCCCGTCTATCCGAAGTCCGAATTCTGCACCCGTTTATCCGAATCCTGAGTCCCGAGCCCGGCCGGTAGTCTTTTCCGGAGGTCTTGTTCCCCAGATGCAGTGAAATTTTGCGAAGGAATACATCGATAGGGTTACCCTGAAATTGACACCGTAATGTGGCTCTTTAAAGGCTTTCGATGCGGATTTCACCGTGGGGAGCGGTGCCCTCTCCTCGCGAATCTTCCCTAACTTCTCCACGGTGTCGGGCCATCACGACCGGCCACTAGGCGTTGGCTTCCTTAAAGAGCCCGGCTTTCTGAAGAACCAGAAACCAGGTTGCCCAAATCGCGGCTTTCGGGAGGGATTCCCTAGTCGAATCCCCGCCTCAAAATTTCTTCCCTCTCTCGCCTGGCCAGGGGACTAAAACGCGGTTACACTCACGGAGAATAGGTCTCCCAACAAATTGCCCGAAAAGTTATGTTTCGAACCTTTTAAAAAGTTGTTCCTCAGCAGGGGAGTATTTAGATTTGTTGGGCAACAGGGGAAATTCGGGCAGAATAGCGATCCCCCAGATTTGAGATAGCGGTTGCCTGCGGGCGACAAGCGGAGAAAACACGTCCGGCAAGCACCCTTGCCACTTTAGCCAACAACCGGTGTTTTTCCGGTCGTTGAAGGGTCGGCTTGGGGGCAATGCACTTTGAAAATGATCGTTTGTGCGTGTTCTTTGATGGTTCTTCTTTGTAAACGGGGTTTCCCGATCGCTGACCCGAAATAACCAAAAAGTTACGTGAATCGGCTCGAAAAAGGAGAGACACCCAGTGGAAAAGCGTTTTGCCGTTGTGGTTGCGATAAGTCTCCTTTTCACCCAGCTAGTTTGGAGTGCGGAAAAACCTGCCGATCAACTTTTCCCGCCGGAGACGGTAGGCATTGTGATCATTCCCAACATGAACGAGCTAAAAACTCGGTGGGAGCGGACAGAACTCGGCAAGCTCTTCGCCGATCCTGCAATGGAGCCGTTCCGAACAGAGCTCCAAAAGCAGCTTGAAGCCCGGAACGTCGGGTTGAAAGCGCGCTTAGGCCTTAGTCCCACGGAGTTGCAGTCGCTCCCGTCCGGCGAGGCCGCCCTTGGCATGGTTCCTCTCGGAAAAGGGGAGTATGGGCTGCTGCTAACCGCAGATGTCACTGGGCGAATCAAGCAGACACAAGAGGTGTTGCGAAAGGTGGCGGAGTCCCTAAAAGCGCAGGGAGCCGAAGAAAAAATCCAAACTCTTTCCGGGACTCAGGTTACTATCCATACCCTCCCCGCCGGTAAGGATGGGCGTGGTGGCCGACCTATTCTGTACTGCATCGCGGGAAATTTGCTTATCCTCAGCGATCATCCCCTGGCCGTGGAGCGTGCACTCTCTGCACGGCTGGAGTCCCTTCCCTCCCTGGCTCAAGCTGAAGGTTATCAAGCGGTTTTCGGACGATGTCAATCCGATGGGGCCCAGCCGGCACAGATCCGCTGGTTCATTCGCCCGCTGGAGTATCTGGAAGGAATTCGTTCTTACATTCCCCCCGATCAACGGCGTCGTGAAAGTTGGGTAGGTAGACTTCGGGCGGCCGGGTTCGAGTCACTGAAGGCCATCGGAGGAAATTTCCATTTGGCCGAAGGGGATTTCCAGATCCTTCACCGGATGATGGTCTATGCCCCCGGCCCCCTAGAGAAGTCGGCTAAGATGCTTAATTTCCCGAACACCCAGGAACTTAACCCGCCTGACTGGATTCCCCGGGAGGTCGCAGGACTTACCTGCATCTCCTGTAACATCCAGGAGGCCTTCGAACATGTCGGGCCGATCTTCGACCAAATCGTGGGAGAAGGTGAGGAGGGGGTGTGGGAAGATGTGCTCGACAGCCTGAAAAACGACCCGGAAGGGCCACAAATCGATCTGCGAACGGAATTAATCGCTTACTTGGGCCAACGGGTCATGATGATTAGTTCTTACGAGGAACCAGTGGGCCCCCAAAGCGAGCGATTGCTGTTTGCCATCGAGGTCCGCGATCCCGAACGAGTAGCCCAAGCACTCCGAAAGACTTTGGAAAGCGACAAAGAAATCGAACGCCGGCAGTTAGGCAACCTGGTGATTTGGGAGACCGTCCGGAAACAACCGGAGGCTGTCCGCTCCGTTCGCCTGGAAATGCCCACCCTCCCAGGGCGAGGATCGGCTCCAGCCGAGGAAGAAACCACCTCCTCTCCCCTTCTCCCCAATGCTGCCATTACCGTGGCCAACGATTACCTGCTTATCGCTTCGCACTACGATTTTCTGGTGCGGATGCTTCGACCGATCGAGACGAGAAACGCCCTGGTCCGCAGCGTCGACTGGCTTTTGGTCGATGAAACCTTGGCTGCCATGCGGGGGGAGGAAGGATGTCTACGAATCTTTTATCGGGCCGATCAGACCTACCGCCCCACCTACGAGTTAATCCGTCAAGGGCGAATGCCCGAGAGTGAATCTCTCCTAGGCAGATTCCTCAATACCTTACTGAGCGAGGAAGATGGCGACGGTATCCGGAAGCAGCGGATTGACGGGAGCAAGTTGCCCGACTTCGAGGTGGTTCGGCGACATCTGGGATTGGTTGGCGTCTACGGCCGGACCGATCCTAACGGCTGGTTCATCAAGGCCTTCATGCTAAACCCGGCAATCCCTAAATAAACATTTGTTCCGTAGTTTTCCTCAGCCTCCCGCGAGGCGGTTATTCGCCGAGCGATGGCTACCGGGCCGCGGGCCGTACAAGAATTGTATCTTCAACCGAGCGAAAGCCACCCACCCACAAGAAGGCGTCAGCTGGCATTCAGTTTCTCTAGCGGAGCCGGAGAAGTTCATCAGATAACAAGAGCATAGACCCGGGGTTTTTGGGGGAGTCTCCGGGGCCTTAATCTAAGTCGATTAGCCGGCCAAGACCGAGAAAACAAAGAAGGGAATTCACAACTCCTACCCACGGCAGGAAGTAGTTATTTCCTTGCTCCCAAAACATCAAAGCCACCGCAGAAGCCCGAAGCCCATCACTTGGGAAGATTGAGAAAAGGCTGAGAATTACGGGTGGAAGGCTCCAAGTTGTGCTTCGGAAAAACCCTGCTTTTCCCGCCAAAAGACCTAGGGAATCTCCACGTAACCCCGCCGAAGCATCGGAACATCCACTCCCATGAGCATATCCAGCTCCGCAAATGGCAAGCCAATGAACCACTTGAGCGTTTGCGTTTTCGAACCTTTAAGTTTTTCCGGACTTTTCCAGTATTCGGGAAAAAACCTGGGATAGGCACCCGTGACGAAACTATTTCATTCCGGAGCCTAAAGGCACAATATGGCGGCTGCTTTTTCCTTGAGAGAAGTATCCGCGACCCACTGAGGCAGGCTTCCCCGGTTTGGGCTTCGGCGAGTTCCTCAGCCGGGTATTCTTGTTGCTAAAAGAAAAGACCCAGTTTCCTACCTGGCCCTCTACAACCTGTGCTAGGCCCTCCAGATCCCAATCACAGCACAGTCCGGGGACAACAGACAGGCATAATGACCAACTCCCAACACCGCCGACGGGGACCCATCACGGAGAAGAAAGGGGAGCCATCACAGAGATGAACGAACACCCATCACAGAGAAGAACTTGAGCAGGAGCTTCGAGCGATGACAATGCCATCTCTCGGCTGATATTCCTACTAGAGCCTGGGGTTGCCTCTGGGGTAAAGGCAACCCCGGTTTTACAACGGACGAGCAACTTTTAGACGCAAAATAGCCCTGCTGGCCGCAAATTTCTCACGCGACCCAAAAAAGCCCGCTTCCCTCACAGTAGTCCCGAGGTGCTGGGACTATTCCGTGGGGAAGACAAACCCCGGAAGAGCCGTGAATCAGAAGACTTAAATCGGCCGAACGTTCTCAGCCCGCGGCCCCTTCGGTCCATCCACCTCATCGTACTCAACCCGCTGTCCCACCCGGAGCTGCTCGATAGTGGTACCCTGAACAGCGGAATGGTGGAAGAAGCGGTCTCCTTTTCCCCGATCTCCCGCGATGAAACCGAATCCCTTGTCGACGACCAACTTTTTGATAGTGCCCTGCGGCATAACACAACTCCCACAAACGCTACGAACTACACTGGGCTCCCGACCGGCGACCCTGGCCCCGACAGGTTTCGGACGAGGAGCCTACCTTCCAACCTCCGAGGGCCCGACCGGAACGTCCCGCACGCCGCCAACGCCTCCAAAAGCCGCACCGCCTAGAAGCCACGCGACCGCAGGCACTTTTGCGAAGGATTGGTCTCCCAAATCGCAGGAGATCACGGGGCAACCCTTCGAACTCCGCACTCGTCCCTCTACGCACACTTGTGATAGTATAGCATGCCCACTACCGGAAGCAACCCGAAAAACCTTTTTTCTTCATCTCCCCTGCCCCCAACTCCCCGATTCTTTGGCAAAATCCCCTCGTTTGACCCTAAAAGACAGCATTGGGGGTGCCGTTTTTCCCAACCACTAGGACGATAGGCAAATCAGGAGAGGGTCAAGAATTCCCGATAATTCCCGGGCCAAAGGGCTAGGCCCAATTTGCTGACAATCTGCCTTCCGTAGGAATCCATATCATCCTTCGTGCCCGACTGTTGAGAAAATTGTGGGCACTATCAGGAATTATTGAGCACTATCAGGAATTATTAATAAGAGGTTCCGTCCATTGCTGGGAGAAGCTAGAACCAAGTTTCCAAAGGGGTGCCGGCATCAAATGACGATGGATTCCAAGGCTGAGGGGTTGTGCGGGAGCCCGAAAATCGTCCTCCGCATAGCCCCCGGCGAAACCCGAGCAACAAGAGAATGTCTCACCTAAACGGCACAGATCTTGCTGTCGGGATTGCCTCCAACTACCCAACATCTTGCTTGGAATACCGGCAACGGTGTGCCCTCGAAACCATATTAAACGGCCAGCTTTTTGGCGATATAATAAGGGGGTGAGCAGAAGCTGGAACTAAACCCCGGCAAAAACCTGGAAGAAGCAAAATCGAGAAGTTGCAAGGATTGGATTTTTGCTTTTTCGCGGGAGTATTGGCCGCTAGCGAAGGCGGAAATCGTGCTTTACGAGCGAGTCATCAGCCGACCAAAAGTAGACGAGCTTTCCTTCCACGTGTTTGCCCGATGGCTCCACCCGGAGCTGTTCGAGGTGGTGGCGACGCGGCAGGTGGAACGGGGAGGGTATTTAGGTCGGATACAGATCACCACTTCTGGACATTTGATCACCTGGCAATATCAGAACGTGGTGCTCACCGAGGTGCTGTGTCCCTTTGAACAACCCCTTCCCCAACGAGGCCGGCTGAATCTCTTCCCCGTCCGCGGCGGCCGGAGTGAGTCGATCACCCTCGGCCCCTCCATCTGCTACCAGTTTTCCTTTTACGTCGAACCCGTCCGGAGTGAAGTGCTCCAAGCGTTTCAAGAAGAGCTGTTGGCAGCCGCCGAATATCAAGGGCTTATCTGCCAGTTTGATCAACCCAGCCGGGGGTGTCTGCCCGCCTTAAGTTATGCCCATGTGGTTACCCGAAATCATTCCATGCTTGTTCAGGCATTCCATACTTTTCCTGAAGAATGGGCAATCGTGAAGGTGGAGTCCACTTTCCGGATTCTTCCCTCTGTTGGCGGAAATGGCAACGGAGCTGGAGGAGGCATGTAACCTTTTCCCAATCGGCCAGGCTACCTCCTTCCCGGTGCTCGGAGCCATCCGCGAAGTTCAGACGCCTAGCATCCCCCGGAAATTCTTCCCTGCTATAAATGCGGCCTTGCGGGCAGATGAAAGCCTCCGGGGATTCCCCGGGATGCTCAAAGCTTTCAGAGCACTTTTTTGGCAAACCGGTCCAAGCCCCCTACCCAGCCGATTTCCCAGCAGGCTCTGGCAGCACAACGGCCCGGCAATTTAACTCCCACACCCCAGGGCAAGATCCTCGGACAAGAGGTACCATCTTCGCTCGAGGTGCCACGTGTTCACCTCAGCTGCTGAAGGAATTCCAAAATGGCTTGGTTGACCGCCTGGGGCTCCTCAAGGGGAGCCAAATGGCCCGCTTGGGGAATTTTTACAAACCTTGCGTTCGGGATTGCCGCCGCGATGCCCTCCATTTCCGCCGGAGTGGAGAGGGCGTCCTCCTCTCCCACAATCACCAGCGTGGGATGGGTAATTTCCCCCAACCACGGCCGGGCGTCTACTCGCTGGGCCATTCCCCGAAGGCAAGCTGCTATCGTTTGAGGGGCAGTTCGCCTCATCACTTCTCGGATCTTCTCAACAGCATAAAAATTTTCCGCCAATTTGCGGGGAGAAAACAACCGGGGAATCATCATGTCCGCAAAGAAGTCGGGGCCTTCCTTCAGTACCCGGTCGGCGTTGGTGATCCGCTGTTGGGCAACCTCAGGGGAATCCGCAGCCGCCCGGGTATCGCACAGGATAAGGGCCCGGAGTTTGTCCGATTGCCGCCGCCAAAATTGCCAGGCGATATACCCCCCCATCGACAAACCGCAAAAAACGACCGGTTCTCTAATGCCAAGCACCGATAAAAGCTCCCCCAGCGAGTCTGCAAAGTCTTCCATCCGTTGCGACTCCACCTTTAAGGGGGAGCTCCCGCCAAAACCCGGCAGGTCGGGAGCTATCACCTGGAAATCCCTCGATATTGCCTCGATTTGGTTATCCCACATGGAGTGATCTAACGGAAACCCATGCACAAAAAGAATCGGCATACCCTGACCTTCGAGGGCCACCGCCAATTCGCACCCTCGAACGGCAACTTTCCTCATCGGCCAACAACTCATCTGCCTACTCCTTCTTTACCCAATCCTCTCTTTCGAAAAAAACCTCCCTGTCTGCTGGAGGCACCATGCCTCTCGGGTTTTTCTGCAGCTTGCCGCACCAACGAGTCTAGCCCTCGGGACAGTCCGCTCAAGCCCCGGCGGCAAAGCGGCAAGTATACTTTATTCCCCGCTGTCGATGGAGAATGGAGATCTTGCCCCTGGCTCAATTCTTGGCCCCCACCCATGGGGAGCCCGAGCGAAACCTGGAGACCCCCTTTGCCTAGTAACAAATCATCGCGAAATTGTACAACTACCAACACTTCGCCACCGATCTGCCAACGAAAAGCTCTT